>Ga0210003_1000046_pt1 | contig 110162 bp, 128 predicted proteins | sample LantaG_FD_182804 | JGI IMG/M metagenome (GOLD analysis project Ga0210003, IMG submission 182804) | Deep subsurface microbial communities from Baltic Sea to uncover new lineages of life (NeLLi) - Landsort_02402 metaG (SPAdes) (version 2) | ecosystem: Environmental > Aquatic > Marine > Oceanic >... | reverse complement strand
AATGCTGGCGCGAACTCGGTCTGAGACTCGCTGACATTGGTCGGCCCACCATTTCTCGTCGGCAAAGATCTCTCCAGCGACCTCACCTTTGCATTCCCAGGTCTCAGTGTTCACTGCGAAACTGGCTTTCTTCATGAGCCGGCTACCGCCAGTGACGAATTCAAATGATTTGTCGCGCACTGGAACCTCCGATGTGACCAGGACTTCCCTGATGGTTAGCTCGGGCCGATGAACAATTTCTGCTTCTGTATTTTCCATCAGGCTACCGTAGCTACGGTTGGCCTATTGTCAATTAGAGCTGGGGAAGGGATTCGAACCCTCGATAAGTGGATGGAAGCCACTCGTGTTGCCGTTACACCACCCCAGCGATATCAAAAATCGATATAATCTCTCCGTCTCCGATAAGACCATTGTCATATTCCCAGTGACAATTCCTGCATAGCAATGCCAGGTTCTTAGTATCGTTGATCTCGCCAAGAATGGCTGAGTCAGGGAAGCTTGATATATCCCTGAGATGTGCAAGCTCGGCGTGAACCTTGTATTCACACCCTGCCCTCCTACATGAATTCAATGATCCAACATTGAGTATATCAACAACCCTATGGGCATTATTCCGTACACCTTGGAACATATGCCTAGCCCGACCTTTGGCTTTACCTTTGAGACTCCCCAGCGTTTCCTGCAAGGATGCAATTAGCAATTTCTTCCTTGAGCACAACTGGCAGCTCTTAGATCTTCTAGCCTTCCTCTCCCCGCAGCCACACCGGCGACCATCAACACCAAATTTGGCAAGCTCTTCCCTATTCCTTCTGCTGGCCCTCTGTCCTATAGATGATGAGCACACAAGCGAACAGCATTTCTTGTAGCGACCATTCTCTAGAGCCTTTGGCGTGATCTCCTGTACATATGGCTCATAACAAACGCTGCAGTCCAGGGTAAATGGGATCCTCTTCGTTGCTGACTTTGCTATCTTTTTACGAATTGCATGACGGTTCGGATTTTCACTGCAATTAGTTATATGAGCCCCGGACATCCTTCCCCCAGGGAGATCGAAGCCGCAGTATTTACATTTGCCATTTCCCATACAGGAGTATGGTAGCAGATCCTACGAGGCCCTACCGTTAGACGATACCCGCAAATTATAGTCCGTTTAGCTTGTTCTCTTCCCGTCGCCTCTTGGCCCAGGTTTCCAGCATGAGCAATACGGGAATAGTGACTGGCCATGTGACCAGGATAGGGATGATGAACTTCTCATCAAGACTTCCCATTTTGAGACGATCTGTCTCAAGGGTGACGATCAGCCCTATAGCCATGTAGCCAAAGAAGGCTACGATAGATATCGCAGCTGCCATCCATATAGGGATATCTATAGTCATAGGTAGCGGACCACTCTATAGATCTGAATCCCATTGTCAATAAATTGGGGCGGGTGAAGGGTATCGATCCCTCGTCGTCCGGACCACAACCGGATGCTCTACCATTGAGCTACACTCGCCATAATTGGAGCGGCTGGCGGGGTACGATCCCGCTACCTCTTCGTTGGCAACGAAGCGCTCTACCAGATGAGCTACAGCCGCAAATTGGTCGGAGTGACAGGATTCGAACCTGCGTTGACTTGGTCCCAAACCAAGTGGGTCACCACTACCCTACACTCCGTAAATTGTTATCTGCGCAAGCGCTTGCGTGGCGGAAAGGACGAGGGTCGAACTCGCAAGGCCCTTTCGGGCTCGCTTCTTTAGCAGAGAAGTGCCATCGCCGGCTATTGGCTTGCCTTTCCAGGATCTAAGCTGATGTTGATGGAGTCGAGGCTGAACCTGTCGATCGTTCCATTCTCATCAGTGCGGCCATAGCCCTTGGATGAGAGAGATATTCGATCATCCCCACCATTCTCAAGCATCGCCTTAATCTTCATGCCTTCCGGCGTGTCCATGATGACTGCCGAGGCGATCACATCGTCGCCGTCCATTCTGACATCCGTGATTCTATGGGTGACCTTGCCCAGGCTGAGTGGCAGGCCATCTTCTACTCCACCGTAGCTGTCGCCGGGCCTCTCAGCATACTCACGGACGGCCTTCTCAAGGACTTCCTTGGGGTAGATACTGCCACTCGCAGTGACCTTGCCAGCCGTAAGAATCGTATTGGTGAGTGTTTTGTCTGTGTCAGCCATGGTCCGCATTTCATTCGCTTAGGCGCCTATTGTCAATGCTGGTGGAGCTACAGAGAATCGAACTCTGATCCCAGGTCTGCCAGACCCGTGTCTTACCGTTGGACGATAACCCCGTAGTGGAATGACTGGGAGTTGAACCCAGGAAGCTGATCTTGCAAGGATCGGCTGCGGCCCGCCGCTCACCCCGAAAATTTAACGACCTGACCGAGTTACCCCTGCCAGGTCGTGGGTTTTGGTTTTCCTCAACGGGGTATCCCCCTCAGAACTCCAGCTAGACGCGCTACGTTGCCCTCAGCTCCGTAATCGCTCCCAACCTTCACCCCTCCGTGCAACATCAACTGAGGAGTTAGTTGCAGTGAGAGGACTATTGTGTCGGGCTATAGCCTCACCAGGTCCCACCCTGGATCAATCGTTATTCATGAATATTCATGCATAACCGTGTTTTCAGATGATCGTTATACCTGAATATTCGTGAATAATTGGCGGTGCCGAGGGGAATTGAACCCCCCTTACTTCATAGACAGTGAAGTCGATGACCCAGCCTCTTCCGGCACCAAATATAAAATTGTTGTAGAGTCGCTGGCATGTTCCAGCAGTTGATTGAAGCCATCAGAGTCGAGTCTGCCCAGGGTGGCGGCTCTCAACCAAAAGTCAGCCAGCCTCACAGCTATCGAGGTCGAATGACTTCCCCTGGAGAGAAGCAGGCAGCCCTTAAGGCCCTGAAGAAGGCCACTCGCCAGCAGGGCAAGAAGGCTGCTCAAGAGCGCTAGCTGGTGGATGGTTGCAAGATCTATCGCTTATGCGGTAGAAGCTCTCCATGAAATTCTTATTTGCCCTAACGGCCATTCTCGCCCTCAGCTGCAGCTCCTCTCAGAAGAAGGCTGTCACAGATGACGCAGCCAGTGCTACCCCTACCGTAGAAGCTCCTGCCACCCTCATGGACGCTATGCCTGTCGCTCCAGCCGATGCTGGCCCTGCCGTATCCATGGACGCCATGCCGGCTGCCAAGGACGATGAGAAGCCAGTGATGCCAGCTGCTAAAGAGTAGCGGAAGCGAGGAGGGTCGAACTCCTAAGGGCGATTAAGCCTCGACCGGGTTCGAGCCGGTTGCCGTCGCCAGCTGTCGGCTAGCGCTTCCTAGATAGCCATGCTCTTGATTTTCTGAATCCGTTCCTCTTCGGTAACGACATGAAGGATTGGACTACTGGGAACATCGAGCATGACTTTGATCTCCTGGTCACACATGCTGCACTTGGCCATGAACGGCTTCCCGTCGTCATCTGTCCAGATCCAGATATTCCCACCTGGGCAATTATGGTCAGCCAGCATGAGTCCGACCTGTGGTCTTGGGTCTTTCATCCGATTTTCTTCTTCCATTTAGGTTCAAGTCCCATCTTACGTAGCTGAGAGCGAGTGTAATGCCCGCTATGCTGCATGTGAGTGACGATCTTTCGTCCCCTATCCATGATGGCCGGGAGGGCGTTGGTTGTGTCCTTCTTCACGGTCTCTAACCGTATCTCTTCTACGAGTGATCCGAACATGCGATCACTCTATCATTTAGTGGGCTCAGCGAGAGTCGAACTCGCAACCTGCCGGGTAAGAACCGGATGCGCTGCCAATTGCGCCATGAACCCATTTGCAGGCAGCCAGAGAATCGAACTCTGCGCGATCGACTTTGGAGATCAATCTGTTCCCAGAACGCTGCCTATAATGGTGCCCCGAGACAGAATTGAACTGCCGACACGCGGTTCTTCAAACCACTGCTCTACCAGTCTGAGCTATCGGGGCATAAAAAGGGGCGCGGCTAACGCCCCTGCATCGTAAACTATTCAATTATCAGATCTTTTTGCCCCACCGATGTGAGGTCTTTTTCTGCCGATAGTACCGTTCACCCTCGCAGCCATTGGCTAACTCTCGTGTCACAAATACTTCAGCTTGGTTCGGGGACAAGGATTCGAACCTTGGTAAGCAGCTTCAGAAACTACCGTCCTACCGTTAGACGATCCCCGATCAGTCGGTGGGCCCACTCAGATTCGAACTGAGAACCACCTGATTAAAAGTCAGATGCGCTACCATTGCGCCATAGGCCCATAAATATATGGAGTAAGCCTATGTTTTCGTTTGGTTTCTGTCATTTTCATTTCCTTTTTCTCTGGTGGGCGTGAGTGGAATCGAACCACTAAAGCCGAAGCGTTTGATTTACAGTCAAGTGGGCTCACCGCCTGCCCAACACACCCAGAAACTAAAAAAGCCACCCTGGTTTCCCTGGGTGGCTCATCTATAAGTAATTTTGATTAGTTACTTATGTGAAAGCCACCCTTTGCTTCGGATCATTTGCGCGGGCCTGGGTGCTAAGTCCAAAGAGATACTCTGTTTCCAAGCCGACTACCGCATTCAGACACGACACAATATTCCCCAGTTGCCATGAGCTTGTGCTCTTGGCGGTGGGTTGCGTATGTTTGATGGATAAGGAGGACATTGTGTTCTTTGGGTTGAAATTGGTTGCGAGGGCAAGATTTGAACTTGCGACCTTTGGGTTATGAGCCCAACGAGCTACCAGACTGCTCCACCGCGCACGACCATTCTACGAAAGCATTTTCACATAGTCAACCTCAGAGGTGTCTCCTCCAACTTTCGCCTCAGAGTTGGAGGAGACTTTTACAGTCAAGCCAACATGCCCTTCCAGTTTCAACGAGGCGTGTTGGCCTGAACCCTTAAGCTTTGCTTAATAGTTCACATAGCCGACCTGGACAATTGCACACACCGTATTACCTCTCAGTGGAGGTATTGCGCCTTACAGTCGCGACAGCACTTGCTTTTTATCGTCCAGATCTTATAATTGACACATTAACCATCGCAACATTACCGGTTAGCGGAGGAACGAAAATGCAATACACACGAGTACTGATAGCCCGAGTGGCTCTAGGCGTTGCCTCGGAAGACGAAGTCTTCTGGGTAAGCCAGTGCTGCAAGGAAGGCGCTGGATGCAGCCAAGCGGTGAAAGATCTGCGCAAGTTGGCAGAAGCTCCGCCTACTTCTCTATGCATTGACTCTCGCACTCTCATTGAGATCGGAGATGCTAGTAAGATCTCAGATCTGGAGAGCGATCACCTGGTCGAGTGCCATCGGTGTGCGAGGATTGGGCAGTACATTGCCCATATGCCAAACCCAGCAAGCCCTCAGAAGCATGTCTCTATGAGCCTTGCTGGCTAGTTGAAGATCAAATAAATGCTTGAGCCGGTGATTCCTCCTCCCCTGGAATCACCGGCTTTTCTTTTTTTGGCCCTAGACAATTGAAGATCTCACGGATAGCGTCCTCAGCAATGTTACGAGGTATTGGAGTTATCGCACTGATGGGACTTTTGGTGGTTGCCACGGTCGGACTGGCAGGCGATGGTCCAGACTGGTTTAGCTACATTGGAACCGGAACCTTGTTCTTCATACTTCTGTTGATCTTGACTCAGGTGTCTCAGCTGCCGGATAAGGCTGAGTATAAGGCCATGATCGATCAGCTGCAGGTTGATGAGGAGGACATGCCTGGAGCCCCTCAGATAGCCGCCATGCCGCCGGGCGGCATCAATTGACATCAACTCGCACCATCATCCTGCAAGTCCAGGAGGACAAGGCCGATGGCCTCCTGGAGGCTCTCGGTAAGCGTCCCTATATCGAAGCTACCGTTATGGATCGAGACGAACGCAAGCGCTTGCGCACCTGCCCATGCTGCGCTCAGGTGCTCAAGAAGGAAGTGACGTTTTCGATCAACGAGAAGCTGATGATGGCGATGTTAGATCTGCTTAGGGCTATGTCGAAATCTAAGAGTGTTATCCTTGTAAACAAGCATAATCCCATAGAGAATATACCGGCTATCGAAAGAGAGATATGTTCGGAATTCAATTCTAAGCTACTTATGGCTGCCGAGGTCTTAGGATTGGTAAAGCCTTTCGTTGATGGATCTAGGAAGATGTACTTCACTGATGCATTGGATTTTTTCCTCAACGAAGAACGCCACAGCCCGGCTACGCTCATTACTTTGAATGATGAAGTTATCGAAACTTCAGGGGCTATGTTTTTCGATGAGGTGAAGCTTAAGGATGAGAAGACGAGAGATCGTCTAAGGCGAGAGTTCAGGGATGCGATCAGGGCTATTCCTGAAAGTACAATTACCTTCGTGAAGAATGGCCAGCTAAGCCTGGTTTGATGGAGATTGAATAGATGACTGCAAAAGCGATGATGACAAAGTCCGACCTAATCCGATGGATATCGGTCAAGAATGATATTTCACACCCAGACGCCGAGCTGGCCGTGAACGCAATGTTTGAGACGATCATGGATTCCCTTCGAGAGGGGAAGAGGGTTGAACTTAGAGGGTTTGGATCATTCTCCGTCAGGGAATACGACGGTTACATGGGTCGCAATCCTCGCACCGGTGAGAACATTCCTATCCCACCTAAGAAGTTGCCATTCTTCAAGGTTGGCAAGGATATGAAGGAAGCCGTAGATAATTACTAGGGGATGACCAAGATGAAAGAAGACAAAACAGAAACAGTCACCAGGGCAGATCTATCCGATAGCATCTCGTCTGCAGTAGATTCTCTATCTGGCAAAGATGCCCAGCGAATCGTTGACAACATTATCCGTGGTATCAGGGACTCCCTGGTAAAAGGCGAGGAAGTGAAGATATCTGGGTTTGGGAAGTTCGTTCTACAGACCAAAGATCCTCGCAAGGGTAGAAACCCCAAGACTGGAGAGGAAATCACTATCGCCGGCAGGCGAGTCATGAAGTTCAAGCCTAGTCCAGTACTCCGAGACAGCCTGAATATAAGCCCGGCAGCGGACTGATACTGGATCGATTGATCATTGCATAGGGCTGCTGATTAATAGGAAATAGTCAATAATTTCAACGGCAGATGAACCAGGCTCCATGGGGCCAATTCGGCCACCTGGACAATTGCACCATCACCTATTAATCTCAAAACATGTCAAACGTAGCATTAGCAATGAGTGGTCCTAGTAAAATCATCGAACTCGACGGTCAGCCGCGTTCGAAGTGGCGTATCGAGGAGGGTGCGATGCACCTCTGGGAGGGCAAGTTATGGCGTAAAGACGTCGTTGGCTGCGTTCTCTGCGTCGAAAAAGAGGGACCTGATCACACCACGTTCGCCCGTACTGATGATGATGGCGTTGAGCACTGTGCCTGTGTTGAGCATGGTCCCCTCGACGAGGTCAATTACGAGATGGTGAAGAAGTACACTGTCACCATCGGCGGGGTCGTCCGCGAAGGCGAAGAGGTCGTCAAGGACTCGATGCTGTTCCCAGCTTCGATGAGCACTGAGGAGAAGGACGAACTTATCAATCGCCTCTTGGATGAGGCTGATCGCGAAGAGAATGGCCAAGGCCAACCCTCCGAGGATGAGTAACCTCCTAGACAATCAGCAATCCATGGGGCACTCATGGCTTGTGAAACAAAAGGAGTCGTTTGATATGGTTTGTATAGAAACTGAACCATCCGAAGAGCAAGTTGAAACTGCCGCCAAGGCTTGGATGGCCTGGCAATTCCCCAACAGGGATTGGGATGAGGCTGTTCCAGCCATGCAAGACATGTTTAAGACAGGCGCTAGAAAAGCACTTACTGCTGTCGCAGCGATGGACAGTAGGGGCAATACTCGCGACTGTGCATAACTAGAACACAATAACTACGTTGACTAGAACGGCGGACTCAAAGGGTCCGTCGTTTTTCGTTTTTTTGACAATTGAGATCTTCGCCGATATATCGACCTCATGAAGATTCCACTTACTATCAGCGAAGACTACTGTGCGGACTGGGGGCTCTTTGAGGGCGTTAGGGAGTTCATGCAGAACGCCAGAGACGCTGTGAGGTCTGGTTGCTCATTCGACGCCTTCTACCATCCTGATGAGTCTCGCCTCGTCGTAAAGACCAGGGGGGCTGTCCTGGAGTACAAGACCCTCCTCCTTGGAAAATCCACTAAGCGTGGGCGGGCGGATATGCTTGGCGAGCAGGGGGAGGGATACAAGATCGGATCACTCGTGCTCTGTCGTATGGGTAAGAAGATCAAGATCAGAACTGGTACAGAGATCTGGGAGCCGGAGCTTGAGTATTCTGAGCAATTCGATGCCAGGCTTCTCACCTTCAATATTTCCGGTGAACGCAAGCAGAAGGATGAGATTGTCGTTGAAATCAACGGCATCACCCCGGAGGAGTGGGCCCCCATATCTCCTAAGTTTCTATTTCTGGATGATCATGAATTTGAGACCGTTGAGTCCATGGCTGGGACTGTGCTTATTGATGGGAATGGCCAGATATTCGTTGGTGGTATCTGGGTTTGCCAGAACAAAGAGCTAACTCATGGCTATGATTTCCGTCCATCCGATGTGAAGTTAGATCGAGACCGGCGCTTGGTTGAGAGCTGGGATGCTAAGGGATTGGCAGCTAAGATTTGGGAGTCTCTCTACCTTCGTTCTGAAGGAGATTACTGCTGGCAGGTCGATGAGATGCTTGCTTCTGGTGCTAACGACGTTGAGCACTTTCGATATGACTGGTGTGTTGGACAGAATGCCAGGAAGCTGGTGGCCTCCAGGTTTCAGGAGAAGTTCGGTGAGAAGTCCATAGCCGTGCGTACCGAGTCGGAGGTACGTGAGTTGGAGTTCTATGGTCGCCGGGCTGAGGTGGTCACCTCGGAGGCTCTCAGGGAGGTCGTAGAGCGTGAGGTTGGCACCATCGAGTCGGTCAGGCGCTCCATGGAGGAGTCGGTCAAGAGAGAGTACACGGTCATCGATATTACCCCTGAAGAGTCCAAGAATTTGCTAGCCAGCGTTCAGTTCGTTGCTCATAGTCTGGCCCGAAAATCCTCAACTATTCATAATGATATTAAGATAGTAGACTTTATGAACCCCGATACTCTCGGGCTAAGGAAGAAGGGGAAGATCTACATTAGCCGTAGATGCCTCAGATCTTTCGAGGAAGCTCTCAAGACTGTCGTGGAGGAGGTTGCCCATGAGGTTGGCGCTGATGGCACACATGATCATGTTGAAATGATTCATCAAATATACGCTGATGGCATATCATCCATACTCAAGGGTAGAGACTAGAGATCTTCCCAGTAACGATCCGTTGGTATTACATCTTGACTGTTTGATCATGTCGATTAAAGCTCTGATACTTTCCATATACAATGGATACGAATAGTTAATGAGCGAAGACAACACCGTAATGACCCAACTGAAGAGGCTTGCCGAAATGGAGGGCTTCAAGGAGGAGACGCCTGGATTCGAAAGGCGTATCCGTCAACTGCAGGTTGTAAAATGCAGGGAGATCAAGGGTGTGTCGGCGTGTACCGAGTGTCAGGTTTTCGATTATTGCGAGATTGCCAAGCAGGTGATGCGAGATCGAAGAGGGATAAAGGATTAGATGGCAACTTCGCAGATACCCTTCGATAGCATTGAGTTCTCTACTGAGATAACAAACCCTCGCGACGAACTAAAAGATATTGACGACCTCATGGCGTCTATCAAGTCGGTTGGATTGCAGGTTCCTTTGACGGTCCTGGAATCAGCGATAATGCCTGGGCACAAGGAGAAGCGCTATTACCTGATCGTTGGCTTTCGCCGCCATGAAGCCATAAGTCGAATCAGAGCCCAGGATGCAAATGCATTCAAAACGGTTGAGGTAAAGAAGTTCAAGGGCTCGGCGGCTGAGGCTCAGGTTCTCAACATTACCGAGAATATCCAGCGCTCAGAGCTTACTCCGCTTGAGGTCTGTAAAGGCGTGGATATCCTCCTCAACCTTGGATACAAGCAGAAGGATATCGCAGATAAGATTGGAAAATCACAGACGTGGGTTTCCAATGCTATGCAATTCAAGAGGCGTGCAACTCCTCAGCTGCAAGATGCTGTAAAAGATGGCGATGTTTCCTATGGGTTTGCCCGCGATATAGCGACTCTGCCAGACAAAGATCAGCGAGATAGGGTCAAGCAGATTAAGGACTCTGGGTCTACGGATGATGGTTCTAGCGCCAAGGATGTTGAAACTGGTGTTAGGAAGGAAGTTCGCGAATCCTCCGGGAGAATAATTAGACCATCGACTGCCGAAATTCGGTATGAGGTTCAGAAGCTGTTAATTGACAATAACGCAGATGGACTCGATGATTTTGATAGTGGGGTTCTGGCTGCTCTTGGATGGGCGCTAGGAGAGAACAAGACCTTGCGCCGCCCAGAGTAATAAACAAAACCGCTGCGCGGTGAGGGGGCTTTGATGTTTGGGACGATAATTGAGTGGCTCGTTAGTGGGCCACAATCTCTTGCTGCGAAAACGATGTTGGCTACGATTGTTTCGACTGGAACGTCTGTCGATTTGCCGTCCAGCCCTGATTCATTTGGAGTGGCTTCGAGATTCGGAGATGTTGGCGATAAGTGGATCGGCGGAACCCTGGCCTGCCAGCCAGACGACAGGGTTAGCCTCGATGAGCATCAGTGCGCCCATCGAAAATATCCATGTGGAACGATCCTCGTCATCGAAAACGCAAGGAGTGGAGACAGGAGCTGGTGTGAGGTCGTAGATCGGGGACCGTATGGTGCCCATGTCTTCCTCGACGGTGAGCCTGTCTTGACTGAGACCGGTGAAAAAGCCTGGTACGTAAAAAACACTAGAGACGAGGATCCGCCGGAAGAGCTATGTCCAATGGGAGGGTGCAAGGGGCGGTGGCGTGGTATTCTTGATACTAGCCCTGCGGTCAACGATGACCTGAATCATAATGGACTTGAAAAGGTTCGCGTGTACAGGATTCGAAGGGTCAGGAGCTATTTGAAGTCTGTATTCAGACGTGATGAGCGTGATGCCAACGAATCAAGGACATAATACTGGGGATCAGATCCTTGTCATGATGCAGAACCAGTCCGGGATGTGGGACGTCACCGGTGACAGGATTGCAATGTTGACTGGTCATCTTAGTAAGCTGTCGCCAAACAGCCGACGGTCCGTTGATGAGATGCTGCGTATTGCAGATAATGGCGAGAGGCTGTGGCTCTGTAAGGCGGAGTATTATTCTGCGTTGGCGGAGATTCGCAGGATCAGTCAGAAACCATCAAGCAATGATTTGAAAAAAACGCTATCTATGATTGTTGATTCTTCGAAGACCGACCGAGTTGATCATCGTGAGTGGGTTAAGGAGACGATCAGGGTTATAGAAGCGCTGATTGAGGCACAGTAGCCATGATTGACAATTGCGACGTAAACCTATCTCATGGTGATATGTGATGTCTAAGGAAATTCCCAAGGCTGAGTATGTCAAGCATCCGTATACTAAGAAGAAGCTGAAGGTTATCGATACCTTTATCCCCGGCAAGGAAACGGGCTGCCCTGGGTGTAACGATGGTATCGTTGAAGAGATTAGAGTAGTTGAATCTGAATACAGGGGTGGAGTTCGTTACAACATTGTAACCTGCACGACCTGCGAGCAACCGGTGTGGGTTGTTTTAAATTGATGGGGAAAAGATGACACCTGATACTACGTCGGCTTCGGTCGAATCATTAACAGCAGCTCTTGCTATTGCTCAGGAAAAAAACGCCGAGCAGGCCAAGACGATCGCCGAGCTAAAATCTATAAACGCTGAGCAGCTCAGTCGTTTGGTGGATCAGACCTTACTTAAGGCGCACGCTAATTCTCTTCAAAACAGCCTGGCTAAGGCTGGTAAGTAGCATGGGTGCAGTATTAGCTTTTCCGTCTGTTTATAGAGATTACACAAGCCAGTTCGACGAGTGGAAGCAACAAACTTTCAGATCTCTGTCGGATACGATGAAAGCAGTTATTCGTAATCATGAGAAATCGTGGGACGAAAAGCTGAAAGAGAACATGGACACTCCGTTGATTGAAATTGTTGAACGCGCCGATGAAGTTCATCCGGGAATCATGATCGGTAGCTACGCGGCTGTTCAAGATGACAATCTGGAGAAGTACGACATCGATGTTGTCGTTAACATGGCCATCGAGTGCGACTACAAAATTCATCCACAGCTGTCGTCGTGTGTGCAGCTCGTAAAAATCGGAATAGATGACGGGAGGCTTACGTTCTGCGGCGTGTTTGAAAAGGCTGCAGATGTAATCGCCGAGGCGAGGCGAGGCGGCAAAAGAGTCCTGGTTCACTGTGCTGCTGGCGTAAGCAGGAGTAGTACTGCTGTTATGGCGTACCTGATGATCCACGAAGGTATGGGCTGGGCCGATGCGCTTGAATATTTGCGCGAGGGAAGGCCATGCGTAAATCCGCATCCCCTTCTAGTTAGATCACTGATCCGAGATCTTGGATCTAAATTCATCATCTAGATCTGCGTGATCATACGAGGCATCAAGGCAGACTACGGTCTGCCTTTTTCTGTGACGTTGACATTAGAAACATCGATCTATAGCTTCGCCGGTCGCACAAGGAGTGCGCTGTTGATGAGGGGATGAAAATGGAAATTAGGAATGTCGGCAAGTGTCCAGAAGATATGCACCCATACGAGTGGTATAATTCGCTTAGTCCTGAAGATAGGTACTGGGCTCTCTACCACGAAGGGATCGGCGTGTGGATGCATGGAGGTTCCGACACTCCAACTGTGGAGTCTTGCACGGCCATGGTTGGCACTCCTGAGCTTACCGATCGTGAGCTTCGCCTTCTCCTTATATGCAAATCAGTTGATAGGGATATTCGTTACGACTCTAAGTACCTAACCAAGATTGTTCCATGGAGATCATCGGCCAAGAGCATACAGAAGATGCTTGATCATATTCTCCCCTGGTATAATGAGCGTCTCAGGGAGAACAGGCTGCGGGAAGAGGCTCAACTTGCTAGGTTTGATAATCCTGAACTCAAGAAACCAGACCCAAAGGTCCACGAGGACTATAATCCCAGGAACTGCTTGGTGTATTTCCTGGCCGGTGGCGAGTTCATAAAGATTGGGTACAGTAAAGATCCGACGAGAAGGGTCGGTGAACTAAGTAATTCATCACCGGTTGAGTTGGAGTTACTGGCCACCATCCCCGGTGGTCACAATAAGGAGAGGGCCCTTCACGAGCGCTTCGATAAGCATCGCAGGCACGGAGAATGGTTCGCCAGAGACCAGGAGATCCTCTCGTACATTAGGGAGATAAGCTCCAATGTCTAATAAGAATCCAATTTCCGAAGTAAGCAACAAAGACTGGCAGCTCGGCGTCGAGAGAACCTATGTCCTCCTGCCAGAGATTTTCGATACCAGAATATCTGGCAATGAAATTCGCCTACTTCTCCTGCTTAGGTATCGAGCATCAGGCAGAGAGACGAATTTCGTAAGCTACCAGACACTGGCAGAAGATTTAAGTGTCCATGAGAACTCCATCAAGAATTGGATGAAGAACCTCAAGAACCTTGGATATGTCACATGCTCTTCGAGGGGATTTGCAGCGTCCTCACTTAAGACGATTGCGAGTATGGAAGAACGCTACGACAAGGACATTCTTCTGGGTGATCGAAAGACCTTAGTGGGCTCAAAACGCACCCCTGAGATGCTGTCTAGGCTGCAGTGTAAACCACCGGAATCTCCATTGGCACAAGAGGATGTACCAATGGACTCAGATACCTCGCACAAGTACACCTGCGTGTACCCCACAAGTACACCTGCGTGTACCCCACAGGTACAAGAGGATGTACTGGAAATAGATAAAGAGAAACTAGATAAATGTGAAGTAGATTCGACTCGCTTCGCGAGTCTAGAGGCGCATCAGCCTGAAGCTGATTCGCAGACGACTAGAAGAGTAGGATTCATAAAGGGAGATGCAATAGATATTGATACCGGAGAAGTACTAGGTGAATCAGATTCCGGAGAATCAGAGGAAACCAAAGGCTTCGCCTCTGACTCCGGAAAAAATAAAGGAGGAACCGCCGAACCTGAGCGAGGTTCACTTTCTGATGCCGACGGCGACACGAGGCGGGCAGCCGCCGTTGACATAATCCCGACTGTGGGGCTCTCTGCGCACCGCAAGGCGAAGGAGGCCATAGCTAAGACGGGAGAGCGCAAAGAGGCTAAGGAGGCATCTGGTGAGGCTGAGAAGGTGCGTGAGTGGAAGAGGGCGACAAAGGCCCAGACTATGACCATCAAGGCTCAGCTTGAGGAATTCATGACCGATACCTTCAGGGACTGGTTTCCTGATGCGATCATGGGGAAGTTTGGTGGGCCAGAGTATGGGAAGCTGAATCACCTGCTTAAGATCTACGATGACAACATTGTTTTCATACGTAAGGCATGGAAATTCCTATGTGAGGACTGGGAGGAGGTTCAGCGGAGGTTGAAAATCAAAGACTCTGTCCCCACTATCGGCATCTTTCTGTACTTCAGGGAATCGATCTTTGCGATGGTTCAAGAAGTGAAGACGACTCGGCAGGAACAGGAAAGCGGTAAATTGACTGGCAAGTTTGAATGGTAGCAACGCAAGCGCTTGCGCACCGGCGATCACATGGATGAATTAGAAATTACAGATAGGCCAAAGATCTCCTATGGTCGAACTTCGCGCCCAGTCACTAAGAAGGATCTTGTCCGAGTCAACGTCGGTAAGGCATTCTGGAGGTCGAGGTCCGATCGAATTCAGGATGAGATCATCCGTGATGCGATCATGCGTTATCGAGAAAATTTCGATGAGATGATTCGAACTGCTACAGGGCTGGTCTTTACTGGCGGGATCGGGGTTGGCAAGACATCTGCCGCAGTGTGCTTGCTGAAGCAGGCGATCTCTCGTGGCTACTCAAGTTATTTTATAACCCATGATGAGCTTAGGGATATTCAATTTGAGGACAGGCGTGATAGCCGACTGTTTGGCGACGGGTCGGATGGGGTGACCGTTAAGCAGAAGATCAATCGGGCGCAATTTTTGGTACTAGATAATTTCAATGCGCCATTCTTGGTTGATAAAGTTTTTGGTCCATTGCATCTTGAGAGACTGCTAACCAAGCGCAGTTCAGAGATGCTGACGACGGTGATGACAACGAGAGTTGCTAAGACTTTGAAGCAAGATATACACGCAGACTTGTTCGAAATGATAAAGAGCTGTATGGCCCCTATGGAGATTGAGGGTGTGAATCTCCGAGATCTGGCTAGGGATGATTTGATCAAGAGAGTTCAGGGCACTGGCAATGAGTGATTCGATCTGTGAAATCTGCGGAGATGAAATCTCGGAGAGTGACAGGATTGTTCGTATCTCGGCTGATACGTGTGAGTCCAGGGATGTCACTGCCTCGGAGTCTCTGATCCTTGGTGTCTTTCACGCGGAGTGCGTTGTCGAGACGTATCGTGATCAGGAATGCGATCACGTCCAATATGTAGATGAGGCTAGAGAGGCCATTCTCACCGCAGACCTATGCGAGTGCTGCAGTGAAAAGGTGAGCCCAGAGGAGAGAAGCCTGGGGCTCACTTTGCTAAGGGGCGGGCTAAGCTAGATGGATATGGATAAGGAGCTTGTTCGCTCCGTACTTCGCGAGGGCAAGGATGCCTACCTTGATTGTATCGGTAGAGATCTAAACGCAGAAGATCATTTATTTGGCGAGGGCAAAGCAGCCTGGCAGTTCATAGCTGATAGCTATCGAACTCACGGCGAGCTTCCCCCTCTGGGGGCCGTAGAGGGTGCTACTGGATTTGACTTATCTGGAAGCAATGAGGGTATCTCCGGGTTTTATCTCGGAGAGATCTTTAAACGTAGACTCTTCCTAGTTCAGCGAGATGGCATAGAGCAGGTTTCCAACAGCCTGGCCGCCAGAGATCCAGATGGTGCTGCCGAGATATGGGCAGAAATCCATAGAAAGATTCAGACTGAGTCACTCACCGTGCGCAAGGTTGAGAGTCTCTTGGCTCTAGGTAGCCTGGTGATCGAGGATTACGAAGATGCCAAGGCTGGTAAGCGTGGCATTGCTACTCCATGGCCATCCATGGACGATCAGACGTTGGGCTGGTGGCCGGAGGATTTGATCTTATTCGTTGGCCGACTTGGCGTAGGAAAATGCGTACACGAGGATACTGAGATAGTTGATCCTACGACTGGGATACCGAAGGCAATCAGGGACGTTTACAGTGATGAATCACATCACTCCGTAACTACCTGGTCCAAGGATGGCGGGGTTTTTGCCACTCCCATAACAGCTAAAGTGGATACTGGCCGCAAGGAGTGTATTGAGATTACGATGTCATCCGGCAGATCCGTGATTGTGACTCCAGAACATCCTGTTCTGACTCCGGATGGATGGGTTAATGCTGAAAATATATCAGTAAATGATTCTCTGGCCTTGCCAGCGAAGATGCCATTCCCGGAGTCACCTGTCGCCATGGATGATCCTGTCGTCGATATACTAGCCATCCTGTTGGCCGAGGGTAGCTACACGGGAAACCATGTTGGGTTCAGTAATATAGACGAGGATATTTTATCGATTGCCAGGGATGCCGCTCATGCTATCGGGGCAGAGGTTGTCTATCGATCCGGATGTGATTATGACTTCACCGGCGTAGTTGATCGGGTTAGTATTGTCGGCAAAATACTAAGAGATCTTGGAATTGATAAGAAAAAAGCAGTAAGTAAGACAATACCAGACGAAGTGTATCAGCTTCCGCCAATTCAACTTTCGAGGTTCCTGTCGATATTTTGGATGTGTGATGGGTATGTCGATGACACAGGCCCAACGATCGTACTCGCCTCCGAAAGAATGGTTAGGCAGATTCAAAGCCTGCTTCTTCGCTTTGGAATTCAGAGCAGTGTCTCTTATAAAAAATCATCCTGCAATGGCAAGGATTTCGACTCATGGAGACTCAGAGTCTACGCCTCTTCGTGGGAGTCCTTTTCTGTAGCTATTTCGCTATGGGGTGAGAAGTTAGAGTCGTTTACTGAACTGCTCGGTAGGGACAGGAATTCAAATGTTGGATTTCCTAAGATTTCAGAAAAGCTGAAGGCACGCATTCGTGAGATTGCTGACCCTGGATCCGGAAGATGGAATGGCGGGAAGCTTGTTAAAGTTGGACAGGCCCTCGGATGGAATAGCAAGTTCATGTTCCGAAGCCTTTTTGGAAAAGGCGATTCACTTCTGATTCGTAGATTTAAAGTATTCTGCGAGATCTTTGATTGTTGTGATGAATTTAAGTGGTTATGGGGGGCGGATATATTTTGGGATTCAGTGTTATCGGTGAAATCGGTTGGCGAGCAGAAGATATATGACCTCACCGTGGAGCCGACGAGCTGCTTCATAGGAAACGACATCATTCTCCATAATACATGGGCTCTAGTTATCTGCGCACATGCTGCGTGGAGGTCTAGGCAACACAACGTTCTTATCGTTTCCACAGAGATGAACAAGAGGCAGATGGCGAGGCGATTCTTCTCGTTACACCTCAACCTTCCCTACAACGAAGTGAGAAGGGGTAAGCTCGGAGAATTTGTAGAAAGCAAACTGTACGCCGGTGTGGATGAGCTTCTCAAGGAGAAGGGGATGAACATCATCGCCGGTGACTTTGATTATTCCATCGACAACATTGCTGCGGTCGTTGAGGATGAGAAACCACACCTGCTCTGCGTTGATGGTCCGTACCTGATTAAGAACAGCGGTAAAGATCGACATGAGCGTGTGTCGAATAACTTCGATGACTTCAAGAAGATTGGTAAGCGCACTGGCGTTGCGACGATTACCAACTTGCAGTTCAACCGGTCGGCTAAGACTGGGCAAGATCAGACGATCTCGGCTGACAATATCGGCATCACCGACGTTGCTGGCTGGAATGCTGATAGCGCCTACGGAATGATGCAGGATGAAGATATGAGATCTAACGCTAAGCTAAATCTCAAGGCTTTGAAGATTCGTGAGGGTGTGCCTGGGACCTTTGAGATCAACTGGAACCACTCCACGATGGATTTCACCGAGGTTGGCGGTGATGGTGGTCCAGGTCTTCCGCCTCCGGTTGGTCCTGATACTGGTGGCGGAGATGCCATGTATGGCGTGAGCGATGAGGTAGATGACAGTGGGGATTATGGCGATGTACCATTCTGATTTGCCCCCATTGGATTTCTACGCAAAGTGCTGGCGCTGTGACCAGGGTATCAGCAGTAACTCTTTCTTTGCGGTTGACCTTCGACTCAACATTGAGCGCTTAGGCTATGACATTGTCAAGGCTAGCGCCCTGCACCGTGACTCGATAGCTTTGCATATGCTAGGAGATAGAGAGTGCACCAGGGAAGTGTCTGGTTTTCATGGTAAAATACTCAAAAAGTTAGACTTACCCATGAGCTGCGATACGTCTTTTTTAGACGATTTGTGATACCTTGACAATGCGTACATTACCTATTAATCTTTGGTAAGTATGAACTCAAAAAAATTACAGAAGATTATCGATAGGTTTGTCGCCGAGGTGGTCGAAATTGCCGAAATTGAGGCAATGGACAAGATTCGCGAAAGACTTGGCGAGGCCCTCTCCCCTATTGCAGTCGCAGCTCCCGTCAAGCGCAGGAAGTCCACTAAAGGGCAGAGCACTCTGCGCCCTTGTCCGATTAAGGGTTGCAAGGAGACTGCCGCTCCCAGGTTCGGAATGGTGTGCAAGGCGCACAAGGAGAAGCTTACTAGGGAGGAGATTGTTGTCGCTCGCGATGCGGCCAAGATGCCAGGTGGTGTTTGGGCAAATTTGAAGAAAAGCGCCTGATCGTCGCAGGCTGTGCCCGTGGTAGACTAGGGGTATGGCAGGTTGGAGAGATGTCCCTCCCTTGGTTAGACATTCGGTAGTTGCGATATACAACAAGTCAACCGGAGGGGGTCCAGATGGCTTTATTAAGGCCATGCGCATTGCTAGAGATACTCTGGCAAAAAGCGGCTATGTGTACCATGGTGCCAAGCTTGCCGTTCTTCAGGATATTCAGCTAACTGGTAAGGGCTGGGTTCGTAACCTGCACCATGCAGCCGAGGGGAAGGCGGGCGAAGCGAAAGATCTGCAGTTCGCTGAGCTGTGGAAGATGATCGAGCCAAAGCTCTGGGAGCTAGATGGTCCCGGAGGCAAGCAGCCGCCTCGCGCCATGCTCGATAATGATGGCAAAGAGGCCGAGGCTAAGGTCCCCGGTGACGACGTTGGATTTGACGATAGGCCCAAGGCTGTCTACCCTCCTCCCAAGTAACGCCGTGCGTGCCTTGGATGAGAGCTGAAGCAATAGAAAAACTATTAGATTCGCTTGGTTGTGTTAAAATAAAACACACAAGCAGGGGTGTACGCTCGTCGTGTCCGTTTGCTCCGTATAAGCATTCGAAAGGTGAGGATAAGCATCCGTCATTCCTTGTCTTTGATAAGGCTGATGACATATCCAGATATGGATGCTTGTCGTCGAGCTGCGATTCGCGTGGAGACTTAACTGATCTTGTTTACAAGCTTCAGAAGCTCTCGGGGAGGGACCTGTCGGCTCAACTGCTGTATGTGTCCCAGCACAACAACATCTCCACAGAGAAGCGCCTAGAACGGATAGAGTTCACCTCCGGATGGTATTCGGACTCGTCGGATTCGTCCAAGCCGATGGCATCGTGGACCGGCGGAAAGGACTACAGTGATCCTGCGGTTCTCGCCGAACTGCACCCACCACTACCAAGCTCAGCCAATGAACATGTTGAAAAGATGATCAGTCTTCTCAACGATGAAGTGATCGATTATCTCACAGGACCAAAGCGTCGATTTACGATGGAGTCGATCGCCAAGTGGAAGCTTGGCTGGCACCCAGGACCGCGAAGAGTGTCGGTCCCTCAGTACGATAATATCGGTAGGCTAGTAAATATTGGTGGTCGATTCCTGGGGTACTGGCCGGAGCCGTATCCGCACATCGTTCCTGCTGCGGATAATGAGGATAGGGTTCCCAAGTGGATGCACTCGCTTGGATTCGAGAGGGATCAGTATCTATTTGGGGAGGACTGGTTTGAAACGTCCAATGATGGCACCGGTACTGTATTTATCGTTGAGGGCGCTTTTGATGTCATCTACCTGGACCAGTGTGGGGTTAAAAACGTAGCTGCGATCAACGGGTCGCACGTCAATAAGCCTCAGGTTGCCAAGATCTTAAAGTGGTTTGATTCGGTCATCATTGTCATGGACGGAGATGACGCTGGTCGCGATGCTGCCGACAGATTGTTAAAAACTTTTTCTCAGCAGATCCATGTCGCTACCTATCTGATAAAAAACAGAAGAGATCCAAATCAGATGACCGATGAGGAGATCGAGGATCTAAAGACGCGCTTCGCTCGTTGACTGTTGTCATACCTTGCTGGTACTGATGTTCTTCACCCATATAGGGTAACGGGCACCGAAAAAGGGCCAGAAAGATAAAAGACTATGGCGACAGCATCTTGGTATGAGACGGGTTACGAGGGCGCAGAGGAAGAGGCAGAGAAGCGGGCGATGGGCTACCCGCCAGATCGCCTCTGGCAAGCCGCAGGATCTTCTAAGGAGTTAGCTTTCATCGGCGATGATCCTTTCTGTATTAAGGAGCATCAGTGGTGTGACAGTAACAAGCAGTGGCACCATGCGACATGCCTGGCTAAGATTGAGGATCACTGCCCTGGCTGTTCGCAGAAGGGTGTAAGTCGAGCCGACTATGTTGGTCATTACACAATTGTTGACATCACTGGGTACACGACCAAGGAGGGTGTTGAGAATAAGAATCGTCTTATCCTTCTCCCTGCGAAGACGAAAGTCTTGAATAAGTTCAAGATGAAAAAGGAGAACAAGGGTAGCCTGCTTGGCCAGCTTTGGACCCTCACTCGATCGGATTCGAACTCTCCCAATACAGGAGATGATCTTGATCATATTCGTGAGATCAAGATGGATGGCCTCTACACGGTTGTGACCTACAAGGGTAAGCTCTTGAAGGACATCATCGACAAGGCAAATGGCAACGGGCAAGAGGCTGACAGGACGCGCAAGTTCCTTGCTCATCACTTTCAGATCCCAGCCGAGGGAGAGATTCCTGCGAAGATTCCGCAGTTTAACTTCCCCGTACTCATGGCTCCGATCTCTATTGCCGACATGAAGACGCGAACTGCCGATGCTGTGCCGTTTAACAGCACTAAATCTGGAACATCTTCGTCTTCAGCTAGCAATCCTGACGAAGTTCCGTTCTAGAAACACTCTCTACTCGAACAGTTGCGAGGGCAGGTGAACCTGTCCTCGCATTTTCAATGGAGGGGCATCGATGGATATACGCATAGGCGGATGGGCGTGGTTGCCTTTCAATGAAATGACCGACAGCCAGGCGGACTGGCTGCGCAAGAGCTTGACGCTGGCTGACGTTAGTAAGAGGAAGCCGGTTCTGTATCGTGCGTATGTGGAGGATGGTGAGTATCTCGGTATCCCAAGATCATTTTTAAGGGAGTCATCTACTAAGAGTCACTCCATGGAGGACTTTACGACTGAGGCCGAGTGGCCACTTAAGTTGATGGCTCCAGATAGTGCTCTATGGGCCAAGGATCAGGACGATGATTATGAGTCCCTAACCCTCATTGACTCAGTGTCTGGCGAGAAGTCTGAGGACTTCTTTTCGTCCGATCAGAAGCGAGGGATCGCCGCGACTCTCAAGGCTTTAGCGACATCCATGGATGCGCTTGCACTGTTTCATTCAGAGCAGGCAGCGGCCAAGGTGTGTCTCTCTCTTATTAGGTCTATGAAGAGGAGGACGCTTGTAATATGTCCGCCCGGAAGCTCGTTTTCCATGTGGGAGACGGTCATAGGAAGGTTTCTTCCAGACGCAAGCGTTGGGTATATCAGGCGTGATGAGCGTGGGGCCTTGGAGGACCATATAGTTCTAACTACTGTCGATCACTTGACGCATGCGATCGACAGGGATGGGGTGTTCTCGAAGGAGTTCGGCTTCGTGATATCTCATCACATTCACCGTATGGATCCAGCCAAGTGGGCACATGCGGTGGGATTTTTTGATGCTGGAAGAAGGCTAGGAATAGCAGATCCAAAGTCCTCTTTCTCGGAAGGTTTATCAAGGATCTACTCATACCACCTTGGTAGTCCAGTCTTCGCGGCCAAGAGCGACTCTACTGTCCCTGGTATCAGGAGGGTTGAGTCTGGATGGAAGGTCAGCTCATGGGACAGGGCAAATCCGCAGTTCATATCTAAGGCATCCATACTCAATCACATATGCGTGAACACGAGGTACAACAAGAGTGTTGTCGATCAGGTGATATTGGCTATGAAGGCCGGGAGAAAGATCGCGATATTCAGCGATAAGGTTACGCACCTGAAGACGCTTGGCCTGTCGATAGACTCTGCCTGGTCGGGAGCCACTAAGGATATTGACTTCATGCTGGACGGTATGGCTCCAGATGAGATCGATAGATCTTCCGCCGCCGACGTCATCTTGACAACTTTTTCTTTCGCTAAGTCATTCCCCGAAATACCAGGTCTAGATACCGTTGTTTTAGCTACCCCAGTAAGGGATCCGCTGCTAGCTGCGCAGACATGTAGATTGTTAGACCCAGACAAAAAGGACCCTGTTATCGTGGACATGCGGTGCGACAATGTTCCCGTTTGCAGGGATTATGGAAAATCCAGAGACGCTGCTTATGCGAGATCTTATGGGGGATAAGCGGCGTCTCGATAGATTGACAGTGCAAACTTTATTATATAAAGATCTGCTGCTGTGGGGAGATCTATGACAGATGAAAAGGAGGTTCATATCATCGACGAGGATGGTACCAAGTGGACCTACAAGGAGTGGTACGACCGAAACAGGGCTAGGATAGCCGAGCGTCGGAAGGAGAAATACCATTCCGATAAAAAGTATCGGGCAAAGGTTCTTAGGCAAAATCGTGAGTACAGGGCTGGCAAGGCGAAGGAACGAGTAAGTAAGCCGAAGCCTAAGGTTAGGATCCCCAAGAAGCGTAAGCCGGTGGAGATGGTTGTTGAGATCGATGGTGTCTCCGAGACGGTCCACTTGGTCCATATAGGCACATTTGCTCGTATCGTTGGCAGGAGTGTACCTACGATTCATCAATGGGAGCGTGTTCGGTTATTGCCAAGAACTCCATTTCTCCTCGGCGGTGAGAATAAACAGGAGCGGCTTTACACTGAGTCGATGATAGAGGTTGTTAAGGTGGCTCTGAGTACTCGTGGGCCGACGATATCGTCTGCCGACAGGGCGTTTAGACAGGAAATTTTAGACGGATGGGAAGCGGCAGGGATTGTCGTTGTGGATGAAGAATGAAAGCAAAAAATTCTATTGTTTATGTTAGCAGGACAGTCGGCAAGTCGAAGGATTCGCCGCCTACGACCGGCGATGAGGATGTGATCGCCATACACAAATTCGAAACCGAGACGGCAATGGTTAGCGTTGACTACGCTTTAACCATGAATCTTGGAAACTATGAATCAGCAAGGATAAGCGTTTCCGTTACCGTTCCTTGCTACAAGGAGGAGGTTGATGAAGCCTATGAATTCGCGCAGGCGTGGGCTGAGCAGCGTCTTGAGAAAGAGCGAAATATGATCAATTCCAACAGGAATGGCGGCGGCCAGAGTCCGCTATAGGAAAATATGGCCAAGAAAAAAGAAGACGCTATCGAGACCGACGATGCAGCCGAAGGCGTTGTCGAAGAATCCACATCTAGCAAGAAGACTTCCAAAAAGAAGAAGGATGAGGAGGTGTCCGTAATCGATGATAGGGCGAGCCAGTTGGCCGTGTTTTTCAAGCAGGCATCCAAGAACTACGGTAAGGGGGCTGTTGGCTTCGCGGTAGATCATGGTCACGGAAACATCAAGAGGATAACCACGGGTGTGCTTCCGCTGGATGTATCTCTCGGCGGAGGGCTTCCCGTTGGCCGAGTTTCTATGTTCTATGGTCCGAAGTCTTCATCGAAGACGACAAGCTTCCTCAGGGCAGCTGGTCGCGCACAGCGCATGTGCTCAAACTGCTGGACGCCAGCGTTTCCTATCTGGACTCCACACTTTACGGCCAGGAAGCCTGCGTGCCTATGCGGTGACTACAGGGAGACCAACGTTGCCTGGCTCGACGTAGAGGGTGTCTGGGATGATAAGTGGTCTGATAGGTTCCTTGATCGAAACAAGCTGGTGTTTGCTCAGCCTGAGACCGGGGAGCAGACATGCGATATAGCCCACTCACTCATTGCGTCTGGTGCGGTGGATGTTGCGGTTATAGATTCTGTTGCGTTCATGATTTCCACTTCCGAACTTGAGAAATCAGCGTCGGAAGCAAGTGTTGCTACTCAGGCTAGGCTTCTTGGAAATATGTTTAGGAAGATGGTGGCTACAACCAATGCCATGGGGCAAAACGATGGTCGTCGTCCCACCGTTTGGTTCACCAATCAGATCAGGCACAAGGTTGGGGTTATGTTTGGCAACCCTGAGACTGTTCCTGGTGGATTTGCTCAGGGATTCGCGACGTCCACCGAGACCCGGATGTCACCTGGTAAGTACAAAGAAGATGAGAACAAAATGCCATACGCCGTTCTCATGAAGCTTCGTAACGAGAAGAACAAGACTGCTCCGGCTAAGATGGAGGCGGAGTACCTTCTGTACGTCAGGGATATGGAGATCAAGCGTGCTGGTCAAGTTGCCGATGAGAACTATGGCGTCAAGATTGGTCGGCAACTCGGCTTGGTGACTGTCAATAAGGGAAATGCTGGTACTGAGTGCGACGGTGAAACCTTCGGTGGTATCTCGCTTCTTGAGAAGTACTGGATGGAGAATCCAGACAAATACGAGAATTTTAAGGATAGGGTGCTTTTGCATATGTCTACGCCAGTTGCTGAGGTTGACACTGCACTGTGAGTGAGTCCGACGACACGCTACCTGGATATTTCCGAGGTAATACCGAGAAGAAGAAGCGTAGGAAGTCTATGCGTCAAGAGGATCGAGTTGCCGATGCTCTTGGTGGGTATAGGCAGAAGGCGTCTGGTGCGTTGCCTGGTAACCGTGGCGACGTCAAGGGCGTTGAACTCCTTGGAGAGTGCAAGAGGACTGATAAGAAAAGCATATCCATAACCTTGGCTTACCTTGAGAAGATAACTATGGAGGCAGTGAGCTATAACCGAATACCTGCTGTCGCTATTGAGTTCGGTGATACGCCGAAGCTTGTCAGTAAGGATTGGGTCATGGTTCCCGCCGAGTTTATGCAGGAGCTTCTGGAGGCATATCGTGCAAGCGGTGAGTGAAGATATGGCCCTTGACGTTGCGGTTGGTGAGATGGTCAGTCTTGCTCGCGAAAGGGGTGTCGAAGCTGATAGCCTCATCTATGTACTCCTCGACAGCAAGCTGTGCAGGAAGCTAGATATCATCATCTCTGAGACGCTTTTTAAGTTGAAGGTGCAGGTTCCCGTAGACTCCACCGATAAGCTCTTTGACAGGATGATGGCAACACTGGACGCAGCTGGTGATCGAACCCTGGGGATCTTATTTGTTCGCTACTTGGATACGATGGAGTATATGGTCTCTTTTCGCGGGAAATTCCGTGGTGCCGACCGAGAGTCGGTCATGTACGAACGCGAAGAAGCCCTAAAGGCTCTTGGCATGAGAGGGCTTACAAGGAAATGAAAAGCAGAATACAGATGGCAGGCGTTGAGCATGGTTCCAGTGACCTAGTTCTATGGAAGGGAGATCTTCCGCAATTATCCGGCATGCCAGGTATGCGCATCACCCTTAACGAGGGGGACAAATCTCATGCGTATTCGTTCAGGCAGGTCACCCTTGAGGTGGATACAGTCAATGACTATGTTGAGCAGGTTGTATATGTAAGCGCGGTCAGCAAAGAGAGAGCGCGAGAGCTTCTGGAGACCGCCCCAGGGAGTAAAGAAACGGAATAGTCTTGTTTGATCGTTGGAGACGCCAAAGAATGAGGAAGCGAAAATCTGCTGTAGCTGAGGCACTTGCCGAGCAGGCCGTTATCGCATTGCGTGGTGGTAGTCGATTCCAGGTTAGGCAGGATGCGATAGGTGACGAGGATGACATTAGACGCATGCTCAACAGGCTAGCCGTCATGTGCGGTTCCAACATCAGAGCTAATAAATTTCAGGGTCTGTTGACTTTCTACAGCGACGAGTCTGATTACGGGACCACCGTTACGGTGGCAACTATCGAATAATGGCATATCTTGAAAAAAGCAGATCTAAGCTACGGATACCAGCAGCCGGGTGCGTTGAGATTCGTAGGGATGTTGAGAATCTTGACACTGTTTTTGGGTATGGGATCTACATGCAATGCATGCCATGCGGCAACGAACTCATAGAGAATTCCGAGAGGGTTCTGTTCGAGTGTGAGTCGTGCGGGTATACGGTCACGGGTGATGAGGCAAACGTTCTTGCTAACGATTATGTGCGAGCGCTCTCTTCTGTATTTGTGATTAAAGAAGATGAAAAGAAAAGAGGATTGCTATGGCGCTTCACAACCTTATTCGTAAGCAGAAAAAAACAGAAAGTGCTCACGAGCTAATAGAGAAGGCTCTCCGACAAGACGTCCGAGAGAACCATCCTATGCGTCCAGAGACCTGGATGAGGATGTCGTCTATAGGTGGCATGTGCCCAAGGCAGGAGGTCCTTATGTCTAGACATGGGATTGTTCGCCGAGAGGGTATCAACCCGGACCTGGGTATGGTCTTTGCCATTGGCCATGCGTTGCACTGGGCTATGCAGAATCTCGTCATGGCCGCCACTGGTAGGATTGTCGGGACGTGGCGCTGTACCTGGTGCGGTGAGACGTACGGGTCAATCAAGGAGGGGCTCAAGCCTCGTCCTGAGGTGTGTGCCAGGTGTGGAGCAATTGCTGGTGACGTGCCTAGGGCTAACGGTCGTCCAGACTATACGGTCAGGTCGAATGCATTTCTATTCGTTGAGGAGTGGATAGGAGATCATGAATACATGGTCGGTGGTCACCCTGATGGATATTTCGTAGATGGAGATCCTGATAATTTTACCAGCGACGATGTGATCGTTCTGGAGTTCAAGAGCTGTAGCGAGAACAATTTTGCCAAATACAAGAAGGCCCCCGACTTCATGCACGTCATCCAGGTGCAGTGCTACATGTGGCTCACTGGATTCAGGCGGGCGAAGATAATCTATGTAAATAAGGGTAAATTCGGCATGGAGGGCGTCGTCGAGCATGACTCCGTGTATGACGAAGAGACCGTTATCCAGGTGAAAGAAGCCATCGGGAAGATTAGATCTGGCCTCGAAGGCGGCCCCCTTCCAGAGCGAGAGGCATGCTCGGACTCCGATTGTCCGCGAGCCAGATCTTGCGAAGTCTCAGTATCCTGTTTTACAACTCGCCAATGATTAAGCGTCCACTGATACTCGACACAGAGTGGGTCAGGCCGATAGATACCGGATCTTCGTCGAGAATATGCATGACCTGCTCGGAGGGCTGTGCACGATGGGCCATCGGTAAGCCTCCAAATGGTTACTTCTCATGCGCCAAATGCTTCTTACATACGTCTCCGTGGGGTATCGCAAATACTGGTGCGATACAGGATTTGACTGCCAACGTGGAAGAGGCGATGGGAGAATCCATAACTGTCGATGGCCTTCTTACTGACAATGGAGCCGATCGAATACTCCACTCGATCATCTTTGCATCCGGAGTTTCCAGGATGAGAGCACAGAGTGGTGGTGCCTAGTTGAAGGTGCTTGGACTCGACCTTAGTCTCAGGGCTACAGGAGTGTGCATCTTAGATGGTACCCCTGGAAGTGAAGTTCCTGAATCAATATGGACAGCCCTATATCCGCAGCCACAGGTTAAAGGTGTTGAGGCGGACGTAAGGAGGCTTATTGCAATTACAGAGCTAGTCCTTGATCTGATTCGTAAGGAGAAGCCAGACCACATAATCATTGAAGCTCCAGCTAAAAATCAGCAATGGCAGGCCGCTAGGATAGGCGAGCTTCACGGAGTGATAAAGGTTCAGATCTTCCTAGCCACCGGAGCCATACCGATGGTTAAAGAGGCTGGTCATATGCGTAAAGCTGTCGTGGGCACACTGCATAAAGTTCAGGTGACAGTTGTTGATGCCAAGGGCAAGACGAAGAAGCACTGGTCATATGGAACGATTCCAGGTAAACGCGGCGGCACGAAAAAGGCGACTATCAAGGATGCCGTAGAATTTCTTCTCAGGAAGAATGGATTAGAGTTTCCTTCGCAGGATGAGATGGATGCATATGTCACAGCGAAGTATTGCTGGAACAGTTTGGTTCCCTCGGCGAAGAGATCTGTAGATGGTGAGGAAAAAACGAAAAATGAGAGGGCACAATCAGGTGCTAATAAGCGGATACGTCGAGGGTAAGATGGTATCTGGAACCACTGGAGATGGCGGTAATGCATTTTCGTTTTCAGTGTCGTCCGAGGATAGCGGTCGAAAATCCATGCGTGTTAGGGTTAACGCATACGGTCCAATGGCTACCCAATGCGACGACGAAGCTCGCAGCGGATCCTACTGTATCGTGGTCGGCGAGCTTATGAATCGGTCTGGAAAGTTCGGGAAGCTCACCGAGGTTAGAGCTAAAACAGTGGAATTCGTTTCCGATGATGAAGAAATTGGGGTAACTGATGGAAAAGACTAATAAAGATAAAACCGAATCCAAGGGCTGTGGATCGTGCGGTGACGATCGGGTTATGTTGACGGAAGAGCTATACGCTACTCCCAAGTGTGCCGGGTGTGGTAAGCCTCTCGACCAATCAAAGAAACAATAAGCGGGGGATACGAGATGAAAACGACACTGAGAGTTGTCGGCGGAAAGCACGACAATACTGCCAAATCTTCGGATAATATTGATGTTTCAGAAGAAGAACTGGAAAAAGCTGAGGCAGATCTGAGGCAGGAGGCAAGGACTTTAGTCCACGAGATCGAGACCAAATACTGGGATCTTGGTCGCGTTCTCTATGACGTTTACGATGGTGTCCCAGGCGGGTACCGAGCCATGCTTAAGGGCAAGGGCGCAGTTGGCGAGCGTGTTGAGCTGTTCAAAAAGTGGGGCTATAGCGGGTTCGGAGACTACTGCGAGCAGGAAGTCGGAATCCAGAAACGTACCGCCGAGAACCTACGCTATGCGTATTACTGGTTTGCAATCTCTCAGGAGATGCCAGCGAAGGTGATCGATCAGCTGATTTCTGTTGGTCGCTCAAAGGTCTACCTGTTGGCAGGCGTTGCCGACATGAGCAACATCACCCTGTGGATCGACAAGGCCACTGATCTCACATTCGATGAGTTGAAGATGGCCATCAAGACTGCCAGGGCAGTTGCGGCAATCAAATCGACCGACACCGAAGAAGCGGACCAGGGGAGTGGACCAGAGGTATCCGAAAAGGAAAAGGGCAAGTCTCTTCCTAAGCCGGAGGAGATGACCACATTCCAGGCTGGCCTATTCGAAGGACAGAAGACGACCTGCGATGCGGCCTTCAAGAGGGCTGAGAGCATCTCAAACTCCGACAAGAAGGGTCACAATCTTGAGCTTATATGCCAGGATTTCTTGTCAAACAATGACTTCGATGATCCCAAGAAGGATGTCGATAAGTACATCTCCAAGATGGAGAGACGGCTAGGTCTTCTCATTATCGCGATTGACCCAAAGACCGGTAAGCCGGTTCATGGAACCGATCTTCTATGGCGCCTTATGGAGGAGAAGCAAAAGGGCGACAAGTAGCATGGGGTTTGCCAAGCATAAGAAGAGAATCAGGGGCGAAATCGCTAAGTGGGAATGCTTCGGATACCTTGGCTACGGCCAGGGTCGGGCAGTAGCGGTCTACGGCGAGGATAAGCTCAGCAACAGGTCTGCTTGCATGGATATCTGTACCCGCGCAAGCGCTTGCAGGCTAGCTCATCACGAGAAGATGAACGTAAGGTATCCACAGTTGGCGCAGCTGGTTGAAAGTACTGCTAGGCTTGCCCATATTCGCCGGCTAGATATCGTAGATCAGGTTGTTTCTGCGATGGAGCATGCAGTTGATGCTGGCCTAGAAGAGGCAATTGACGTTCAATCTCGCCTGAAGAAATTCAAAATAGAAACGATTACAGATCATTACAGATGTGGGCAGTTCGAGAATATTCAGAATGGGTTGGATAAGAGGTCTCCCGAGTCTAGGGTATCTCCGCCTAAAGACGTTAAACAAGCCTCTTGATGGAGTAGATGATGAGTAGTGGATTACTAGGAGCAGATGGCTTTCCCATTGGGCAGGTCGGAAGAAGTCAGGTGCCTACGACGGCAGGACAGAGTATGGATCCAGTTGAGCTGGGACGTCTCTGGGAGATAATTGAGCAGCGCAAGGCATCGGCCAATGGCGATGCCGCCTTGACCAACAAGGCGCTTATCCCTCGTTCTAAGGTCGAGAAGGCTCTTTCCTTCTGGAAGCCTGCTTATTTCAGCATTATGCGCGAAGGTCGCCATCTCAATGGGATTGAGGCGTATGAACTTGGCGACCCCACGAAGACCATGGGTGTGAAGTGTAACAAGGGTCCGTACATTGCCATGTGTAATATCATGGCACTGGAGGGTCTTCTTATGATGGGCGAGCAGATGCCTACGGCAGAAGAGGGTCTTCTTCTTGCCTATGCGTCGGAGAGGGAGCAGGAAATCGCTACGTTCTGGAAAGAGACGTTTGCTCCTACGGAATTCCAGGCTCAGTGGGCTTGGAAGGCTATCCTTGGTGTTATTGCCGGGAATAGCATTGCGATCTCTGAGATGCTTGAGAACTATCAAGACCAAGTTGCATAGACTTAGACCTTGATACCAAGGGTAAGCCCTCGGATCGATACTTAGGTATCTCCGGGGGCTTAGCTGTTTATACTCATTGCAAATATTTGCATGGATTTTAATTACCCTTTAGACTCCACCAATGGGGGAATCATCCGGTACAAGACGTAAAAGGTCTCGCTGGACTGCCGATGAGGAGGGTAAGCTTCGCGAGCTTTGGGGAACTAGGCGTGACTCAGAGGTAGCGGCTATCCTTGGTAAGACTGTTCAGGCTGTTCGGGCAAAGGCTACCGATCTCAACATCAGGGACGAGAAGGGTAAACGAGCTGGCTGTAGACCTGGCAGAATTACCTATCCTTGGTCCAAGGATGAGGATCTGATCCTAATGAAGAATGTCGGCCATCTGAGCATATTCGAGTTGATGGATCAGCTCATCAGACGTAATCGACTGGCGATAGAGAGGCGATGCTACGAGCTGGGTTTCTCGCCAACGCAGGGTACCTATACGAGGCTCCAGATTGAGCGTGAGACTGGGTATGATTGGCGGCAGATACAGAGAGCCCGAGACGCTATAAAACAGACCTGGAAGCGGTACGGGCTCAGGAAGTACATGATTACGTTTGACCAGGTGCAGGAGATAACCAGCTATCTTCGCACCGAGAAGCGCAAGTGGTCACTTCACTATGATCTGGATAATTGCAGGCTATGCGGTGCCAGCGGCAGCGATGAGAGAACTAGGCATTCCGGGGATGGGCTCTGCAAGCGATGCTGGGATTTTCGCCGACATAACCGATCTCAAATCTTGGATTCGCTAGAGAAGAATAGGGTTACGATTCTAACCGAGGAGATCTGGCATGCCTATCTTCGCGATGAGCCGGATAGCGTGGACTCAAGAGAAAGTCTCACTGTTTAGGAGTAGCCTAATTACAGCTAGATAGTTAGACTGGCGGCATGACCATGCGTCTCCAGCCGGACACACTCCGGGATGAAATAGATCAGGTATTGTCTCTTCTTGGTAGGCAGAAGGAGAAGCTCGAAGCCGGCATTCCGGGCGACGAGCTGCCATCCAATGATATCAATATTGAGATTTGGCAGTATCAGCTTCGAGGTGAGATCTTGTTGGCTGCGGAAAGGCTCATGGCCATCGCTGAGGCTTTGGACTCATGATGCCAGACATCTCTCCCGAGAAGATGGATGTCGAGAGAATCACTGTCAGCCCAGGTGAACTAGTTGGCGCTGAGTGGAATCCGAATGAGATGACCGAGGAGGAGTTCGCGCTCCTCAAGAAGACGATCAAGAAGGTTGGGTTCATCGACCCGCCAACCGTGGCCCATGTTGAGCGAGAAGATGGTTCAACTTACTACGAGATAGTCAGCGGCCACCATCGCGCTGCTGCTGCAAAGGCACTTGGTCTCAAGCGCATCCCAGTGGACGTTCTCCAGGGCGACAAGTGGCAGGAGGAAGATCTTAGGAAGCTTCAGAATGTCAGGTCCAATGTTCTTCACGGGAAGATGAATCCCGACAAAATGGTCGCTATTTACAATGAGATGGCCAAGAAGTATGGAGACGAAGCTGTGCAGCTGCTTGGCTACACAGACGACTCTGGGCTTCAGAAGCTGATCAAACAGGTTAAGGGCGACATCAAGAAGTCGATGTCCGCTGAGCTGGCTGATGAATTTGGAAAGCAAGCCAAGGAGGCTAGGACTGTTGGAGATCTAGATAAGATCATTCAGAGGTTCATGTCCGACAGCGGTGATACCGCTCAGTACAGTTTCCTCGTCTTCACCTGGGGCGGCAAGGAGCACATCTATGTTGCGATGTCTGATAAGACTAGGGAGGCAATGAAGAGAATTGTTAGAGCCTCAAGATCTAAGAAGGTTGACATCAACGAGATCATCGAAGAGGCAATCACGGATGCGGCCTTAGGTTTGGAGTTCTAGTATGGAAGACGACAGATCACCTGCAATTGAGTTGCAGCCAGATGACATCGTTGGAGATGAGAGAAGGCTTAGGATTTACAGTGTAGATCCTGGGACTGGAAGTGATCATTCCGTAGTCGGTGAAGTGTGGCAGGCAGAGGACGGTGGCCTATACGGAACCGGAGTTGCTGCCGTGATGCTATTTGAGCCGGTGTCTTCGGCTAGATACCACATGTCATCAATTGCTGCCGACATGAGTCCATTGGCCGTATTCCATGCTCGCATCTCCAGGAGTCCGTTCCTTCGCTCCGAGGTCATAGAGGATTAGATGAGTGATATATATGAACAGTTCGGTGCGAGCCTAGTTAGAGTCATAAAAAAGGTTCGTCGCAGATCTCCCGATGGTGGAACGCAGGTCGTTAAGCAGGCGTTTCATGTCAAGAAGGCAAACCCAAACGACGAGTATGCATCTAAGACAGGCAGGGATTCGTCCATTCAACCTCTTTCTGTTAGCAAGGGTAAGAATGGCCCAATGCTTCAGCCTGCCATAGCTCCAGCCCAGGCTGGTGTGGTCGCAGCGCAGCCTGAGCCATTGCCTACTAGGATGTCAGTTCGCTATTACGATATTGCCTGGATTAAGAAGACGACGAAGTCAGCTGCCGAGGAGGAAGATCCGGTCCCAGCTGAGCTTAGAAGAAGGTATGACAAAGGCAACCGAGCGTTGCAGGTTATAGATCCCGGTCCTCTAAATATAGCCATAGCTTCGGTTCTCCCAACAGATAGAGTGCTATGGGGTGTCGATGAGCCAGACCTTCTTAATGACCTCAGATCTGGCACTGTTCGCAAAATGACAGTCGTCAAACCGGGCAGCGGATCTATGCTCGCTCGCATTGAGTCTCATCGCGGAGGCTCCTTTAGCGCCTACCTATGGATTGAGTCTCTAAGAGATCCTGTTATCCATTCAATATGGGGAGATTTGGTCAATCTGAAAGAGGGTGGCGATCTGTCAGTGAGAGCGGCATCTGCATATGAGGTGGCAAAGTCCTGTGGGCTCGACGATGTTATTCCTCCTACGATTAGTAGATTCGACGATGATGGAGACTTAACTTCGGTGCTCCCAGACTCCTTGATAGAGAGGAGGGAGGTGCTAGTAGACTGGGTAGCCCGCGAGACCGGTGACGATCCAGACAATGTGCGTAAGAGGCTCGGAGGCTACGCTACGGTACAATTCGTTAGAGATCAGCTGTGGACCATAGACGGCGAGGAATGGTTCAAGTCGATTTTTGAAAGTAACGGAAGCGAAGAGAGGACAGATGTCCTAAATCGGATATGGGAAACCATGCCACCGGATCGAAGGATATCGTTTCTTCGCCTAGCTGTGTTTGATTTTGTTGTGTGGAATCTCGATCGAAGTTTTGGCGACATTGCATTCTGTGACAACGAAAGTCATCCGGTTATCGCATATGGAAATGAGATGTCTCTTCCGTGCCCAGCCAGAATCGGAAAGAGATACATGGAGTCGGGAGTCGGTGCATATGGGGATGTCGTCGCTGACCCGGCAACTGGTAAAGCGCTGATGTGGAATGACATTATGACTATGCTGGTCGTTCGCGGCGGAGATGAAGAGATTAAGGTGTTTGAGGAGATTGGACAGGACATCGCATCGCGCATGCGTGGTGATAGGTCTAGGGAGCTTGCGAGAGCACTTATAGATAGGAAGCTCAGCGCCCTACAGGTGTGCGGTGCATTAAGTAGGATGTGGATGCTGGCAACACACTCCGGTGACATCGCCAGAGATCCGTATTTTGCTGCTAGATACTACGCGCAGATCTTACAGGGCAACGTCCCGGACGAGATGAAGGGTATAGAGGAGTTCGTTGACCAGACTATGCAGAATGCATTGGTTGGGGATTTTTCTTTCGTTAAAAAAATGAAATCGGAGCACAAGGATGACAAGCGTTCCTGATACCAGGCGCCTAAGAGTGAATAGGATCGACATCGCCAACGGTGAGCTTAGGTCTTCCCAGGGCGCTGACATTTGGCAGGTGGCAGGCGATATAAAAGTGTCCGGGCTATGGGATGGCGTTATTCCTCTCATGCTAGAGGACATGCAAATTCGTGCTAGTCGCCTAGGAATATCTCCACTGGAGTTGCTCCTGCAGAGGTTGTTGATGAGTCCGATGGTTGATGTGGAGGTTATCGATGGCTAGATGGCTATCAACAATGGATCTGCTCAGGAATCCGCCAAGGGACCTATACGAAGAGCAGAAGACTGTGCCGGTTAGAAAGTCTACTGTGATTCAACCGAAGGTCGCCGAGGGTCCGCCTGCACCATCTCAGCAGAAGTCATCGTGGACTGGTAGTACCCCTAACGAAATTCCGCACTCTGAGCCAAGTCTTGCCTCAAGGGCTAGGCCAGATCTGTCGGACGCCGCATCAAGAGTAAACGCATTCAGTGGTGCGTACCATGCTAAGGGTGCTCGTACGGTCACTACTGGCAAGAATAAAATTCGTCACAAGAGTGGCTCTGGGAATGTGGTGCTTCACGGCAATCTGGAGAATGGTCCTGGATACATTGCCAAGCCTCACAAGGGTGCTGCCTGGGGGTATACTAAGAGCCCGAGTGGCGGAGATATCCCAGATGAGCATCGGGCTGACTGGTCTGCTGGCGCTGAACCTCACGAATGGGGTCGTAGGCATCAGGCGGTTTATGACGTCATGTCTTCCATGGGTGCTCATCATATGGTTCCCGTTGGTATCGAATCAAAGATTCATGGCCACCTAAGCAGTGGTATGGCTCCAGATGATCAGGACTCTGCGGCAAAGGCTATGCGGATGCCATCGAGTCATGCCGGCGGTGATGCTCATGTTCAGGAGCACATCGGTGCGCATGACAAAGCAGAGTTCGCTTCGCCGGCAGATTTGGCCAAGGTAAGTGACGAGGATAGGATGCATGGCATCGTAATGCATACGCTTTTTGGCCATACAGATGCTCACTCTGGCAATGTTCTAGTGAGCAAAGCTGGACCAAATACGCACTCAGTTGCGATCGATCATGACAGTTCGATGGCCTCCGCACATTCCAAGCAAGAGGCAGAGCAGGAGGGTCGTCATGCGGTGGTCTCAGCCTATGCTCCTGGTGGGAAGCTTGACTATCGCGCTAATAGGTCAGACGATGTAGGTATGAACTATCCACCAAGGATGAAGGAGACGCTCAAACGGCTTGCTGCCGGAGAGCATATGGCTGGTTCAGATCAGATGAATGTTTCCAAGGAAGATGCTGAATTTCTTAAGGAAAGAGCAAAGATGATGCTCGCCCACGGATTAGAAGGCACACTTTCTCAACTAAGCGTTAGGCCTGGGGAATAACACCATGAATGTCGTATTTGTTTTCGATGATGAGGGCCGAGTTCGACGTGTCATGTGGAACGAGGATGGCGCAGTTAAGTCCAGGACGCTCTATGGCGATGGCTCCATGGGTGATAAAAATCTTGGTCACTCAGGTCTGCACAGTGCCATGCATAAGGTCGGAGGTTATTCATCGGCGTATTCCGCAGAGGTAGATGACTTAAGGTCGGCGTTCCAGTATCTTGGCAAGGCAGCCGATCTGGTTGAAACTTTACCAGAGGTTAACGTCGTCGATGCCCAACCAAACAATAGCGAAGCTAAGTAGTGTTTTTGGGGCTCTCTCTCATGAGCCCCCGGAGCCTAGCAGACGTGATGCTGAGGCTGCTGAGAAAGCCAAGGCAGAGCAGTCGGCGTATGTAGCCGAGACCCTCCCACAGGCTCCTGTCTATCATAAAAAGACAGGGATACTGATGATCCCATCGAAGAGGTTCGATGGTTCAACCATTGATCCTCCGTGGAATATGCCAGAACCCATTCTCTGGGACTGGCTCCGCACGACATCTATTGAGCATATTGAGGAGCGGGTCCTCGGAGGTGCTAGCGGAAACCTATGGGCGAGGTACCGAAACTTCGACGGTCAGGTCAAAAGTGGACTCCTGCGCTTTCCAGCATTAGCCAATACGAGCGTCAGCGAGGCCATGGGTGCCACGTATGGCGTCGATGATGAGTATGCTCCTATCAGGAGGGAGCAGGCCGCCTACGAAGCTATGAAGGCTATGGGGTGCGAAGACATAGCACCACCGATTTCAGCAAAAGAAGTAAATCTGGTTCCACTCATATCCGACGCCGTCAGAGAGCGGGTGGGGCGTCGCCTGAGGATTGCGCCAACATTGGTAGATGAGACATTTGGTACGGTTGGCTTACTGCAGGCCCTGCCGTTTAATGCTGAGAATTTCGCTGAGTATTGGGCGAAGCTCGGTCCAGACGACACGAATCGATGGGAGACATCTTCCAGTAGGCTGAGGCATTCCATTTATCGCGCCATACTGATCGACTTCATACTTGGCGTACCAAGTAGATTGCTGTGTGATTACGCATACAACAGGTCTTCGGATTCCTTGGCGTTATATGGATTTGGCCTGTCTTTTCCTAGCTCTGCGCTTACCGCAGAGTGGTATCTTGCGATGCGCAAGAAGGGTTGGGGTCGTAAGTTCTCGGGACCACTGGAGGAGCCATCCAATGGATCTCCGCCGGTCGGCGCTGATAGTATAGCGCTCATGGGAACCTTCACGGAGCGAGAGCGTGAAGAGATGGTTATGACCACAAAGCAGATGACGGATGGGTTTGGCGAGGGTGTCGCGACGTTGCTTATCCAGGTAATGATGGAGATTGGTATCCCGGTCCCCAATATTGCAGACATGATAGCTAGAACTGTTTTTCTTGAGACGGATGTAGAGGGTATGGTTTCAGGATCTACGGACTACATTCGTAGCGTTCTTGTGCCGTTACGGCGCGGGTATGGCGTCGAGGATGGTCGTATCGGTAAGATCGTTCAAACAACATCTCAGATTATGACTTCTGCAATTGGAAAGAATTTCGATTTTCAAAAGACTGTCCAGGGTAAGATCCCGGATGGAATTGAATTCATCATATAGGTGCGCAAGCGCTTGCGTTGCTAAGTAGATCCTACAATTAGCTTTATTGAGGTAAACGCCCTAATAGGCTAGTCTCTGAGTCGCAACTACCATATCTTTGGAGCGACTCATGGCAGATAAAAAGACTCGTAGACCACCAGTTCGTCCGGTAAGCCGCGAGCAGAAGAAAGCGGCAGCACTGAAAGACTGCAGGTGCTTCGAGGAGGTAGATCGCCGCCTGAGGATGGGTTGGTCGGCATCTGATTTGACTAAGTTCATTCAGGATGAAAGCCAGGAGCTTACCCACCTTAGCGCTAACTATGTGCGCAAGATGATAGACGAATATCGCCGGGCCATCCCGCCAGCCGAGCTGGCTCTCACTAGTCAGAATGCCGCTGTGGTTATGCAGGCTAACAAGAGATTGTCCAACGGATTGAATGAGCTTGAGGAGCTTGAGGAGCTATATAAAAAGCAGTTCAAGCGTATCGAAATAGAGATGACCAATGAGTTGAAGATCAAAAAGCTTCTCCCTCAGACCGGTCGAGAGATCTTCTATGCGATGAAGCTTCTTAAACAGAGCGCAGATCTGAAGATGGATCTAGGTATTGCTAAACGCCAGCTTGGCGAGATGTCCGTCACTGGCCATGCCTCCGTTCAGATAGGCAATCGATACAACGAGGGCGTGGGAAGCGTTATGGCTGATCCGGATAGTCGTCGCAAGGTTCTCAGTATGGTCAATGCACTGTCGGTTCTCAGTGACAGGGCTAGTATCGATGCCGTAAATGTTGTCATGCATGCAGCTAAAGCTGCCCCAGACATCATAGATGTAGAGGATGAGACCACGCCATCGCCCGAGGATGAGGCCACGCCACCGCCAGATACGGAGGAGTAGATGGCGATCAGGGATTTAGGTGGTCGCGTTCGTAGCGAGCAGACCCCGGAGGAGGTGGTCAAGCTTCTCAAGGATGAGTTCGATAGTCTTTCCCCGGAGGAGAGGGAGGCGGTCTTGCTGTGCCTCAAGGAGATGGACGACCCGGCATTTAATGAACTGCAGATGGTCGAAGGAGAGGAGGGGCCTCCAAGGATCATAGATGTTCTCAATGAGGCTGAGTTCAAGACAAGACCGGTGGATATTGAGACCTTCGTAATGGATCCCTACTACCTAGGGAAGACATGCGATGTGCTCTATCCAAAGCTCAAGGAGGACATGAAGGAGCTGTTCAGCGGCAACTACGGTGAGGCAGTTCTCACGGGGTGTGTAGATCTGGATGCAAGCATTGTTGCGGAGGGTGGAGTGGTCACATCTCTCAGGCAGATCCTCGATGCAAGCGGCGACTCCCCAAGAGTCCTTGCATATCCAGATGGTAAGGTCGGCTTTGCTGAAACTATCGAAGCCAGGCACTCAGGGGTGCGCGACACTGTCAGGATTACAGTAAGCAACGGGGCCAGCCTGCGCCTGACACCCGAGCATAAAGTGATGACTCGTCGTGGGTGGGTTGAGGCGAAAGATGTTGTTCCCGGGGAGGATTTCGTTAGAACTGCCAGTGATGGCTGGGCTCGTATTGACGGTCTAGGGGATGGCGGAACGATTGAGGTCGGAGACATCGGTGTACCTAACGGTAATTCGTTTTTTTGTGAAGGATTTCAAGTACATAACAGCATCGGATGGGGAAAATCGGTCGTAGCGACGACTTCTTTTGTTGATGGTGTATCGGGGAGAAGAATGACAATCGAAGAGGCCGTGGACCGTGATGTGCTGGTTCCGTCTCTTGATGGCAATGAGATCGCGCATCGACCCCCATCCAAGATTTGGAAGTGTGGTCACAAGCAGTGCTTCCGTATGACCCTTGCCTCTGGACAATACCTGGAGGCAAGTAAGGATCACCCTGTTCTTACTCCAATAGGGTATGTGCCACTACTCGACCTGGCACCGGGCAGCTTTGTGGCTGCCGCTCGCTCTGTTCCTGAGCCGATTGCAACTTTGGAGATTACCGATGAGTGCGTCAAAGTGGCTGCCTATTTGATTGCCGATGGTTCCTTGACTGCGAATTCCTGCGTCTATATCAAAGGCGACGAGGAAGTTGTTGGCGACTTCAAGTTATGTGCTGAGCACATCCCAGGGTTCGATGGATTCGGATGTGAGAAATATGATCGCGGTGCCTGGTATACGACTGTGCGAGGGGCCATGGACTGGGTGCGTAGCCTTGGAATAGATTGCCTATCCAAAGAGAAGCGCGTTCCGGCTAAGTTCTTTGGGTTGAACAGCCGCCAGCTTGCTTTGTTTCTGAATCGCTTGTTTACGGATGGGAACGTTTACACGGGAAGTCCTCGTAAGATTGAAATTGCGCTCGCCAGCGAGGGGCTCATTGACGATGTCCAGTATTTGCTAAGGCGATTCGGGGTCGTCGCCAGAAAGAGCCACCATAAGAAGTCTATTAAACAGGATGATGGGACCAAGGAGTGGTTCGACGCATGGCGACTTCAGATTGCCGATGCACCAATGCAGCTTAGGTTTCTTGAGTTCATTGGGAAAATCCCTGGCAAGGAGTCTAAGTGCGATAAGTTGCTGGCTCAGGCGTCAGCGACCAAGGGCAATCCAAACTGGGACCTGGTTCCGATAACGACAGAGGAGCTGAAGGTCATCCGCAGGGAGACTGGTCCTCATACCAATAAGGAGTGGAATGATGCTGGCGGGGCCCTGGCTAAGGGCTCCTGCATGGGTCGCGACAAATTCCAGAGGCTATGTAGAAGTACGAGTTACCAGGGGGAGTATCGCAAGTTCGCTGATATGGACGTCGTGTGGGAGCGTATCGAATCTATCGATGACATCGGATGGCATGATGTTTACGACCTGACTGTTCCAGGGACGGAGAATGCTGTCGCTAACGGCATCATTATTCACAACACATTTTTCGCGTCTATAGCTGCTTGCAGGATTCTATATGAGCTGTCCTGCATGCGAGATCCGCACAAGAGCTTTGGCATCGGTAAAGGATCTGACATCACGCTGATCGTCCTGTCGGTCAAGGAGGACCTTGCGATTAAGGTTGCCTTCGAGAACATCGTAAACAAAATCAAAGAGAGCGATTATTTTATGGAGAACTTTCCATACAAGCCGCTCAAGAAGGAGATCCAATTCCCTAACCACGTTCAGGTTGCTGCGCGAGCATCGACCGATAGTGCGGCACTTGGTCTCAACGTTTTTGCGGCGATGATCGACGAGTCTAACTTCATGGCACCCATGAAGAAGAAGGGTGGCATGGAGAGCCGTTTCGGCGGTGGAGACAGGGCTCAGTTTCTCTACGACCAACTGATGCGTCGTATGAAGTCTCGATTCCAGAAGCACGGCAAGCTTCCAGGTATGATGCTTGTCGTTTCCTCTAAGCAGACCAGGGATGACTTTACTGCCAAGAGGATTAAAGAATCAGCCGACGATCCGACGCTATTCGTCCGTGACTATGCAACCTGGCATGTGAAGCCAAAAGGGACCCTGTCGGAGGAGATGTTCTCCGTTTTAGTCGGCAATGACCTGGTGCCGAGTAAGATACTTGAGCCAGATGAGGTGGAAGCGGTCCGCGAGAAGCTCCAGGAGGGCATGGTTATCGTTGATGTTCCTATCGACTATAGGAACGATTTTGATAACAACTTGGAAGACTCGATTCGAGACGTTGCTGGTATTGCGACCGTATCCGTTTCTCCTTTCATTCAGCAGCTAGACAAAATCGTCCCATGTATCGATGTGAACAGGTCGCATCCATTCAGTGTCGAGGAGTGGGTTCAAACAGACGGCGGAAGTGTCAATTGGACGAAGCTGGCGAAGCAGGTGAGCGTCAGAGAAGGCGCTAGCATGAGTCAGATATGGCAGCCTAAGTTCTACCCAGGGCTAGCCAGGCATGTGCATATCGATCCATCACTTAACTCAGATTCGACTGGTTTTGCTATCGGCTGCGTGACTGGGTACAAGACGATTGTTCGCAGAGACCCGGAGACCCAGGAGCAATATACAGAGCCAGCTCCTAGGGTCTGGGTAGATATGCTGCTTCGTATCAACCCTCCGATCGGCGGGGAGATTGACTATGGAATGATCAGAGCCCTCGTTTACCAATTCCAGCATTACGGATTCTCAATTGGATTGGTCACGATGGATCAATTCAATTCAGCAGACTCTCTTCAGAAGTTCTCAAAGAAGGGCATCACCGCCGAGAGGCTGTCGGTGGATAAGCCGATGGATGCCTACGATGTTTTGAAATCTGCGATCTACGAGAACCGCATCAGCTTCTATGACTACAAGCCGTTGCTCGATGAGCTTAAGTCGATTCAACGAGATAACGTGCGCAACAAGGTTGATCATCCTCGCCTCGGCAGTAAGGATGTGTCTGATGCATTGGCTGGTATCACGTACAGCTTGACGACCAGCTACCACGGATCTCCTATGGGTGTTATTAAAGGCATATCCAACTTCTCCAATCCAGAGGCAGAGGAGCAGCGGGAGATGGTTGAAGACGATACGATTATGCTGCCGTTCCTGCAGGGGTGAACATGGGATTCTTCAAGAGAGAAATACGCGGACTCACTGAGCATGTCGTTATGTACGACGATATCGATGAGTCCTGGGAGCCTCCATCTCCATCGTTCAGGGTTCCAGCTAGTCAGACGGCTGCACTTGCTCAGATGATGCAAATCAATGGAACGATGATGTTGCAGCTGAGTAGATCGCTGGCTAAGGGAAACATTCAAGGCGCTCGCGTCAAGCTGAGAAGTCTGTTCCGAAGACTGGATGCCGCACTTAGGCAGCTTGAGAAGCTTGAGAATGACGCTAAGAGGGCACGCAGGTAATGGATATGAAGCTCTTGGCAAAGGTCATGTCAGAGGCTGGCAAGGCACCTAAGTCCACTGGTGGTCCGTGTAAATCTGGTGATACCAGGTCAAAGTGCCGAAGGAAGTGGAATAGCGTTTTCCCGGTACTTCATCCGTCGAAGATGGGTACTCCATACACCTATCGTCCTGGGTCTGCGAATGTGAGCTTAGGACTTCCAGATAGTTCGGTGCCGGCACCGGCACCAGCTGCTGAAGGGATTAGGCCATCTAAGCTCAAGGTTCTTCATGAGATGAGGAGATCTATGGGCCTTGTTGAGTATTTTGCCAATCACTCATGGAGTAGCTCTCCGAATCCATCATGGGGAGGATACTCAGTTCCTAGCTTTGGATCCGTGGCAATGCGTAAGGGTGGCCCAACGATTGGTGGTCCTGGATTCTATTCAGATCCAGAGTTCAAAGGTGGAGTCTATGATCTCAAGAAGTCTCCAGGCTTAGCATTTAGAACTGAGTACGCATGGCGCATCTGGGACAAGGCTCTTGAGATTATGGCCATGAACAAGACTATGCCTAAACACTCTGTTTTGCTTAATGCGATGTCTAAGTCTGGGATCCACAGGGGGCAAATGGATCCGTCTGAGCTGAGACTGTTGGAGATGGGTATCGAATGGTATCTCTCAGACCAGGGGTCACTCGCAGCCAAGCGGGACGGATCTCCTATCCCATAATTATTCAGAGTAATATGGATGATCGTAATCCATTGATTACTCTTGATGTTGAGATGAATTATGAAGGTTAAAGCAGATCCAATAGATGAAATCGGTAATGCCCTGGGAGATGCTCAAGAGACTGAGTTCACGTTTCTGCTGATGCCAGTGGTGACCTATTCTATCTTGTCGCAGTTCGCCAGAGAGGAGGGATGTTCGGTTGGGGAGGTGTTGCAAAAAGCTGTTTTGCAGTATCTTCAGTCCGCGAGCAGATCTGATCATAAACCTGTGGATAGATCCGAACCTCGTCCTGAGCCTGATATGGTTATGAGGCGTAACAAAGGGAGATAGAATAGATATGTGGAAAACGGTTCTTGAAAATTTGATACCTCTAGTATTCGCAGTGTTGACACCTGTGGTTTTACTATTAGTCAACAGGGCAATGCAGGCGGCTGCCAAGAAGTGGCACCTGGAGAGCGCTTTGAAGTACGACGATAAGGTTGACGAGCTGGTTCTCAAGGGGATCAAAGCTGTTGAGCAGAAGAGTCTAAAGGCTGTCAAGAGTGACGCTGAGAAGACTGGTGGCCAGCAGAAGCTCGACGAGGCTATGAAGTTCGTCAATGCCCAGCTTAATGCCATGAAGCTTCCAGAGAAGGCTACCTCCGAGCTGTCTATGCTCATCGAGTCCAAGTTATTCGATGGTGCCAAGGTCAAGCCTGAAGCGGCTGCGGTCAAGGAGGCGTAGTTAGATGTCTAGTCCAGGTGTACTAGCTCCAGTTCTGCCACCTCCACTTCCGACTAATATAAAATCAATCAGATTTTATGAGACTGGTTCTGGGACGGCTAACTTTGTTGATAACCAATTCTCTTTTGTTAGAGTTGATCCAAAGGATCCTGCTGAGCCTGAGCAAGCGTGGAGTGTGGGCCTTTGCATCAGAGCCATCACAGCAGATGTTGAGTTCTCGTTTGACGGCGTAAATGTTCATGGATTCGTCTTGGCTGGCACTCAGAATACTTACTGGGACCGCTATGAGGGTGGCATCTATGTACGAGGTGTCGGGTCAACCTTTCACGTAGAGGCTTGGTAGTCGATGTCCAACACCGATGAACTTAAGGCATGTGAAACTTCTGATGTTTCTGAAAAAGTTGAGAGAAATCAACTTGAGGAAAGGCTCATCAGGGAGGCTTTAGGGTTTGGCAGTAATGCAGAGAAGAAATGGTGCGATGCGCGTGGGCAGTCTGGTCCAAGCCCGGCTGACTTTGGTGATCACAAACCAATTCCTGTCGATGCTGTGTGCGCTTCGGTAGTAGTTTCAGATCCAGAGGCAGAGGAAAATATTTTTCTGGAAGAGTAGAAGGATAGATCTATGGCATTGCAAAATGAGTTCGATAGATGGATGCTGCAGCCCGTTCGACGTTGTAAGAACGGCTGCTTACCCTAGCCGAGTAGTCCGTGTGATTACTCGGCGTTAATGGTCCCAAAATGATTCAACTGATCTGCTTTCTTCTAGCTTGTTATGGTGTTACCAACATCGTAACAGGTGGGAAGATCTTCGAATGGCTGCGAGACTTACTCAAGTTCACTCCGGTGCTTGGCTATTGGATCGAGTGCCCAATGTGTCTCAGCGTTCCAGTTGGAGTGCTTTGGTGCTGGCTCGGTCTTACTCCTGGTACGGGGCTACCATTCTGGTTAGATCTTGTAGCTAGTGGATTTATCTCAAGCGCATGGTGCTGGGCTACTAGGGTAGTTATGCATCGGCTTGGGGAGGATGAATTATGACATCAACGATGGGGCAGGGTTAATCCGTGGGATTCTGGGGAAATGTTGGACATCAGGTCCGTGGGCTACTTCGTTGGGATAAAGAACAGGTAGTTCTTAACCTTGCCAAGGGCGGAACTGCGTCGGGATATCCACAGACTGGATTCGATCTTCTTCAGGCTTATGGGCATGACGTCCTATCTGATTACCTCAAGCTTGAACACGACCTTATGGCTAGGTTTGTGGACTACGAGGAGATGGACGACTACCCGGAGCTGTCGTGCCTGCATGGCGATTCTCGTGTTTTCACACTCGAATACGGGTGGGAGAGGATCGAGGATCTGGCTAGTCGTGGCGGTGACTTCCATGTCCTGTCATATGACAGGGAATCTAAGTCATTGGTTCCAGCAAGGGCTTGCAATGCTAGGGCTACAGGACAGGCCGGTCATGCCAAGAAGATGGTTAGGGTTATCTTTGATAACGGCCAGGAGATTGTATGCACCTCTGACCATCTATTTTTCACCAAGGATGAGAAGTGGGTGCAGGCCGGCGAACTCGCTACTGGTCAACGTTTGATGCCCGGCGTCTTGCGGACGAGATCTCTGAATAGCTGTGCCGCAGATCCGTACTGGGAAGTTCATCAGCCAAATTCAGACTCGACGATCAGGTCGTCCGATGGGAAGCGATGGACGTGGGTTCATAGGATTGTTGGCGAGCGGTTTATGGGCGCTGGAATTGGCGACGTCGTTCATCACATTGATGAAAATAAACTCAACAACTCTCCTGAAAATCTAAGCGTCGAGAGCTTCTCCAGTCATGCGCTCCATCATATCGCTAAGATTGATAATTCAGAGTATTTACCTGAGTGGACTGCTCAGCGGCGAATGGAAAAATCCAAGGCTATGCTTGGAAATTCTTACAAGAAAGGTAAGAGTGAGTCACTTGAAACTCGACGACGTAAGTCGGAGGCACGCAGCGGTAAGCCGCTATCTCCGATACATCGACAGAGAATAGGGGATGCACACCGTATCGATCTGAGCCGGGAACAGGTTGAGTCTGCCTATGCCTCTGGCGGTACCATTGCCGAGGCCGCAAGGATACTTGACGTTTCATGGAGCACCGCTAGGCGCAACCTGGACAGGTATGACCTGATCGAGGACGATAATAACCACAGAGTGGTTAGGGTTGAGGAGCTGGATGAGCGACCTGAGGTTTTTGACCTGGAGGTGCCTGGGTATCACAACTTCGTATGTAACGGAGTTGTTGTTCATAACAGTGCTATTGACATATATGCCGATGACGCCACTCAGACGGAGTCCTTGCAGAACAGGGCGGTCTGGATTGACAGTCCAGACAAGACAGTCCAGACGATTCTAGAAGATCTGTTTTGGCGTAGGCTTCGTATGGATGAGGAAATCTGGGAGATAGCCAGAACCTTAGTAAAGTACGGAAACGACTACGAAGAGCTTCTGGTTACGCAGGACGGGTTGGTTGGCTTGAACTTCTTGCCACCACCTACGATGCGACGAATCGAAGGTCGTCGAGGCGAGCTATTTGGGTTTGTCCAGGATTACAAGGGCAGGTTCGGGTACAGCCCGGATGAGTTTAAGCAACTTCTGACGCAACGCATGGCTGGTGCTGGGTCTCAGACGCAGGATAAGTACGCCGCCCTGGAGGATTGGGAGGTTGCACACTTCCGGATGCGCTCCAGGCATCGTAGGTCTATCTACGGTTACTCGATGCTTGAGCCGGCCAGGTGGATCTGGAAGAGGCTTATGCTTCTTGAGGATGCGGCCATGGTTTACAGGCTGCAGCGAGCCCCTCAGCGGTATGCTTTCTATATAGATGTCGGAGATATGCCGCCAAAAGAGGCAATGGCATTCCTGCATAAGATCCGTCAGCAGTACAAGAAGACCAAGTTCTATAATCCCCAGACCGGCAAGCTTGATCTGAAATATAATCCCCTGTCACAGGATGAGGACTTCTTCGTCCCTGTTCGCAAGGGTGTGCAGCAGACCAAAATCGATGTCGTGGGCAGCCCGTCGTGGCAGCACATGGAGGATATCGAGTACTTCAAGCTGAAGCTCTACGCGGCTATCAAGGTGCCCAAGGTCTATCTTGGGTCGGAGGCTCCGCGTGCCAAGGGTGTGCTGTCTCAGGAGGATGTGCGATTTGCCCGTACTGTCCTTCGTTTACAGCGCGAACTGAGGAACGGGATGAAGAAGATGGCCAGGGTTCACCTGGCTGCTCTGAATATCAATCCAGCCGCAGTCGATTTTGAAATCTGCATGACGACGCCGAGTTCGATTTTCGAACTTGCTCAGCTAGAGGTCAGGAATGCCAAGGCAGACTTCGCCGGGCGAATGCAGCAGTTCGTCTCTCTGCATTGGATTCTCCAGAAAGTATTTGGACTTAGCGAAGAAGAGATCGAATACATCATCAAAGAGCGTCACCAGGAGCAGTTGAGTGATGCAGAGATTCAGGCAAGGGCGATGGGTCTGCAAATGGATGTTCAAAACCAGGGACAGATCCAACAGCAGGCTGCCCAAGCTGAGATCCAAACCCAACAAGCTGCAGCTCAGCAACAAATGGCAGGAGTGATGGGTGGAAGTACTCAGGCTGCCGAAGATCTACGTCATTCAATACGTACTGCTGGGGGTCTGTCCAGCAGATGGCCACAAATGAGACAGCAACTCGGATATAGGCCAATAACTGAGAAGGAATTATTCCAAGGAAACCGTGATCACGAAAAAATGGTTGAGGACAACCTAGATACGATTATGGGCGCCAACAATGAAACAGCCAGGCGTCTTGGTGAGTTAGGGCAGCTTATCAATGAGATAAAGATGGGCATGCCAGGAAGATGATTGTTTGACTAAATAGATCTACAGCTCCTTGACAGTGCTTTTCCATTACCTCTAGTATCCACATCAGCAAGGGCGAAAACCTATGCCATACAATCCTTTCTCCATAGAAGACAAAATCGTTCCAGTCGAAGCCATCAGAGCGATGGTAAGCGGCTCGTACGAACAGCTCACTCATCGCCTCGACGAGGCTGTTAGTGAGAACCGTCATTTGTTTACCAATGGGTCTGAGGACATTGCTCGCGTAGCTACATTTAAGAACAAGATCATAGTTGGAACAGCAGAAGGTTCCTATTATGAGGCTAAGTTCGAGAGTAAGGACGGCGCAATAGTCTTTGGAGAGCTATCGCAACTAGATGTCCCGGTGGTTTCTTCCACTAACGCAGCTAGGTCTATGCGTGATTACTCGCTAAGCATCGTTGATTCACTTATGTCGGAAGGCGTGGGTGGCGCAGCTGAGAGGATCCTCCAGCTAGCTAGTCTGCAAGAGCAGACGCAGGCTGAGTTGGCCAGGGATTATGTTGGCGAGACACTTGCTGCTCTCTCCGAGGGTCGTCCTTGGCGACAGGTGTTTGCGGAGCAGCAAGATGAGATCAAGAGGCAGATTGTAGATGTCCTTGGTTCCATCCATGAAAACTCATTCGAGGCTAAGTACAAGCCATTGTATGAGACGGATGAAATACCGGAAGAGCAATTTGAGAACTACCGAGACAACGCAGAGACCGACTTAGGTCTCGTGCTTGAGCGTCTTGAGTTGGTTCATCATGCTGCTGAAGCGGCATATCTGCCGTTTATAGAATCGGTTGGAGATGGTGACCTGGAGGAGAATGAGGCGGATGTCTTATCTCACTTTTGTTTCTTCTCCGAAGATCTGATTGAAGACCTGCAGGAAGTTCGGGGAATCGTTTCCGATGCTCTTGTGAACGAACAGTGCGTAATGTGCCTAGGTCACATTTACGACTCCATAGCCGAGTCTCTGGTTAGCTATGAGATGGCAACTAGTTTCATCGAGCGTATGGTCGGCGCTTTCGACGGAGCCGTTTAGGTTTACTTGACCAAATTAGGAGAATCTCAATGAATCACAGGTATCCAGTTCTACTCACCACTATCGAAGAAGACTTCCGAGCAATTGGACTTCTTCCTGAGAAGCAACTCACTGAGTCCAGCGAAGGACTTTACGAGGGTGACAACTCCAGTAATCCACGAGATATCCCATCTCCAGATCCAAGCACGCTTGCCGGCAACGATGACAGCGAAGGCTCCATCAACGCTAAGGCGCGTAACAAGTACGCTAGGCAGCCACGTCCTCGCATCGCTCCAAGGGATTCTGACGATCATGATGATCCGTTGGACGCTGGCGCTAAGATGGGTGGCAGGAGTGCCGGTAAATACAACAAGGCTCCCAACTACCGAGAGGGAGTTGATGGCAACGTAAGAGCAGAGTATCCAGACGGATACAAGCAGCTACGTGCCCGTCTTGTTGATAAGAACAAGGGTGGCAACTACGACGGCGGGAAAGACCCAGATGTAGCTCAAGGGCTTACTCCCACCAAGAAGATTGCTGGCATGGGCAAGGCTGAATCTTCCTACGTCAACCGTGCTTCTCAGCTCATCGGAGAGCTTGATGCGTTGGTTCACGGCTCACAGGTTAGCGAAGACTGTGACAACCTCGGAAGAGGTTTCTCTCTCCTCGGAGAGAACGCAGCTCTTCTTGCAGAGCGTCTCGTTGAAATCTCGGATGATTTTGATGTTGAGAACGTATACGCAGCCATGGAGTCTCTCTATGACAGCGCCGCCGAAGCCTTCGATATTGTTGAGATGAAATCTCGCAAGAAGGACGACGATGACGACGATGACGATGACGACGATGATGACACTATGGAGGCCGTTAAAGACGCCTTCCGTCTCATGACGCTCGATCTCATGGATGCCGTTGAGTCGTATGACGCAGCCATCTCAGAGATGATGGAAGCCGACGATGACGACGATGACGATGACGACGATGACGATGATGAGCCACGGGGCAAGCGGGGCAAGGAGCAGAAGGAAAGCGTAAGTGATCGCTTGGCATCTCTTCGCCACGCACGGAGCGCTGGCCCTTTCGGCAGATAGCCACCGAGGGAACCAGAGGGAATAGGGACTTCTACCCCTCTGGTCGGCTGGCTAAAGTGATGGATAGTGACGAAGTAAAGTCGAGGACGAATCCAAAAAACAGAATCAAGAAGCCAGATAACGCAATCGAGTTGGACAACACTGTTGGACAGCGACAGATAGCCAGATCTGCTAATTCATTCAAATTTTGGAAAGGACCACGTAAGTATGTCGGGAACCGTTAAAGAACTACTCATAGACACTATGACCTTCAGGGCTACCGCCCTCGAAGAGTCTAAGGGTGGACCCGGCAAATATGTTGCCCGTGGCGAATTTGCTCGCGCAGATAGGGCTACGGAGAACAAGCGTCTCTACAACCATCAGTTGTGGGAGCGCGAGCTTGGTCGTCTTGGTAAACAGCTTTCAGAGATGAAAGTATATGGCGAGTTAGATCATCCAATGGACGGTCGCACTCAGCTCAAGCGTACTTCTCACATTATCAGTGACCTTCACCTAGAAGGTGACGTTGTCATCGGGACTGCTCACATTCTAGATACCGACCAGGGACGCAATCTTAAGGCCATCCTTGACGCAGGTGGAGCCGTCGGAGTCTCCTCTCGCGGATTTGGGACTACAAAGCCAAACATGAAGGGCGAGTCAGTAGTCCAAGATGACTACAGACTTATGACCTTCGACTTTGTCGCAGATCCAGCTCAACAATCAGCATATCCAGTAGTTCACGTCGAGGATACTGCAGCTAATTCTGGCAATGACACTACTGGTTTCGTGGAGGCTACTATGGAAAAAAACATTACTTTAAAGGAACTCAAAGAGAGCAATCCTGAACTAGCTCAGAGCTTCATGTACGACGCCGAGCGTGAGTACGAGAAGAAGGCTGCTGAAATTTGGGCTAGAAAAATCACTGGCGCAAAGCAAGAAGCATCTACAGATCTTCGTGCCGAGTTCGCTGAAAAGCTTGAGTCTGCAATCAATGACGCAAAGAAGGAGATGGAAGCATCCATCACTCAGCGTCTCATGAATGACCCATCAGTCGCCGGTGCCAGGATGGCCCTTGGTGAGCTTAAGGATGTTCTCCGTCCCTACATCATCCCAGAGGATGTAGAGCACCTCGTTCAAGAGCGTGAAGAGATTATCGCAGAGCTTGAGAATGTCATCGCAGACAGAGACCTTCAGCTCGTAAACCTCCAGCTTGAGAACGATAAACTAGCTTCTATCGCTCGCGAGGCTGGTTACAGGTTCCATCTTGAGCAGCGTCTCAATGGTGTCGATAGCGCAGATCTAGTTCGTGACCTCGTTGGAGATGTCTCCAACTACAGCAATATTCGTGAGATGGATGATCGTATTGGTTCCATCGTAGAAGAGCTTGAATCTCAAAGATTCGAAGAGTCTGTGGCAGATGAGCGATATGCCAGGCTTGAGGCTCAGCTTGCTGAGCAGAAGATTATTACTGAAAAAGCTCTTGAGGCCAGCAAGCATCTTGCTTCCCAGGTCTATCTTGAGCAGCGTCTGGTTAATCATCCTTCGGCAGATTATGCCCGTAGTTTGGTTGAGGCTCATCAGCCTCAAAGCAAAAGCGAAGTAGACAACGTCCTCGCGCACTCTCATCCAAAGACCTCAATGACAGAGGATCTGGAATCTGCTAGATCTCGCGTTCGCGGGATCCTCAACAGCGGAACGGTGGAGTACATCCAAGAGGAATCAAATAACGGTCCGGGTGGTCACGGTGTGTCCGCTCAAAATTATAACGGGCTCGGAACCAATCTGTCTGAAATCCGTGCTCTCTCTGGCCTGCCGGGCGACGGCAACTCTCAGAATTAACAACAACGGATATAGACAGTAACGGAGGATATGAAGATGGAAGCGAGACAACTAGTTTTGAACGAGTCCCGTCGAAGCATTGCTGACAAGGGGTTTATTCAATCTCTTATCGGTAAGTGGGGCGAGCTACTCGAAGGTATCGACAACCCATACACTCGGGGTGTCACTGCTATGCTCATGGAAAATGAGTCGCAGTGGTTACAGGGCCTGGAAGAGGAGACCAAAACGATCAACGTTGGTTCCTTCACCAAGTTCATCTTCCCAGTGCTACGGCGCGTCTTCCCGAACCTGATTGCCAACGAGATTGTGTCGGTTCAGCCGATGACAGCTCCAGTTGGTGCAGTGTTCTTCTTTGATTACAAGTATGGATCCAACAAGGGTGCGACCCAAGCTGGTGCCATCTTCCCACGAGATTTCGATCGCGACTACTCTTCTGAGTTCGTTCGTGACGAGGCTCTTGGAACCGGTGATGGTGCTGCCTTTGGTGGTGCTGGAGGGGCAATGGCTTCGGTCCTTGCCTGGACTCCAATCCGTCCCTTGAATGCTGACCTTGGCTTCTCCCTCCAGATTCTGGACGTAGATTCCACTGGAACCACCATTCAGACGGCCACAGATAACGGATCAGGTGGTTTCACCGGAAACGTTGCTGCTGGTGCAGTCAACTATGGCTCTGGCGCGGTCACCGCGTTCAAATTCACTGCCGCACCTGCTACTGGCAACAAGATTGTTGCTCGGTACTTCTACGATGGCGAACTGAACACCAAGATCCCTCAGGTCAACCTGGACATCACCAGGCAGCCCATCGAAGCGATTCCACGTCGCCTCAAGGCTCTTTGGTCGTCGGAAGCTGCAGAGGACCTTCGGGCCTTCCACGGCCTTGACGCTGAGACTGAGCTTGTCTCGGGTATCGCTCAGGAGATCGCTCTTGAGATCGATCGCGAGATCATCAATGACCTGTTCGTGACTTCGGCATCTGGTCGAACTGATACGTTCTCTTTGACTCCGCCTGCTGGAATCAGCGAGATCGATCACCTTCGCTCGATGATCACCACGATCAGCAAGGTCTCGAACCTTATCCACAAGGACACGCTCCGTGCTCCAGCTAACTTCATCGTGACCTCTCCTGAGATCTCGGCGAGGATTGCTCAGCTCACCACGCACGGTGACTTCCGCCCTCTCTGGGTATCCGGCGGCGCAAGCCCATACGGCCCAGCAGACATGCCACGTCCTTTGACGCAGCATGGTCAGTTCGGTATCTACAAAGTGGGTACCCTGATGAATAAGTGGGTTGTCTACGAAGATCCGTTCTTCGAGTCGGACAAGATGCTTATCGGCCTCAAGGGTGCGAGTTTCTTGGATGCTGGATTTGTATGGGCTCCATACATCCCACTCCAGGTGACACCTACCTTCCTTGACCCTGCGGACTTTTCGTTCCGTAAAGGTCTCCGTACTCGGTACGGAAAAAAGGTCTTGAGGTCAGAATATTATGGACGTGTTAGCTTCACTGGTCTATAAAAGACTAACGATATAAGCTAGATGAAAGGCTTCTGGAGAAATCCAGAAGCCTTTTTTCTTTGATGTTGACCATGTATTTCTAGGAATATATTATGGTTTCATGAAAGACATTAGATGGGATTTCCTGGACAGATGGACTCCTGAGTTAGCCTGGTGGCTTGGGCTTGTGTATGGCGACGGGAACGTCTACCGGGCCGGCGGTAACCATCGGGTGACGCTTGTGTGCAACGAAGACACAGCCCTGAAGTGGCGGGAACTGATTTGTCCGGACGCTGGATTTCAGGTGAAGAAGAACTGCCTGTCGGTCTATGTAGATTCATCCAGGCTGGTTGATTGGTTTGCCGAGAAGGGCATCATCGGAAAGAAATCCACAGACCTAGAGTGGCCTAGCTTCCTTCCTATTGATCTCCATGGGCACTTCCTGCGCGGGTTATGGGATTCTGATGGGAGTGTTAAGATTGAGAAGCGAAGGCTGAAGCAGGGCAATGATACATTGCGAGTTCTGTTCACGGCCAAGAACAAGGAGTTCGCTGATAGGGTTCATCAAGAGCTGGTCGCTGGATCTGGTGTCAATCACAGTCAGCTGGTCAATCACGAAAGAGTGATGTCCGGTGAATTGTGCACTTGGCATTCCTTCAAGCACACAGGCGCCCCAGCAGTTCTGGTTTGCGACTACCTTTACGGCGATGCTCCGGCTCATATTCGCGGCGAGGAGCGGTATCAGGTTTACCGGGAATACGTTGATTCACGTCCAGATGGAAGCTGCCGCTGCGGCGGGGATGTCTGGACGGAGGAGATGTGTCGTACTTGCTGGTGGTCAAGGCGGAGGACTGAGAGCCCAAAGGCTGCATGTGCCTGTGGGCGAGAGGTGGTGGCCAAAGGCGAGTGCCTCAAGTGTTACAAACGTACACGTCGTCGAGCTGGATTGATGAAGTAATGTGCTGAATATGCGATGGTTACCACTGGATATGGATCTAGACTTGGTAGAGGTAATTCGGCAACTGTGATAATTTTTTGATAGTTGTCTGAGGAGGTAACATGGCCGTTCCAGCTGATGTGATCGCAGAGATGAAAACCCTTGGAATAGGGGAGGATGCCGATGATGAATACGGCGAATATCCTAATGGAAACGGATCGAACGGCCATGAGCCTGCCTACGAAGAGGTTGCCAGACATCGACAAACCATTGTTGAGATATCAAGAATGGCGGATAAGATGAGTAGTTTGGTACAAGAGATCCGCAACACTTCAAGGGAAACGGATGATAGGCTTCTCCAGATGGAGACAGACCTTCGTATCCTTGGGATAGAGGAATGAAATGGCTAAATACAAAAAAGTAGACAACTGCGGTCCCGTCGCATATCCAGACCAGTCTGGTCGTTACCTTGGCGAAGGCGAAGTAGTTGAGGATGATGCGGCCAATAATTGGGCCCCACTGATGGCGCTTGGTTTCATAGTTGAGACTGGCGGAAGCGTTACTCAGGATAAGCAGGAGTCTCCAGCGGAGATGGCTGTTGCAGTCGAGATTCCAGCGAAAGTGGCTGAAATTGAGATTCCAGCGGAGCCAGAACTTGTTATGGAAACGGCTCCAGATCTTGAACCAGCTTCCAAGTCAAAGAGCAAACGCTCTAAGAAGAACAAAAAGGAAGAGGTAGAAGATGGCATGCGAACGGCTAATGACGGAGGCGGAGGTGAAGGCTTGGATTCTTCGTCGTCTGGGGAGTCCGATAGCTAAGGTTTGCCTCGACGAGCTTCATATCGAAGACGCCGTCCATGAGGCTAAGCGTTGGTTCGCTGCCAAGAAGGGCGTAGAGAGAGATCTGACGCTCGATCTGTATTCTGGACAGGTCGAGTACCTCATGCCAGAAGACTGCGATGCGGTCATCGATGTGTCCTTTCAGGTTAGCCCGTTGGACATATCGTTGATCTTTGCGCCGCACATCATCGCGGACGAGAAGGTCCCATATAACGCATTCGCTGCACCAAGCTCAGCTGGACTCTACAGCTCCTTGGTGCAGTCGCTTCAGTATGTGGACATGGCTAAGCGCATCATCAATTCCGAGAGGAACTGGATGTACTTCCCATATAAAAACATCCTTCTGTTGCTTCCAAATCCCAAGGGCGGCGGCAAGGCGTATGTTGAATACAAGAGTACCTGCAATACGATAGAGCAGCTTCCAGAGCGTGACCATGATCTGGTTAAGAGGTATGCTCTCGCCTATGCTAAGGAAGATCTTGGCAATATCTACAGTAAATACTCTTCGTGGCCTACGGCCCAGGGGCAGGTCCAATTGAATGGTCCAGCCCTATTGGCGCAGGCTGAAAAAGAGATGGCAAAGCTAGAAGAAGAGATCTACGGTAGCGCGATGCCAATGCCATTCTTTGCTCAGTAATAGTCATGCCTTACATAATTGAAAAGCGGAAAAGCAAACCACGTATCAGCTTCGACCAGGCTTACAAGCTGAGACGGCAGCCAGAGGATGAGCTGCAGGCTAGAGCAGATCGAAAAGCGTCGATTAAGAAGTCGGAGACAGAAAAGTCCGATCGACTTCGTAAGCGAGGTGTCGATTACAAGCCAAATCCAACATCTACTGTTGGGTTGATAAAATCTCGAAAGAGACATGGCGATGCAGGGCGTAACGTTGATAAGCCAAAGATGACTACGCCAAAGGCTAAGGAGATGGAGAGGAAATATTATGCCTCCGAAGGTCTTATATCTGTCAAGGATGTGATGTCTCTCCACGAGGATACCTCTGAACTGGAGAAGCGGTGCATTTCGGATGTCATGGGTAGGGCTGCTAAGGATCAGAGCGGTAACCCGGTGAGTGGTAGCAGTAATAAGCTCAGTCGAGCATATGCCATATGTCGAGCTAGCCTACAGAAGTCTGGAAGGATCAAAAAGGGTACTGCCGAGATGACCAAGAAGGGTCGAGGCATATCTGGCGCCAAGGCTAAGTCGAAAGATCATGATGCCAAGGTCTCCAAATTTGAGAAGGCCGTAGTGGCCGCCAGGAAGAAGTAGTGGGCAAGGTTCTCGACGATAGCGAAGTCGATTTATTCGACTGCATCAATCAAGACTTGATTGATCTTGCTGGCGTTGAGATCAACTACTACGCCCTCGATGCCACCAGTATAAGGAATAGGCAGAGAGTTGATCCGCTCTACGGTGAGCCTACGGAGAGAATCTTCGACGGTCCACATCGCGTTGGCGCCCTTGTTAAGTACCCTCAGTACCAGCCTCTCGCCGAAGAGTATGGTTTTGGCAGGGACTGGGATGCGCAGGCAATAATAAGCCGAGCTTCCATGGATGAGAAGAATCTTCCGTACCCATCCGAGACCGACATCATTGAGATGTGGCGAACGCCGTATCACGACAGATGGTCGATGGGTAAGGGTATGTTTTTTGATGTTATCAAGGCAGAGCACGATGGCCACATCAATGACTCTCCAACATTTACGCAGTTTAAATTGACTCTGAAAAGGCGCTCTCAGTTCGGAGCGGAGCGGCGGATTCAAATCCCATGAAGCGTAGGATTGCACTGAATGACGGCGGTTTGGTTGTGGCCAAGACTTGCACGAAGTGTGAGCTGGAGCTGGATATCGATTGTTTTCATCGTAGGCCAGATGGAAGTGGAAGAGCTTCTCACTGCAAAGATTGCAGGAATTCTAGCAATCGTCGCAGGTATACGAGGCATAGCTCCGACGTGTGCTCAAGAACTACCAAGTATAAGAATGCTAAATCGATAAAGATAATTGAGATACTGAAGTGTAGTTCATGTGTTGACTGTGGACGCGATGACTTTCGTGTTTTGGAGTTTGATCATTTGAGGGATAAGAGGTTTGGCATTGGCAGGGGTGCTTTTTCAAGGTCATGGGATGCTATTTCCATTGAAATGGAAAAATGTGAAGTAGTTTGTAGAAATTGCCACAGAAGAAGAACTGCAATCAGGTCCAATAACTACAAGGTTTCCGAGATACCTCCGACAAGAGTAGGTCAGAGGCACGTCATTGAATATTTATCCAGCAATCCATGCATATCCTGCGGAGAGTCAGATCCAACTATGTTGGAATTTCACCATCTTCACGGCGATGGAAAGGTTGGTGCGATAGCTTTCCTGGTAAACAGAAAAAGACCATTGTCAGTTATCGAGGATGAGATAGGCAAGTGTGCAGTTCTATGTGCAAATTGTCATCAAATTGAGACGCTAAGTGAGCAGGGATGGAAATTCAGATCTCTGCAGGATACAGGGCGGATAACCCCGCCATAGGAGATATGGTTATGTCTACTTGGATGATGAGCGGCCCCGGCCAGGCACTTTTTCTTGGAAACCCAAACGTAAGTCAGTTTGATCCATCGGGTCAGGTATCACCTGGCGCTGGATATATTCCGGATGAAGTTGCGAAGATGATCGTTAAAGAGTCAGGTCTGCGTAAGTCGGACTGTATTCCTAAGAAGGTCATCGTTGGGTACCTTGAGTCGATGGGGCTATCCGCTGGCCTAGCTCCAGACGTGGCTATGGTGCTTCGCAATGTCTATGGACTAACTCCAACGTTCGACGAGAGCACTCTGTACGGCAGGTCTAGCGCCTTGATCGAAGAGTTGGTTGGCATCGTTAGTGAGAGCTATCCAGCACCATTCAGATTTGATGAGCCGGAGATATTGAACGAAGATGATTTTATAGCTTCGTATATCGCCAGCGAATACATGGGTTCTACGGACTCCGAATACGACATTGCCCTTGAGCATCTTGCAGTCATTAGCCCTGATGACTTTATGGACATTGCCGAATTTTATGAGTGGGTCGGACCTGAAGGGTTTGCTTACCTAGGAGATCTGGTTGAGAACGGTCCAGACGGTCTTGCAGAGGAAGTTCTTGAGGCTCTTTGCTACCCAGACAGACCGATGTCAGAGGACGTGCAGTATCACTTTGAAAAAGTAGATATGAGCAAATTCCCTAGTGCTAGCAAGGTTCTTGCTCAGCAACAGGGATCGTCGAGGATGGATCAATCTTTATCCAAGGGTGCTTCCCTGTTGAAGCAGAAGTCAGATGTACGTAAGCAAGGTGTGGCCAGGATGGATAAGGCCATGGCCAGGGGTGCGTCACGTTTGCGTAAGCAGACGGTTGGCAAGGCCAGTGATAAGGCTAGGACTGGCTTAGACAAGGCTGCCAGAAGGCAGGCTAAGATGCACGCTAAGGATGTTGCCGGAGTAGATCCACTTGCCAAGAAGGCTGCAGCAGCCAAGTCCACTGGCTTCTCTGGGATGCTGGCGACTCATGGCAGCAAGGAGGCTCACGACGCCAAGATGAAATTGCAGGCTAAGAAGCAGGCAGTCAGCCAGGCGGATAAGAGCGCTAAAAGTGCTAGCCGGAAGGAGATGGGCAAGAAGGCCCTTGGCCTTATGGGTAAAGCTGCCGCTGCTCCATTTAAACTAGCAGGAGCTGCCGTTGGCCATGCTGCTCAGGGTGCTGGGTATCTCCATGGTCGCGCCAAGGGTGGCTCTGATAATGCTCAGGCAGCTCCAAGCGCAGCTAGGGCAGCAGCTCCGAGTGCAGCTAAATCCGCAGCTGATGATTCAGCTCCTAAAAAGCGTGGAGTTTTGCATCGAATTGGGCAGGCTCTGTCTGGGTTTCACAAGAAGTTCATGGCTAATAGACCTGGTATTGCAGATCAGAAGGCCAAGGCGGATGCCGCTCCAAAGCGTGAGAAAGGTCCAGCTGGAACTGCCAGCGTAGGTGAGTCGGTTGCCAGAAGTGGGTCCCTGCTGTCGGAGATGCGAGATGTTCTCGATGGCGAGTCCTCATACAGAACGGAAGATCCGTTCGATGTATTTTCCAGGTTTGAGGCGAGCGACCTGGTAGGTCAGGCGGTTATCGAGGCTCTGTCTCAATTGGATTGGGATGAGGTTTGCCAGTTGGCAAGCATCGCAATGCTTCCTGTCGAGGAGTCACAATCTCTCGTTTCTGCGTACCAGAATGGCGCTGGTGATTTCTTCCATGCCTGGCGGGGGGTTGAATCCCGTGTCTCGATGCCATCGGCACTGACGAAGGAATCATTCTCTCTTCTTGCCAATCTGTCGATGGATGAGGGAGTAGTCCCGGCGCTTATTGGGTATTCGTACAGGGCTTTACAGGCAGCCAGCGACGACGTCGCCATGTGTGTGGAGGATGCATATCCAGATCTGGGTAGGACGGTTTACGGTCCAGCTGGCAACCCCAGCGAAGGCCCAGGGCTGGCTAAGAGCTATATGACGCCGCATGCATGTAGCACTGATTCCCCAGACCAGGATAGGGAGATTATGACTACCAGGATGTTTGCAGATCCAAGTGTCATTGACAGGGAGCGAGCATCTAGGCTGTCCGATGTTAAGAATGTCCTAGGAGCAATGCGCTCAGCAGCTGCTACCGCCGGAGTTGCCCCAGAGGGCATGTTCTTGAACACATATCGGGATATGCACAGGGAGAAGGCTAGGTATAGCTAGTGCCATTGGATCAAATGAAGATAGCTGCAGCCATCGGCGATGGCCTCAATGTGGTTTGCGCTACATGTGAGAACTATTGGAATGCCAGGGATAGGGGTGTTCCAGATGGCAGGTGTCTTGCCGTTGACGGGTGCGGAGGTCCGATCGCTGGAGGTGCCTTCCATGAGTACAAGGGTCCGATGACCCAGTTCGATCAGTTCTGTTTTCGGTGCGGAAACAAGGCCACTCATGCGATCAGAGTGAGTGAACATCCTCGTGTCATAGGCGTCTGCGTTGAGCATATTGAGCTGATGAAAAAATTGAAGCCAGAGGGTAAGCAGGCTCCGAATCTAGTCCTACTCTCCAAGGATGGCGATTCCGAGATTAGAGAGGATGACCCTCCCGATAAGCCAGTGATTCGGTTCAGGGGTTAACATGCCCAAGGGCGGCAGATTTGTAGATATCCAGAAGTCACCAAGCACCATAAACAACTGGAGGTTGGTGACCAAGGAGCTTACCGAGAGGGCGGAAGCTCTTCATAAAATCGTGAGCTATCTCGCTGCTAAAAATGCCTTTGATATGATCAAAGACGAGATTCCTGGTGGGTCTGACTATGCAGATCTAAAGGAGTCTTTACAGCTAGTTGAGATTGGCGTTGGCGGCAAAAACCGAGCTGGGTATGCGATATATGCCCCAACAAAATCCAAGCGGATACGTAAGCTCGATGTTCCCAAGACCGTGCTCTATGTGCGAGCCAAGAAGCGTCTCGTTAGGCCAGATCCTGCTGTACAGATTCTAGAGGACAAGGGGCCATGGACAGCTGACACGATTCCTTTTTGGCCAACAAAGAAGGAGGCTACCGTTATCCAGCGCAAGGTGACGAAGAAGGAAGCCGACAAGGTTGCCAAGATGCAGAGTGGGAAGATTGCGGGAATCAGGTCCGAGCTTCGCGAGATGGGCAGGAAGATAAAGAAGGGCAAGCCTGGAGATCCTGGCAAGGTGACAAGGAGGAGCAAGGCGATACCCGACGTTGCCATGCAGGCTCTAGAGATGGAGTTTGGCGGTGGGAGTGGAAAGTCGAAGCCGGTGTTCAGGAGGATGATTAAGTCGATCAGCAGTAGCATAGGCAGGATGGCAATCAGTGAGAAGATCATTGGGCAGACCATGACTAATCCAAATTCAAAACGGTACAAGAGCTTCCCGCCTAAACTGGATAAGATATCTTCTGGACAGGCTTCAAAATTTGCTGGTTTCCAGAATAGGCTAGGTCGCTAATGGTTCTTTCTCAGGAAAATGAACGCAATGGAGATGTATGGCTGTCAGATTTTGACAGAGGGGTGATTACCACTCTCGGCGGAGTCGTGAATACGATTGGCGATATGTATGTTGTGGATGTACTCGGCGTAAGTCCTCCTCCGCCTACGGGGAATATTGAGTTCGAGGGTATTCCCATCTACTTTGCGTTCCCAGACGAGACGATAGATCCGAAGATCTTGCCTTCGTTTGTGATCAGGAGGGATGACATAACTCCAGCTATGAGTAGGTGGCATCCTGGGAATGAGCAGTATCGCGTTCCAGCCACCAGCGCCTCCCCTGTTACGATTTTGAATCCAAGGACCGGAGACACCATGGCCGAGGGATTCGATCAGTATGAGAACAAGGCCCAGGCGGTGCCTTTCGATCTGATGTACACAATCCAGATTCGTGCGCGGTATCGCAACAATCTTAAGGTAGAAGCAATGCAAATGCTTCGTCATACGCTGAAGAGATATCCTCCGTATACGACTGTCTACCTAAAGGACAGCAATGACGACCTTCGTAGCTATACGGCATTCATGGAGAGCCCATCGGCGCTGGATACAAAGCCAGATGTTGCTGGTAGGGAGACTAACTTCAACATTACCCTGCGAGTGGAAGCTGAGCTTGATTTGAATGACCCTGTTGTCCAGCGGGCGATGTCTGGGCTTCCTACTGTAAATACCGGACTTCTTTAGAAGATATAAATGGAGTGACAAGATGCCTTGGATCTACAACCCGACACCTGAAACACAAGCAGTCGAAGCATTTGACGGCTCATTGCTTCATTTTCCACCCAGGAAGAAGACATACGTAAAGCCTGAGCAGATGAGTGCTTACGTTTGGAACCTTGTACGGGAGAGGAAGCTTGCTAATAGGGGTGGAGATCCGGTGGTGGCAGTGTCCAGTGTGACCAGGCCAGCTCCAGTAAAAATAAAGACAAAGGAAGATCTGCCAATCAAGCCTGCGTCGGTACCTAGCTTAGTAGATCTGGATACTTCCAGTAGTCATCATCTAAGCCATGTTAAGGTCGCGAACGAATCACAGGGTATCGAACCGGCTAAAAAGAGTGCAAAAGCCGTAAAAAAACAATCTGATATTCAGAAAAAAGATACCCAGAGTAATTCGAACAAGCAGACCAAGGCTGATGCCGCAGAGATACCCAAAAAGAGAAGCAAAAGGACTTTCAAGCGAAAGGACTAATGCTGATCTACTGGCCTCTGAATTTGATCATCTAGGAGGCAATAGTGGCTGAATTTCTTTCACCGGGTATTTTTATTGAGGAAGTCAATGTCAGCGGCCAACAGGTCGATGCAGTTGGAACCTCAACAATGGCCACAATGGGATGGACCGGCAGAGGTCCAGACAACGTAGCCAAGCTGATAACCAGCAACGACGACTTTGTTCGTACATTCGGTGAGTATACGAACGACTCTCGTGTCCCAATTACCGTACAGGCATTCTTCGCCAACGGTGGGACCAGGGCGTACGTAGTTCGTGTTGTCCCAACCGACTCGGTTGCAGGTGAATCCTGTGTCACTGAGCCAGTTGTAGCCGAGGCCCTTGGCCTTGGTACGGGCGCTACCGTTACCCTTGGCGCTACGATGGCCAATGTTCCCCTGTTCAAGGGGTCGGTTGTTGTTGGTTGGCGCAATGATCCAGCCGGTGGAACCACAGGCGAAGCGATGACATTCACTCCAGCTATCGGCGAAGCCGTTGTTGGTCCCCATGTCAGTGCGGCTCTTGCAGCCTTCCCCCTAACAGACGCACTCGTTACCCTGAACTGGACAGAGTCTATTCAGGCAACCGAACTGCTCACGGTGTCTGGTGGTCCAATCGTGGATACGGATACTGTCACGATTGGCAGCGTAACGTACACGTTCAATACGGTGCTCGGTGGCGCAAATAGCGTCCTTATCGGTGCCTCGGACACCACTGCACTAAATAACCTGGTTGCCGCCGTTACTGCTGGCACTGGTATTGGATCTCTCTACGGAACAGGCACGGTCGTCAACCCTGATGCTGCTGCAGCAGTAGTTACCCCTGGTTCGACGGTAGATGTTTGGGCCCTTCTGGGTGGCACGGCTGGCAACGCGCTTGCTACCACTACGACCGGTGGCACGACATCGTTCGGCGCGGCTGTCATGTCCGGCGGTACGGACAACGATGTTAAGACGGCAACTATCACCGGTGTATCCACTGTTGGTGGCGCCGATGCTGCTCGTATCTCCTCAGCTTCACTGGATCGAGACACTGGCGTTCTGACTATGACGTTTGCGGCCAGGACCATTGGAACCGACAACGGTCCCGATGCCCTATCTATGACCGCAGACTACGAAGCAGGCGGTGCCCTGCAGACGGTTACGGACAATGGACTTGGCGTATTTACCGCAACCACAGCTGGTGGCACCGGTGTCGCTGGAACTGTTGATTATGCCACTGGAGCTATTAGCGTAACCTTTACCGGCGGCACGGATCTTCCCTTCCTCGGCAACGATGTAATCGTTGATTACAGCTACTGCATGTGGGAGATGGACGCCGATAACGTAGGCTCCTGGTCGGACAGTCTCACGCTGCGTATCTCAGGAAACGAGAACTATTTCACATCTGGAACCCAGGCAGTCACTGGCGCTGGAACATACTCAAAGTATGACGTGACGGTTCTCCTGACTAGCGGCTTCACCGGCGAAGATGAGGTCAAGGAAACATACGAAGAGATCGTATTCGATGATGCAGGAGATGCTCTGTATTTCCCAGATATCATGAACGATAACTCGGACTTCGTGACCATCACGGATACCGGTGCTCTTGATGTTCCATCTGTTCTCAAAGGGACTGCCGTCACGGCAGAGGTTATGGATTCCGGCGACGGAACCACAGCTGCATTCTCTGGAACCCTGGCAAACACTTCGATAGTTAAGACTTCAGCGGTCGTAACTTACGAGGCTGTGTCTGGTCTTCCGCTTAGGACTCTTGTTGTTGACGTCAACGGGAATGTCACTGGCACCGGCCTTGATATCACCAAGACAAACACCATCAGTAATTCGACTGGTGCCTGGGTGTTGAACTTCCTGACCGGAGCAAATGCACCGGCTGCAGCTACAGACATTACTGTTGATTACATCGCATCCCCATCCGCAACCAGCGTTGACTATGTCTTCACCGGCGGCTCGGATGGAACGCTAAGTGGTGGAACTTTCGACAGGACTATCTTCAGTAGTCCAATTCTTCAGCCTGCTCGCAGGGGAATGTTTGCCCTCGATCGGATCGACGAAGTCATGCAGTTGATTATCCCGGACTTTGCCGGCGATACGACTGTCATGGGTGACCAAATCGATTACGCCGAAGGACGTTTGGATATTTTCAATATCTTTACTACTCCAAAAGGATTCGACGCTCAGGAGGCAAAGGATTTCAAGACCATTACCTTCCCGAGGAAGACGAAGTTCGCGGCTATGTATTGGCCATGGATTCGGGTCACAGATCCAACTAACGCTGCCAAAATCCTCACCGTTCCACCGTTCGGATGGGTAGCTGGAATTTACTCCAGGACTGATTCGACCAGGAATGTTGGTAAAGCACCTGGCGGCACAGTAGATGGCGCTCTCAGGTTCCTTACTGGTCTTGAGAAGGATCCAGACAAGGGTGAGAGGGATACGGTTTACCCCGTTCGAATCAACCCATTGATCAATACGACTCAGACTGGACTAGCTGTCTGGGGCGTAAGGACGATGTCTTCAACGAATGACGTACTCAGGTACATCAACGCTGTTCGATTGTTCCAGTTTGTTGAGAAGTCGATCTTCAATTCAACATTTGGATTCGTATTCGAATCGATCACATCCAGCTTGTATGCCCAGATAAAGACGTCCATCGATGGATTCCTTTCAAATCTGTTCAGCACTGGCCACTTCGCCGGATCTTCGCCAAGTCAGGCATTCTTCGTTATTTGCGATGGAACCAATAACCCTCCAGAGGTTGCGAACCTTGGGCAGGTCATCGTTGATATCGGCATCGCACCAAACCGTCCTGGCGAATTCATTCGCTTTAGATTTAGCCAAAAGACCCTTACGGCTTAGTTCCTAGGGACTGAAACCAGATACAGGAGATAGAACATGAGTGTAGCAGTCACGATAACGAACCTAGCCGCAGTAGCCACCCCTGTCACCGAAGCCTATGTGGTCCTTGGTGCAGCTGGCGCTGCCAACGATTCCATCACGATCGAAAGATCTGTAGCAGAGCTTGATTCCATGCGTGGTCTTAAGTCTCTTGTTGATGCTGGCACCGTCAGCGTTGACGCTGTCCAGTCTTCGGACAACGTAGACTTGATGTCTATCCCATTGGAGCAGCATGGTCTTGAGGCGGGGATCGACGTTAACGCCGTAGCAGTTGTTACAACAGGCGTCGTATACCCAGAGCCTTTCCCCACTGGTGTCATTCCGGTTGTTACTCTGACATTGGACAAGACTGATGGCCCTGCCGCACGCGGTGCAACATGGGTTCTCAATGTAACCAATCTTGGTTTCGATCTTGTGTATGACGTGACTACGGCTGACGCTGGACTCACTAACGACTGTGGCTGGAAAGCGACTTACTAGGTCGAGCTTAGATACTTCCAGCGTGATACAGTAGATCCAGTAAAGAATTGAGGAATACCAATGGCTAGCAGACCAAAGTCCAGTGACTATCTACATAACTTTAGATTCCATGTCCTAGTACAGGGCTTCGGCGCCGGAACTACCAGTCAGCTTAAGACTGGTACCGAGAAACCTAGTGCTGGATTCAATGCCGTAAGTACACCAGAGGCGTCTCATGACGCTGTGGAGTATCGCGAGGGGCACTATATCTACACTAGGAAATACGTTGGTATGCCATCCATCAGCGATGTATCACTCTCTCGTGGTGTTGCATTGGCCGATGGCACGTTCTGGGCCTGGATGAAGGATATTATCGAAGGCAACAGCGAGTACCGAGCTACTGTTAGTATCTTTCACTTCCATCGTGATTCCAAGCCAGAGACATCATCGACAAGCCCAAATACCGAGCAGGCTGTCAAGCATGGTCCTGCTGACAATGGTGTTATCGAATATATCTGCCATCAGGCATTTCCTATTCGGCACAAGGTGTCTTCAGATCTGGATGCGACTGCTAGTGAGGTTTCGATTCAGGAACTAGATCTGGCCATTGAGTACTTCGAAGTCAACGATCACGGCGCAAGTACGGCCTCGCCCTAGTTCTATTTACGTTGGTCTGATAGTCTACACAGGTGCCCAGAAGCAGATTCACGGATTACCTCCAGGATCATTACTTCTGGGCATTTGATGCTACATCGTCCGGCGGCATTCCTATCTTCAATCCTCTCTTTGGATTTTCTAGGATATCTGCCCCGGAAATAGGTGTTGAGTTAGAGTCCTTCAAGGATGGAACCTTTCTTTATAACCGTGGGGTTGTAAAGGGTGGGCGAGTTTCTCCTGTTCTCTTTGAGCGTGCGGCATCTATGTTTGATGCTGACTTTTATAGCTGGATCATCTTCACGCTTCACGGCGATAAGAAGTTCGAATCCGAAAATGATGCTGCCAAAGTTGCCAACTTCCTTCAGGGTGGAGGAAGAGCACAGAGTCCCAGACGAAGCCTTCTGATAGTTCATTTCTCCAGTATAAATATTGGAAATGTTGAACCAAGTAATGACCCTAAGATCGCCGCATCTGTAGCTGGTATTGCCGGCGTTGCTGGCGTGGTTGCTTCACTCAGCGGACTTGGCGGATCGGCGTCATCGGTCGGTATAGCTAGTGCTGGTATTGCTCTTGGTATCGGTCCTTTTAGCCATGCTATGAGGGTACCAGCTCGCGCATGGTTGCTTCACAACTGCCTGCCAGTTCGGTACAGGTCTGGGAATGATTTCGATGCTGCCTCTGGTCAGGTTTCATTGATGGAACTTGAAGTACAGCCAGAGATGATCGAAGAATTCAGTTTGGGAATCAAACCATAGGTGACATATGCCTCGTAAAAAAGAGCAGGTTGTGCAGGTTGAAATCGGAGACGATGCAAGCCTTGATGTCATCAGACTCGAAGACAATAACGTTCTGTTTGTCATATCCGAGCGTGGCAGCATTCAGAGAAGGACCGTTGCTGCCGTCGGCAGTGCGGACGCCATAAGGATTGCCAAGTTTATCGTCGGCATATCTGACATAAGCGAATCTAGTAAATCCGAATAGATAAGATCTTACCCATAGTAATACTTCCAGGTTTCTTCACGTAAGTGATCTTGAGATCTTGATCTTACCTATCATTGGAGGTACTAAGTGAATACGGTGGCTGGTTTCCAGCTGGAGGTATTCATATGGATGATACTAAGCAAGGACCAATGTCCGATGTTTCGTCTCTAAAGGACTGGAAACAAGCCGTATTGGCCAGGGATGAGTGCTGCGTCAACTGTACTAGCCCAAACAAGCTCGCTGCATGCTTTGTTGTTCCACCGGACGTAGGAGGGCATGTCAGGGTGAGTAATGGAGTGACGGTATGTCGAGACTGTCGTCTCCGTGCCGATAGCGCAAGGGTCCTTCCCCACAGGATTGACAACAAGACTCCGGTGAACTTTTTGATGAGCCAGTCACTTCATCAGGTGGTTCATAAATACGTTCATAGTGGGTCACGATTTGGAACTGTGTCCGCCCTGATGAGGGCAATGATTGCATCGTTCATAACGCAGCCTGAACTATACGAAGATCTTCAGAATTGGCAGGATTCAGGTTCCGCCGTGAAGGTTAATGGTTGGGTTGATGGTTCGCAGTACGAGATTTTCAAGTCAATGTGTAGAGATCGAGGGCTCAGCTACACGGATGCACTAAAGGCGCTGCTATTGGTCGCCATTGATGAGTACGAGCCCGAAGACAAGCATTAGAAGGTGATACATGATTGATCCAGCATTGGAATACGCAAAGTCGTCGGTTGACTCATTTGAGCTGCCATGTGGTTACCTTGATTCGGAGGGTAACCTTCACACTTCTGTGACTGTCAGGGAGATGACTGGCGAGGAGGAGGAGATTCTTGCTGCCAGGAATATGCCTAGCAACAAGAAGATCAATTCAATCCTTGGTCGATGTACTGAGTCGATTGGGACAGTGTCCGGGCCTGTCGTTTCGCAGATCATTCCTGAGTTGGTTCAGGGCGACAGAATCTATCTTCTGATTGCCATACGAAGAGCAAGTCTTGGCAACGACATGCCATTCGTGACCAAGTGTCCAACTTGCTCACAGGACGCCAGGTTTGTTTTGGATTTGGCAGACCTTGAGATCAAGAAGATGCCAAACCCGATGGTGAGGACCTACTCACTTACCCTACCAAAGACAGGTAGTCAGGTATTGATGAAGGTTCTCAATGGTCGTGGCGAGGATGCGATCGGCAAGGCTTCGACAAGGGGCAAGGACATCATTACTTCGGCTATCTTTGCCAGGGTTGAATCTATCGATGATAAGCCGGTAACTATGGCAGATCTGAAAGAGTTACCGTTGATCGATCGAAACTTCCTTCGCGGCGCATGGGAGGACCATGAGGGTGGAGTTGATACGGAGGTGAAGATCGACTGTCCTGGCTGCGGTGTCGAGTACGATACGGAGTTGGATATATCCCAGCAGGGTTTTTTCAACCCCTCGGCAACATTGAAGAATTGGAAGAAGAAATATTCTTTCTAATGGAGAGCTGGCGAGGGCTTTCCGAGGAAGCCATTTTGAAGATGCCAGCTTCTCGCCGCATGAGGATGATCATCAAGAAGTCAGATCTTGAGGCCGAGAGGCGTCGGCAACAAGAGAGGGATGCCTCCAGAAGACGTTAGCAACGCAAGCGCTTGCGCATATCTAGACTATCGATCGCATGGTCGGTGGAATGAATCTTCGGAATCTTGTAGATTGGGTATACCTCATGCCGGAAGTAACGAAGGAAGATCTTCATCGACTGTATGTCGTTGAACAGCGCAGTCTGGTGCAGCTTGGTGCGCTCTATGGCCGTGCTCCAGGTACGGTATGGGGATGGCTGAAGAGCCGTGGCATACCAGCAAGATCTTGTCGTGAGGCGGCCAAGAATCGCTCCAATGCGATATCTGTGGAGGATGATGCCAGAATACAGGAGATGTATGAGGCAGGCGCATCGTCGAACGATATTGCCAAGGCAATTGGACGTGATGGTCGGCTGATCAGGACACACCTGAGTGAGATGGGGATCATTCGCGGTCGAGCGGATGGTGTTCGTCTTGCTGTTGAGCGGGGCAAGATTACGGCTCCAGATATGCGTGTGAAGGAAGATGTCTTTCATACGTGGACTCAAGAGAGTGCCTGGGTACTCGGATTATTATTTGGTGATGGTCACGTTCGAGATGACGATCGGACTGGGCAGCGGCAGATTAGTCTGGCGGGGACCGAGGATGTATGCAGGTCAGTAGCCAGGATCATCGAGCATGATCGTGGCCCCGCTCCTCATAACCAGGGTGCCAACTGTTGGGTCCTCAAGTGGTCTTCATGGAGAATGGTTCGAGAGCTTGGTAGTCGCTTTGGTATGGGTGGCGCCAAGGCTACAACGATGAAGTTCCCTGATGTTCCAGGTATATATCTGTCGCATTTTTTGAGAGGAATATGGGATGCCGACGGGGGATGGGAGCGTCGAGGCGGATCTCTGCGGGCTAACTATGCATGTTCGAGTATTGAATTTGTAAACGTTCTGATTGGAAAATTGGAAGATCAGGGTTGGGAGCCTCGTTTGTATAGTCATGTGACGACTTTGGGCGAAAAAGAATTCCTAGGATATAGGATTGAATTGTTGGCAGCGCACTCACGGGAGCTTGCGCAGTGGCTGTACCAAGATTCAATTCCTCAGACCCGCTGCAAGCGGAAGTATCAGATTGCGCTCCAAGAAAGAGGAAATCGGAAGTTGAATGCCGGTCCTCTCCCCAGGGGAGAGAACTAAATGGCACTCAACTTCCTTTGAAGGCTGGGATTGGGTTTTAACTTCGGATCTCAAGACAAGGGTCTTGCAGATTCGATTAAGACTACGACTACTGGCCTTAGTCAGATTGGGCTAGGCATAGCTCAAATAAGCATGTCGTCGGCGAAGATGGCGTTTAAGCCACCTAATCTTGGCCCTGCTATCGGCCAAGCTACGGCGCTGGCTAGCGACATGAAGCTAACGACGACCAATATTGAGGCATTCGGCGTCGCCTCAAACAAGGTTACGTCTGCTGGTCTTGCCGGTCTCAACATGACTGAGAAGGAACTCAGGAGGGCTCAGAAATCGATTACTAGTGGATCCTTCGCCATGAACATTGGGGCTGAGGGTATGACGCAGTCCCTCGTCGCCCTTAAGCAGGCTGGTGTTGATATCGAGAAGGTTGGTTTTACTGGAGGACTTCAGGAGTTTCAGAAGTTCGTCGAGGTTACTGGTGCTGATTCTACGAAGCTGGCTTCTGCCCTAGGTGTCATGGGTAAGCAGATGAAATTCTCCGACAAGCAGACAGAGGAGACTCTCAAGTCTGTTGCTGCTATTGGTAAGAAGTTCAATATTGGCCGAGAGGCTGTGGCTGGTATGTCTGAGACGGTTTCTATGCTCAATGAGCAGGGCAATCTTTTTACGAAGAATTGGTCCCCAGAGAGATCTGCAAGATTCATCAAGGGCACCACTACTATGGCTGGTGCTATGGCAAGTCTCGGCTTCTCTGCAGAGGATGCGATGGCCGGGTCTCGCGGTTTAACTAAAGCTTTATTGGCCGGCGAGACGGGAATGAAGTCGCTGTATTCTGGGCTTTCCACAGATATTCCAGACGGCATGAATGTTCTCACTCAGCATCTAGGCTCTATACCTGAGGCTATGAATATGATGGCGGAGAGCCCGGATCAGTTCATGCTGAAGATGGGTGGCCTCGTCGATCAGGTCAAGGGTATGAATCTTGATTCCAACGCGATGGATAGATTTAATCAGCAGATGGCAGCGACCTTCGGTCCAGAGGTTCAGGCGCTTTTAAATCAGGGGCTCGATAAGGTTGGCCCTGCCATCAATGAGGCCAATGATCCTATCGAAGGACAGGCGGAGGTGCTGCAGACCTTGGCCAAGCGATACAAGGATGGTCGCACCATGGCGGAGAGATTTGCCATAGCGCAGGACCGGCTTGTCACGACTATGAAGGGTGTTACCGGCGTGATGAGCGACCAGGCATACCTGAAGAAGTATAAGCAGAATACCAAGGAGCTTGCAGCCCAGTTGGAGACTGTGGCAGCGAAGGGCGGGCCACTTGGCACATTTACACAGAGGCTTATCGAAGCGCGAGTTCACGGAATCGGAGGGATGTTGGCTTCGCATACCAAATACGGTATGGCCATTTCGGAGCTGTCGAACCAGTTCGCTCCAATTCTCAAGGTGATGCCAGGCATTGTTGCCGCATTCGGTGCTTTGGCTAGTCCTTTGGTTCTTGTGACGGCAGCGGTTGCTGGACTTTATTTCGTTTTCAAAGATCTGGCCAAGGGTAGCAATAGCATTGTTCAGCCTTGGATCGACAAGCTCAAGGGTGAGCTACCAAAGATCATGGAGACCGTTGAGAATGTATTCTCAAAGGCTATGTCGATCATTGGTCCGGTGATCACTAGGATTGTTGACAGTATCCCATGGGGTAAAGTTGCCGAGTTACTTGGCAAGGGTCTCTCATTCGCGGCCCAGTTGTCACTTAAGCTATTTGAGTCTGTTCTCAATATAGGTGGAAAGATCTTATCTGCTCTGGGAGGCATCGATTGGAACGGTGTTGGAGCAACGCTCGGTAAGTATCTTGGGCAGGCTGGTCTTATTGCTATGGCTGCGGTATGGAAGATCTTCTTGCACTTGCCAGAAATCATATACAAATCTGTTAAAGGGGCGCTAGGTCTTATCGTTGGTCTCGTTGATGGCATAGTTGAAGCTATTCATACGAAGTTCCCATTGCTTGGAAATGTGATCAAGGTTGTCGTCATGGCCGTCAAGGGTCTCCTGATAGGGCTGACTCTGCTGACTCTGTATGTTGTAGCCACGATGATTCCAGCATTCATCTCAGCTGGAATCTCCATGGCGGCGTCGATGGTTCCGTTCATCGTTGCAGCAGCACCGGTTATAGCAGTTATAGCCGCCATAGGAATTGCGATATATGGCCTATATAAGGCTGCCGAGTACGTCTATGACAACATCGGAGCTATCGCTTCTGGGATAGGTGATTTTTTTAGCGACCTGATCGGCGGGGGCGCTAAGCAGGCAGAACTAGATGTCGAGGCTATGGCTAGGAACTCTGCCATAGCTCTAGAGAAGGCCCATAGGGAGGCTGTTGCCAGTGCTGCTAAGGGTATCGGGTCTATAGAGCAGCTGGCCTCTGTTACTGATATGGAGGTTAAGGCTCTGGTTGATAGTCAAATCGCATCTGGTGAGAAGGTTGTTACGACCACTGGCAAGATCATAGCCGCTGGCGATGCCATCTATAAGTGGGCTAAGAATGCTAAAGGTGAGATCGTAAGGGTTCACGTAGCGCTTGCGGACATGAATCTAGCGGTTGTCAATATTGAGTCATGGCAGAGTGCAACGGCTGCAGTGGATAAGGTACGTAAGGCGGTTGATACCTATGGAATGTCCTCAAAGGAGGCCGGGGAAGCTACCGCTGAGTGGGTTAAGTACAATCGTGAATTCACTAAGACACATGGATATTCTGCTGAGAAGGCAGCTGAGTTCAATAAGGTTATCGGCCAACAGCTAGCCATTGGTGACGATCTGATGGCTAGTGTTGGTAAGTATAACGCTGCGTATGCTTCCGATCTGCAGACTAGGATCAATGAGCAAGCGACGCTTATAGGTCAGGAGACCGCCGACATCATGACGCACCACGACCTTAGGCTGGCTGCGATGGAGGCAGCCGGTAAGAAGGGGACGGTTGCCTATCAGATAGAGCTTGATGCTCGGGCTACGGCAATGGATGCGCAGAATGTGAGGATGAAGAACGCCGCCCTGGCTATCGAGGATGAAGCTAGCTTAATCACTGGAAGCATAGGGGCAATGCTTAAGAGCGTCGAAGGGAATGCCGATAAGAGCATGTCGCTGGCGAGCAGGGCATCGAGGACGTGGTCTAACTCGACGCTGAATGCGGCGACTCGGACCATGGATGGGTTGAAGAATATCCAGGGCAAAGAGAGGGATATGGTTCTTGAGAAGATCAAGATCATTGCAAACCTGCAGGAGTCGGCAACAAACGAAGCAATTGCAAATAGGGGGAATAAAACCGCAGCCGCATTAGATGCTGAAGTGGCTGCTATCCGCACTAAGTATGAAGGTCTCAGTAAGGATGTCACCAGGATTGCTGGTGAGAACTCTGAGAACCTGGCTCTCGGTCTCAGTGAGGGGTTTGACAGGGGGATGGTTGGCGTTGTTGCCAAGGCTAAGGCTGATGGGATTACTTTGGAGACGGAGGCTGCGGAGAGGGGTGGTCAGATAGTTAAGGCCATGGGCGTATCTAGCAAGGTCGCAGCTGGCATGGTTGACAGTATTTCCAATATCAATCCGAGAGACTTTAAGAGGAACTTAGAAGCCGTCGAGAGGGGCATGAAGAAATTCATGGGGACGTTCATTAAGCAGGCAACTGAAATGATGGATGGTCTCGCCGATTCTGTTAACTCGGTATGGGACGAGATGACTAAGGGGCTCGCAACTCAGGAAACGTTAACGGCACAGTGGTCTGATAAAGCTGAGCAACACATTAAGGATTACTGGTATGTATCCGTCTCTGAAGCCGGCAGGGCAGTCGTTGCGTTCATTGGATTCGTTGCATCCATGCAGGGAAAGTTTGTTGCACTTGCGCAGTCGATAAACTTGATGGATTTGCTGGCTTCTCCAAGTCAGATCGACCTGTGGGCTTCGCGGGTTGTGTCGGCTTTGGCGGTTGCATTTAAGGGCGGCAAGGCTGCGGATGCGATGATAGGTGCGGCCTATAATAAGGCCCTTGCCATGTCAGCCGTGGTTGGTAGTGCATCTGCTAGTCCAGAGGGTGGTAGTAGTAGTGGTGGCGGGCTGGCTCAGGCTGCCTCTGAGAATCTTAGGAGTACGATCAATAACCCAGATTGGGCCGAGGAGGGTGCTCTGATTCCTGGGTATCTGAGAGACATAAATATGAGTATCCAAACCCTGGCGAGCGCCATGTCGTCAGGCGGCGAGATGACTCTGCCCCCAAAATCTACTGATAAGACGCCAAGAAGGAATAAGAGGACGCAGTAATGGGAGTTGAGCTAAATGGTAACTCACGTCTTCTGTTTACAGATCTGCTCAGATCTGAGGGCGTCGAGTTCTGGGATACCGTAGTACTTCCAGATATCACTGCTAGAGTGGATGACGTTCTTCATGTGGTGTCGAGTACGGATAGGATCGACCTTCTGGCATATCGGTATTATGGGGACTCTAGGCTTTGGTGGGTCATAGCGTGGGCCAATAACCTTGAGATTCTTCCGACGGACCTTAAGGAGAATGCACAGATTAGGATTCCATCGAAAACATTTGTTAAGTCTAAGTTGCTGCGAAAGCTGAAGAGATAAATGGCAATCGATTTCTTCGGTGTTGCGTTGTCCGGAAGGATACGTCAATTCCCAGCCGGATCTGGTCAGAAGGGCGAGACCATAGAGCTATGGGTTCAGAGTGAACAAAGATCTGCCCTGTCGGATTTTAGGGCTCTCGCGTTTGTGTCACAGGTGACCGTTGAGCATCGATTCGGTGACAACGTCAAGCTAGCAATGGTGCTCACTCCTCCATTTGAGGATGGTCTAGACTTACTCCAGTCTGAGCTGGTCAGGCATGGTGTGGGTCGTTTGGAGGTTGAATTTGGTTATTCAACTGGTACCAGCAGTGGTGGTGGTGCTACGGCTTTTTCTCAGCTTACATTCAGCGGGATGCTTCAGAAGCCAGACGTTGCTATGGGTAGTGATATTACGATCACCCTCAACGCCCTGGGCGTCGGATATCAGATGAACGTTGTCGGCGGCACGGAGGAGAAATCGTTTCCTAAGAATACTACTTGGGCGGAAGCTGTGGAGATTACTCTTAAGAAATATGTACTAGAAGGCAATGGTGGTCCTGGGCTCAAAATCGACAGACTGTATGCTGATATACCTTCTAAGGATAAGGATAGGATTACCGGTGATGCTTTCTTTAGAGAGCCGGCTGCTACGGCTGAGCATACCAAGGTAGACGCCCCTGCTCCCGTTGGGGTTATCACCAAGGGTCCAAGAAATGACTGGTGGTTTGTAAGGGAGACGATAGAGCAGTTTGGATTCGATCTGATCATGCATGGCAATGAGATTCGAATCATTGGCAAGACTAAATATTTCAGCACCCAGATGGGTGACGACAAGGCAACCAGGAAGAAGTTTCTTCTCAGGGGTGCGGTAGATCCAACTAAGAACATGTTTCCAATATTGAATTTCTCAGCAGAGGGAGATGGACCTTGGCTATCGCCTGGCGTTGGCAAGCTGTTGATGTTTGATTGGAGCGAGAAAAAGAACGACGACCCGGATAGCTATTCTGCTGATGCCACTACGGTTGCGAGTGGTAAAGGGAAAGAGGATGGTGATGTCGGGAGAATCGTCGATGTTGGCGATGAGGATATACAGGCACAGGCAAATTTCCCAGGGAATGTAGATGATCCGGATGACAGGGCTAGGGCCGCTGCCAACTGGAAAGACATGCAGATGCGAGATGGGATCAACGGAGAGTTCACTACGATCGGAATACCAGGATTGCGTCCAGGCGAAGCTGTTGATGTGTCTGGGTTTGAGAAGATTGGTGAGGGCGCCGAGGATAGCGGTGCTTTGTTCAATGGCACATACGGCATTCAGCTTATCCGTCATCAGGTTGGAGTTGGTGGGTGGATTACAACATTCCAGGCAACCATGGGTCTATTTCATCAGGATTCTAACTTGGCTAGGGCTAGGGTGGCATTGGCGGCTAGCCAGACTGCCGCTGCAGAGAGGGAGGTTGAGAATGAGCTTACTTCTGTCGTTGGGCCTGCCTCTGATAATCAGGATGCCATCACTAAGCTTGCTAAGGATATAGAGAGTGAAAAGCTAAGCCCCAAAGATCTGAGGAATCAGAGGAAGTCATTTAAGCTGTAGGATAAGTTATGGCGTGGTTTACCGACAGATTTGAAGATTTCATTGATCAGCTAACTAGGTTTGGTCTGGAATATTTTCGTCGTTACCATGGACCGTATCGAGCGAAGGTAGTTAATAACCAAGATCCGGAGGGCCTTGGTCGAGTCATCGTTGCGTGCCCAAGGGCCAGACTTCCTGCTGATAATGGGAGATGGGTTAAGCCGATGATGTACGGGGCTGGCCCGCTGAGTGGAATGTTCTGGCCACCTGAGAAGAATGATTACGTTTTTGTATTCTTCGACAATGGAGATCCGACGAGCCCATCTGGATACCTTGGCGGATGGTATGCCAAGGGGGAGGTGCATGATGAGCTTGATCCTGAGAGCGATGGATCTCCTAAGAAGAGAGGATTCAGAACTCCTGGCGGTCACCTGATTGCACTCTCCGACAAAGATGGTGAGGAGAAGATACTCATTCGCCACAAGGATGGAACCATTGTTGAATGGACTTCTGGCGGCAAGGTTAGGATTGGCAAGCAGGGTGGATCGTTTGAGCCAATGATGCGTGGATCTACCGTTAAGGCATGGCTGGAAAGCCATACTCATCCGCACTCATGGGGTCCTACGCTACCTCCTACTCAGCCGTTTCCGATCGACGGTCTCAGCGATGACTCGGAGACTAGCTAATGGCTTTGAATGTTGGACAGCTAACGAATCAGATCCAGCGCGTGTTCGATCAAAGGCTCGAATCTACGTCGCAGATTGCTTCGCAGATTGCTAGGGCATATCAGTCTTATGCTTCCCTTGCGCAGGCTCCTCCTGCGGCACCTATGCTGCTCAAAGGTTCCGAGTATCGCCTGTTTGAGGTTGGGCTGCGCAATCTCATGGATGCTAGGTTTCCAGCGGCTCAGGCGGCCCAGGCGCTAGGTCAGGCGATTAGTGCATTCTGGCTTCTTCCTCCGGTGCTCACCGGTGCTGGTGGTGTCTGTACGGCAATCGCACCAGCTGCTGCGATATCGAAAATGGCGGCTACCAACGTTAAGGCGTCTGCGCAGGCTGCGCAGAGCCTGGCATCCTCGTTAGATCTGATGACAAGGACGGTTTTCGTGACGAATCCTTCTCCAATACCACCGGGGCCCCTGTTTTAGTCATGGCAGATTCACGCATCAGATCATTAGCTTTTCCCTTCAAAAAGGGTGAGTTAGCATTTCCTAAGTCAGCCTCAAATTCGGAAGCCATCAAGGCTTCTGTGATTCAGATTGTTACGACTCAGCGTGGCGAGAGGATTATGCGGCCAGATTTTGGGTGTAACGCATTTTCGTATGTATTTGAGAATAACGGTGAGGATTTCAGGACAAACACTGAACGTGAGATCCGCATGGCCATAACGAAGTGGGAGTCCAGGGTTCGCGTCGATTCGGTAAGGATCACGACTGATGATATATCTGAGCCCGGACAGACTTTGATCTCAATTTTGTATACCATCACGTCCACTGGCGAGATTGATTCTGCCACTGTCTCCGGAGGCATTTAATGTCTATACAGTTAACAAGGGTAAGATACGCTGGATTAGACTTCGATACGCACGAGGATGAGATCCTTGCTCGTCTCCAGGTGAAATTCGCTGCTGTCTACAACGACTTCGCGGTGTCATCGCTTGGCATCATGCTTGTCGATATATTTTCGTTTGGATTGGATACCCTTTCCTTCTACCTCGACAGAAGAGCGACAGACAATTTCCTGGTTACGTCGAGGACCAGAGGATCTGCCACCAGGGGGGCTAGGCAGCTGGGCTATAAGCCTGGGCCAGCCAGCGCATCGAGTGTAGATCTATCAATATCGTTGAACTCAATACATTCTTTTCCGGTAACTATTCCAGCTGGGTTTCAATTCATAGGCCCAGCCGGTCTCATATTCGAAGCCCAGGAAGCCCTTCTGTTCCCTCCTGGCGATACCTCAACTAAGACACTCACTGCATCGGAGGGTGAAACTCTCATTCAGGTGTTCTTCTCCGACGGTAGCGTGAATCAGGTGTTCGATATCAGTAACGTTCCCACTGGTAAGTTCATCGTTGGCACCGGCACGACCGGGCAATCTAGGACCGTGGTCGAGGTTGACGGATCTGAGTGGGCGGAGGAGGAGTTTCTTCAATTCGGAGAAACCGAGCAGTTTGAGATTGGGTATACGGATGATCCTCCAGCGGTAACATTTGGAGACAGTATCGCTGGCGCCGTGCCCCCCAACGGTGCGGAGATACGGGTTACATATTTTGCATCATCCGGTGTCAATGGTGGCGCCACGGCGGATACCATCACCAGAACTGTTCAGCCTCTGGTCGTCAGCTTTGAGACTATCGGCCTCACCATAAACAATATAGCCGGAACTAGCGGCGGCAGTGACCCTGAGACGGTTAGCAGCATTAAAGCCAATGCTCCAAACGTTTTCAAGAGTCGCAATGTAAACGTGACTCTCCCTGATTACGAAGCCAGGGCACAGTCGTTCGTAGATCCAGTCTTTGGCGCCATAGCAGTAGCCAGAGCTATCAACGTGCGTGGTTCATCCGAGGATGCCTATCTGGCATCAAGATTGGCAGGCATCAGGGCTACATCAAACAGCTTCGTTCCCACCGTAGGCACAGCGGTTTCTTCCATAGGGACGAGTTCCTCTGCTATATCTGCTTCCGTTTCAGACGCACAAACGGATGACACTGCCTTGGCTGCTGATATTTCCGAGATAGATACGGCAGAGAATACGGCGAGAACATCCAACGAGAGCAGCCGTACGGCGGCTGGTGTCGTCCAGGCTAATGCTTCTTCGTTGCAGACTGAGCTTACTGGGCTATCCTCCACTCTCAGTGGATACCCCACGGCAAGTCCTACTCAGATAGCCACTGCAGATCTAACTGCACTCATCAACACTCTCAATAAAGCGCTTGCCAGGCAGTCTGAGATTGGTGCTCAGGCGGCAACCGTGCTGTCGAATATCACAGCTGTAACTACAGAGCTTGATACGATAGACGCAAATGCCATTACCGCTGAGACGAGACGCGCTGGTATTCGCGCAGACGTTGATGCGATCGGCACAAGCAATACGTCAATATCGTCAACATCTACTTCACTGGATTCAGATGTACAATCCATAGACAACGACATTGGAACTCTAGTTACCGACGTTGATGTTCATGTTGATTCGTTTCTATCGAGCGAGTGCAAGTCGAACCTTATAGAGGTTCCCGTTCTGGTCTTTGACTCGGAAGGGTTTTATGTGGTTCCTACCAATGGGCTACAGAAGTCATTGCAGTCTTTCTTGGATGGAGCCAAGGAGGTTACCCAGGTGGTTAAGGTTACCGGTGCTTCCAATCAGTTGGTGGCGGCAGATGTTAACGCGCTGGTTGGTATACTCACTGGATACAATGAGGCTACCGTCAGATCTCAGGTTGAGGCTGCGATACTTGATGTTCTTCGTGGTCGGTCGTTTGGGACAACCCTGAGGCTCTCTGAGCTATATGCACCCATCGCCCCTGAGACATCCGACATTGCGATTGAAGGTGTTGAGTATGTGAACATATTCATCGTTGGCCCAATAGGACGTATTGATTCGAGCGGAAACCTTCCAGTCGGAGAGTTTGAGGTTGTTACGCGAGGGACGATTAGCATCACATCTGAGATCGTTAGTAAGTCATTGGTTGGTCAGTAGGAGTTAGTCGTGGCAATTTCAAATTCAAGCTCAAACATCAGTAAGAGTTCAAGTTCCATTGAGCTGTACCAGGGTGAATCGCAAGATCTTGAAATCGAGATCGTCAAGGAGGATGAGGATGTCGATGGTAATCCTATCGAAGTTCCTCTCAACCTTACCGGTGCCAAGGTTTGCTTTACGGTCAGGAAGACCGTGTCGGATCCAGAGGTTAAGATAGCCAAGGACTCACTCAATGTTCTGGATATTGAGATCTTGACTCCAGCCACGAGTGGTTTTGTGATGGTTTACATAGCGTCCGACGACACCTTGTATATGGATCCTGGTAAGTACGTGTTCGATGTATGGGTTGTGCTTAGTAGTGGTAAGAAAGTGCCTGTGGTAGAAGTATCCGAGTTCATTATCAAGGAACCGGTAACCAAAGGCTGTTAGCAGCGCAAGCGCTTGCGCGGGAGGCGGACATGACGGACAAGATTCTCTTTGAGAAGATAGCGGAATCCATCAAGGCAGATCATCCATCGTTCTCTGTTCGCTTCAAGGACAAGAGCAAGTTGATGAAATCACTTGGACTCCTGGCGTATCCATTCAACGATCGATTCAACGATGGCTATACGACGACTCTTGGAACTTCAGTGTATTTCACGAGCGAGGAAGACCTTAAGGCCAATTATCGTAACTATGCTCGCGTGCTTGCCCATGAGGGTGTCCACATCTACGACGATGAGAAGCAGGGGTTGAAGTTCAAGCTTGGCTACGCCATGTTCGAGGTTCTCTTCATCCCCCTCCTGGCGCTCTTTGCGGCCCTAGGTGGCTGGATTCCAGTAGCAGCACTTGTCGGTGGACTAGCGCTCTCTTATGGCGTCCTGGCGCTCCTTAGGCCCTCCAGTACGGAGAAAGATCAGAAGAGGCTGAACCGCAGGAAAGCGCTGGCGAAGGCAGTCTTCTTCGGAATGGCTGGGCTATCGGTGATCGGATATGTCGGCCTCAGCATATGGCTTGTCGAGTGGCTGGCATTGCTTGCCGTTGGGTCATTTCTGCCTCTCTTGCCCATGAGTTCCCCATGGCGAGCCAAGCTTGAGTACCGAGGATACTCCATGGGTATCGCAATATCTTACTGGAAGTATGGAAGGGTCAGCGACGAGTATCTGAAGCGCCGAGTGCCTACTTTTACTGGGCCTGACTATTACTTCATGGATCGAGATGGAGATCGGGTCCTAAAAAGATTGAAGGCTATTAGGGATAGTGTTGTGGACGGGTCGATATTGCTTGGCGATGACGCTAGGCCGTATCGACGGACCTTCGATGTGATGAAAGAGCTGAACCTAGTCTCTGTGAGATCTGAAAGTGCCTAATACGAGCAAGATGCAATGGTCCTATCCGGGCCAAGATGACGATCCTTGGTATGAGAAGTTCAGGCAGATGGTCGTCGGGCAGGATTCGTCTGGATATGCGAACCGAGAAGATCGACAGATCATCATGGGTGGCGGTGGCGATGTCACCTTTGATTCTAGCTCAGGGGCTCTGACTTGGTCAGCGGCGCTTGATTTCTACTCATTGATTTCAGGGTTCAAGGTTTCCGTTGCTGCCACGACTGTGGTTATCGCTGATGGCGAGGTCATATATCTAAATCTGACTAGAGCACCTACTCAGAATTTAACTGTTAGTACGGCTGCGGCCAGTCAGGTTCCTAATACGGATAATGCCATGGCCTTGGCGGTCAGAGTAGGGACTACCGTTTACTGGCGTCACGGATCTAAGGTTGAGAGTGGTGAGACTGTAAATATATTCGGTGTCCCAGGGTCGGCAAACCAGGGTGACACTTATGAAAGGGAGACCACCTTCGGTGTTCCCAATGGCGCGTTCTCGGGTGAATCCACACTGGGTAGGGTGATGGTCGCCGGGTCGCTGTTCGGACTTTCCGCCGAAGTTATCGAAGCTGTGACGGGTGGAACGATAACCGTCAATGTGAAGGTCAACGCTGTCACTAAGATGACAGTTGTTTTGAATGCAACAGACTCAATTCTTAAGCAGACTGTTTCGGCTCCAGGAACTCACCCTGTTGGGGTGGGTGACCAGGTTACGGTAGAGGTTATAGCCTCCGGTCTCGTGACGGCATCGACTCTCGACAATGGTCTGACAGTTAACGTTGGGCTTGCCTCTGGGATACTGCTTCCGCCTGGCGGCCATGGGGATGCCTCTCTCAGCGAAAAAGGAATCACTAGACTCTCGTTAGATCCAGTTCTAGCTACGGCTCCTATAGCTGTTGGCGATAACGATCCGAGATTGTTTGAAAGCAGAAGGATTATCAGGACGATTACCCAGCCAGCTGACGGAAGTAGCTTCACCGTAGCCTTCTCCCCTGCCATGCCTTCGACGAATTACATCATCACCCATACCCTAGCTACAGTGGGATCTCACTTTACAGTAAATACTCCAGAGATTGGCAAGACTGTGAATGATTTCACTGTCGTGACAAGTGTCGCTCCTGCGAATGCTGAAACCATTTATTTCTTTGTGGTGGAGATATAGATGGCAACGCCAATTAAGAGCGAAGAGCATACTTGCCTATTTCAAGGATACCTATTCATCATTGGCGAAGTACTAGGAGATCTTAGATACCCATGAAACTGGCACATCAGCAAGCAAAGGCTCCTATCGACGGCAATGACGTATCAACAAGGGACTATGCCGATGCGGCGGGCGGTTCTGCGGATAATTTGTCTACTACTGGAGCGGACGTAAACGTATCTGGATCTGCACCGCCAGCAACTGGGGAGGTGCTGACAGCCCTCGATGCCACAAACGCGAGCTGGCAGGCACCTTCAGTCTCTGCGGATGTTTCCGTCAAGGTGACGGGGGCGGACACAACGACAGGGAATCTTAATTCCAAGGTTGCCGCTGGTACCAACATTTCCTTGGCGGTGCTTAACCCTGGCTCCAACGAGCAGCTGCAAATCTCCTCATCGAATGCAGCTCACGCACTAGGTAGTGCAGATCATACTGCCGACACTCTTGCAAATCTCAATGCTAAAGTCTCCGACGCAACGCTCATCGACACAATAGATCCACGCCTATCAGATGCACGAGTTCCAACCTCGCACGGCCTGGGTGGCACCGAGCACTCCGCAGACACCATCGCCAACCTGCAGACGAAGGTTTCAGATGCGACCCTGGCAATCCTTGATGCTATTCAGGCTTACACAAAGCAGCAGTACTCCGAGCCTCTGACGCTCACCGATGCTGCGAACATTGCCATCGCAGCTACCGCACGTAATGCGTACACTCTCCTAGCAACGGGAGGAGTTGGCGCCACTCGTGAGATTGACAATGCAACAGGGGCTCTCGCCGGCATGAGTTGGACCCTTGCCTTCACCAACGACACAGGTGCTCGTGATCTCACCTTTGGAACTAACTACTCCTGGGGAGATGAGACGCCTCCAACCTTTACCGCCCAGGCAGCAGGGGAAATTACCCTCCTCACCTTCTTCGTTCTGTCTCCAACTAAAATCGCTCTCACTGCTCTGACCGGTCACTAGGATGCTTGTTGTACCGCCAATAGGCTTGACCAAGAAGAAGGGTCCAGTCGCTCTTCCTGCGATTGCTTTAGTTGATGCCCAGTTCAACCAAATCACAGGCGGCAGCAACGATCTCACCGTTTCGGGACTCACTGGAGTTCTTGCTGGAGACATCATTGTCTGCGCCATTGGTCACTCCGGAAGTGTTTTCGGTTCCCCAACCGCTGCCGGGTTCACGACCCTAGGCGCACAGAACTGGTCCAGTAATGCTGCTGGCTCTTTCTACAAAGTGGCCGCAGGTGGTGAGACCAGCGTGACAATGACAGCCAATGCGCAGGCATCTGATCCCAAGTTTGGAGTTGCCATGGTGTTCCGCAATGCGGCCTCGGCAACACACCACACTCACAACTTTGAACAAGGCAGCGTCACAACGAGACAGCTAGGGTCGCACACCGAGAGCGACGCTACTTCTATGTCCATACTCTTTGGATGGCTCAATCGTACAGGAACCAGCGACGCAACAATCTCGGGCGAACCTACTGACTACACGCTGGCAGCTCGGGCAGATGGAGCCGTCCTTGGTGGAACCACCCAGGACAGAATTCTCAGCGCTTGGTATCGGCTGTACGATAGTAGAGGCGCACAGTCTCCAAGTTTCTCGATTAGCCCAGCCGATTTCCACGACTCTTGGTACTCAAACTCAAGACTCAATGCATAGGCTGTGGTCATAGTAGTGGAACCTATCGAGTGGACAAGATCTGCCTTGTAGTGGCATAACTACAGGCGGAGATATTCAAACGGAATCTACGCATGGCATTACCAGCACTACAGAAGACTTGGCAGGGCGGAACTACGCCCGGCGGCACAGATCTGGTTAATCAGGCTATCCTGGCGGCTAATCTTCAGAAGGATACGTTGCTGGCCATCAAGGATGCGCTAATCACCTTTGATACTGCACCATGGACGGTGGTTAGTTCATCTGACAGCGTGACAGCAGATGCTTCCGATAACTGGGTTACGAGTGCCAATCTCGTATGGGCCACCACTGCTGGTACGGCTCATAGCTGGATAGTCCTTCAGCAGACTGGAATTCACGCCAATTTTCAGCTGCTGATCTCGCTGGAGATATTAGCAGCAGACGATTCAAACCGTGAAGACGTCTACATGGGCGTAAGCTTTTCACAGGGTTTTACCGGAGGAACGATTACTGCTAGGCCGACGGCATCGGATGAGCATGCTGGAACTATTACTGGTTGGATCGGAGCACAGGGCGCATCTCCGACGGACAAGGTATTGACCTGCATTCAATCGAATGACGGGGAATGTACCCGGATAGTCATATCCAATCAGGCTACCGGAGTTCCTTGTACTGCCATGGGATTCGAGAAGCCACGCTTACCCAATGCAAATTGGCCAGTTCCGGCTCTATGGTATGTGCAGAGAACCACTGTAGCCAGCAGCCTGAATGTCTTCCGGTGGGAGACTATGCAAGACACAGAGACGTTCTGGACTCGGCTTGCTCACAATGCTACCAGTGCTGATGGGGCGTCAACCTTTCGCATGAGTGGGCCAATGCTCATTGGTAATGAGATCGTTGATTATCCACAAGAGGTGGGAAGTAACCCGCTTCTCTACGGAGGCACGTTGCATGACTCTACTTACCCAAACCGAAACCAGGGTGGCACGCTTTTCGACTGGTACTGGTGTAGTCGAAACGTATCTGGCGCCCATCTATTAGATCTGGACACAATGCCCCTGGCGGGGAACCGAACCTTCGTCTGTGTGGGTGACTGCGTATGGGGCTGGCTTGACGACAGTGCCACGGACCTCTCTTACACCTAGGAATCATCATGGCACTAGCACACTCACAGGCTTATTCATTCTATCACTGGGAACGCGCCTACGACGCGAACGCTGATGGTATCAACGACAGCATTTCCAGAGAGTGGTATCACCGCACGAAGGAGGCTTTCGTCGCAGGAGGCTGGACCGTCATGGGTAGCTACCCAGGTTCAGGGTCTACCTTCAACGACGGCGACCGCGATCTAGTTGATGGTATAGGAGGCGGAGCTGGTACGGACACGTGGACCACTCCTGTATTACCCGATAGTTCACTGCGACCTTGGATAGTACTTCAGTGCCCCCCTATCATGGGTGTCATGCAGGTCGTGATAGGAATATCCCAACCATGGAATAATAACCCAGAATATTACATCGCTAGGACATCACCCTCTGGTAGTTTCATGGCGATCAACGGGGGTACAGACGGTACCACCTCAGTTACTCCACTAGCGCCCGACCAGGTAAACCATAGAATATCTAGTCAGGGAGGAATGATCAGTGAAGGCAGCTACACTACGGCTATACATGCGTGCTACTCCGCTGATAAGTCTCAGTTCTACTTCATGACCTTGCAGGAGCAGGGTAACCCGCACTTCTTTGCGTTCTCGGTAGTGGACAACGCTCCTGCAGCACTGCAAGGCGGATTGGTGTGGACGATGATAGATGGGGCAAACATCTACGAAACCATATCCGAGACAAAGATGGGCAACGCAGACCACTACACGACTGCGTCGTGGAATGGGGTAATTAGCGGGGTCAACCGCACTCTCTATCTCGGCGGGAGGGGTTGGAATAATGTAGGTATTCAAAGTCAGATCCGCATACCTCAAGACCGCAGTACAATTGTTGGTCCGTGCGAACTGTATGCTAGCAACCTTACCATTCGCGGCTACTACGGAACGGTACCTGACATATACTGGGCTCCGCTAGGCCAGTATAGACAGGGATTTGGGGATACAATAGGCGGTCCTATTAAGTGGTTCTGCGGGGATTCTATTATAGTCCCGTGGGACTCGACCGAGTCATTACCGAGGCTAAGGTAATGGCAGCTAAAGATGCAGACCTCGCTACGGATTACGCTCCTCGATTGATCTACCTGTCACAGGATACGATCGCCAAGTTTGCGATCTCAGAAGTTATTGAGGTAAATCAGGAGCCCGAGCTTCCAATTGTATACCTGTCGGAGGCTGGGCCAGTAGGCGGAGCCCTGTATCGCATGCGAGGATATGACAGCGACCTGTCCCGTATGGTGTACTGGGATGCTATTGAAATAGACACTGCGCTTGCGGAGTATCCTGGGAATTCCCTGGCTCTCAGCAATGTCGTGGTGTCAATTGTGATCTGCTAGGTATGGGGATAGATGTCGTAGTATTCGTGGTTCATGGACAGTCATCTTGCTTCGATGATTGCATAACTCCATACGTCGATAGCTTCATCCTGAATGGCCACAGACCAGAGATATTGGTATTGGACTCAACGGATGTAGCAGTGGAGAGTAATGCATCCAAGGATTCTCTCTCTAGGGTGTGTCGGAAGTACAAGCTCAATGGCGCGTTTGCCTCGGGTCGAGAGCATAAGAGATATCTAAGGAAGGTGGATTGCCAGAATCTTGGATATGCAATAGGAAATGGATCTCCCAAGGTGGGTGGCCTGGTGAATATGGGGCTTCTGGCAACCTCCAGTAGGTCTGCCCTATTCATTGATTCCGATACCAGGTTTGAGATGGCATCTTCGATGCTGATTACTGAGTCGGACCCCAAGCCTCCTATCGTTAGGAAGTTCGATTTGATCGGAAAAATGTCTACTGGAGGAGTATCGAGGACAGGAACATGGGGTGTGTCACCTTCTAGCGGGAATGGGTGCTTCTATAAAAGTAGAAGGTGTAACATTCCTCCGTTCATCCCATCGCACGGATGGGGGCAGGGAGTTCCCTGGTTCCTGATGAGGACCTGTGATCCAAATAGCTTGCCATTGGATATACCCCTGTCAGTCCACGGGATGGGTCCAGTTGGTTCGCTTGACTCATTGCATACTCCGATACTAGATCTGATTCATGGTTTGGTTGGCCAAGGTTCTCTTGGCGCTGCAGGAGATAAGCTCTTGTCGCATTTGTCTGAGTTAGAGTTCAGCGAAGAGTTGACTAAGTATGCAAGTCTCCTGTCTTCATGGGATGAATGCGTGGACCACGCTAGATCTCTTTCCGAGCAGGGCGTTAAGATTGCGTACAAGCCATAGGATGATTAGTGCCTAATTCAAACAAAATGCAGTGGTCGTATCCGGCCAGGGATGATGACCCTTGGTACGAGAAGTTCGATCAGATGGTCATCGGTCAGGACTCGTCTGGTTATGCGAGTCGAGAAGATAGGCATCTTACGTTTTCGGGCGGAGGCACGGTCTCGTTCGATGCTGGTACCGGTATCGTAACCTGGTCTTCGGATATTGAGATTCTATCTCCCATCGCGGGCTTCAAAATAGTCATTGCTGCCACGAGCATCACTCTTGCCGATGGCGAGGTTGGGTATATCAATCTCACTAGGTCGCCCACTCAAAGCATATCCACTAGTCCTGCCGTTGCGGCTACCGCCCCAAATACGGACAACGCCTATACGCTGTGTATCCGTAATGGGGATTCTGTTTACTGGGCTAACGGTGGAAGGATTGCGGACGGTGAGAGTAAGTCTCTGTTTTGGGGGACTGTACCTGGTACTAAGTCCATAGAGATTGCCCATATTGCCAGCAGGGTGAGCCACAACTCGACGACTCCTCTCGTGGCCGGAGGCATAGCCTTCAACCCTCTTGATTATGACAAGCCTGGGTATTCTCGGGTTATCACGTTTCGGGCCGTGGCCGCCAACGGTGATGTTGGCATTGCAACCTCGGTGGTTCTCTACAACGTGACTGACTCCGAGGTGATTGCGACGCTTGCTTTTACGACTACTGAGCTTGCCAAGGATGAGGTTACCCTGGTCGAGGGAGCGGGTGCCGGCGAGGTGGATTTAGTGGAGAAGATCTACGAGGTGCAAATCTCGCTAGATGTTGCTCCCGGAAGTGCTACGGAAACAGTGGAGCTGTACGATGCCGAGATTCAAGTAGTAAGCGTATCTATCTAACTATAGGTATCCTCTGTATTCGCTTGGATAGGTACTAGTGCCTTGTTTTGCAACATGTTCGAGGAGGGCATGTATGTCTGAGCAAGATTTTCATCAGTAATATATTCTTCATCTTGTCGATTCGAATGATGATTTAAGGGATAGCAGTACCCTGGGCAGCATTCAGCTGCCGATGTCGTGGCTTAGATCCAAGAATAAAATTGGATAGTCACTGTAAAACATTCACAGGGCCATCTGCCGGGCCGCATCAAAATCAGGGGAGATAAATCATGGCTCGTACATTCCTAAGACAAGACACACAGGTCCGAAACTCGGATCTTTACGACGATTCTTTGACGCCTACAGAGGCTGCGTTCGAGACGAATCCAACCAACATAGAGACCGACCTCAACAATATGCGGTCTCAGATGCACAACCTGTTGAAGAATCAGGCCGGCAACTGGTGGGATGATCTCAACGTCCCCTCCACCCTGGAGACTGGTACTCAGCGTGGTGTCAACGATCTAAATACCGCTCTTCACGCAGTGGAGAAGAAGCGAATCCTTCGCTGTGTTCAGCTCCTGTCTGATGTTTCGGTTCCTGCCGCTACTTCGGCCACAGAAACTTTGACGCTGACAGCAAACGCTGCCGATACGGAGACCGTCACTATCGACGGCAAGGTTTACACCTTCCAGACAGTACTCACCAACGTGGACGGTAATGTCCTTATCGGTGCATCTGCCTCTGACTCTATCGACAACCTCATCGCAGCCATGAACTTGGCTGCCGGTGCTGGTTCGCTATATGCTGCTGCCACAACCATCGGTACCTATTCAGGTGCCGCTGGAGCCGGCGACACGCTGGATGCTTCGTCCATCATCACAGGTACTCAGTCCAATGGTGACTCTGTAACTGAAGGCTTGGCCAACGGCGCCTGGGGTTCGCCTACCACATCTGGCGGTGCGGGCGATGTTGTTATCCTAGGCGCAGGAGAGCTACCAACCAACACGACTGCGGCAGTTGGTGCCGTAACGACCCTTGGAACCGTAGTCGCCTACGAGGCTACCTTTGGAACTATATCGCTAGTCGAGGTTGCTGGTTCTACTACTCTCAAGCCCAAGAACCTGCTGGAGATTGTGGATGGCGCTACAGGCGATCCTATCCTGTCTACCGAAGGTAAGCGAATTTGGGGACTGTTCCAGTCCGAAACCATCACCGATGGTCACACAATCACAGATACGACCACGACCAGAGTCCAGATTTCGTTTGTTCATGCAAACACTACGAATGACGACCTTATTCTTGCGGATGGTACGGACATTGGTGGCAAGACCATCAACTACTGCTACCGCGAGCGAGTTCGATACGAGGGTTTGAGCGAGGATGATTTCCTCAACTCAGCCGCTATCGACATTGGTGCTGGTTCGGCGACGGTTACTCGTAAAATTGGCTACGACAACCAGGGGACCACTCCTGTTGAGTTGGCAACAAATGCTGATCTGGACCTTGGCACTGGTATTGAATGGAGTGTTAGAGACAATCTCAATGCGGATCTATTCCAGGTCGTAGAAGGAAGTGGTGGCGGCACCTCTGAGGTATTCGTAGCTCCCGGCACGGATACCTTCCGGGTTGATGCGGTTGCGAACGATTTTGACAATGGGGCTTCATTCGACACTGGCGCAGCCGGTACGACCATCAATGTTGGCGTAACTGCAAACCAGATCGATGCCGGTGGCGCACTTACAGTTCTGTCCACTTCTGCCGACCTTCGCATGGTTGGTGGTGCTGAGCTTGTCCTGGATGATTCTTATCGGTCTGCGTCCACATGGTCTCTCAACGGTATTCGACTTGCGGATACCACTGCTGAGTGGTCTGCTTTTGAGACTGAATTTGGCGAAGTATCTCTTCTAAACGCGATGGTTCAGGCGCTAACCACGTCTGATATTACCAAGACTTACTCAGAGAGAAGTGGTGGTAATATTGCTGCTGATACCGATGTTGGTGGGCCAGGTACTACTGCCAACAACCTGACCGTAAATTTACCTCCCATGTCAGCTGGATCCTTTGTTGACGATTATGATGTGTTCCTGAATGGCCAACTTCTCCAGGGTGGAGCCAACTCGGGCGCTAACAATGACTACTACCCAGGGACGACTCTCACTACTAGTGCTGAGTTGAAGTTCGAATTTAAGATTAAAAACAATGATGTTATCTGTGTTGTTGCCAGGGCCTAATAAGTCTAACTAATCAGTGACTGAAAATGGGTCGCCGGCATACTCGGCGGCCCATTTCTACGATATGGTCTATTCGATGTTTGATAAATCTGAGATCCGTAAGGCTATTTTTCATTCCAGTGGATGCGATGCCGATGATTGGCTTGAGGGGGCAAGGCGAAGCAACTACGCCTTTGAGGGTGCCAAAAAGGCCCTACTAAAGTCATCTCAGGAAGTCGCATCTATTGCATTGATGATTAAGAAGGATCTTGAAGAAGGAAAGCTCGACGGAATGGATCCTAGTCAGGTTGCTGACTATGCAATTTTACAGGTTACAAGATCTAGAATCTCCTTAGAGAACGGATCGAAGCACTATGCAAATCAGCAGCTCGCCACACAGGGTGAGATTGCTGCATACGAGAGAGTGGTCAATCACTTTAAGTCACTGTATGAGCGAGAAGATGAGAAGATAATCGCTCGTGAAGAGGCTGTTGAGTCAGGTGCAATCTTTATAGAGGATGACGGGTCGGTCAGTAAGTCAGGACGCGGTAGGATCACCGGTGTTCGCCCTGCGATGGGGGTAGCAGCTCAGAGAAAGGCACAAGATGCCGAGGAAGCAGCGTCCGATAAGGTGGATACAGCTAGTGATGAGCCACTAAAACGTAAGAAGAGAAAGAGTAAAAAAGATAAGATCGCAGAAGCAGATGAGTCTGGAGTAGCAAAAGCAGAGGATGGCACGAACACCTGATAGAACGCCTGGGCCCTCTAGTGAGGAGGAGACCCAATACGAAGATCGAGGTCCTGGCGGTGACGCCTCCGGGGATCCTACGGTAGATGGTGCGCTACGCCGTGTCACGGATTCCCTGCGTATTCGTATGGGCGGCACTGTCCGACAAGTGATTCAAGCGAAAAATGTGCCCGTTGGTTTTGATGAGATCGACATGGCTGGAATCTCTAACGGTCAGGGACTTGCGTATAACTCCACAACTAAGCAATTCGCGGCTACGACATTTGCTGGCGGATTCGACATTGACGACGTACTGGTAGATGACATCACAGGGGACGTGCTTACGGAAGACAACTACGGCAACGTCTTGATAGAGGCTTGAAATGAACCACAGCGAATCATCACTAGGAGCCCGCCACCCAGCGCACAATTACGAGTATGCGAATGCGGCAGCACGAACGGGTGCCACAGGCTTCGTCACAGCCGACCTTTACAAGCTCGCAGTTCAAACAGACGACTACTCATTATGGATTCTCACGTCCACGGTGCCTACGTGGGTGGAGATATCTGGAACAGCGGTAGCATCATCCATCAACCGAATCATTGTCGCTTGTCGCAAGAACACCGCAGGCACCATCACCAAAGGGCAAGCGGTTCGTGTTGTCGGATTCGATGACGGTGCCAACGAAGTTCTCATTGAGTTGGCACAAGCAACGACCCTGCTCCCCTGCGTCGGTCTGGCAGATGGACCCATCACAGATTCGGTAGCCGGGAACGTGATGATTTCTGGCGTCATGCACGACGTGAACACCACTTCGCTGGTTGTTGGTGGTGGCGTCTACCTCTCCGATTCTGTGCTTGGTGGGTGGACATCAACACCCCCAACTGGTCCATCTTTCGTGCAACCAATCGGAGTCTGCATCGGAGTCCACGCAATCGATGGGCATATTGGCGTCTCCGCTCTGTCACTCCGTGCCTTATCAAACGCAGTACCGTTACCAGTAGGTACGGCGGCGCAGGGCATAGCCGTTTGGGGAAGCCGAGAAGACCATATCCACGCCCACGGCAATCAAGCAGGCGGCTCGCTACACGACGACGCTATTGCTGCTGGCGCTTCCGGCTTCATGACTGGGGCTGACAAGACGAAGCTGAACGGAATCGCACCCGGTGCTACTAGTTACTCGCACCCAAATCATACTGGAGATGTAACGTCAGCGGGTGACGGGGCGCAGACTATTGCTGCTCTTGCTGTCACGGATGCCAAAGTAGCCACGGCGAACAAGGACGGCACAGCGGGCACCCCTTCTATGCGCACACTAGGAACTGGTTCTCTACAATCCTGTGCAGGCAACGATGCACGCCTAAGTGATTCTCGTACCCCAACGGCGCACGCAGCAAGCCATAAGAACGGCGGCAGTGATGAAGTCGCTACGGCCACCCCAGCAGCCAATGCTATCCCAAAAGCAGACGGTACTGGAAAACTCGCAGCCGGGTGGCTTCCGGCGACAACTGCCATTTTTGGTGCGAACCATCAGACAGTGGAAAGCACGGCCAGGAGCACGTCAACAGAATCAAGCCCTCAAAACAAGCTCACGATGACTACACCAGCTTTGACTGGAACATATCGAATTGGTTGGCACGCTGTCGTAGACCAGAGCAGTAATTCTTCCAGTGTGGAGGCCCAATTGTGGAATTCTACAAACGCACAGGTAGTAGGAGTCATCCAAGTACATGAGCCAGAAGATACCGACAGCCGAATCATGGTGGGAGGACACGCTCACATCGTGTTCAGCGGTGCAGCTAAGACATTCATAATCCGGTACAACACAGCCAACGGAAACACTGCGGGTATAGCCGATGCCCGCATTGAGTTGTGGAGGGTTGCATAGTGAGCATAATAACCAAGCAATTGTCCGTTGATTTTATCGGCGGTATCAATACAGCAATACTACACTCGGAGCTTGCCATTGCGCTGCCGGGTAAGCTCAAGCAGCTTACACAATCTGGAGATGACCTACTGTTCGAGTTTTCTGGCACCCTAAACACCTCCGAGATTTATACGCTCGACGCAGCAATAGCCGCACACAACCCAGCGGCTATGACTCACCAAGCCGAAATTGACGCACAAAAAGAGGCGTTTGGGAAAGCGTACACTTACTCATCGCAAGAGAGCGTTCAAGTCGTCATGGATGACGATTGGGTGGAAGTGTTGTCTCTGACCCCCCTTCCACTCGCTTCGGATGGTGTGTATCGTATCGCATGGTTCTACGAGTGGTCTGCGGACACCACGAGTGATGATTTCAATCTTCGGGTGCATCTGGACGATACAACCGAGATAAACCGTCATACACAAAAGCCGAAAGATAGCGGCGGTGACTCCATTGGAGGAAGTGGCACCGACCAACGACATGTCGCAAGTGGCTTCTACCACGCTCAATTCACAGCAGGGGAAACTCCCAGTATTGACATCGACATCCGCTGTGATGAAGACGACTACGAAGTTACTGTTTATCGAGCACGTCTGGAATTCTGGAGGGTCAACTAATGGCAACCGAAACGGCATACACCAAGAGCATGGCCATCGACTTCTCTGGCTCCATCGTCCCGTCATATCTTAAGAAGGAAATCCAACAGTCGCCAGACATCTACCACGCTGTTTCTCGCATCATGCTCGTCGGTGACGTGGTCTCTATTGTCTTCAAGGATGCTCTCGACGCTGTTGAAGTGGTTGCCCTGAGCGCTGTCATTGCAGCGCACACGGGAATTAAGCTTGACACTACCCCGATGGTGAAGATTGAAGGCAACGTCAAAGCCGAATCGGTTGCTACTGTAGGAAGCCGGAAGAACTTTGTCTCTCACAACTTCACCGACAAGACGACTTGGTACACAGACGCTGCACGTGTGGTGGATGAAGTCATCACTGACTCTGGTGATGGGCTGACCTTCAACACTATCCACAAACCAATTGTTAGTGCCACACGAGGAAAGATATTTGGGGAGCACGCCATCTCTGATGCTGAAGATCACAGCTACGCCCTAGCCTGCACTGTTGACGGTGCTGCTGTTTCTGAGAAAGACAAACACACCGATGTTGGGAACTACTCGGTGGACTACGCCAACGGAAAGGTCACTTTCGATGTGAGCCAGGCAGGAAAGCAAGTCAAGCTCACGTACCACAAGGTACAGTCGTCTCGTTTCACCATCAAGCCGACATCTGGGAAGAAAATCACCCTCAAGAACGTAGAGACCCAGTTCAGCCAAGACTATAACTTGACCGACACCATCATCTTCCAACCACGGGCAATAGTTGAGTTGGTTGCTCCAGCGATGGCTGTATCCAACGGAGGGCCTGTCCCTGATGGCACCCTCATCGACATCGCCAGTCCTACTATTTACAACACCGAAGATGATTTCATTCGAGAATCCAATGGTGCTTTCCCTGTCATATTCAAGTCAACAAATCCTGACGCCGCTGGCAACTGGAGAATGAATAAGAAAGACCGTCAAGGTTATCCTTGGGAGTACGCAGCTGGCATCATCCTCTCGTCAAGTCTTGGTATGCAGATTGATATCTACTTGGAGCACGATACTCCATACGGTGGTGAAGAAGCTACGGCTACCCTATACGGATTGAGCGAGGACGAATGACCACATTCCAAGTCACCATCTTTCTCGTCGTCATCATCGCCCTCTTCCTGGCCATCGACGTGAAGCTAAACTTTGACAAGACACCCGGCAACACGTACTCGGAGATCATCCGCAACACGGGTAACCGACACCCGTGGTTCCGCATTCTATTCATCGGGGCGGTTGGTGTGTTACTTGGCCACTGGTTCTGGTGACTATTGCCAATTGCCTGCCAATCTGCTGCTATCCCCCACGGGGATAGATGATAATCGTAACCATAAGAAATATATCAGCTTCGGATATCTGTGAGCTTGGCGGGGTGGACCTTCCACCGCCATTTCACATGCTGGCGATACCCGCCGGTGCGTCGGTTGATGCGGTATGCACCGTGGAACAGATAGAGTCCCAGTGGCCTCATCGATCTGGCTTTAAGGTAGCAGATCTATTGCAGCAGTTAGTGCAACGTGATGTGATACGGATTAGCATTCAGCCATATGAAAAGGACTCTCCCGAGGCTCCTCGAATTGCTGAGGTGCAGAAGAAGTTCACACCAGCCAGAGAATCTCCCGATGAGAAGCGCGAGCCAGTAATCGCGCAGGATGAGAAAGAAGAACCAATGAGTAACGACCTTCCCGACTTCACAGATCCTCTCTACAACGCTCCTCCTACGAGGAAAAAGAAAGCCAAAGATCCAGAGGCTCAATTGGTTTCCGAGGCGCCTGAGCCAGCTATCTCTGGTACTGGAATCGATATTCCCGGTGCCAATCTTGAACAGTACCAGGGCAAGAAAAAAGAGGGCAAGAAGGACAAGTTCAATGCAGCGGTTCAGATGGCTTTTGTTGGCGCAGGCCAGGGTGGCGGGCGGATAGCTCAGGCGTTCTACGACATGGGCTATAGCCGGGTTTGTGCGGTAAATACGACTGAGCAGGATCTATCGTCGCTGACCATCAAGGATAAGCTTGTCATCGGCAAGGATCGTGGTGGGGCTGGTAAGGATCCAGAGCAGGGCCGGCTTGCGGCCAAGGAGTGCTACGAGAAGATTATGGACTTGTTCATGCGCTCCTGGGGCGAGGGCGTGGAGCAGATGTTTGTCTGCGTTGGCGCTGGCGGAGGGTCTGGGACTGGATCATGGCCAGTGCTTCTGAAAGCCATGAAGGAGTATGGGGACTCAACCAATGTCGAGAAGCCTATCGAGAAGCACTTAGGAATCATCATGACGATGCCTAAGCGCACCGAGGGCTCAAGGGTGCAGGCGAACGCTAGGATGGCCTTGCAGCAGGCTGTGGAGCTTGTAGAGGCAAATAAGATCAGCACTCTGGTCATTGTCGATAACGCCAAAATCCACGACCTGTACCCAGGCTTGCCGGTGAAGAAATTCTGGCCGGTTGCGAACCAGAATTTTGCAGCAATTCTGCATACCTTCAACCTTCTGGCGGCCCAGGACAGTGAATACAACTGTCTTGATGCAGAAACGGAGGCACTGACTCAGCGTGGGTGGGTTAAGGGGTTCGATTTAGATCCAGGCGATGTCTTGCTCACCAAGAATGCTGAATCAGGTGAATTGGAATGGCAAGGTATGACTGATCTTAAGCTTTGGCCAGAGTATGAGGGTAAATTGGTAGAGATCGAGACTCGCACACTGAGCGCTGTCGCAACTCCGGATCACCGCTGGCTCGTGACTGACTACAAGGGTAATGATCTATGTAAGGTTACAAAAGATCTTTCAACGTCTGGTCATGACCGAATTCATAGGACAGGAACGTATATAGGTCCAAGATCTTCGCCTTGGACTGACGACTTCGTGGAGTTGATGGGATGGTTTCTCACTGACGGTACTTGCCAAGTATTCCCAGAGAAGGAAATTAAACTTCAAAAAAACAGGACCTACGCGGGGGATCGTGCTCGTGCATTTATCTATCAAAGCGAGCGTGCAAATCCGGGCAAGGTTGCAAGGATTGATGGCCTCATGAATCGCTTGGATTGCTGCGACCATCGAGGTGTCAGGGAGGCGAGCGGTCAGGTTGTGTGGCGTCTAGATCGCTCCACTGCAGAGATTTTGAATGCGTTGTTTCCTGAGCGAACTCTGACGCCAGATGTTGCATGCCGTCTAACATCTTCCCAGGCTAAGATTATGCTGGAGTCGATGAGGCTTGGGGATGGGAATCTAGCTGGAACCGACGGTCGTCAGCGATGTTTTACGTCTGGAAAAGAAGCTGGGGTTGATGCTTTTCAGATGCTTTGTACTTTATCGGGGTGGGCATCAACATCTCGCTGGAGGGATATGAGCGAGTATGAGCCTAAGTCTGATAAGCTAAGCAATATTCCGAAGATGGATGGTGTATGGATATCGACGATTCTGCGAAGGCATACGACTCAGATTCAGAAGCAGCATGTGCGAGAATTTGATGCGAAGCAGGGGGTGTGGTGTCCAGTTGTTCCAAATACTTATTTCGTCGCTCGTCGCAAAGGAACCGTATATGTAACTGGAAACACATTTGACAGGGCTGATTTTAGGTCGGTCCTGAGGAATGGCATCCTGATTTTCGGCATGACTCGGGTGGATGAGTGGGAGGAGAAGGAGGATATCAGCCAGGCCGTTCGAGAGAACCTGACTGGATCTCTCCTGGCCGATGGGTTTGACCTCAACAAGGCCAATATGGCTGGAGCTATCGTCGTGGCTCACGATGATGTGCTTGAGGAAGTGCCGATGGAGAACATCGATTACGCTTTTAGTAGCCTAGGTCGAGCCCTGGGTAACGAAGGAATTACTCTACATAGTGGGATCTACGAGTGGAATAAGCCGGGTATGATGGTCTTTACGATCGTCAGTGGCCTTGAGCCTCCCCAGTCTCGCTTCGATGAACTGGAGAAATTGGCGACGTAGTTTGCCTCATGTCATTCCCTATTATCGAGAAGTTATCAGGGGTTACGAATGGCTTCAACATGGTTTTCAAGACCAGTCGAAGCTATATTCCTGGTAGCGTTCGAGTGTTCGTGAATGGCATCGTCGGAGAAGGATCTCTTTCTGATGGATGGAAAGAGCTTGGCAACAAGCGGATCTTAATGAATGAGCCCCCCAGGCCGACGGATGTGATGCAGGCGTACTACATCCCTCAGTAGGTTGAGCTTACCTACAGAAAGATATATACCTATCCCTGGGTATGTCGAGTCCTCGGTTCGAAGTCCCTTCTGGGATCATTGACGGAGCCAACACTGTTTTTACAGTGTCGCGTCCTTATGGTCCTGGAAGTACTGCTGTTTTTATAAACGGTCAGCTCATGGAGAGAAATCTCGACGATGGTTGGTTTGAAACAGATCCGTCTGCTGGATCTGTGACTCTGAAAGAAGCTCCCAGATCTATCGGGAAATGCCCAGATGTGATTCAGATTTTCTTCCTGGATACAGCCGCAGCCCTTCCTGAGACTCAGATATTTCGCCTCAAGGGATACATCAGGAGGTCTCCTGTGCTTCGTGGTGAGTTAAGGTCCGTCCAGCAGATGCGAGGAGTGATTGATTCGTCGAGGAAGATCTCAGGCAAGGTTGACCTGCGCAAGCGCTTGCGTGGCACGGTTACGGAGACGAGTAGGATCCGGGCTCGAATTAGGATCTGTGGGAATTAGATGACGTTTGATCGCAAAAATGTGATTTGGAGGCATAGGTAGTGCCAGGGTTCGGCGGCGGCGCGTTCGGCTCCGGTGGCTTCGGAGAGTGGACGTGGTCGCTTGTGACCATGGTCGATGGGATACCTAGCGTCTACCGAGAGCAGGATGAGCTTATTGGCAATGGGACGCTCAGGGCCCTTCTAGAAGGACTGGCTCCATCCATGGATGGGCTGCGACGGAAGATAAGAGACTACGATCAGCTCAGGAATCCACTTATAGCTCCAACGGACAAGACGTTCTCCCTGGCTGAGACGATTCTTAAGACTGAGAACTTAGGTGACGGAACATCTCGCGTGTTCATGAGCGTCGGCGTAGATGGCGACAGGTTTGATGGTCTCCGTAACGGGATGACGCTGATTGACTTTCGTGGGTTCAGATTCGTTATCTGCAAGATATCCAAATCATCGCTGGCCTCTGAATTTACAGATCCACCAACAGATCCGGTAACCCTGGCACCTACGGGTAAGCACATCATTGTCCAAAACATAGGACAGTCGAGTACCGAGTTCATTCCATTCGCCTCTGGAACATATGCTTTTGAGGAGAACCCATCGGTAACTCCTTCCATTGGAACTATCGTCGCCGTGGCTTCTGCGAGCCTCATAGATGGTGAGACATTTACCCTGGATGACGGTGTAAATCCTGCACTTATCTTTGAGTTTGACAAGGTTCCAGACGGAGCCGGTGCCAATATTGCCGTTGATATATCCCTTGCAACATCAGGTATCACCGTTGCTGATGCAATGGTTACTGCGATCAACGCTGCTACTCCTTTGAACTTGGTGGCCAGCAACCTGTCCGGTGGCTCAGCGACTGTGACTATTACGAATCCAGCTACAGGTGTCGAAGGGGACGTAGCCTGGTCTGATACGGTTGCTGATGCTGGATTTATTGTCACCAGTCCTACTGGCGGTGGGCCGGGTGCATTTATATTTGAGTCACCTAGTACGTTATCCGACAACGGGTCCCGACTACCTCCTTACGCATTCAATGTGGAGGGGTCGTACGTCGGCGGGCTAAACATAGCCAATAATCGCGTAACAGTTAGTTGGAAAGAGAGTGGCGTAGATAAATCTGGGTCATTCACTAACGAGGGGCGGCCTGGCGGTGACCTGGCGGACACTAGTATTATAGATCTGTCCGTAGGAGCAGTTGCAACTGGGCAGATACGTATCTACAACGATACCGGGGCGGCGATAGACGCTGACTCTATAAGAGTCACATATACACAAGAAGATGATCCTCCCTCAGAGGACGCAGAGATAAATTCTCAGAACATCCTCTCCTTCCTGGCCAGCGACGTTGGCATAAAATTGGACAGGAACGACCCGGAGTTCCTGCAGCGGTCGTATGTAAATAGTGCGCACAAGATTTGGGACGTAAAGGGCACAGAGCTTGGCTACAGTGTTCTTGGCAGGTACGCAGGGTACTTTGTATCTGCCAGCCCGCTCTACAACATCATCGAGTCGATATCGCTAGGTCTTCCGTCGAGTACTATATTTTCGTTTCCATCCGGAACTACAGCATCCGGCGGCATCCTTTCGATTCCATATTCAAATCTGATAGACGGTGAAACCTTCACACTGGATGATGGAATAAATCCTATTGTTGTTTTTGAATTCGACAAAGTTCCCAATGGAGTCTCGGGGGCTAACATCGCTGTTGATATCAGCGGAGCAACCACTGCAATTGACGTAGCTACCATTATGGTGGCGAGCATTAATGGTGCAGCCTCTCTTTTCTTGAGCGCCAGCAACGGCGGCGGACTTCTGGATTTTATTACGGTCAATAACACCGTAGCCGGAACCTCGGGGAATGTACTCACATGGTCTGAGACGGTTTCCAATGCAGGATTTATCGTTACTCAACCATCGGGTGGAACCAGTGGAACGATATTTACCACGGTAGATCCAAGGCGTCCTAGGTTCGACGAGGTTGCCATGGATGCCATACCGATGGATCTATTGTGCTCCGATGTCCTATTCCCGAGTACAGCGCAGGCTGTGACGGTTCTCTCTGCAACTCAGACAGCCGACGAGGGGTCGAACAAGCGTGTCACAGTAATAGTTTCGGCTGCCGATATGAGCATTTCGTTTGGTACGGAAGGTTCGTTCGTTGATCTGTCCGCTGCGACCTTTGTTATTGAAAATTTCCAGAGGATAGACAGTTCAACATATAGCTTTGAGACGGCTAGCTTCGTTGTGCCATCGCTTGGGGCTGGCGTTGTCACATGGAAGACGCTTAAGTTCATAGCCCCTAACACGGTTACGATAGCTGGCATTGGTACGGATGTAGAGGATCTTGGCAGGCAGACTCTTGGCTACACTGGTCGCCGCTACAGGATAACCAAGACCTTCACAGACCCAGTACTAGGTGACTACGGCAACTGGGCGTTCATAGATAATGATGGCGTAGTTTCATACTTGGAGTCATTCGAGAATACGACTGGCACCACCTACCAATTTGTTATTATTGCTACAGATCCGCCGGCGGTTGGAGCTGCGAATATCTTCCTGAAATGCGAGATCGTAACTGATTGCAATTTCTGTAGGGCCAGCTCGATTCTAGTTCGGATCAGCCCAGATACTATATTGGACTACCCAGAGGCCCTGGAAGGTGATGCGCTTAGTCGGCTAATCATTCGCCTGGAGCAGATGATTCCTGGGCATGTTCGCATTGCTGCATTCGTCTATGACCCAGGCCCAGCTCTGGCGTCATGGGCTATGTCGGCTTCCTCTTCGTCTAGTGAATATGCTGCAGACGATGCGCTGTATACCGCTTACTTCGACGAGGATGAATTCCCTGCCGACCTAATCCCTGTAGATAGCGCACCGATTATAGCCACCTCCGAGGTTACCATCACTAATGAGAATGTCTTAGAGGAGTACCTGGCGGGGGCAGATCCTCTTATCGCTGGAACATGGACGGCATCTGGCTTGTGGCACATCACTGAGTACAGATCGTCCACGCAGTTCAAGTCATTTAACTATGGTCAGAATGACGTTGGCAGGCTCGGTGATGGTGGAGCAGTTGCCCCCGATTACGACGGGGTTGCAATAGCTACCGTGTCCAGATTGATATCACCGGCGTTTGGCCTACTGGCTACCGACACGGCTGTGGTTATCAGATTTAGGCACTACGGAGATATGCGATCCGGACTAGTAAATGACCTGGTCCGAGTGGAAGTCTTCAAGGGTGCTGGCCTGTTCTACACGATTGGCAAGGCATCCCTCGGTCTGGATGGCACCGGAACAAATGGATCTATCACGACATATAGCGAGGATATTCAGGCAATGGTTGTTGCCGACGATAACTATCATCTAGAGTTCGTATTCGATACCGCAGGTGCTGCATCGGGTGCTGGCACTGGCGAAGGCTGGTACGTTGACGATATAGAGGTTCAGGTAACGCCTGTTTAGGAGATTGATATGGCACAAGTAGTTTCAGCGGTAGTAACAGATGTATGGCGAGCCAAGCTGGCAGGTATCTATGCAGGCACGGAAACTTTTGCCGCTCCGTTGTCATTTGCCATCGGAGAGGGTGGATGGCAGGACCTGGGAAGTGGCAAGGAGCCGATCCCTCCGAGTGCCACTCTCCTGAATGTGACAGCTCCAGGGTTTCCAGTTGGTAGTCAATATGTATTCTCCAAGGTGCTATCTGGTCTAGATCTAACATTCACATCTCCAACCAGGCTTGAAATACGATGTCTCGTTTCCGCAGGCGAGGCCAATGATGACGGATCTGGTGCCCCTCCTGAATTTTTTGAGCTAGGGATATTCGACGGCTCGTACGCTTATCCGCTGGTATCACCTGTGATCATGCTCGCCTATTCGACGTTCCCGATCGAGATCAAGACTGCCAGCAAAGCACTTGAGCATGTAATCTTTGTCGATTTCTAGAAACTGATATGCCGACTACCTTAAGTACAATATCTAGCACGGCGATTACCACTCGCTGGCGGGAGCCGTACGCCTCCGAGGCGCTGAACCGTAAGTTCGCGGCTATCATGCCAGCAGGCGTCTACCGTGGTCTCAGGCTTGAGGTTAGTGCCGTAGACCTGTCTGTTGATGTTGCAGAGGATGCTGTCAATGGCGACCATGTTGCTGTCTTCGAAACAGAGGATGGGTACTCAATCTCGTATCGAGACCGTCTCGCTGGACGGTTTACATTCGATCTCTCTTCATTCATTAGCGGAGAGGTAATTACTATAGCTGCGTCCGCTGGGTATTCAGTTGGCGTCGATACGGCTGCTGAGTTTCAGGGATACACTCAGGCTGAGTTCGACTCACTTACCAGTGCGCAGCGTCTTGGTCTTGTTGTGCTTGGTACGGTAACCAGATCTGCTTCTGGAATCATACCGGCTATCAATATCAATCATGACGGGAGAGACGTTTCGTTTCTTAATCGTGCCGCAGAGTCTGTGCCATGGAACCCGATAATCAAGAATGGTGGTTTTGAGCTTGGTGATATCGGCGAGACGTTCGCTCATGCGTCTCCGTTCTGGGAGACATCTACGGATAATGCAAACTTTAGCTACACCCCATCGGACACTGATTCTCAGAGTGGAGACAAGAGCCTAGAGCTTGTTTCAGCCTCTGCCGGTACATGTATTGCCACGGCAACTCAGACTCTATACCTGGCCGTAACGCCTGGAAGGCAGATTCGCGTAGCCTTTTACAAGCGAGTTCTTCAGGCGGCGACAGGTACGCCAACTGGCGTTGTTAGGCTTTCGTTCGAGGATAAGGCTGGCGGATCTGATACGGATGTGGACCTAAGTTTCGATATCAACGCCGTTGACGGATCTTTTGTAGGTTTCGATGGCGTGACGGTGATACCGGCAAATATGACTGTCTTAAAAACAGTCAAAGTTATTACCTCTGGAACATATGCCGCTCCAGGTGTATGCCACAGGATTGACAATATTAGATCTTGGTATGAAGTAAATGCCGAGGATTGGTTTGTCATCAACAGTTCAATATCTGGAGAAGTCCTCACAGACTCCCTGTTCGTAGGTAACCGCCCTCTTGGTATTGATGCAGCCAAGCTGTCGTACGATGGCACTGACTTAGTCGTCGAATCGAGAGATCCAACGACAGCAACCCCAGGCATAGTGATACCTCGTATCGTTGCTGTTCCAAGTATCGCAGGCGGCATTGAGTACACGCTGGTGTGGCAGTCACTTCCTCCTGGGAGTATGGGTTATCGAAAGTATGTGTCACCGACCGGGCAACTGGTTGAGACGGTGAATGCAAAATGGGACAACACTTCGAACCTCTGGACCAAGGATGTCAACGGTGTTGCAGCCTCTCGCTACAATCTAACGAATACATCCTATGGTAATCAGTCGCAGATTCCAGGCACGAATTCCTGGGGTGACGGTGCATGGGTGGCGGCTACCGCCGGGATACAACGGGAGATCTATATTCCATCGTCAGGTGCTCAGCACGTAGAGAATCTGAATGGCCCAGGCGCAGACCAGGCCGACTCTGATGTCTACCCAGGGTACTTCAATAGCTGGTTTGGTGGCATAAAACAGGCTGCAATAATACCTGTATCTGGATTTCTTAAGGTTGGCGATGAGCTGTTAACCGCAAGAATAGATGTCTATGCCAGCTCGACGTCCCCATGGGAAGCCGTTTTATATGAACAGATACCACCGACAACAACGATTTCATCTAAGTCTGATATCGCAGCGACATCAACTGCTGCTGAACAGTCCATGAATCTTACTAGTATAAGCTTCAATGCGGCTACGAACATACTTGAGTCTGGCAAGTCGTATTTCATACATGTCCGCACTCAGAATACCGGAGTGACTAACTTCAGGTTCTACGGTTGCCTTATGACTTACGTGGAGAACTAGGAGATAGCTATGGCTGAAGTAACTCTATCAACGGTAGTCAATCTTGATCTGGTCAAGATGAAATGGAAGGAGCAATACGTCTCCGAGGGGCTCAACCGTAAAGTTGCCCCAACGCAGCCTCCTGGCATCTACCAAGGGCTCCGTATAATCCAAAATCTTGGTGCTCCTCGCCAGGTTGAGCTGTCTCCTGATGCCGACACTGGTTATCACATGGCGGTATATCAATCGACCTCAGGCTACTCGCTTACGTATTGGGACCTGGCTGGTACTGCAATCATTCTAGATCTAAGTAGCCCGGATCTAACTAGCACAGATGTCGTCATCGGTCTGGAGATGGATTACTCCATCGGAGTGGATACCGTTGCTACGTGGATGGCATTTCCGATCACCGATTGGAATGCCCTGCCACTGGCTCGCAAGAACGAAATCATTGTTCTTGGTACCGTTGCCGTTCCTGCGGTTGCTACGAATATTACAACGGCGATGATCTCTTTCGAGAGGTCGACGTATTCATGGCGAGGACTATCAAAAGGGGCACTGGCGTGGAGCCCACTTACTCGCAATGGAGATTTCGAACAAGCAGCCGACGGTACCGCAAACGCTTGGTACTGGGCCCTGTCTGCTGCCGCAGGAACTGGCACCGGTACGGCGCTTGTTACTTCAACAGATCCGGACCGGAACTCATTAGCGCTCACCATGGCTTGCACTGGCGTGGGCTCAGTAACCTTTGCGGCTACTCAGAATGTCGGAGTCCCGGTGACTCCTGCCCAGCTTGGAATGATAAGGCTGCGCAAGAAGAACTTGGTGGTGCCGAGTTCTGGAACTATCGACATCGATCTGATTTTTGCAGATGACACCGGGGCCGACCTGAGCACTGTCTCGGTTAACCTTGATGAGGCAGCTGTAGATGGCGCATATGTAGAGGTCTTATCCATATTCGAGGTCCCAGCCGGAGTAACTACACTTAGTAGGATCGTTATCGGTGGCACTCCGACCTATGCATCTACGGTGGACGTTATCCACATCGACGATGTTCAGGTGTGGCTAGAGACCGAAGGTGAGCGCAATGATCTGCAGCACGGGGTGAGTGGCGACCTTGAGGTTATGGGTCGCCTGTCCATGCGTGAGCCAGGCGCCCTGTACTCCGCAGACTCGCTTGAGGTTAACTATGATTCATCCGCTAATCAGCTAAATATTGACGACCAGGCCAGCAGTGGTGGGCTGAAGGTTGATATCAATGGGGATCTGACTGCCGGTACGGTTACCGCTGATACCGCGATGGCTGCCGACCAGGCGACTATAGGTGCTGATATTATTGGTACCGACGCCAATGCAAGCTTGCCTCGTATCATCCTTCCAGTAGGAATCGCCGGTGGCATTGAATACACGCTCATGTGGGAATCTGTTCCCGCCGGAGAAAAGGGTTACCGAAAGTACGTGAGTCCGATAGGGGCATTGGTTGAAACGGTCAATGCTACCTATAGCAACACTACGAACAACTGGACGAAGGATGTCAACGGCGAGACCGCAGTCCGCGTGACCCTCGGTTCTGTGGCGTCTGTTGGTATGGTGGTTGAGTACCAGGAGGCAGGCACGAACACATGGGCCGACGGAGCGTGGACGTCGAATGTGATGTCTGTAGACAACACTGCGTTCAATGCTCTCGTGGCAGCCGCAGGGGTGCTCACTGCTACAACGATAACCGATCAGATCAATCAGCTTCGCGATGGGGTTCATGGCGCTAAGTTTATGTATCTCGGAGCCGGACTAGCTCAGGAGTCAGGGGCCAACGACAGTACAAATGGGCCTTCGTTTTTTCCGGCAGCAACCGCAATTTTCGGTCATGGTTGGCGGCCCGATTCGGGCGGCAATACCGAAGTGGAGTTACCATTTCCGCTGCACAGCGGAGATCGCATCCTCCAATTGAAGTATTACCTCCGCGAGTCATCCGCTGCTAACGATATCGAAGTGGAAATGCACCAGATAGATCCTGTGGCTGGCAGCGATGCCACGATAGGTGGGTCTAAGAAATCAGGAAACAGTAACACCGAGGCGCAAATCATATTCGACTTCGCTACAGACGGAGCCCCTTGGCCATACACGTTGTTGACAGAGAAAATATATGGAGCCACGATTCAGTTCGCGAGCACAGCCTCTCTGGCTTCTTTCATAGGACTGAGGATTCAATATGACCACCCAGCATAAGGAGCCTAAGCAATGACATCAATTGCTCTAAATGAAATGGTGACGCGAGGGGCGTGTACCAAGGATATCGACACCCTTCGCCCACTTTATACTGACGAGATTCTCATCCTGCACCCAGACGAGATCACCACCCTTACTGATTCTGGGGTTAATGCTCTATGGGGTGTTAGGATGTTGGATGTTCCGCATCAGATAGCGTTGACTGAGCTGTGGTACGACCGAGCCATGAGTGCAAGCGTTGTGGCATGGAAGTCTGAGGTCAGGGCACTACTGGGAACTCCCGACGGCGACAGCGCCAAGGCGCACGATTCTAGTAGATGCCTAGAGGCAAAGGCAGCGGCTACGGAGAGCGAGAAGTGTGAGGCTGGGGTAGGGCACGCGATGGCTGCAATGGGAGTCCTGCTAGCAGCGGGCCACGGAGCAGGAAGTAAGGCGTTTTGTAGAGCTATGCTCCACTTTGCCGATTGGTGTGATCGCTGCATAGTGGACGCTGAGGCAATCACGTTGGCAGCTTCTCGAAGGTCTCTGGTAGTGGACATGCTCACTAGTCTAGATATCAACGGTGTTGTAGAAATATCTTAAGTTATGCCAATAGATATCCAAGCGCTGCCATCAGACAGCATAAATTCGAAATGGAAAGATCCGTATGCCTCGGCCTCATTGAATAGAAGGCCGGTTGGTATTGTTCCACCTGGAATTTACAGGGGTCTCCTGCTTACTGCCGATCCTCTTTTTGGCGATAGGACTATCAACATCGATGCAGACATCGCCAATGGTGATCATGTAGCTGTATTCGAGACCGAAGATGGATTCTCGGTTAATTACAGGGATGAGGCATCAGGAGACATTACGGTATCACTTGATTCGTATGCGAGTGTCGATGTCGTGGTCACCCTGCTGATCAGCTATCAGATTGGAGTGTCCACGACGGGATCATTGAGAGGTTACACTCAGGCTGAGTTCGATGGCCTCGGTGCTACCTTTAGGGATTCACTGGTTGTCCTGGGTACGGTATCGGTTCCAGCCTCTGGGGCGATAGCCGCCAGTGGGATCGACCTTAGCGGAAGGACGCTGGCATCTCAGAATATTCAGAAGGGTACGTTCAATAACTCTCCTATCGTTAGGAATGACCTATTTGAGATAGGTGAAACTGGGCAGTCATATGAACTGTCGTCTCAGTTTTGGCGCAAGACGTCGTCCTCTGGCGTTGGCACATGGACAACGTCAACCGACAAGGCAGACAGTGGAACCAAGTCAATCAAGCTGGCTACGAGTAGCACTCCATTTACCGGTGAAATATCCCAGCAGGCTGGGATAGGGACAGTCGCTGGCGAGCTTCTGGTGTGTTCTATAGCTGTTTGGCAGGAGCTAACAATATCGTCTGGATTGTTTCAGTTCTTTGTTGAGTTCTCTGATTCTAACGGAGATCTGCTATCCACACTGACGCAAGACCTGGACGGCGGGGTTGATGTTGCATGGAGGATATTGACTCCAATCATGCAGGCTCCAGTTGGAGCGGTTTCCATTAGAGACTTTGGTGTTAGGTGCACTGCGCTTGACCCATCGGTCACCGGAACGTTTGCCTATATAGATTCCATCGAAGTGAATGTGGAACCAGCGAATCCGCAGTTGCCGTACCCGTTCGATCAGAGATTTAGGCAGAGGCTAGGAGCCTCCAGTATTCAGCTCATGGATGAGGATGGGAATTTCTCTGACCCATCCGCAGATGTGTCGTTTGATTCATCCTCTCCCGCCGGAGAGGGAAGCATAGTTGTCGCTTCTAATAATCCAGCCGACAACCCTCCTGCATTGGCATTGGCCGGTAGACTGTTTGAGCTTGGTAGTCAGCTGCTAGCTACGGCTGCAAATGCTCTTAAGCCCAGGGTGTCTGCTAAGCCTGCTGGTATAGGTGTTAGCGCGTACACCTTGATGTGGGAATCTGTGTCGGCAGGAAACAAGGGTTATCGAAAGTACGTTAGTCCATCCGGGGTTTTGGTTGAGACTGTCAATGCTTCCTACGATAATGCATCGGGTGATTGGGCTAAAGATGTGGGCGGCGAAGCAGCATCTCGAATAGATCAGGCTAACACTGGTCCTGTCGCAAGAAATCAGGCTGCTGGCATTAACTCATGGGCAGATGCGGCATGGGCAACTGCCAACTTCAAGACGACTGACCGTGATGGCAGGATCCGGGATTATTGGGGGCCAGAAGGTTATCGCATGGGTCCCGTGATCGAAGAGACCTATCGTTGGCGGATTGATTCCGGTGTATTCCTTGTTACCGGGGCTTCTGTATCGCCTGAAATGTCAGTGAAGTTTGACGCCAATGCCAACATGATTGCTCTTCCTGGGTCACATGGCTTTCTAGGGGTGCCTTCGGCAGATCCTCAAATAAGAGCAAGGCTTGAGAATGGCGGTGCAGGCAACACAAATTTTGTCCTATTCCCGACAACTGGGGGGAGTCCGCCTAACCCAGAAGGGGACATGCCGATTTCTGATATCGACAACACTGTGTCGGTTATGGAATGGGCGATGAGTTTCAATTCGGCCACTCTGACAAACAGCTATTTCGGAGTGGGCTTCCATGAGCTGGATGACATTACCGGCCTGGCCGTGGACTCGAACGCGAGCGGGTTCGTTGGTATCAAGGCCGAAACTACCTCGGCTAACTTCAGGGCTGAAGTTCGCAGCGGCGCGGGCGCCACAACTAATACCGACTCCACAATCGTGATCGTGGCCGATACGATGTACACATTCCGAGTCGAATACCATGGCGCGAATAGTCCATTGGGCGTAGGCAATGGAACGTCACCTGTTGCTCGCTTCTACATTGACGGTGCACTAGTTCACGAAGAGACAGGCGTTAATGTGCCAGTGACAGCAGACGTGCCCAATTGGGGGCCTGCCGCCTACGGTGTCTTGACTAACGATCCCGGTGCTGACAAAGATATGTTTTTACGAACGATCAAATGCGCCTGGAACGGCGTGCTAGATCCATCGGTTCCAGTATTCTAGGGCCTGCGGCCCTGAATCTATTTGTTGTTGATTTGAGTGGTTACTCGCTGTAGCCGTTCTCCTTGCGGAGATATGGTTGGTATGTGAAGATGATTTCATGGCGAGCAGACCTGGCACTGCTGATGATGATTTTATGGATGGAGTTCCGGTCGCCATCAATGAGATTGATGAGATAACCAATCGGATAGATATCCTTGAGTCCAGTAAATCTGAGACACTTGGATCACAGGATCTTGGTCGAGTATTAGCATCGTTCGAATCTCAGCTTATGGAGCTGAATCGAGCACTTAGTCGGACGGCCAGCGTTGGGGTTCGCACCCTTAAGAGAGAATGTGAAAAAACAGAGGAAGAGGTTCATGGCCTCAACTCAGAACTGAGAATAGCCGTTGGGGAGTCAGGATAGCGGTATAGCAGCAATTGCTGCCCAGCTAACGCAGACCCAGTCTCTGATTCAGAGCCTTATTTC
>Ga0210003_1000045_pt1 | contig 111418 bp, 105 predicted proteins | sample LantaG_FD_182804 | JGI IMG/M metagenome (GOLD analysis project Ga0210003, IMG submission 182804) | Deep subsurface microbial communities from Baltic Sea to uncover new lineages of life (NeLLi) - Landsort_02402 metaG (SPAdes) (version 2) | ecosystem: Environmental > Aquatic > Marine > Oceanic >... | reverse complement strand
GAAATACAGGGATTTAAAGTGGGAAGATTGGGAGGGTTATGGTTGGAATGAGCATAAGAGGCGAATATGTTTTGCGAATCTTCCGGATAGGAGCACGTTAAGGATATACAGTCTTGGAGGAGATTTAGTAACGACAATAGAGCATGATTATAGCAAGAGTAATAAGAGTTACGAGGACTGGAATCTGATTACCAGGGATGTTCAGGGAATAGTCAGCGGTATATATCTTTTCAGTGTTGAATCACATCCGGATGGAAAAATAGAGGTGGGCAAATTCGTCGTGATAAAGTAAAATAAAAGGCGGCAACCGGACTCGAACCGGTGAATAACGGTTTTGCAGACCGTCGCCTTAGCCACTTGGCTATACCGCCTTCAGCAATCAAATGGAGCGGGAAACGGGACTTGAACCCGCGACATTCACCTTGGCAAGGTGACGCTCTACCAACTGAGCTATTCCCGCTTTACGTCAATACTTTAATCTTAAATTTCCAAAAAGTCAAGCGTTTTTTAAAAGTTCTATCCTAACTTTGTTTTTTCTTGACATTCTATTCTAAGTTGACTAAAATTATTTTATGAAGAGGCGAAAACCAATCCCTGTAATAATTGGTCCAACAGCAGTCGGGAAAACTACATTCTGTATTGACTTTGCTCTTTCCGTTGGAGCAGAGATTATATCCTGCGATTCGAAACAGGTTTACATAGGGATGAATGTTGGTACCGCCAAACCTACATACAGCATTCAAGAAATTGTACCTCATCATCTTATAGATATTGTTTATCCTGATGAAGAATTCAATGCTCAGATTTGGTCAGACCTTGCCCGGGATTCTACGGAAACTATTTTAAAGCAGGGTCATGTTCCTGTAATTGTTTGTGGGACAGGCCTTTATCTATCTGCCTATTTGAATGGTTTTTTCTCTCTTCCCAATATGACGCTTGAGAAGAGAAAGGAAATACGCTTGCAAATCGAAGAGCTGAAAAAGAGAACATCCCCTTTTGATTTTTTAAAGAAGATTGATTTTGAAAGCAGCAAGCAAATACATCCGAACGATAAATACAGAATAGAACGGGCAATTGAAATATATTTCCTAACAGGTAAATCCAGATCCTTTCATAAGAATCAAAAAGAGTTAAGTAACAAACAAAAGGTTTTTTATATTGGGCTTAATATGTATAGAAGTAAACTTCACAATAGAATAAATACTCGCGTGGATGATATGTTCAAAAATGGTTTTCTCGAAGAAGTAGAGCATCTTATTTCTCTTGGGTATGAAGAGGATTTAAATGCATTTAGGGCACCAGGATATAGAGAACTTATTAAATACCTAAAAGGTGGAATCTCCATTGAAGAAACCAAATGCAATATTAAAACTAAAACGCGAAACTATGCAAAGAGACAGCTTACCTGGTTTAAGAAAATTGACCGAATAAACTGGTTTGACATTTCTTCCGGTCGCAGAAATGTGTTAAGAAGAGTTGTTGACCTTTACCGAAATATGTGATAAACTAATACCAGCAGATGGAAAAAGAGAAATTACGTTTTGTTGATAAGCCGTTAATGATTTGTGCCCTCCTGATTTCTGCAATGGGGCTTCTGGTCATCTACAGTGCAACAAGAGCAACTGACCCCACACTTTTCTACAAACAAGTTATATGGGTAGGTACAGGGATAGCACTTATGATCGGATTTATGTTCATTCCCAGGAAATTGCTGTATAACTTTTCATACTGGATATATATTATGACCATAATTCTCCTTGTATTATTACTTCTAATAAATCGTTCTTCACAAACAAAACGATGGTTGGATCTTGAATTGTTTCAATTGCAGCCATCAGAATTGGCAAAATTAGGATTTATTCTGGCGTTGGCTGTTATTCTATCAGTTAAGAAGGGAATTATTTCTCGTCCGAATGAACTTATTGTTCCATTTATTATCACTCTGGTCCCTTTTCTGCTTGTATTGGTTGAACCGGACCTTGGAACGGCAATTGTTTTCCCTGCAATATTAATTTTGGTATTGTTCATTAAAGGAATAAAACTAAGAATGCTTTTCTTTATTCTAACACCTATTGTCAGTTTTCTCACAGCCTTCAACTGGATTAGTTGGATAGTTTTCATAATTATTCTTACGATTTTTCTTTTTATATACAGGCAGGGTTTTGTTTATTCCTTCAGTTTGTTTGCTGCCAATTCTGTTGTGGGAACTGTTACGCCTGTTGTGTGGACTCACCTAAAACCTTATCAACAACAGAGAGTACTTTCCTTTTTTAATCCTGGAGCAGATCCACTGGGTGCCGGTTGGCACATATTGCAATCAAAAATAGCAATCGGTTCGGGAGGTTTATTTGGTAAAGGTTTTCTTCACGGGACACAAAATAAACTTTTTTTCCTTCCGGAACAACATACAGATTTCGTATTTTCTGTAGTTGGAGAAGAATGGGGACTTGTTGGTGTGCTCATTCTTCTTATACTTTTTTTCTTTCTTCTGGTAAGGATTACAGTAATTATGCGGTCTACGAGAAGTGGATGGGGAGTGTTTCTGTTAGCAGGAATAATGAGCTATTTTGCGTTTCAAATGTTTTTGAATGTTGGAATGTGTGTGAACATACTACCGGTAGCAGGTCTTCCTCTGCCGCTTATGAGTTATGGTGGGAGTCAGACCGTGTTATCCTTTATTCTGATAGGTATCGCTCTTAATATGGGATATAATAGGTATGAATATTAGCAGAAAACCGCGGCGTAAATTCTCCAAAATGTTTTTCAACTAACAATAGATAAGTGACTAATTTCTTGCAGAAACAGTTGGAGATAGTCAAGAAAGGATTTGTGAATTTTCTTTTTGCTCCATTCTGTTACATCTGTGAAAATGAACTGACATTTAATGAGAGATTAATTTGTGAAGATTGTTTCAATCAGATTGGGTTCATAGAATCACCTTTCTGCACAAAATGTGGTGCTCCGATGAGGAAAAAAGAGGAGAAATGTGAACACTGCGAAAAGGTGAATTTTCACTTTTCTCGCGTTAGAGCACTTGGAGTGTTTACATCTCCACTTGTTGAAATGATACATCTTTTGAAGTATAATCGAAAAACTCACCTTTCCGATCGTCTTGGCATTCTTCTCGGGAATATACTTGTTGCTGATTCCATGTTGAACGATGCCGATCTTATAATTCCTGTTCCACTTCACAAGGCAAAACTGAGAGAAAGAGGATACAACCAGAGTTTGTTGCTTGCAAAAATGGTTTCATCAATTTCCCACAAAGAACTTTGTTTGGACACCGTTGTTAGAAGAAAAGCAACGATGTCACAAACAACACTTGATTACAAGAATAGAAGAAAGAATCTTGAAGGTGCATTCAAAGTCATTGCGCCTGAAAAAACCAAAAACAAAATCGTGATTGTTGTAGATGATGTTCTCACGACAGGTACAACGCTTGATGAGACTGCAAAAACCTTGCTTGAAGCTGGCGCAGAGGAGGTGTATGGTCTTGTCCTTGCAAGAGCAATTGGGGATGCAAACGGAAAGTAGGCGAAGGCTTTTAGTGAGATTATTCCCTTTTATTGCTTTCCTTTTTCCTCTTTTGACATATCTATTCACGCTTAATCCTAAACTTGCATTTATAGATGCAGGTGAGCTAATAACTGTTTGCACTACACTCGGGATTGCGCACCCAACAGGATATCCACTATTCACGATTATGGGGAGAATATTCTCTCTTCTTCCTATAGGAAATGTGGCATTTCGAATAAATATTATTTCCTCAATATTCTCATCTTTTGCCTCACTGTTTCTCTTTCTCTATTTCTATAAGATTACAGCGAGACCATTTGTTTCTTTATCAGCATCACTGCTCTTTGCTTTTTCACGTATCGTCTGGCATCAGTCAACATCCGCTGAAGTCTACTCAATTACCTTTTGTTTTGTTGCTCTTCTTTTGTTCATTCATTCATGCGGAGCCAAAAATAAACTTTTGTTTATTGCTTTCACATCAGGATTGGCTTTAACCAACCATATGATTATTATTACCTTCATCATTCCTTTCCTTATTTACCTTCTTGTTACGAGAGAAGTCAAAACTGTGAAATCAATTTTGCTTTTTACTATTTTCTTTTTGCTCGGTGCTTCACTCTATCTGTATCTTCCCATAAGAGCGAGTTTGCATCCAATAATGAGTTGGGGAAAAACAGTGAATCTTGAAAGATTTATTTGGCATATTACCGGGAAACAGTATAGAGTGTGGATGTTTTCAGGCGATATTAAAGAGGTGCTATCCAACCTGCTCAAGTTTTTGAAACTTTTATCGCAACAGTATACTATATTTCTGATTCCTATTGGGCTTTTAGGTGTAGTATACGCTTTTAGAGAAGAACGGAAGTGGACAATCTTCTTACTTGTCCTGTTTGTTGTAAATGTTTTTTATGGGGTCAATTACAGTATTCCTGATATAGAACCATACTTTATTATATCCATTGTCGCATACACTATTTTTATTTTCTATGGTTTGGTTTTCCTTGTCAATTGGAAAAATATACTTAGGTATTTTTTGCCGGTAGTCTTAATTGCGGTACTATTTTTGAATTTTTGTAATTGTAATGAGAAGGGAGATTTTTTTGCCAATGATATGTGTATGAATCTTTTTTCTTCGGTTGAACCAGGTGGTATTGTGATAACGAATAATTGGGATTATTACTCTCCTTCGCTCTATGTAAGATACATAGAAGGTGTTAGAAAAGATATTGTGATGGTCGATAAAGAACTTTTGAGAAGGAGCTGGTATTTTGATTTTCTTGAAAAGGAATATCCATGGCTTATTGAAAACTCGAAAGAAGAGGTTGACGCATACTGCGAACTGCTCGACGATTTTGAACATTCTCATCTTTCAAGTCCTGCAGAAATACAAAGACGATATATTGAAATGATTAATAGTTTCATTGATAAAAATATCGGCGAAAGACCCTGTTATATTACTTTCGTTGACAGCCATGATAAGGACGCTAAATCCATTGCTCCGAATTACCTGAAAATACCAAGAGGTATTGTGTATGAGATTTTGAAAGAGGCGGATACAACATATTTTGATTATTCGAAATTTATCATAAGAGGAGTTTTCTCCAAATGGCCTTACAAGGATGAAAGAACTCTTCATAATCTCGGCGCATATCCCGAGCTGAGTATGAAGAGGGGGATCTATCTTCTTAAAATGGGTAAGTACAATACCGCAATAAAAATATTTGAATTTGCAGGGCGGTGGAAAGGAACAAGAAGTACCTCGGTTGCATATGAAGCTATTGCTTACCTTTTCCTGAATCAGTATAATAAATCCCTTTATTACTTCCAAAAGTCGCTGGAGGAGAAATCAGACGACAAAATGCTGATTTTGTCAATACAAATGCTTCAATCCGAGAAGTATGCACAGTTAAAGCAGGAGTTCCGAAGATTGTTGGGAATGAAGTAGTTGAAATTTTCTTTTTCCCTTGACTTTAATATGGAAATAAACTATATTGGAATTGCTTGACGGGAATCAATTATGTGCGGAATACTCGGTATTATTGGTAAAGGCGATGTTATTGCAGAACTTGTCACTGGGTTGCTAACCATGCAACACAGAGGTCAGGATGCCGCAGGTGCTATTACCTACAACGAAAAATTCAATCTCAAGAAGGGAACAGGCCTTGTTAGAGATGTATTCAATGAAAAGAACATGGCAAGACTCCAGGGCAGTGTGGGTATAGGACATGTGCGATATCCTACAGTAGGCTCATACGAAGGTGCAGAAGCCCAACCTTTTTATGTTAACACACCTTTCGGGATTGCGCTGGCTCACAACGGGAATGTAATAAATTATAGGGAACTGAAAACCAAATTAGAAGAAGTGGAATTGCGCTACATAAATACAAATTGTGATGCCGAATTGATTCTGAATGTTCTTGCAGCCGAACTTTCGCGATTCGACAAGTTCACGATAGATAATCTCTTTAGTGCTGTAAATAAAACCTATGATATCATCAAGGGAAGTTATTCTGTTGTTGCAATCATAGGAGGAAAGGGTTTTCTTGCATTTAGAGACCCACATGGAATTAAACCCCTTATCTTTGGAAAGAAAGAAAATCTCTACTGTTTTGCCTCGGAAAGCGTTGCACTCGATGTTCTCGGATACAATGTTGTTGATGATGTTGGGCCTGGTGAGGCTGTTTTTGTAGATAAGAACAGGGTTGTTCACAGAAAAAAGTTGCGCGATGCTATCCATACGCCTTGCGTGTTCGAATGGATATATTTCGCACGTCCAGACTCAGTAATCGACGGAATTAGTGTGTATGAAGCGAGGTACAGACTCGGGAAATGTCTTGCAGAAGAAGTGAAGAAGAAAAACATAAAACCTGATGTTGTAATTCCAATACCGGATACTTCAAGAGTTGCAGCACTTGCACTTGCAGATGAAATTGGAGTGAGTTACAGAGAGGGTTTAATAAAAAACAGATATATAGGTAGAACTTTTATAATGGCAACTCAATCGCAGCGTATGAGCGCAGTGAAAATGAAATTGAACCCAATACGAAGTGTTATCGAAAATAAAAGGGTGCTTCTCGTTGATGATAGTATTGTTCGTGGCAATACTTCTAAAGGAATTATAAGTCTCTTGCGTGCGTCAGGAGCAAAAGAGGTTTATTTTGCATCATATTCTCCCCCACTTAGATACCCCTGTTTGTATGGTATTGATATGCAGATGAAAAGGGACTTTATAGCAAAGAATAAATCAATAAAGGAAATAAGGCAAAATATTGGATGTGACAAATTGATTTACCAAACAAGAGAAGGATTGCTTAGTTCCCTTCAATTGGGAAATAAAAAGGAATTTAGATTTTTCTGCACTGCCTGTTTTGATGGAAACTATCCCACCAAGGTAGACGATTCAGTTTTTAAAGAAATTGAGAAGGATAGGTTTGAAAGCAAGACTTATATTAAGTAATGTCCTTTTTCTCTTACTTTTCACAAACTGCACGGAAGAATTAATAAGAAAAGAAATTCCCAATTCACTTTACCCTGTTAAATTAGTTCGCTCAGATTCTTTTCCTATCTATATAGAGCAATTTTCTCCGCAAAAAATTGCAGTCGACATAAAAGGAAATATTTTCGTTCTGGGGAATGGCAGTCGTCTTGTCATAATCAAGAAGGCGGGTAAGTCAGAGGAAATTGCATTGGAGGCCATAAAACCCTGTGAACTTGTTGATATTGCAACTGATGGTTTTGATATTTTTCTACTTGACAGAATGAATAGGAAAATATGGACGGTTTCGAGAGGGAAAGTTTTGAGCAAAGGTTTTCCGCTTAAGCAGAGACCTGTACTATTTGATGTGTCGGATAAAGGATTATTTTCGCTTATCTACAGCAACTATAGCGAGATCTCTGTTTTTTCTAAAACAGAAACCGGGTTGAGCAGTTTTCATCTTGATGGGGCGTCCATAAATGGTGGTGAAAGTACGCTTCTTATTAAGGAACATGTTGTATATTTTGCGATGCCTGGAAATGATATGATTGAAAAATTATTTCTGTACAACCCTTCAAGAAGAGCTTATTTGCATGTGGACTCCCCCATCTCTCTTGATTTGGACAGGTGGAACAATCTTTTTGTGCAATCAAGGCAAGGCATATTTTGTTTTAAGCAGAGAGAGAAAGAGGAGAAAGTGTTCCTAAGCGAAGAAAAGGGAAGCGATATTTCAGTGTATAATCAAAGGATGTTCATCTTAAAACCTGAAAAAAAGAGTGTAGATGTTTTTGAGATTATTTATTCTTCTCCTGGTTCAAACCATGGGACAGGAGAATAGCTCACAGGCAACTGTATTCAGAAGTCTTTCTTACAGAGAAACTGTTATTAAAGGTGAGGGAACCAAAGGACCGTATAAACTCCCTGATATATTTATAATCGGTAGTTCGGAGATTGTTCGTAAGGATAGTACGATCCTCGAAAGAGATAAGGATTATTTTCTGAATGCTCGGGATGGAACTTTGCTTTTTTTTGAACCACTCAAAGAGGGAGAGACTGTTACTGTATGCTATTATTACTTCCCATTTGACATAAAGAAAGAATACAAAAGGAGAGACATAAGCTCATTCGTGCAAGGGAATCCAGTAATAAAGCGGGAGAATAAAGAAGAAAAGGTTTCACGAAACGACGGGAAAGACGGTATTGTTCTTGGTGGTGCAAAAACATTCTCTGTGGGAATGAATTCATCCGGAGATTTTTCTTTTGACCAGTCCTTAAGAGTAAATGTTACAGGAGAGGTTACCAAAGGTATTTCAATAAGCGGTGTTCTTTCTGATGAAAACGCTCCGCTGGAGCCAGAGGGTTCGACGGAGTCCTTGGAGGAACTGGACCGAATATTTTTAACGGTAAAAGGGAAAGGGCTTGGTGCAACAATTGGGGACTATGAACTCAGTTACACTACTCCGACAAGCGTTGTGGTGCAAAGAGACCTTCTCGGTGTATCGGGTGATATTGAGAAAAATGGAATACAATTAAATACATCCTTTGGTCTGGCGAGAGGCAAGTATCACTCTTTACATCTTAAAGGGAACGAAGGAAAACAGGGACCTTATCAACTTAAAGGTGCCAATGGCGAAGAAGATATCGTAATCGTTGCGGGAAGCGAAACCATTTATCTCGATGGATTATTACTTACGAGAGGTGAAAAAAACGACTATGTAATAGAGTACAGTCTTGCACAGATAACATTCACTTTTAAAAGAATGATTACTGATGAGAGTGACATTGTTGCGGAGTATCAATATACAAGGTTTGGTTTCCAAAAAAATCTTTATTGCGCTAAGATAAACTATGAGAGGAAAAAGATTAACATAGGAGGATTTTTCGTTAGAGAGGGTGATGAAATTTCACAGACGGAGGGTTTTGAACTGACAAAGGAAAGAAAGACATTCTTATCCCAGCTCGGAGATGATACAACTGGAAGCTGGATGGAAAGTGGAGTGTATGTTGGAGTCGGGAAAGGCGACTATAGTTTTAGTGACTCCTTTTATGTATATGAAGGCTACAGGAAAGGTGAATGGAATGTTTCGTTTACCTATGTGGCAACCAATAAAGGAGATTATGTGTATAGTGATTCACTTGCCGGGTTTCTGTATGTGGGTAATAGTAATGGAGATTATGTGAGCGAAATCAGAGTTTCACTCCCGGAGAGGGAAAATTATGCTGGTGTCTTCATAGGTGTTGGGGGTGATAAAATGCTGAACCTCGAAGGTGAAATACTCACCTCAGACTATGATAGGAATATTCTTTCGGGAATTGACGATACTGATAATATGGGACTTTTAGGTCGATTTAGAGCTGAGATAACGGTCCCAAGAAGAAAATGGGGAACGATGAATTTTGCAGCCAACTATCAACGCAGGGATAATCATTTTAAACCCCTATCCAGAATTGAGAACGAGGATTTTGAAAGAAGGTGGAATCTCACAAAGACAACAGGAATGGAGGATATTAAGAATGGGAGATTTGTGTATGAGATGGAAAATCTTTTTAAGTCGAAAGCAAGTCTATCTGTCCTCAAAAGGGAAAACATAACTGCCCAGTTAGAGGAAGGCTCTTTTTCCTTTATGAGAGGGAATATTCCACATTTTAATGTTACAGCCAGCAACTTAAAAATCGATGGTGATACGCTGCTTCGAAGCGTAAAGAAAAAAGGCATTGATGCTTCCTATTCGATATGGAGGTTCTTACCAGGTGTTTCTGCAACAGAAGAGTTGAGGAATGAAGCTGTGAGAAAAAGGTGGAGAGAACTGGGAGGAAAGCTTGGTTTCCTAATATCAAAGGGTACGAACATTTCTGCTGGCTCGAGCAAGAGGTATGATGCGATTCTTGATACAGCGAAAGTGGTGTACGAAAACGAATCCCAAACTATTACGAAAACTCTTGGTTTTGGAACCGAAGTTGGAAGAATGTTTACAGGCAATCTTGATGTAACAGCAAGAAAGAGAACATACGAGCGCGAATATCCGGGAGAAAATAGCGAGATTTTGCTTGTAGAATCAGCCACTCATTTTATGCCATTCGGGAAACAATTTGAAATTGAAACAAACTATTCTATAACAGGAAGAAACTCTGTTCTGTTTAAGGAAATGTTCTATGAGGTTGAAGATGGCAAGGGAGATTACAGTAGAGACAGCATTTCAGGTGACTACTATTCGGATACACTTGGGAATTATCAGAGAAAGGTAGAGTCGGTGGGCGAAGGGAATCCGGTGACGGATGTAAAAACATATTTGAGGATTGGATTTTCGCCTGTAAAAATTTTGAGATGTAATTTGACAGCAAATGTAAGGGAAGAAAATAGAGCAGAGGAAAAACTTCCATTATACACGTTGAGATTATCAAAGTTTCTTGATGATTCGTTAACCGTAACAGGAAATCAATCTCTGGATGGCGACATTTTTCTATATCCAGTAAAAAAAACAACGGTTTCCTGCGCATTCAGTTTTATGAAAGGTTTAAGTAATGAACTCGTTACGCAAGCCCGCAGGAATTATGCAGACAGAGTTGAGTTTTCTCTTGAGCAGACTCTGACTGCGGATAATAGATTTTCGCTTAAGTATCTTCGAAACAGGAAGACAGAGGAAGGGGTTGGGTTGGGTTTAGAGAAAAATGAAAAGAAACAGGAAATTACGCCTGAATATTCTCATTATTTACTTCCTAATCTTGAAGTAACTTTTAGCATAACAAAAGGTAATGTGAAGATTGAGGAGCCATTGTGGTATGGCAATCTTGGCATTGTCGGCATTGATAAAGAAGCGGCTTCAACTGCTTTTGCATATACTCTTATGAATAGTGCAATAGTGAATATGAGTTTTTCTTTGACCAAAAATTCAACCGAAGTGGATAAAGATGTTTTGCCATCGGATGTAAAGACTTTCTACCCAATTGGAATTACAACGGAATGGAAGATGGGCAGCAATATAGGTTTGTCTAATATGTTTACGCTTAATTTTTCTTACAATGGAATAAATAGACCCGATAAAAAAACCTTGCATTCGGCTAATGCAGAAGTGCGCGCAGACTTTTGACCACATCACTACAACATAGACCACAGAGAACACAGAGGAAAAGTCAATGCAAAAGCAAAAATTACTGCTGCCGTATTTGGTTCATACAAAATTTAAGTAATATGACTTCAATATTCAAAAAAGTATTGACATTTTGTCATAATTGTAATATCATAAACTTGGCAATGTAAGCATTGAGAGATTTTATGAGGTTAAACACAAACAAGAGGAGGGAAGGATGTTACGGATAAGTTATTTGCTGCTTGCTATTGTTTTACTTTTTTCCTGTCAAAAACAAAAACAATCGAAGACCGAATCAATAGGAGGTAATGAAATGGAGATAAAAGTAACAAGTATTGCGTTTGGCGAGAGTGAAATGATACCGAAAAAGTATACCTGCGGCGGTGAAGATATTTCCCCTCCCCTGGCATTCAATGATGTTCCAGAGAGTGCAAAAACACTTGCTCTTGTTTGCGATGACCCCGATGCACCTATGGGGACCTGGGTTCACTGGGTCGTATTTAATCTGCCAGGGGAAATCAGAGGGCTTACCGAAGCCACAAAATCGGATGATATTGAAAAGCTGGGAGGAAAACAGGGAATAAACAGTTTCAGGAAAAATGATTACGGTGGACCCTGCCCTCCGAGTGGGACACATAGATACTATTTTAAGGTCTATGCCCTGGATACCGAACTAGAACTCTCATCAACTGTAACCAAAGAAGAACTTCTGAAAGCAATGGAAGGACACATACTTGGTGAAGGTCAATTGATGGGAAGGTATTCAAGATAATTTTGTGGAACGCTACCTGAGATTTGTAATTATTGGTCTTTTATTTGTCCCGAGAGTTCTGTCTGCAGAAGCGAGGGTTGTTAAAGCTGTCAGAGTGGATGAGAAGATGTCCATTGATGGTCAGCTCAAAGAGTTGTGCTGGCAAAACACCGAATCATGCAGTGGGTTTATTCAGAAATATCCTGTTGAGGACACAGTTCCATCTGAATCAACCAGTGTTAGGGTAATGTATGATAATAAGAATCTCTATGTTGGTGTGCGGGCGTATGACAGCGAGCCAGATAAGATTGTTGGCAGGCTATCAAGAAGGGACACCTGGACAGAATCGGATAATGTTGTGGTTTACATTGACAGCTATTGCGACAAGAGAACCTGCTATACATTTGAAACCAATCCTCGTAGGGTCAAAATAGATTGGTATGTCTATAACGATGGCTGGTCAGACTGGAGCTGGGATGCAGTTTGGGATGTGGGAACAAGTATAGATTCGGTTGGTTGGACAGCAGAATTCTCGATACCTTTCAGTTTTTCGGATAAAACAGGATGTTATGGAAATTTCAAAGAGCTTATTGATGCTGATAGGTACGAATTTGCTACATACCAGATAGATATGTCCCCTGATTTCAATCAAAAATTTCTTAAAGCTAATGCTGTTCTACGCTGGGAGTATTCACCTGGTAGTGCGGTATATTTTGTCATTACCAATGCACTTTCCGATTTTTCTCATCCTGGAGATTTCTCACCAATCAGGGACCTCAAATCTACATTCAAAGCTTCCGGAGAGAGAATCTATCTTATCAAGATAGACAACTGGGTGAGTTTATAGTTCATAAAAACTTTATCTTTTAATTGCAATCGCCGGACTTAAATTTTCTTGACAAACCACATTTTTGCCTTATAATTGTTTGGTAATTATGAAAAGTGGTGTGAAGGATACTTCTTTCTTTCTGGTGGCTTTGTTCCTGGATACTATCGCTCTCTTTGTGGCGTTTTCACTTGCTTACTGGCTAAGATTTTCAGAAATCATTGTGCCGGTAAGACTGGGATATATGTCTTACCGATACTTTATGTTCATTTCCTCTCAATTTATTGTGATCTGGTTACTTGTTGGTTATTTTGCAGGTGCATACAGCACAAGAAGGATTTATCCTGTTTCGGAACAGTTCTACGATATTTTTAGAAACACATTGATTTCCATTGTCATCGCATTGGCGATGAGTTTCTTTTATAGTCCGTTTTCCTATTCGAGAATGGCGTTAATCTTTGCCTTTTTTCTTGTTCATCTATTTGTAAGTGCCGAAAAAATCGGATTCCGGGCTCTAAAAACATACCTATTCGGAAAAGGTAAACTGTTAAGCCGCATCCTTATAATTGGGGAAAATCCAATCCTTGAAAAAACGATTAATGTCATAAAAAAAGATAAAGAACTAGGGCTTGAAATTATTGAAGTAATGGAAAATATTAAAACGGATCTCGGAAATGGTTTCTATCAGAAATTGGCAGGGATTTCTGAAAAAGTGAAAATAAATAACATTGAATTTGTTGTTATGGCTTTCCCTTTCGAGAGACATAGAGAAATTAAAGAAGTTCTTTTGCAGTGTCGAGATTTGCACGTAAACTTTCTTTTTGTTCCGGACCTTTTTGAAATAATGATTTCAAGGGTAAATTCACTCGACCTTAGTGGTATGCCTCTTTTTGTCCTAAGACAGGCACCACTTGATGGATGGTATGGTTTCGTAAAAAGGATAATTGACATAGTTTTTTCTAGTTTTTTCCTTTTAGTTTCTTTACCGCTGTTTATCATTGTTCCCATCGCAATTAAAATAGACAGCAAGGGAGGTATGTTCTATTTTCAGAAGAGAGTGGGTAAGAATGAAAAGATATTCAGGATAATTAAATTTCGTTCAATGTTTCAAAATGCGGAAGCAAAGACAGGTCCAGTTTGGGCTAACGGAAAATCAGACAATAGGGTGACACGTATTGGAAGAGTGCTCAGGGCAACGCATTTTGATGAAATTCCTCAGTTATTTAATGTTTTCAAAAACGATATGAGTCTTGTTGGTCCAAGACCCGAGAGACCGATTTTTGTGGAAAAATTAAAGGGAAAGGTTGAAGGGTATGTTCTAAGAAATGCGGTTAAGCCCGGGTTAACAGGTGTTGCTCAACTTGAACATAAGCCCGATGCAACAATCGAAGATGTGAAGATCAAACTCCGACATGATAAGTACTATATGGAAAACGCATCTTTCAAACTTGATTTTATTATTATTGTGCGCACAATTTTAACTTTCTTAAAACAAAGGGGATGATAGTGCCAAAAGGCGCTATTTTCGTAGTTTTTGGAACCCGCCCAGAAATCATCAAGTTGTCTCCAGTCATTAAAGAATTCGAAAAGAGAAATGTAAAGTTCAAGACTGTTCATACAGGGCAGCATTATTCTTTCAACATGGACAGGATATTTTTTGATGATTTTGAGCTGCGTGACCCAGATTATATTTTAGGCGTTGGTTCCGGAACCCATGCAAAACAAACTGGGCAGATTCTCATACGCATTGAAAAGATATTCTTAAAGGAAAAACCTTGTATTGTAGTTGTGGAAGGTGATACCAATTCTGTTCTTGCTACTGCTCTTGGAGCAACTAAATTAGGAATTAAGGTCGCTCATATTGAAGCAGGTTTGAGGAGTTTCGACAGGGAAATGCCCGAAGAAATAAATAGGATTCTGACTGACCACATTTCTGATTATCTTTTTGCAGCAACCAGACCAGCAAAAGAGAACTTATTGAGGGAAGGTATTAGCGGGAAACAAATTTTCATAACAGGTAACACTATTGTTGATGCTACACTGGGAAACATAGAAGTTGCCGAAAAACGCTCAGCCATACTTTCGAAATTGAAGTTATCCAGAGGGAATTATTTTCTCCTAACGCTTCACAGACAGGAGAATGTTGATAACAGGGAAAAATTGGAGGGGATAATATTGTCCATCAAAGAGCTGTGCCGAAAATACTTGATAGTTTTTCCAGCTCATCCTCGAACAACCAAAAAACTCAAGGAGTTTGATTTAATGGAGAAAACGAGAAAGATTGAGAATTTGAAGATAACAGAGCCTGTAGGATACTATGACTTTCTTAATCTTGAAGCCAATGCAAAGTTAATTCTGACAGATTCCGGTGGGATTCAAGAAGAAGCATCCATCTTGAAGGTGCCATGCGTGACCCTGCGAGACAATACGGAAAGACCGGAAACTGTCGAAATTGGTGCAAATGTTATTGCCGGGACAGAAAGGAATTTTATTTGTTCAGCCGTTGAAAAGATGCTCAAGAAGGAAAAGATATGGAAACATCCGTTCGGTGATGGAAAAACAGCAAGAAAAATAGTTGATATATTAATGAAGAAATCAAGTTAGGGATTTTTCGTATTTCACTTTTCAATTTCCTGATATTTTTTAAGCGCTCCATAAAAGGCATTCCAGAACGGGTCAACCTTTGGATGCTCGAATTTTCTTTCTTTTCCCCCTTCGACCAAAAGCATACCAAACTTCTTATCTACAAGTTCACCAACAATTGAAGCTTTGATGTTTTTCTCTTGTAACAAATCTACTACATTCTGAGCCTTGTCATCGCGGCAGGTAATAATTAGGGTGCCCTCGCTGATGGATGTATATGGATCAATCTCGAAGAGACTGCATATTTCGGTCACGCAATCTTCCACCACTATTTTTTCTTTCTCTATTCTAACACCCACATTGGCGGCAACGGCATTTTCATAAAGTGCACCCAGGATACCACATTCGGTTGCATCGTGCATCGCTGTAACGCCATTTTCCCGTACGCCGACCTTTACTGCTGTCAATGCATCTTCAACAATTGACATTTTGTAGAATAAATTCTCCGATTTCCTTGCAAAAGTTTCTCCGAATTTTTCTGTTAGCAATTTTGGAAACATTGTGGCAAAGATACCGGAGGCTTCTATTGCAGGTCCCTTTGTGATGATTATTTTGTCACCCACTCGCGAGAATTTAGGAGAAACATACTTGTCTAAGTCACCTACTGCGAGAACAGTTGCACCTCCGACCATGGGATAATTGCAATTGTCGTATCTTGCTGTATGTCCACAGACAACTGCCATCCCCATTTTTCTACATTCTCTGTCAATAGTTTTCCACACTGTGGTTAACTCCTGTTCTGTCATAGACATAGGTAAGTTTAAATCTATGGTAAGGTAACTTGGAGAAAGACCAGAGGTTACGACATCGGAAGCCAGAATATGAATAGCAAACCAGGCTGCTCTCTCGAATCCATACTCAGGAACAATGAAAACAGGGTCGCTTGTCATTGCTACTGCCCTGTTGCCGATTTCAACTATTCCTACATCTACCCCATGCTGTGGACCAACCAGAATTTCTTTTCTTTTTGCTCCAAGGCGGGGGTATATTAATTCATTGAAAACTTCTGCTGAAATTTTTCCAATTTCCGGCAATTTTTCCATTATATGCCTCCTCGAACATAAATTTGAAAAAGTGTTTAAAACAGACAAGAAACAATGTTGCACACATTTTCCAGAAAGTTCTTATCATTGCTTGTAAATGGCGAAAGAGAATGTGAATCTATATCAAGTTCTCCGACGATTTTACCTTTCTTAAAAATGGGCAAAACTATTTCTGAAAGCACTTTCATGCTGCAGGACAGGTAGTTTGTTTCCTTCGTCACATCCTGAACAATAAAAGGTTTTTTTAATACTACAGCCTGTCCACAGATTCCGCTTCCAAAAGGGATACGCGTATGCTCAGTTGGCTCACCCTCAAAAGGGCCAAGAAAAAGTTCTTTCTTGTGTTTTTTATCAACGATGTAAAATCCCACCCAGTCGTAGTGGGAGACTTTTTTCTTAAGAAGTCGGCAAATTGTTAGTAGTTTTCGGTTGTTTGTGTATTTTGTTTTGAGTATTCCTTTTATTTCTGGTATTATCGCATCGAAAATCTGTTTCTTATCCAAAGTTGCAGGTTTTCTTCTTGTTTGCTTCATTTGGTTGTTTGCGTCCCAGAAGGCAAAAGCACGTCTTAAATGTGGTATTGTTATGGACCCGCCGATAACAAGCGCTATAGCGAGCGCTTCTTGCAGTTCATTGTTTGTTATTCCTTCTCTGATACATTCAGAGATGTGGTATTTAACGCAATCATCGCACCGTGCAACAAGGGAAGCAACGAGCCCAAGAAGTTCCTTTGTTTTTCTTGGAAGCTCTCCAGACTCGAATACAGAGGAGTCAAGATTGTAAAATTGTTTAATATTCTTCCCCGCATATTTCATCACGATACTGTTCAAATTTTCTCTCTCCGTCTTGAACTGTCTTATTTTCATATTATACCCCCTCTGTGAACTCAAACCTACTTCCTGTTTTAGTTCAATTTCCTAATGTGTTTTACTTAGCATTCAATTTATTTCTTTTCTTTTGCATGGTTGTTTTGGTAACTTACCGCTGGTTCTATCAAGGAGAGCATGTGAATCCTTGCTCTTTGAAATGCTTATCAAATACAAAAGCTGTTTTTATTCCCAATCGTCGCATCATAGCAAAGCTAACACAATCCACAAGGCTGAGTTTCTTATTGTTTGCCGCGAGCATACTTGTCACTCCTGCTTCGTGAAGAGACTCATCAACCCATTCAATAGTTAGTACTGGAATGACATCCTCTTGAAAAATTCTTACACCTGCCATACCAAAGCGACTTTGAATTAGAGCAACTGTTTCAACGAGAACATAATTACTGCAAACTAAAGTTTCCCCCTCAGAAACAATCTTTTTCCATATTTTTTCTGCTTTTTTGTAATTCTCATCATCTGCGTTTAGGATTGCCAGGAATGCGGAAGTATCAATAAAAGAACTCATTTTATATATACCTCATTTAAGTACTTATCATGTTTGGTGGACAGATCAGAAGAGGAAGCGTGGAAACGACCAGCTGCTGCAATTGCACGACGGCGTAGTTCTTCAGAACTGACACAGGGAACAGAATGAGTTAATATCTCGACACCCTGACGTACTAATTCTGCAATAGATTCATGTCTCTTTACCGCTAATTTCTTTAGTGCTGCTGCTTGTTTATCAGTCAGTTGTATTTGTGTGCGAATCATATTTGCCCTCCTTCTTCATGATAACACATTTGACACAATGATAACACATTTCTTCCGAAAATGCAACAAGAAAATCAACTTTGGAAAAGCTCAAGATACTGTTTTGCAATTCCCTCCCAGGTCCATTTTTGTCTGATTTTGTTATTGAATGCAATTACTCTCTTTTCTGCGGTTTTCCAATTTTCAATTGTCCATACAATAGATTTGCCAATATTCTTGGCCAGGTTTTTATGGTGGTCTTCTGTTGTCCTGGCGAGAATACCGTAGTTCGTAATGATTCCCCAGTCGTAATGCATATTACTTTCTTCTTCCATCATATATGTGGGTCCTGTAGTATCCGTTGAAACAATCATATTACTTCTTGCAGAAGCTTTCTACATGAACTCCTCCTCCACCTGTCGCAGTTTCCTCGAATTGCAGAGATATTATAGCTATTTTCATACGAAATTCTTCCTGTGTTCTGCCGAATACTGTGCCGCACAATGTACTGAGCAATGTCATGCAGGCTCGTTTCAGCATATCTGTGTTTCCGTATTATTTCAGCGGTCCCTTCATAAGATGAATGTCATCAATCCAGACAGTTCCTTTTCCAGTGATAACCAGATTCAGTTTTATGTTGTCAGGATTTTGCCCCTCTTTCAATAGAAAGGGAATCTCTTCGGTCGTCCAGTCAGTAGTTCCACTTAAAGGAGTTTGGAGTCCACGAGAGAAGAATTCACCTTTAGCCGAGAAATGGCACCACATCTCTAAATAGACTTTGCCTTCCACATCTTCGGTTTTGATTTTCGCCTGGTATGTAAGACGTCCATTTTCAATATCTATGTCTCCTGTTTCATAGAGTCTTACAACTGTTGATTCTGGAGCCGTAACCTTGAGTGAGCCATTGCCGTCACTTGATATGTCTTTATCCACTTCAATCCCGGATTGCGTCAAAAGCCCCTGAGTATCATCCAGAGAGTAGGATTTTAGTTCTGTTACCTGAGCGGTTGGCTGCGAACAACCAGCTATTGCAAGAACAAAAAGCCCTGAAATCATTGTTGTTACACTATTCTTAAGCATCTGTTTCACCTCCTTTTATACTTTAATTTGTCTCCTTTTCCTTGTTTCTATCAAGAATCAACTGTCCCATTACTCCCACGTTTTCTGGTGGATTCTCATGAATAAGAACTGTAATATGCTTAATTCCATAGATGTCGGATGCTGCACTAGTCAGCCTTTTAACCAGCTCTCTTTTTTTATCAACCTCTATGGGCGGTCCCTCAATCGTTACTGTTGGCATCTGATTTCACCTCCTTTTTTGTATTTCTTAAGGTGTTTCTTTCCCAGAATACACCATCGGAATATCCTTGAATTGCTGAATCTGTTTCAGCCTTTTTCAATCTCTTTAGCGCATATAGGCAATAGTTTTTATCTATTTCAAGCATTAGGAAATTTCTCCCTAATTTTTTCGCAACCACTCCTGTTGTTCCGACTCCAGCAAAGGGGTCAAACACCATATCATTTTTTTTAGAACTTGCAAGAATAATCTTTGCCATTAGTTTTTCGGGTTTTTGTGTTGGGTGAGGTGTATTCTCAGACATTGACCAGAATGGAATTGTAATATCCGTCCATATGTTTGATGGATAAGTCAGTCTGAATTTACCGTTATCTTCATTCTTCCAATCTTTTGGCTTTCCGTTATTTCTGTAGGGTGCGATTACCCTTCTCTTTAGTTTTACAGCATCCGGGTTGAAGTAGTAATTTTTCGAGAATGTGCAAAACCATATATCCTCAGAATTGTTTTTCCAGTTCATCCTTGCACCTCTCCCCTTTTCTCTTTCGAAGGTAATTCTGTTTCGCACAGTAAAATATTTTTCGCATAGAAGATGAATTGCCGGAGAGGACCTCCAATCACCGCAGATATATATTGATGCATCAGGTTTCAGAATTCTCTTGATCTTCTTTATCCACGAATCCATCCATTTCATATAGTCCTTTATAGGCATTTGTTTGAAGGAAACAGCATTGAAATTCTTTGTCAGATTGTATGGAGGGTCAACGAAGAGAAGGTCTACAAAACCTGACGGTAGATAATTTACAGCTTCAAATATGTCTTGATTAATTACCTTGTTCCGTATGCTGTCAATAGATGTAGCTTTCTCCAATTTCAGAAGTTTGACAGAAAAGAGACGCTTTTCTGCCAGGGAGAGTGTCATTGTTCTATTTCTTTTTGTCTTTTTCATTGCTGTTTCCGAATCAATGATAGAGTGATTCGCGAATACCTGTTATGAGCATTTGCACCGCTACGGTAGTCAAAACCATACCCATTAGTCTTTCCATAGCTGTTAATGCACGTTTTCCAAGTAGTTTACTTAGGTAGTCGGAAAAGAATAGGATTAGACCAGAAATAATCCAGGCAAAGAGTAATGCCAAAACCCATTCAATAATTCTTGTTGGTTCACGAGCCACTAAAAGCATGACCATAGCCATCGCAGAGGGTCCCGCAATCAGTGGAACTGCTAGTGGGACAATAAAGGGTTCGCTTTCAAGATTACCCTCAAATATTTTTTCTGAGCCAGAAAATACCATTTTAATTGAAATCATAAATAGGACAATTCCTCCGGCAACACTGAGGGCATTCTCGGATATTTGAAGAAGAACCAGTATGTAACGACCGAAAAGCAGAAATATCAAAAGTATTATAAAACCAATGGAAAGTTCACGAATAATTATTCTCTTATGCCTTTGTCTCTCAACACTCTTGAGTGCACCGATAAAAAGCGGGACATTCCCGATAGGGTCTATGACAAAAAATAATAATAGTGATGCTGAAAGTATGGACATAGTTTTAATAGATTATATAACTGCGGTTAACTTCCATTTTGCTCAGTTTGAATTATCAAGTCATCATATCGGAATACAGTGCTTTACATTTCATTGAATAGGATACTATATCAGTATATGGTAAAAAGTCAAGAAAAATGAATTTTTCCCTTGACAAAATATGAATTTGGCTTATAATTTTTTCATACAATTTGTTTTAAGAAGAATCAAAGCAAGGAGGAAGAGATGAAGGGAAAGGTCGCACCTTTTATAATTGTTTTTATTCTTATTCTTATCACTTCTGCAATAGCAAAACCAGTCGATGTGCTACTTACACCAGCAGAATATGGGAAAACAAGCAAGGTTATCCCTATTATGAAAAACAGATCGCAACTCCCTGAGGCGATGCCGGTTCCAAGGAGAATGCAAAAAGGTGGGAGTGGACCCGGTCCCTCTCCGTTTTCAGTAGATATGGTGCTCGCCTACGATAACGGGAGCGAAGCGTCATCACTCGGTGGACTCGCATCCGGTTTCCATATCGGTGTATGGTTTCAATCACCCGGTGCTTGCACATTGCTTGCCATTTATTACTATTTTGCCGCTGGTGGTGCAGTCACATACTATGTTTCAGACCCTTCGGATACTATAGATTTTCTAAACGACTACGAAGAATATCATGGAGGTTCAAATCCTGGACCCAGCCCTATAGAAACATATCTGCAGCCTGAGGTTTCGGCAACCGCACCGGATGGCTGGGATACTCTGGATATTACATCGATGCCCGATGTTGCAAAGAATGTTTTCTATGCTGCGTATATAATGGATGATGGAGCCTCCAGTCCAATCATAGATGCAAGTGTTTTCCCCCCGTATCATACTATTATGCAGCGAGCTGTTGGAGGAGGACCATTCGGTTGGTATTCATCCTGGCACCACGTTTACATCAGGGCACTTGTAAGGATGTATGAGAACCCACCACCAATGATTGTATCCTATGATAAACTGCCAAACAGTTATATAACAACAGGAAGAACGGTAACTGCAACATTCTCTGATTTGGGTATTCCGCTCGATTCTACAGGTGTTGTTGAGGGTTGGGTTCACTACCGTATAGATGACGGAATGTGGGTTAGTCTTTCTATGGCAATCGTCTCGGGTGATTCTGCTTACGGGGTATGGGAAGCAACACTTCCTGGAATAAATCCCGGGCATACAATGTATTATTACTTCACCTGTAAAGATATGCAGGGATTTATTACCACCGACCCTGCTCCATCGAATCCCTGTTCCTATACTATAAAAGAGAAAACTGATGATGTTCTTTTTGTTAATGACGACTATTATGGAGGTAGTTACTCTTATGATGTTATTGCTGATGTCATTCCTACTGCCGACAGGTGGGAGATTCCAACGGATGGTCTACCAGGTTCTTCTGTTTTACTTGCAGGTTATAATGTTATTATCTGGAACACATGGGAGCGTTCCGGTAAAACATTTGCTGCAGACACTCAATGGATTAAAATATATCTTGAGGGAGGCGGAAATATACTTGTTTCAGGAATGGATATAGCAGCAGGGGAATTTGGCTATCCCTGGGGTAACTATACAACCGGTCCTGGTGAATTTCTCCATGATTACTTTGGTATTATGGGAGGGACAGATGATTTTGCAACGGATTCGGTCTCTGTTTATTCCGGTGTATCAGGGGATATGATTTCTGGAGTTTTTGAAAATTGGCCCATCACTGTTTTCCCTTATTATTTTTATGGTCCTGGATACAATTATGCCGGAAAGTTTGATGAAAATCCTGATACCCTGCAGTGGAAAAGCATCTTCTATGATGCAGGAAATAACTGTAGTGCATTCCGATATGAGCATCCGAGTTCAGGATACAAGGTCGTATGGCTCTATTTTCCTTTTGCATATATTGAGGATTCTGCAAATCCATATACACCTCAAATAGAACAACAGGAGGAGCTGTTTGAAAAAATAATAGCATGGTTTTCAGTCCCTATTGTCTGTGGTCTTACGCATTATTATACAACCATTAATACAGGTCCGTATCCAGTGAGCGCATCCGTCATCAATTTTTCTGACTCGTTATTGTATGTTGATCTAATTTATTCTGCTAATGGAATTTATGACACTATTCCAATGACACCTGTGAAGAAAGATTCAACAGTATACACTGCTAATATCCCGGAGTTTACTGAGCCAACAGATGTTATATATTATGTTGAGGCAATGGACTCTGATAGTAACACTGCACATTCAGAAGCATACGAATTCTGGTTTATTATCCCATCTGCAAATGTGCTATATGTAAATGAATCCTGGGACCCTGTGCTTGATTACAGGGATGTGCTTGACTCTCTTGGAATCAGTGGAGGATATGATATCTATGAACCCTCTCTATATGGGAAGCCAGACTCAACTGTGCTTCCAGCCTATACTGCTGTGCTCTGGAATGGTGATGATGGTTATAACACAATACTCACAAAACCAAGCCTTGAAAATGTGCTTTACGATTATATGTTAAAAGGTGGATACATCTTCTTTAGTTCCGACGAAATTCTTGGATTATGGGATAATTGGAATGATGTAGATTATTATCCTGGTGAATTCCCTTACGATGTTCTCAAGGTAAACCATATCTATAATGATATCTGCTACGACTCGGTTTATGGAGTGGCTGGTGATACTATTACCGATGGTATTACCGCAAAGATGACTTTCCCTTTTACAAACTGGAACGATGAAGTGGATATTCTTCCAGCTGCAATAAAGATATTTACTAATGCATCTGGAATCAACATTCGTGGCGATAGATGGTTTGATGCTAATAATAAGGTTGTCTTTTTGCCGTTTATGTATGTCTCTCTGCCAAAAACTATCCAGATTATGGTTATGAAGAATGTTCTGAGGTGGTTCGGAGTTGAGACGGGAATTTCATCAGGTAACAATGAAGATATTGATATTCCCAGGGTTTTTGCGCTTTCTCAGAATAAACCAAATCCATTCAGAGGGAGAACAACCATTCGTTATGCGATTCCGAGAAAGGCAAAGATAACTTTGAAGGTTTACAATGCAGCAGGACAGATTGTCAGGACGCTTGTCAATGGCACTGAAGAACCAGGATACAAATCTGTTGTCTGGAATGGTCTTGCTCAGAATAAAAGGAAGGTTTCTCAAGGTGTATATTTCTATAAATTGAATGCAGGTAGTTTCAGAGCCACGAAGAAAATGCTAATTCTGAGATAGAAAAGGTGAAAACAACCCTATTCCCCCATACCGTATGGTATAGGAGTTAGGGGATATACGCAACAGAAGTTATTCCCCCTTTGAAATTGGGGGTCAGGGGTATTTGAAAGAGGGGCTTTATGCAAAGAGAGAATGAGATTACTTCGGTAGAAATTATGGGAGAATACTCGCAATGACAATTAGCTGCGCGGTTGACTGAATATTTATTAGGTATAATGAACATTGTACCAGGAGGTTTCCATGAAGTTCCTTGAGAAAATGTTACTTGCATTGATAACTGTTTTTCTATGTGTTACTCCCCTGTTTTCCCAGGCCCCAGATACGCTCTGGACAAGGGTTTATGGTGGTGCACACGATGATTGTATCTATGATGTCTTAGAGACATCCGATAGTGAATATGTTGCTGTTGGATGGACACGTTCATTTGGAGCAGGGAACAGTGATGTATACCTTCTGAAGCTCGATGCAAACGGTGACACTATGTGGACCAAGACTTACGGAGGTCCATTAGATGATGAAGGAAGGTCAGTCCAGGAGACATCAGATGGTGGCTTCATTATTGCAGGATGGACTGAATCGTTTGGGGTAGGGAAATCCGATATTTACCTATTAAAAATTAATGTGAACGGAAATGCTATCTGGACGATGACTTATGGGGGAAGTAGCTACGATTATGCCTATTCAATTCAAGAGACCTCAGATAGTGCATATATAATTGTAGGACGGACATATTTGAACGGTAGTTTTAATGTCTATCTTATAAAGACAAATTCAAGCGGCAGTGTATTATGGCAAAAGATTTATGAGGATGTTGGTTGGGATGCAGGCTGTTCGGTTCAAGAAACTGCCGAGATATTTGGTGGATACATCATTGCGGGATTAACATCATCTAATAGCGAAGGCTGGGATGTTTATCTCTTTAAAACATATGCGAACGGTGATACTATTTGGACAAATACATCTGGAGGCACAAATTGGGACGCAGCTTATTCAGTTCAAGGAACCTATGATGGAGGATATGTTACAGCAGGACTCACAGAATCATTCGGGACAGGTAGTTTTGATATTTATCTTGTAAAATCAAAAAGAAACGGTAGTAGCGTCTGGGCAAGGACATTTGGGGGTACTGGTTGGGATGAAGGGCAATCTGTTCGTGAAACTCCGGATAAGGGATTTATCATCGCTGGCAGTACAGAGTCGTATGGGGTAGGTGGGTTTGATGTCTATCTTGTTCGCACATATTCAAATGGATATCCTATCTGGACAAAAACTTACGGAGGAGCCAACTGGGATATAGGCTACTCAGTGAAGTTGACCTCTGATGGTGGCTACATTATTGCAGGCAAGACAAAATCTTTCGGTGCAGGTCTATATGATGTATATATTATAAAGACTAAACCTGATTTGGGTATTGAGGAGAAGAAAGACCTAAGACATACGACACGAAACATAAGATTATCCGCCTATCCCAACCCATTCACGAAAAAGACCGTTATTCGTTATTCGTCATTAGTCATTAATGACCAATTACCAATGACCAATGACTTGCAATACCCAGCATTGTGTATCTACGATGTGAGTGGTCGACTTATCCGCAGTTTTCCCTCTTCTCTCCTCTCTCTTCGCTCATCAGTAACCTGGGATGGAAAGAATGATAGAGGAATGAAAGTGAGAAGTGGGGTATACTTTGTTAAGTTAAAAGTTAAAAGTGAGAAGTTAATAGTAAAGGAGTTCAGGAAGGTTATAAAGATAAAGTAAGAGGTGGAAGTTATTGCGAGCGCTGTACCGAATGGTTCAGGGTGCGGCAATCTCATATTTACAGAAAGAGAAAAAGGAGGATAAAACGGTGAGGAAAAAAAAAGAAAAGTTTTTTCTGGCAATAATGGCTTTCTTTACAACTCTTCTGCTGTTCGCAGATAATGGATTTTCATACAAGAAAACTGTTCCAGAAACAAGAGCATACGAAAATGAGAAAACAGAAATAAACCAGGTAGAAACCTATATCACAGACTATGGACAGTATGGACAGAATCTTGCAGGTACTGCAGGATGCTGGTGGCCCAAGGGGAGTTCAAATGCGTACATCTACGGAGCTGGTATCTGGATTGCTGGACTTTCCGGTAATGACACGGTTTGTGTAAATGGATACAACACGGTTGGTGCGGGAGAGGAATTTATTCCAGGCCCCTGGCAGCATAACCAGGACCATCTTAATGACCCCCAGAGTCATCCCGAAGATAGACTTTATGTAAGCACTAACCCTGAGGATTTTGCCGTATGGCCGCTCGTGGACAGCACAGGTAAAAAGATTGTGCTCGGAGACCAGGATACCTGGTGTTTCTTTAACAGCCACGAAGCGAGTAAACAATGTGCACCTGACACTGTCACAATACCCTTGACTGTTACAAGACATACTTTTTCCTGGACACAACCTTTGCTTGAGAATATGCTCTTCTTTGAATATATTATAGAAAATACAGATATTGCAGGAACGGATACTCTTAAAAATATGTATGTTGGTTTTGGAAGTGACCTTGATGTAGGAAACGCGGATGATGACCTTGTAGGAGTTGAAAGATTTAATGGGCAGTGGAGTCTTGGATATACATACTCACCAACACAGGAAGTAGGCTGGGATGCCTTACCCCCATACTATATTGGTTTCAGGTTTCTTCAGGGCCCGCGAGCGGATGACACAGTGAGAGTTGGACAGGACACACTTAATCCTGATACTTTGATTATGGCTGGGGAAAGGATTCCTCTTACAACATTTAAGAAATTTACAAGGGATGTAGATGCAAGCATCGATAGGGAAAGATTCCTTGCAATGGCAGGCTATGACTTCACCGTTTCTCCACCAGTATATAATCCATTTGGAGACAGTCTTGATGTAGACCCAACAGATAAAAGAATAGCAATGTCTTCCGGACCGTTTATCCTTGCACCAGGTGAAGCAGACACAATTGCATATGTTATGCTTTTCTCAAATGGTAATACAGGAGGGCTACTTTTTCTCAAGCAGGAAGCTCTTGTAGCAAAGCGATTCTATAGTATATTTCGCTCTCCATAGGCAGCCGTTCAGTTTCATTTTGACAAATACTTATGATTAATTTGTGAATCGTATTTTGTTCTGTCAATGAGAAGCCAGAGTGCTGTGTGTGCATTCTTAAAATCGTTTTCTATACTTATCATACCCTCAAGTATTTATTGTAAGGAATTCGAGGAACTTAGATGCAAGAGGATTAATCAAAAGAATGAACGGAAAATATCTTAGCATTTTTTCAGTAAGCCTGCATTTAGTGATTTTGCAATTATGTTTTTTAATACATACTTGTTCTTTTTGACGAAGTATGAAATATGAGGTGCTACTGCTGGAACAGAAGGCACTTCAATATCCTTATCTATCTCAAATGACCTAAGGCTTGCTCCTATAGGGTCGGCCTTTACATAAGCATTTATCCATTTTCCTATATTTTTTAGTTTCTTTGCACCCTGATAATGCGAAATAGAAAGGATTTGGTCTGTTTCCTTAAGTAACCACAGAGGTGAGCCAAAGGTAAGGAAATTAGTGATGGAGGCGGTTTTGCCCTCCCGGAAAAGGTCAAAGAAGACATCATAGGAAACAACAGTTCCCCAGGAATGTGCTATTATTGAAAAAGGTTTTTCATAGCTTTTCATTAGAAGCTGGACTCGAAGGCGGTGTTTAATATCTTCTCTTAGTTTTTTATCCACGAGATAGTTGACAAAATCCAAAAGAACATCATTAACCCACTGGAAAAGATTGATTTTTTCCTTCTTGACTCTTTCCGAGAAAATCTGAAAAAGAGTGGAAAAAAGTTCTGTTTCCTGTAGGGATTTCTTATTTGGTGTTTTTTTGCTAAACACATCCTGCCAGTAAACTTCAACAAAACGCACTGTATTAGGAACCAAATAATAGTTTATATTATCCTGCCACTCTTTGGAGTAACCAGGTTTCTGTTCTCCAATTCCATGAATAAGAAAGACGGTTCCAAGTTTCATAGGATATAATAGGTAAACGATAGGAACGGTTACTATTCTGCAAAGTTTATCTAAACTGCTTCGAAACCAAGGTCAAATGCCTTTTTATTTATTTCCCAGGTTTTTTCAGGTAGTCTCTGTTCTATCGCGTTATACCACACTTTCTTGTCGGTATTAAGTTTCTTAGCAAGAGCACCTAATAGAGCAATATTCATAGCTTTGGGGTTGCCTGCCTTCTCTGCTATTTCAAAACCTTTAATCACTGTTGTATCTTTAATATTCGTCTTAATCACAGAAAGAACATTCTCCGGATAAGTAGCTAAGCCTGATGCAACTGGAAGTGGATCTATTGCAAAATCATTAACAATTATACAAGCATTCTGTTTTAAAAATTCGATATGTCTCAACCCCTCGAGTTTTTCAAAGGCGAGTATTATATCCGCATCTCCTTTGCCAATTAGTGGGGAAAAAATCTTTTTTCCAAATCGAACATTACTAACAACGGTTCCACCTCTCTGAGACATTCCATGTACTTCGCTTTTTTTAACATCCAGACCTTGTTTTATCATAACTTCGGAGAGAAGGTCGCTTGCAAGGAGAATTCCTTGTCCTCCAACGCCACAGATCATTACTGATTTGGTTTGCATCTTAACTCCCTTTTTCTTTTTGAATAATTGCATCTGTTGGACAAACCTGAGGGCAAACACCGCAACCAACGCAGTAAAGGTCACTGATTGTAGCCTTTTCTCCGTGCATTGTGATTGCGGGGCATCCAAGTCCCAGACACAGTTTGCATCCTATACATTTATCTTCATCTACATAGAAGGGTTTTTCGATTTCTTTCTTTTTCACGAGAAGAAGTGCGCAGGGTCTTTTAGCAATGATAACACTTGGTTCTTCTCTTGCCACCTCTTGTTTTAAGAGTTTCTTAAATTCCTTTAAGTTATAAGGGTCAACTACAAAAACATTTTTTACACCACACGCTTTTACAATATCTTTCAGTTTGACTTCAATTGTCTTTTCTCCCATCAGTGTTTTTCCGGTGCCAGGGTTGTCCTGATGCCCGGTCATTGCTGTAATTCTATTGTCAAGTATAATAACAGTCGTAATACCTTTATTGTATACGATATCAATCAGCGGTGTAATGCCGGAATGGAAAAATGTAGAGTCGCCTATAACAGCAACAACTTTCTTCGCAAATTCTTTGCCCAACACTTTTTCCATACCAAAAGCGTTTCCCAAACTTGCCCCCATTTCAACACAAGTATCCATAGCATTGAGTGGAGGGAGTGCCCCTAAAGTGTAACAACCAATATCTCCCGTTGCAATGAGCTTAAGTTTATTAATTGTGTAAAACACTGGTGTGTGTGGACATCCAGGGCATAGAGCAGGTGGTCTTGGTGGAAGTTCTGGTATGTTGTTTACCACAATAGATGTTCTTTTCTTGCCAAATGATTCCGATATGATGGATGGATTGAGTTCACCAGTTATGGGAATAATCTGTTTACCAATCACATCTATTCCATAAGCCTTTATTTCTGTTTCGAGAAATGGGTCATTCTCTTCTATAACATATAACTTTTTAACCTCTTTGCTGAATTTTTCAATCAAACCAAATGGGAAAGGATACGTCAGGGAAAGTTTCAGGAATGAAGCGTCTGGCATAACTTCTTTCGCATACTGATATGAAATACCACTTGTGATAATACCGATTGTTTTATCCCTGATTTCCATGCGATTGTATTCAAATTCATCGGCAAATTTCGACAGCCTTTTCAACCGCTGTTCGACAAACTTGTGGCGTATCCTTGCATGTGCTGGGAGTACGAGTCTTTTTTTTATGTCCTTTTCGTAACCCTTGATAGGAACATCTTTTCTTTCCTCTAAATTGACAATGCTTTTTGAATGACACAAGCGAGTCGTCATCCTTAGAAGCACAGGTGTATCAAAATCTTCGCTAATTTGAAATCCTATTTTTGTCAAGTCTTTTGCTTCTTGACTGTCAGAGGGCTCGAGCATTGCAACCTTTGCAGCTCTCGCATAATTTCTATTATCTTGCTCGTTTTGTGAAGAGTGCATACCCGGGTCATCTGCACTTACAATAATTATACCGCCAGTTGCGGCACCAATATAGCTAAGTGAGAAGAACGGGTCTGCGGCAACATTCAATCCAACATGCTTCATAGCTGCAAGGGCTCGGGCTCCTGCAAAACTTGCACCAGTAGCAACTTCCAGAGCTACTTTCTCGTTTACCGACCACTCACAGTATATCGTGTCTTTGAATTTTGCAATATTTTCGAGGATTTCGGTGCTTGGAGTTCCCGGGTAAGCAGAAGCAAAATGACATCCACCTTCATATGCTCCCCTTGCAATAGCCTCGTTTCCAGACAAGAGAGATTTCATTATTCCTCCGGCGTTTTTCTTAGATTTTGTTAATCAAGAGGATACTAGTTCGGCGTATTCCCGCATCCTATGATTTTTTGTCATCCCGGCTGATTCAGCTGCAGTTAGATTCGAATATATATTAAGAAGATAAAAATGTCAATGAAATTTTCTTTTGATAAATGTGAAAAAAATATTGACTAAGAAAGAATTTTTTAGTATAGTAGAATAAGAAATAGTAGTAGAGGAAATATTGGTTGTCTAATAGTTAGGTTTTTCACAGTACTGCGGAAAAAAAGACATCCTATAAAGAGCAGGATGTGTAATCGTATTCCAAAATCTGAGCAATCATGTATAATGAACATTATACCAGGAGGAAACAATGGGAGCAAAGGCTCGCATAAGAAGAGGTCAAAGTGATATGGGTGAATTTACCCGGGAAGAGCTAATAGAAAAGCTGCAAAAGGGAATTATTTCCTGTTACGATGAAATTTATATAGCGAAACAAGAGGAGTGGATTGAGATTAGTCAAATTAAAGGTATAATTCAATATATCGGTGAAGATTTTCACTGGAAATACAGGAAACAAGGAGAGGTGCGCGGTCCATATGCAAAGAAGGATCTCATTTTTTTCATTCAGGAAGGCAAAGTAAGAGGAATAGATTGGGTATACCATCCAAGCATAAAGGAGTTTAAGAAAGTTGAAGACTTAGAAGAGTTTAAACAATACGTAAAGGAGAGGGAAGAAAAAAAATCGGAAGCCAATTTTGATGAAGCTATGGAGAGTGGTTTCTACAAAAGCTGCCCTAATTGTGGGATGCAAAACCTTCGTTCATCGTGGCAGTGCTCGGGTTGCAGATACATTTTCAAAGATACTGAGTGACCGTGTCAGTTTTTGGCGGAAGAAGAGGTAAGTGTTTGATATATAATAAGATATGTATATTTATTGTTGGTGTGTGATAGGTAATAGAAGATTTTTTGAGATTTCTTGTTGCACTTTGTTCCACGTGAAACATATCTGTAGGCTTCAGAAGGCAATGAGATTTTGAGTGACATTTTCTTGAATGTTTCACGTGAAACATTCGAGTTTTCACGATGAATAGGCAAGATTTCATAAAAAGACTGTTTGATTTAGCTGAACGGCATCGCATTGAGATTCAGGAAAACACGGCAGGGAAATTCTATCTTTATTACATCGAATTGTTTGCCTGGAACAAGAAAATGAATTTAATATCAGGAAATGAGGAACCCAGATTTATAGAAAGGCATATTATTGATTCTCTTCTTGCGCTGAATAGTATTGACATAAAGGAAACTGATAGACTGCTTGACCTCGGTTCCGGGAATGGATTGCCAGGTGTGCCTATTGCGTTAGTACTTCCAGAGAATAAAGTTGACCTACTGGAGCCGAATACAAAGAAGTGCGTTTTCCTCAAACATATCAAATTCCGACTTCGTATGAAAAACGTAAGTGTTGTATGCAAAAGACTTGAGGAAATGGGTTCTGGTCAGCTGAAATATCACTATATCTTTGTTAGAGGGTTGAAGATTTCAGAAAATAGGTTTGTGGAGATACAGAAAAGGCTCGATAAGAAAGGAAATCTCGTTTTTTATTGTGGTAAAAAATCAAGACTACCTTTGTCGGCCAAGATCGGGGAAGCAAGAATTCATGAGAGTTTTGAGGGTAGAAGAGTAATAATAGTTAGTCAGTCTCAAGAAATTATCGTGTAGATGAAAAAGCAAGTTCGTTGAAGCTCAGACTAAAGATGTCTGATATACCGAACACTATACCAGGAGGATGAAATGATAAGAGAGCTTTCCCCAGAGGAACTGAGCAAGAAATGTGATGAAAAATCTCTGGGGTTCAAAACCACCGGGGAAATACCACCACTGAAACAGATAATCGGTCAGAAAAGGGCAGTAAAAGCGTTGAAATTCGGTTTAGATATCAGGAAACAGGGATTTAACATTTATGTAGCTGGACGACCAGGAACGGGTAGGGAGACAGCGGTGAAGGATTTTTTGGAAGGTTTTGCAAAGGGCAAGCCAATACCTTCTGACTTGTGTTATATGAATAATTTCCGCAATCCATATGAGCCAAAAGCGATAAAATTACCTGCAGGAAAAGGGAAAGTCCTTAAGAAGGATATGTCAACTCTTATTGAGGAGGCAAGACGATTGCTCCCTGATGCTTTTAAGAGTGATGACTACGCCGCAAAGAGAGATTCGACCCTAAAAGGGTTTGAAACTGAAAGGAAAAAGCTATACGAAGGACTGAACAAAGAGGCACAGGATGAAGGTTTTGTACTTCAATCTAGTGCGACAGGATTGTTGATTATTCCTTTGAAGGATGGAAAGCCGATGAGCGAACAGGAATTCTTGTCTTTAAAACCTGAAATGAAGAAAAACATTCAGAAGAAAAAAGACAAATTAGGCGAGAACTTGAGAAATACTGTCAGACAGTTAAAAAACCTTGAAGCAAAAGGGAATGAAGCCCTGAAGAAGATGAACAGGGAGGTTGCCCTCTTTGTAATTGAACATTTGATCGATAGCATAGAGGAGAAATTCTCAAAATTCAAAGATGTGAAAACATATTTGGATGAAGTGCAAGATGAGATTCTGGATAATATTGGCCAGTTTCTTAAGGATTACAGCGATTTAAGTCAAAAATTGGAAGAATCCTGGGAGATTGGACTTCCTTTCAAAAAATTTGAAGTAAATGTGATCGTTGATAACTCAGAGTTAAAAGGAGCCCCTGTTATCATAGAACATAATCCGACATTTGGGAATCTTTTTGGAAAGATAGAAAAGGAGTCCAGAATGGGTATCCTATCAACGGATTTCACAATGATTCACGCAGGTTCCTTGCACAAAGCTAATGGTGGTTTCCTGGTTCTTACAGCAGAAGAGCTGCTGCAGAATATGTTCTCGTGGGAAGGGTTAAAGCGAGCCTTAATGAATGAGCAGATAACAATTGAAGAGGCAGGAGAACGTTTGGGTTTCATAACGACAAAAGGCTTGAGACCAGAACCCGTTCCATTATCCGTTAAGGTCATACTAATTGGGAGATCTCTCCTCTATCATCTTCTCTACACAAGAGTAATGGAGTTTAAGGAACTATTCAAAGTAAAGGCAGAGTTTGATACAACTATGGAAAGGACTGATGAAAATGTAAAAATGTATGCTGGTTTTGTTTGCACCTTCTGCACAAAAGAAGAACTGAAGCACCTTGAAGCACCCGCGGTAACGAGAATCATAGAATATGGTTCACGGTTAGCTGAAGATAAGAAAAAACTTTCAACAAAATTTGCTGATGTTGGGGATATTATGAGGGAAGCCGACCTTTATGCGACACAGGATAAATCAAAGTACATAAAGGCTGTACACATTAACAAAGCTATTGAGGAGAAAAAATATCGCTCAAATCTAATACAGGAAAAAATAAAGGAAATGATAGAGCGAGGTATTTATCTCATTGATACGAAAAGCGAATCAGTAGGTCAGGCGAACGGCTTATCTATCATAGATATGGGTGATTTTTCTTTTGGAAGACCATCTCGAGTAACTGTCAGCATCGGTATGGGTAAGAAAGGAATAATCGATATCGAAAGAGAGGTAAAATTGGGTGGAGCAATTCATTCCAAAGGTGTAATGATATTAAGTGGATATTTAACAGGTAAGTATGCGCAAAGCAAGCCTCTTAGCCTTACAGCACGTTTGGTTTTCGAACAGAGTTATGGCGGTATAGATGGTGATAGTGCTTCAAGTACAGAACTCTACACTTTACTTTCGGGTTTGTCCGGGTTGCCCATTAAGCAAGCTTTAGCAGTTACAGGTTCAGTAAATCAGAAGGGGGAAGTTCAAGCTATCGGTGGTGTAAATGAAAAAATCGAGGGTTTTTATGAAATTTGCAGGATGAATGGGTTAACTGGTAAGCAAGGAGTGCTTATTCCTGATAGCAATGTTCAAAATCTTATGTTGAAGGACGAGGTGGTTGACGCCGTAAAAGGAGGTAAGTTCCATATTTACCCCGTTGCCTCAATAGACCAGGGTATTGAGATTTTGACTGGAGTAAGAGCTGGCAGGAGAATGAAAGATGGTGGTTTTGAGAAAGACTCCGTGAATTTTATGGTTGACACCAAATTAAAAGAGATTGCCGAGAAGTTAAGAGAGTTTCCTGAACACATGACGGAAGAGACAAGAAAGAAAAAATAGGAGGAACAGTGCCTGAAGAGAAAAAATACTCCGATGAGGGTTGTCATAAAAGATTTGCTGTTGAGTTAAATAACCTTGTCTGGGGATTATTGAAGAAAAAGGACAGAAGTGCGGACGAGGATGAAAAAATGATTCACGCTGCGCACTCATCCTGTTATCACTGGGGTGTAATTGGAAAACCCATTAATCAACAGAGAGGTGAATGGTTGATTTCTCATGTTTATGCCACCCTGAATAGAGGCGAAGCGGCACTCTACCATGCAATAAAATGTATGGGACTTACAGAAAAGTACAAATGTGAGTATTTTGACCTTGCTTATTCTTATGAGGGAGTGGCAAGGGCTTATGCAAGTGCTGGTAAGAAATCGGTGTGTGAGAAGTATATCAAATTAGCGCAAGAAGCAGGAGAAAAGATAAAAAATGGCGAGGATAAGAAAATATTTGACGCTGATTTTTCTGCCGAGCCCTGGTATGGAATGAAATAAGGTTGTTGACTGGAGGAAATAATGCGAGAAAAGACAAGAATTGGAATTATTATTTGTGACCGCTATCATTTGTGCGCTGGTGGAAAATGTTTTAGAGCGCTTAGTAATAGAAAAGGTGCTTTTAGCGTTTATAAAGACCGGGAAGTTGAGGTTGTGGGATATACAACCTGCGGAGGCTGCCCTGGTGGTAATATTGAGTATGCTCCTGAAGAGATGATGAAGAATGGTGCGAGTGTGATTCATTTCGCAACAGGGTTTGTTGTAGGCTATCCGCCATGCCCATATATTGGCTATTTTCGTAAATTCATTCAGCAAAAGTACAAAATGAAGGTAGTTATTGGAACACATCCCATCCCACAGAAATATTATTTTATCCATTCGAAACTTAAAACATGGGATAATCCCGAATGGAAAGAGTTTATCCAACCTACATTAACGGATGAGGAAACTCGTTTAACCTATGATTGAAAGAATCCCCCGAACGGGGGCAGGCGTTCGATTGTTCGATTTTGCTTGATACTTGACGCCTAAAACTGCATAAAGTTATATGGCAAAAAGACCTCGATTAAAGGGACCAGGTTTATATCATCACATATATGATCGTGGAAATGATAGACACCCTATCTTCAAGGGGGTTAGTGATTACCAGCGGTATCTTAATTATCTTTCAAAGTATAGCAAACGGTATAACATTGATGTGATTGCATATGCTCTTCTGGAATGGCATGTGCATTTATTTCTTTTTGATCAATATGGGAAGATATCTGAGTTTATAAATGTATTACATGGAATTTATGGGCAGGTTTTTAACAAAATTCATAATCGTGTAGGCCATGTCTTTGAGAAAAGGTTTCAAAACAAAGTAGTTGACGCTAATCAGTATGGCATTTGGCTTTCACGATACATACACAGGCAAGCAGTAGAAGCCGGATTAGTCGACAGAGCGGAAAATTACCCCTGGACCAGCTACCGTTGTTACATTGGCATGGAAAGAAATACATTCCTGAAAACCGATGTAATCTTATTACAGTTTGGTAAGAGGGATTCTAATTGTCATGTTGCATACAAGAAGTTTGTGGAGAGTGAAATTGCTGGGCCCGTTAACTGGAGGAAAATTCAGATATTACCTGAACCAATTGTGGGTGGCGAGAAATTTGCTAAAAGTGTATTTTTAAAGTCCGAGAAGCCTTATGATTCTGGATATGACAAAGAAAAGAGTTTAGAGTTGTTAAGCACCCGTTTGGGGGTGTCTATTGAGGAGCTCAAAAAACCGAAGGGAAGGGAACAAAGGAAACTTCGGCACAAAGCAATTAGGGTATTGCAAAGTGAGTATGATATCGGGATAAGAGAGATTGCGAGGGCTCTCAATATGTCACCGTCAGCAGTTCATCATGTTTTAAAATCGAACAATCGAACGCCTGCCCCCTAATAACTAATAACCTAATGGGGCATTTTACTTGCAGGTACAACAGTTGGCGGATTATATGTTGCGTTCCCAGTTGCTTATTCCCTTTATGGTAAAGGAGCAAAACTAAGCGTCATTTTTACATACATCGGTGCATCTGCGCTTTGCCGAATCCCTATGACAATCTTTGAAGCATCGTTTCTTGGCATTAAGTTTACTTTGGTAAGACTCATTGTATCGTTGCCGCTTGTTATTATTTCCTCAATATTGTTGGGAAAGTATCTAACAAAGCGGAATTATAAAGTAATACAGAGAAAGTAAAGGTTAAAACATTATATGCTGGACAATGTTTTTTTTAGCCAGAGGAAACCAAGGATTGCCCCAAACGTATTGGCTGCTGCAGCAGCGGAAAAAATACCATTTATGCCAAAGTAGAAAGAACCTAAAAAGGCGAGTGGAACATAAAGGACGAACATTCTAAGAATCATAAGACTGGCTGCGTTAAAAGGTTTATTTAGTGCGTTAAATGCGGATGCTGACAGCATAACAATTCCCAAAAATCCGTAACTTACTGAAGCAATTATCATATAGCGAGCTGTTGTTGAAATAACGAGGGGGTTGTTATTGAACAGAGTCGCTATATTTTTTGAAAAGCAGATAAAAACCGAGAATATTAGAATACCCCATAGCAGAGAAAAAATATATCCGAAATTTATTCCTTTTGCAATTCTTGTAATCTTTTTTGCTCCCCAGTTTTGACCAACGAATGGTGTCAGGACGGAAGATAGGGCACCAATAATAGAAAGCGAGAACATCTCGATTCTCAAAGCGACACCAAATCCAGCCACAGTCACAACCCCATACGAAGCAATCAATCTTGTTATCACAGCAGCAGTTAAAGGTGTTATTAGGTTTGTTCCTGCTGCAGGAAGGCTAATGTATAATACTCTTTTCCAGGAAGCAAAAATTTCCTTGACATTCGGCATTTTCAGTGTAATCATTCGCTCCCTTTTTGTGAGTACCCACAGTGCCATTGAAAATGTTACGGACCTGGAGAAAACTGTTGCTATTGCTGCACCTGCCATCTCCATTCGAGGAAACGGACCGATTCCGAAAATTAACAAAGGGTCAAGAATTGTATTTACGCAAACTGCTGTGAGCATTATAATACTCGGTGTTTTTGTATCTCCTGTTGCTCGTATAGCATTATTCCCAACCATAGGAATAACCACAAACGGTACACCAATATACCAAATTCGCATATAGGATTCAATTAACTTCACAATCTCAGGTTTTGCTCCAAGCATCCTGAAAAGCGGCTCTATAGTTAAAGAGCCAGCAATAACGAAAACGGTTACTATGATGAAAGATAAAAACAAGGAGTCTGTTGTAAGTCGTTTCATCTTGCTGTGATCTCCTTCGCCAATGGCTCTGGATATGACAGCTGCTGCACCAATCCCAAGTCCCAGCGCAATACTTTGAATGATAAACACCACAGGAAATATGAATCCCATTGCTGCCAGTTCCTTTGCCCCGAGATGCCCGATGAAAAAAGTATCTACGAGGTTGAACATACTCATTCCCAGAATTCCAACCCACATCTGGAGGCTTAGTTTTGTTAGTGTTTTTGGAATGTTGCCTTTGGTGAGGATGGCTTTATCTTTCAATGCCATTCCTGGACCTCCTGTTTCCTATCAAAAGAAATGTTTTAAGCATTCTTAGACATTTTAGCTACTTTCACAAATAGTAGTAAAAGTAGTATATATCAGGTGTGGGTGGAATTCAAGTATTTTTTCTTTGTGCTTGACTTTGTATCTTTTCTCTTGTAATATTTAGTTAGAGAAATAGGTTGATTAATGTGTCTTAAATAAGGTCACATTTTTTTACATCGGCAAATGTAATATGAATCCGGATGTGTTTGAAAAAATAAGACATATGTTAATTGCCAAGCATATTGATTTTAAAGAAGCGCATCATCCGCCGACAAAAACTAGCGCTGAATCAGCCAAGACACGTGGAGAAGATATTTCGACTGGAGGAAAGGCGATTGTGCTAAAGATCGGAGATAGTTTTAAACTCTTTATTCTCAGTGCCGCAAAGAAAATGGATTCGAAAGCAATAAAACAGTATTTTCATATCAAGAGAATAAGATTTGCAACAAAGGTAGAACTTTTTGAATTGACCGGACTCGTTCCTGGGGCGATTCCCCCATTTGGGAAACCGATATTAGACTTTCCCCTGTTTGTAGATAACAGCATTCTCGAAAATCAGAGAATTGCATTTAATGCCGGGTCCCTAACAGATTCGGTAATTATGTCGGTTCCAGACTATATGAAGTTGGCAAAACCCGTTGTGTTTGATTTCAGAAAGAAGGCAAATGAGAATGATAATAATCCTTGATAGGGAGAATGAATAATAGAATGAGACAATCAGTAAAGAAAGGTTTTAGTTTTGGAATAACATCAGCCATAATAACAACACTCGGCTTAATGGTTGGTTTACATGCAGGAACTCATTCAAGGGCCGTGGTCATTGGTGGAATATTAACTATAGCAATTGCTGATGCATTTTCTGATGCATTGGGAATTCATGTTTCTGAAGAAGCAGAGGGAATGCATACAACAAGGGAGATTTGGGTTTCCACTGTTTCGACGCTCTTGTCAAAACTTGTTTTTGCGATGACCTTCGTTGTTCCTATTCTTTTCCTGAGTTTGTCGGTAGCCATTGGCGTGGGTTTAATCTGGGGGCTGTTAGCGCTTTGTGTTTTTAGTTTTTACATTGCAAGAAAAGGCGGAACAAACCCGTGGAAAGCAACAATGGAGCACTTGTTGATTGCCGTTGTTGTTATAGCGTTAACGCATCTGATTGGAGACTGGATTGGTGGGAGATTTGGGTAATGCATTTAGATTTGTTTGTATCGCTAAATATTTTCCCAAATTAAGTTGGATTTTTGTGAGAATTGAACTTTGTAACTGTTACATTAGCCTGTTTTAAGATATCTTCAGCATATTTGTCGGGATATCCATCGGCGAATATTATTTTACTTACACCAGCATTAATGAGCATTTTTGCGCAGATGAAACAAGGGTGATTCGTAACATATAATGTTGCTCCATCGATATTTGTACCCATTTTTGCTGCCTGTATTATTGCATTCTGTTCAGCGTGAACTGCCCTTGAGAGTTCCTGCCTTTCTCCACTTGGAACACTAAGTTTTTCTCTCAAGCAACCACCAAGTTCGTCACAGTGTGGGACTCCCTTTGGCGGACCATTGTACCCTGTTGCAAGTATTCGTCTGTCTTTCACAAGGATTGCACCGACTTTTCTTCTCAGGCAGGTTGCTCTTGTAGCAACGAGATTGGTTATTTCCATAAAATACTCATCCCAGGATGGTCTTTTTTGTTTTTTCATCGCTCTGGAGACCGGGGTTTCGTAAAAGTTACAATCTTTCTTAATGTTGGCAGCAAAAGTATTGAAAAGATGACTATGTTTGAAAAGATATGCAGAACACTGAAGAGGATTCCTGTTACAACATAAGCATAGAAAGTTTTTTCGGTTGTGAAGGCAATAAAGGCTCCAATATTGGTCAGCAGATCGTAGATGAGGGTTAAGATAGCGCCGGTCAAAGCAAAGAATGGCACCTGCAAAAAGAAAGAGTGGTTGGAAAAGAGAGTTCGCAAATAGCCTCCGGCAACACCTATCAACATTCCTCCAATGATCTGGGCAAGAAAGAGGGGAGGAAGTGAAGCCCCAAGAGGATTAAAGAGTGCAAAGATTGCAAATGAAAGACCTCCAACAGTTATTCCGACATAGGGACCGAAAAGCCAACCGGAAGCGAAAATGGAGGATGATATGAGCTCCACATTTGGTATGAAGAAAAGAACATATCCCAGCGATACTGAAAGTGCAGTAAAAACGCCTATTTGAGCAACTCTCTTAATGTGAAGTTTCTTGTTCCCTTTTTTCAACTTTTCCTTAATTGATGAAAGTTTTTATTCTCTTATTGTGCTTTAGATGATTACTATTTCATTTCCTCAAGCAGAAGACCAACTATCTTGTCTGTCGTTATGCCTTCAGCTTCTGCGTTGAAGTTTGTTATTATTCTGTGTCGCAAGACAGGAAAAGCAACTTTTCGAAGGTCTTCCTTACCTGGCGTGTATCTACCATCCAGAACGGCATTGGTCTTTGCAGCAAGAACAAGATATTGTGTTGCTCTTGGACTTGCTCCCCAACTTACCCACTCCTTAACAAAATCAGGCGCATTGTTGTTACTTGGTCTTGACATAGATGAAAGACGTACTGCAAATTGAAGCAGAGAGTCGCTAACCGGAACCCTTTTCGTAAGTTCTTGTAATTCAAGTATACTCTTGCTGTCAAGAACTGGGTTGAGGTCTTCATGTATTAGACCCGGCGAGATTTTTGCAATTTCCAGTTCGGCTTTTTCTTGAGGATAATCAATAAGAATATTGAACATAAATCTATCCAACTGTGCTTCCGGTAACGGATATGTCCCCTCTTGCTCGATGGGATTTTGAGTAGCAAGAACAAAAAAGGGCTTTTCCAATGGGTAAGTTATTCCGCCAGCAGTAACTTCAAATTCCTGCATTGCCTGCAGAAGAGCTGCCTGGGTTTTGGGAGGAGTTCTATTTATCTCATCCGCGAGTACAATATTTGCAAAGATAGGTCCCTTTATAAATCTGAATACTCTTTTTTTATTTTCCCTTTCCCTCTCAAGAATATCCGTTCCCGTAATGTCAGACGGCATCAGGTCAGGAGTGAACTGTATTCTATTGAATTTAAGGGAGAGGACCTTAGACAGTGTATTGACAAGAAGTGTTTTTGCTAGCCCTGGTACTCCAACTATCAAACAGTGTCCACCCGAAATTAGGGCAATCAAAAGTTCATCTATAATCTTTTTTTGTCCAATAATAACTTTTGAAATTTCCGTTTCTATCTTTTCTTTTGCGGTTCTAAGTTGCTCCACCTTTTTTACATCGTCAAAATTGTTTTTCAAATTTTCTCCCTATGTTTTCCACACAATCTACGATTATTGTGAAATAATGTGGGAAAAATCAAAGTTTCTATATTACTTAACTTATGCATTGCAAGTGGATAAAAATATTATGTAAACCCAATAAATGCTTATGCTGTAAGGAGTTATATTTGTAGGATATTTGTGAACTTATCCACATTTCCACACTAATTTCCTCTATCAAGGGTTATGTCCACAAGTTTATCATCTTTATCCAGATTTATCAGTTTCACACCCATCGCATTTCTTCCAAATTTGGAGATCGAATTGGCGGCAATTCGGATGACTTGACCGCTCGTGGTAATGAGAAGGAGACCGTCATCGCTTGTGACCTCCATTGCACCTATTAGTTTACCGGTTTTCTTTGCCACCTTCATAGCAATTACACCTTTTCCTCCTCTATGGATAGTCCTGAACTCGGAAATACTTGTTCTTTTTCCAAAGCCATTTTCCGAGGCACAGAGAAGAGTTGCTTCTCTTCTTGCAACCTCTACACCAACAACACGGTTATCAGCCGCTAGTGTTATTCCTCGTACACCCCTTGCATTTCGGCCCATAACCCTTATTTCTTTTTCCTTAAAGCGAATTCCGTTCCCTTTCGATGTTACTATGAGAATTTCCTCATCCCCTTTTGTAAGTTTGACATCTACAATGTTATCATCTTCCCAGAGTGTTGATGCAATTATTCCACCTTTTCTCGGGTTGGAAAAGGCATGTAGGCTTAATCTCTTGACAATCCCCTTTTTTGTAACCATAAAAATAAAGAAGGGTTCAGTGAAATCCTTGACAGGGAGAATTGTTGAAATGCTTTCATCTTTTGTCATTGAAACAAGATTGGCAATAGAACGTCCTTTTGAAGTTTTTCCTGCTTCTGGAATTTCATAGACCTTGAGCCAGTACGCCTTGCCCTTATTGGTAAAGATGAGAAGATAGTTATGTGTTGATGATACAAAGATATGCTCAACGATATCCGTTTCTTTTGTTGTTACTCCAATCACTCCCTTTCCACCTCTGCCCTGCTTTCTATAATTTGACAGAGACAGACGTTTAATATATCCTGTTCGTGTTACTGTTACGACAACATCTTCTTCCACTATGAGATCCTCGAGTTCAATATCCTCTTCCTCTGATTCAATGATATCTGTTCGTCTCTCGTCACCGAAACGCTTCTTAATATCTTCGAGTTCTTGTTTTATTAGTTCGAGAATCTCTTTGGGTGAAGACAGCATTGCTTTGAACCTTGTAATTTTCTTTATTAGTTCAAGATATTCTTCGTCAATTTTTTTCCTTTCAAGCCCGGTTAAGCGAGCAAGTTTCATATCCAGTATTGCCTGCGCTTGTATTTCAGAAAAGGTAAATGTTGTGATAAGTTTTGATTTTGCTTCGGTCGTATCTTTTGACTTCTTGATAATTTCGATGATTTCATCAATATGCTCGAGTGCTATTTTAAATCCTTCGAGAATGTGCGCTCTTGCTTCCGCTTTTTCCAGCTCGAATTTTGTTTTTCGCTCAATAACGATTTTTCTATGGTCAATATATTGTTGCATAAAATCTTTCAAAGGAAGCACTTTGGGGACTTCACTACATAGAGAGAGAAGAATAGCACCATAAGTCTGCTTTAATTTGGTATGTTTAACAAGTTGATTCATAGTGATTTCTTTTTGCGCATCTCTCTTTAACTCTATCACAATTCTCATACCACTTCTGTCTGATTCATCCCTTAAGTCCTGTATGCCGACTATCTTCTTTGATTTTGCATGGTCAACAATGTTTTGAATTAGTGTTACCTTGTTCACCTGGTAAGGAATTTCAGTTATTATTATTTGCTCCCTACCGTTCTTAAGCGTTTCAAAGTGTGTTCTGCCCTGAACTGTCATCTTCCCGGTGCCTGTGGAATACGCATCGAATATACCGCTTCTTCCCAGAATTATTCCTCCTGTTGGGAAGTCAGGTCCCTTTACATATTTTATTATGTCTTTTACTGAAAGGTCAGGATTGTCTATTAAGGCTTTTAGAGCATCCACAATTTCCCCAAGATTATGTGGCGGGATGTTTGTAGCCATCCCAACGGCAATACCTGAAGATCCGTTCACCAGTAGATTAGGAAACCTTGAAGGTAAAACTACTGGTTCCTTTAGTTGTTCATCGAAATTGGGAACAAAGTTAACCGTGTTCTTATCTATGTCCGAAAGCATTTCCTCTGCAATTAGGGACAATCTTGACTCCGTATATCTGTATGCAGCTGCTTCGTCACCGTCAATTGAGCCAAAATTACCTTGCCCCTCAATCAATGGGTATCTGAGTGAAAACTTCTGAACCATTCTAACCAATGAATCATATACTGCTGCATCTCCGTGGGGATGATATTTACCGAGAACATCACCAACAACCGTGGCACATTTTTTGAAAGGTTTTGAATGTAGGAGGCCAAGCTCCTTCATAGCAAAAAGGATTCTCCTGTGTACAGGTTTTAAACCATCTCTAATATCAGGAAGTGCCCTGCTCACAATAACACTCATAGCATAGTCTATATAGGAACTCTTTACTTCGTCCTCAATGTTTATTGATAGAACCCTATCTTTTCTCATAAACTCCTCTTCTTTTGAGCAAACTTAAGCTCGTTCGCTGAACTGACAATTTATATATATTACAGCATATACATCAAAAAATCAAGCACAAAAATAAAGAAATTAACCAGAGCTATCCGTTATCTAAATGATTGCATTGTTTTGTAGTATCGAACGGATTAACCATGAAGAAATTATATCTCTGCGTGCTCTGTGGTTTGTGTTTTGGGATTGGGAAATGAAAAAAAGCGGGAGACGGGACTCGGACCCGCGACACTCGGCTTGGAAGGCCAATGCTCTACCAGCTGAGCTACTCCCGCAAAAGTGGAGAGGGGAGGATTTGAACCTCCGTAGGCTTCGCCAACAGATTTACAGTCTGCCCCCTTTGACCACTCGGGTACCTCTCCAGCACATTCAGAAAAGGGAAAATGGAAATTACGAAAATAGTAAAATCTATTAAAGAATCGTTAAAGTGTGTAAATTTCCCAATTTCGCATCTATTTTCTTGTTCAAATCAAAGAGCTTAAATCGTGAGCCACCGGAGGGAATCGAACCCCCGACCAGAGGTTTACAAAACCCCTGCTCTACCTCTGAGCTACGGTGGCATTATTGAAACGCCAATTCACGACAGCATGTCAATAATAGACTGATATATATCACAAAAGTTTTCTCTTGTCAACTATTCTTCAAGATAATTTAGGGGGAAAATAAACAGGTGATGATATTACAGTTTTTTTACTTTTTCCGACTCCACACCTTTGAATACATTTCTTGTGTCGTATATTAATTTTGCATTTTTTAGTATTAGGTCATAGTCAACATCCTTGTGAGCAGTCATTATGATGACACAGTCATATTTTCTTATAGTTTTAGGTTTTAACGAGATTGATTTTACTGTTTTTCCACCTTCAGAAAACTCACTAATCAGCGGGTCATAGTAATCCACTTTTGCTTTCTCAGTAAGCAGGAGTTTGTATATTTCAAGGCTCGGGGACTCTCTGATGTCGTTTACATCGGGCTTGTAAGCCATACCAAGAAGAAGAATTTTTGAGCCGTTTATCGGTTTCTTTGACTTATTGAGAACTTCGGAAAGTTTATTAAGAACAAATCTTGGCATATTTCCGTTGATGTCAGTGGCAAGTTCAATGAATCTGTTATAGAAGTTATACATTTTTGCCCTGTAAGATAGATATAGAGGGTCAAGAGGTATGCAATGACCTCCAATTCCTGGTCCTGGGTAGAATGGCATAAAACCAAAAGGTTTTGTCGAAGCTGCATCAATTACATTCCATATGTTTATTCCCATTCTGTCGCACATAATTGCCATCTCGTTCACAAGCCCAATATTTACAGACCTGAAAGTGTTTTCTAAGAGTTTTGACATTTCGGCTTCTTCCACCGTGTTTACAACATGAATGTTTTCAAGAAATGAAGAGTATAACTTAAGTGCAATCCTGCTGCATGTTTTTGTAACTCCTCCCAGCACTTTTGGAATATTCTTGGTAAAAAACATTGGATTACCAGGGTCAACTCTTTCAGGAGAATAAGCGGCGAAAAAATCCTTACCACATACATACCCCAGTTTTTCAATCTCGGCAACAATGAGCTCTCTTGTTGTTCCTGGGTATGTTGTGCTTTCAAGAACCACGAGAATGCCCGGGTGAAAATTTTTTTTAAGTTCTACTACAGCCGATGCTATGAAGGATATATCGGGGTCTTTGGTCTTCTTGAGAGGAGTTGGAACTGTGATACAGACAGCGTCAGCCTTTTTCAAAATAGTAAACGAGGTGGAAACTGAAATTCGTTTATCCTGTATAACATATTTCTTAACTTCCTTATTTTCCACATCTGTTATATAAGTTTTACCTTTTTTTAAGAGCCTAATTTTGTATTTAGAAAGGTCAACACCAAGTATATGAAATCCGGCTTTAGCAAACTCGACCGCAAGTGGAAGTCCCACATATCCCATTCCAATAATCCCAATTTTGGCCTTCTTAGTCTCAATCTTCTTGATTAAGTTCTCAGAATGTGAAATGTTGTTTTCCATATTTAACTTATTAATTCCAGAGAAAACTTTTCAGAGGATTTTTCGAAAGATTTACTATAATGGTTTCGGGTTAATCATGTATGAGAAATATATGTTTTTTTTGCCCTGGGTCAACATATGTTATTGCTTTTCCATCTTCTCCAATCCCTATGAATGTGTAATGAACTACGAAGGTGGAATCTCCAGGCGAAGGGTATAGTGCGTAAAATATGGAACCTGGTTCGCCCCTTAGTAGAGCATTTGGACCGTCTATTGTGTTATTCTCATATGCAACTGGATCGTTGTAGATGTGATGGACTATTTCATCTTCAGTCATTGAGATTTGAGTGTAGGGATTCCTTGGAAGAGCCCCGTTATCGATAAAATTCCTGAAATTTTTCAGGAGTAGAGGATATCTCGCATCATTAAATGCAGCATAGTTCTCTACCGCTACTCTCAAAATATACATATTGGTTTTAACATCTTCTATTTTGTTGCCTTTCTGAATGCTCTTGCAGTTTGGATAAACTATCATGGAGACCAAAAGAATTATGGCAAGTACAATGACGACATTTAGAAGTCGAACTAATCCTTTCTTATACACCGTTCCTCCTTCTTTTCATCGTTTACACTAAAAGTCAAAATTACTATACATAATTCTTTTAAAAAGTCAAGAAGAATTTTCCTAAAGGTTGAGAAGAATTATGGAATTGCTTTTTGTAACCTTCTCAATGGTTAGGATGTTTTTTTACCTGTTCGATTGCCTTAAGTACTTGTACAGTTACTTCTGTCTGTAATTGCTCGCTTGCAATATCTACTTCTGTTAATGCGTGACCTTTTACATTCGATGCGTATTTAGGTTTCAAGTGATTTAATGTATAAGTAACAACATCTGTTTTGCACTGCTCGCATTTGCAAAAATGCTTGTCTTTGCCAATCAGAGTTTCGGCAGTGCGTGTTACAATTTCCTCGATATAATTCCTGATTTCCATAGTTTTCTCCTAAATGACGATTGTTTCTTTTACAAGTTTTCCTTCTTTAAACCTCGTAAATTCCAGCAGTTCTGCTTCAGGGATTGAAATATAGGCACCTTGAAGTAATTTTTCAGATATGCATTTCCCGATAGCAGGTGATTCCATTACACCATGTCCACTAAATCCTGTAGCCATTATTAGGTTTTTGACAGCAGGGTGTTCGCCAATAATTGCATTTTCATCTTCTGTATTTATTGCGTATAGTCCGCCCCATCCATTCTTGATTCTGCAGTATTCCATTCCAGGTATTCTTGCTTGCATATATGTATTCATTACATCCACATAATAATTCTTTTCCATTTTGTAATCGTATCCTGGTTTCTGGTCTTCCTTTGCCCTTCCTACAAGTAGATCTTCCGCTTCCGGGTGAAAATAAACTCCGTTATCAATAATGACCATCGGAATATTCTTGAACCCTTCAATAGGAGGATTGTTGACAAGAAAAAGCATTCTTTTGACCGGTACTACTGGAATATTTTGTTCTCCAGTAATGTTGGATCTTAGAAGCAGGTCATGTGAGAATGCACCGGCAGCAACGATTACTCTTTCTGCTGCGATAAATTCGTCATTTTCAAGGAGAATACCTGTGACCTTACCATCTTTTATTGATATTTTCTTTACTTCACTACACTTGTTTATTTCAACAAAGTCCGGAAAATTCTCTTGAGATTTTTCAAAATACGCAATTGCACAGGATGTTGGGTTGAAGGTTCCGCAATCCGGTCCGAATAATCCACCTACTACTTCTTCTATTTCAAGCATTTCGACTATTTCCTTGTCAAGATGGTCAATGCCCGGCTTGTATCCAGGAACCTTTTTTGCAATGTCCTCTGGACTAAGGAGTTCCGTGTTAACTCCGCTGTCAACCCAGAATTTTCTGAAATCAACAATCGTTTGCCATTCTTTTTTGTAGTATGTAAACAGATAACCCCTCTGCTCGAACCCGATAGAACCTCCCATGTCTTCCCTAAATGTTTTGAATTTTTTAATACTGTAAGAAGTTAATTTCATATTTACCACTGTTGACCAGATGTTTCTAAAAGCACCAGCGGAAAGCGCTGTTGATTCATCAGCAAGGGCATCTTTCTTTTCGAAGACGGCAATCTTACCGTTGAAGCCATCCTTCAGTAAATTAAAAAGAATACTACCTCCGATAATTCCTCCACCAATGATGATAATATCATTTTCTTTTCTCATTCACTACTCCCTTCTGTCAGTATTTCACACCTATTTCTGCAAAAATAGAACTCTATGGAGTAGCAGAGTAGGTTCTGTGCTTTATAACGCGAAACAAGTTTGTCCTGCCTTCGACCCTGAGGCTCAGACCCGAAGGGAGCGAAGTCGAGGGTTTCGCTACTCCTCAATATGTTTAGTATAACAAATCTTTAAGGAATTTCAAGAAAAAAATGATTGACAATTTCAGAATTTTCATCTATAAGTTTTCACAATAAGTAAAGCCGGGGTGGCGGAACTGGTAGACGCGCATGGTTGAGGGCCATGTGGGGTAACCTGTAGGAGTTCAAGTCTCCTCCCCGGCACCACCACACCACCCCTTCAGACTTGCCAAAGCCTTGAAATGCGAGTAAATCCTGATATGGTCAAGTCTCCTCCCCGGCACCACCACACCACCCCTTCAGACTTGCCAAAGCCTTGAAATGCGAGTAAATCCTGATATGGTCAAGTCTCCTCCCCGGCACCATCTCCCTTAGGGTCAATATGTTGAAACGGTGAAACGGTAAAGAGAGAAAAGAGAGAAGGGAAGAGGAAACCGGAGAAACGGGGAAAGGTACAAGACATCAGACATAAGACCGAAGACTACAGACCGATGAAGTGAGAATCGGAATATAGACGTGTCGGAGAGACGGGCATGAAAGACAAGTTTAAAGTAGAGAAATCGTTTGATTAATTAAATTGGTTAAATGGTCAACGAAAATAACGAAAGTTGTTCCTGTCAGGTGAGAATCATAGTTTATGAGAGATGCTTACGGGAAAACTTCACGATAGTGCATGGCATCGGCTATTCTTTTTAGTGCAATCATATAAGAAGCGCATCTTAGAGATTCCTTTTTTTCTTGAGTTAAATTCCACACAGCATCGAATGCCTTTACCATTATTTTCTCAAGATGGACATTAATCTGTTCTAAATCCCAGAAAAACGACTGGATGCCCTGCACCCACTCAAAGTAAGAAACTATAACTCCTCCGCTGTTTGCTAATATGTCGGGTACAACAATAACACCTTTCTCTCTCAGAATCTTATCTGCCTCTGCTGTTGTAGGTCCGTTTGCTCCTTCAACAATATATTTTGCTTTTACTGCAGGGGCATTCTTTTTAGTAATCTGACTTTCCAATGCTGCAGGCACAAGCAAATCAACATCCAAAAGAATCAGTTCTTGATTGGATATAAACTCGGTACCTTTCTTTTCATAACCTTTGAGGAAGTGATGCTCTGATGTTTTGCAATGTTTATTTATGCCTTTTAAGTCCAATCCTTTTGGGTCGTAGAGTCCACCGGTTACATCGCTAACCGCAACTACCCTACATCCTTGCTCAGCAAGAAGATATGCTGCTATGGAGCCAACATTCCCATACCCCTGGATTGCTGCAGTAATATCCGATGGATTGCGGTTTAACTTTTTAAGAAGTTGAATTGCTGAAATCATTACTCCTCTGCCTGTTGCCTCATGCCTTCCCAACGAGCCACCTAAAGCGAGGGGTTTTCCAGTAACAACATCAAGAACAGCATGTCCTTCAAACATACTAACGGTATCCATTATCCATCCCATTGTTTCTGCGTTTGTATTAACATCGGGAGCAGGAATATCCCGTCGTCCTCCAATAATAGGCATAATCATAACCGTGTAACGTCTGGTCAGACGTATAATTTCTTCCCGTGACATTTTCATCGGGTCACACTTGACTCCCCCTTTGGCACCACCATAGGGGATGTCTACAACTGCACATTTCAATGTCATCAACATTGCAAGGGCTTTAATTTCATCCAATGTCACATCCTGATGGTATCGTATTCCACCCTTGCATGGTCCTCTTATAGTCGAATGTTGTACTCTATATCCCGTAAAGACCTCTATGTGACCATCGTCCATTCTTACTGGAATAGCAACAGTGAGCTCACGTTCTGGTTGTTTGAGGATCACATGGACATTCGGGTCAAGATTTATTTTTTTAGCTACACTATCAAGTGTACATAACGAAATTTCAAATAGATTTTTATCCATAAAAACCTCCCTTTTATGTATCTAAACATATAACATTTTAACACAATGAAAATTGATTGTCAAGGCAAACTGTAAAAACACAGCTGTAATTATTTCTTTAGGGCTGATGTTATTCCTCAAGATTTATTACTCTGTGGAAAAAAAAGAGGTTCAATTGAGCGATACGACTGGCAATAACAACAAAGGGCAAGCTGCAAAACTTGCCCTTTGTTTTGGAAATTCAGGTTCAGGAGTTGAGTATCTCCTCTGCTTCCTCCTTATCAACATCCATAATATATTTTATTCCTGTAATGTCAGCTGCTTCATGTGTAAGGGCAGCAATATCGTTTCTATCAATAAGGCCAAGGTTGAATTTCCTGGCACCTGCCATAATTTGCTTTAATCCCTGACCAAGTCTATGTGCGTATGTATAAACGCCAAGTGCCCCGGTTGGAATCTTGTCAAATCGCTTACCAAATTTTTTCTTCAAATCAGAAGAGGTGACAAAGATTTCCTCTTTTGATGTGCCAAAACGTTCTATGTACACAGGGACTTGACCTTCGTCAATCTTTTTACCTATGGTTTTTCCGACCATTGCAGCAGCAAGGAAAGAGCGAGCCATACCAATCATTTTAACATACGGTGCACCAAGAGCGAGTCCCTTGAATATTTGGTCTTCAAGTATGTATCCACCTGCCAGCACCAAATCCGGGAGGAATTCACCTTTCTTTGCAAGTTTCTCGGCGTATTGGTAGAGCAAGGACCAGAGTTCTACCCCGGGAACTCCCCACTCATTCATCATTCTCCAGGGGCTCATTCCTGTTCCGCCTCCAGCACCATCTACTGTCAGCATATCAACCTTTGCTTTTGATGACCATTTCAACGCTCTTGCAAGGTCCTGCGGTCGGTATGCCCCTGTCTTTAAGAATACACGTTTGGCACCAGCTTTTCGCAATTCCTCAACCCTTTTTATAAAATCCCCTTCATCAGCCATTCCAACGCGCGAGTGACGTTCAAACTCCTTGAATGCGCCTTTTTTGAACGCCTCAATGACATTTGGGTCGGTAGGGTTTGGAAGAACCACATAACCTCTTTCGTAAAGTTGCAGTGCTCTTTCTATGGTTTTAAGTTTTACTTCACCTCCGATATCCTTTGCTCCCTGTCCCCATTTTAGTTCGACTGTCTCTGCCCCAAGGTTTTCAATTGCGTATTCTTGAATCTTGAGTCTTGTATCTTCTACATTTGCCTGAACTACTACGTCACCGTAGCCATTCTGCTGCCAATCTTTATACAACTTAATGCGGTTTTCAAGGTCAGGGGCTTTCAGGATTTTGCCCTTTTTGATTACAGAGTCAGCGTCCATTGCAACAACATTTTCACCAATGGTTAGAGGAAAACCACTAAGGGCTGCACCAATTGCAAGGCCATCCCAGTTTACTTTTGCTATTCTTGTTGAACCAAGACCTGGAATAACAAAAGGCAGTTTCACCTTGAGTGGCGCATTGGGACAGAGCGTCCTTTCAAGATTCACATTCGGGAATATTGCTTTGTCGGAATCAGCCTTGATCCCCTGAGCGCCGATAATACCGCCAAGAATGGTAAAGTGAGAAAGGTCAACAGGGTATTCTTTCTCACCAGCTGTTGTAATTATCCCAAAAGGTTGGGGATAGATAACCTCGTGTCCACGATAGGCGGATTTACCTATCTCACACATCCCGATACAACCGTCAACACAGGTTGTACACATCCCACTAATGGGCACAACTGAATCTTCCGTTCTGTTTTTGCTTAGGGTTGCAGCACTTCTGTTTATCCTTGTTAATGACATTTTATCTCCTTTCTTACTTTGACTTTTTTGTTTCAGGTTTTTCTCGAATACATGTTCCACATTCTCCCTTGAAACCCTCATAACACTTATAATCGTCATAAAATTCTATGCAAGTTGGTTGAAGAGAGTTATAGCAACCTCCGCAAACCACGCCAGGGGGCTCCGGACCCTGACATCGCAGCGAGATAACAGGACATATATACATACATGCGCCGCAGGTACGGCATACTTCGGACTTTATGTCAAACGGAGTTGTTATCTTTAATTTATCTCCTCTGTTAGCAAAACCAATCGCCTTTGCATCCATCTGCTCTTCGCATATTCTTACACACAAACCGCAGTAAACACAATCCTCCCAATCGGGTTTGAACCTTGTCTTTGTAACTCCTAATTTTGCTGCAAGGTCCTGTATAGTTTTTGAAGTGGGAGAACTTGCAAGGAGAAGTTCAACAAGCACCTTTCTTGCATGAACAACCCTTTTGGAAGCTGTTCTTATATAGAGACCTTCCTGAACGGGAAAGGTACAGGAGGTTACAAGTTTTGTATTCTCTCCCTTTCCTATCTCAACGATGCAGAGTCTACATCCACCCCAGGCGCTAAGCCCATCTCGGTAACAGAAGGTTGGGATATCTATACCCAGGAAGCTTGCTACTTCAAGGATTGTCCATCCCTTCTCTGCTTCAAATTCTATTCCATCGATTGTTATATTTGGCATTTATACCTCCTGTCCGACTACTGAGGTTTCTTTTAATTTTTCTAAAAATTTCTGACCATCTTTTGTCTCGAGGTCACATCGCAGGCAACGCTTTGCTTCCTTCACTGCTGCTTCTTGTGTTTGTCCCCCTTGGACCTCCTTAAAATTGCTTTTTCTTTCCTTAGGAGAAAGATGTGGCATTAACGGACGCTTTGCTTCTAATAATTCTTCTTCGGAGAGTTCAAGAGGTTCTATATACATTGACGGTCTTGTTACTTTGTATTCTCTCTTTATCTCTCTCCCGGTTAAAAATTTGTCAATTGATTCAGCTGCTACCTTACCAGAGGCAACGGCATCCACAACAGTATTTGGACCTGTAACTACATCTCCTCCGGCAAATATTCCTTTTCTGTCTGTAACAAATGTTTCTTTGTTTACTAGAACTGTTCCCCATCGGGAGGTCTCAAGCCCTGAACCTTTTTTAATGAATGATGTATCTGGTTGCTCACTTATTGCAATTATTAGTGTATCGAGTTCCACTGTAAACTCCGAACCTTCCACAGGGACAGGTCTTCTTCTACCTGTTTCGTCCACCCCCCCCAACTTCATTCTAATAAATTCACACTTCTTTAATTTTCCGTTCTCTGCAAAGACCTTTTTAGGTGCTGTTAAAAAGTCAATCTTTATACCCTCTTCAAGGGCAGCGTTAACTTCCTCTTTAAAAGCGGGCATTTCAGCAATCGTTCTTCTATAGAAGATTGTTATACTTTCGGGCATTCCTGTTCGCAAAACTATCCTTGCCGCATCTACTGCTGAGTTGCCTCCACCAATCACACCCACCCTCTTACCAATCTCTATTTTCTTTCCAAGATTAATAGAACTGAGCACTTTCATCCCAGTCAAAACACCCTTCGCATCCTCACCAGGTATGTTTAGTTCTAATGATTTATGTGAACCAGTAGCAATGAAAACTGCTCTATATCCCTTATTAAACAAACCATCGAAAGTGAAATCTTTCCCGAGTGTTTTATTGGTATGAATTTCAACTCCGGCACTCTTGATATATTCAATGTCAGCCTTTAATATCTCCCGGGGAAGTCTATATTCAGGTATTCCTACTGCAAGCATTCCTCCTACTACGGGTAGTTTTTCAAAAATGGTAACCTCATATCCTTTTTGGGCAAGATAAAATCCGCAGGTAAGCCCAGCAGGTCCGGCACCTACTATTGCTACTTTCCCTTTTCCATTCTTTTTAACAGGTTTTGCTTTAAGCATAAGACCTTTGTTTAAACCATAATCAGTAACGAACCTTTTAAGCATTCTTATAGCAATGGGCTCTCCGCCTTCGCTAGCCGAACACTTGGTCTCACAGGGGTGATGACATACACGAGCAATGACTGATGGAAGTGGATTATCTTTTTTTATTATTTTTAGAGCCTCTTCGTATTTTCCCTTGGTTATTAGAGAAATATATACCGGAGCTTCTGTATCAATGGGGCAGGTGTGTTGACAGGGAGAAGAGATTATTTCCTTACATACAGCAGCGGAACACTTTTTTTGCTTAATATGTTCAATATACTCATTCTTGAAATAGCGGAGTGTTGCTAAAACAGGATTTGGTGCAGTCTGTCCCAAACCACACAATGAAGTATCTCTTACCACATAAGAAAGGTCCTCTAATGTTTCAAGGTCCTCCTCTTTTCCCTTTCCTTCTGTTATATCTGTAACTATTTCAAGCATTTTTTGAGTTCCTTTGCGGCAGGAGAGGCATTTCCCGCAAGATTCATCTTGAAGGAAATTCAGGAAATACTTTGCGACATCAACCATACAAGTATTCTCATCCATCACAATCATACCACCAGAACCCATTATTGAGCCTGCTTTTGCAAGAGATTCATAATCTACGGGTAAATCCAAGAGTTTCTCTGGGATAGACCCTCCAGAAGGACCACCTGTTTGAACTGCCTTAAATTTTTTCCCGTTTGGTATACCACCTCCAGCACCGAATATCACTTCTCTTAAAGTCATTCCCATTGGTACTTCAACGAGACCCGTATTATTAACCTTACCAACAAGGGAAAAGATTTTTGTCCCTTTACTTGTTTTCGTCCCAATCTTTGAGAACCAGTTTACACCTTTATCAATTATTTTGGGGACATTTGCCCAGGTTTCCACATTATTGATATTCGTTGGTTTACCAAACAATCCTTTTTCAACAGGATAAGGAGGTCTCTGTTTTGGTGAACCCCTCTTCCCTTCGATAGACTGAATAAGAGCAGTCTCCTCTCCACAAACAAATGCGCCCGCTCCGGTTGCAATCTTAATATCAAAGTTGAATTCAGAACCAAGGATATTTTTGCCTAAAAGACCAGTTTCTCTTGCCTGGTCAAGTGCTATTGTGAGATTTCTTATTGCCAGAGGGTATTCATTCCTGACATAAACCCAACCTTCTTCCGCACCTATGGTATAGGCGCCAATAATCATACCTTCGATAACAGAATGTGGGTTTCCTTCGAGAAGGCTTCTATCCATATACGCCCCTGGGTCACCTTCGTCTGCATTACATATTATGTATTTCACATCACCATTTTGCTTTCGTGCCATTTCCCACTTCTTTCCTGTTGGGAAACCCGCCCCTCCTCTTCCACGTAAACCTGAATTTTTGATATTTTCTATTATCTGGTCCTGTGATAATTCCAACGCCTTTGCGAGTGATAGGTAACCACACGTTGCAAGATAATCATCTATAGTTGTAGGGTCTATAAAAGGATTATTGCCTAAAAGATTTCTTTTCTGTACCTTATAGAATGGTATATCTTCTTGATAGGTATAAGGTTTACCTGATTCTGGGTCTTTGTAAAGGTGTTTGTCTATTACTTTTCCCAATATTATTGTATCCTCAACGATGTTTTCAACATCTTCAGGTTTTAGATGCTGATAAAAAATACCTTCTGGATAAATAATTATGTTGGGTTCTGCTTCACAGAAACCATGACATCCGGTAACCTTTATATCAATTTTTCCCTTTGCCTCTTTCTCGAATGCATCAATAATCTTTTGTGAACCCCTTGCCTGACCGCAGGTGCCAGAGGATATGGAGACAAACTTCTTCTTCTTTTTTTTCAATGCCTTCTTATGTAATTCCCGTAAATCCTTTGCGGTTTTTATTCTTTTCACTTCTCCCCCATTTCTGTTCTTTTGAGCAATGCAAGTGCCTTTTGAGAGGACATACCTCCATAATATTCTCCGTCTATTACCACGATGGGCCCAATGGCACAGCAGCCAAGACAATTGACTGTATCAAGGGAAAATTTCATATCTTCGGTTGTTTCACCAGGTTTAATTCTTAGTTTCCTTGAAAGTGTCTCTACAATTCTCTGACCACCTCTTACATGACAGGCAGTCCCAACGCAAGCAGTAACAATATGTTTCCCTCTCGGCTTCAAACTGAAGGTTCTATAGAAAGTAGCAACGCCATAAACATCCATCAGCGGTATCCCAAGCTCCTGTGAGACAATCTCGAATATCTCTTTAGGTAGCCAGTTAAATTCTTCCTGGATGCCCTGCAGAATTGGTATCAAAGCACTTCTATCTCTCCTGCTTCTCACTAGTACATGATCAATCTTCTTTAGATCTATTTCCATCAGTAGCTCCTTTCTTATTTTTAAGTACTTTCTTGATATATAATTTTATTCTTTGTATACTCTTTGTAAAGCGGACATTCTTTATATTTCTTGCAAGTACAGAATCTTTCCTTCTTAGAACCAGAGGGGATCATTATTCGCTTTGCAAGTGCCTTGCAATATCTTACAGTTATCTCTTCATAAAACAGACACTTCTTATTCATCACAACTTATCTAATAAGCAAGAATTGTGCCAAATGTAGAAATAACCCTAAGTCATTATACGAAAAGGTTTAATTAGTTATTATAGATTGAGAAATGGATAAACTTTGTCTAAAAAATGGACAGGTAATAACTAAATCTTTATTTTTCAAGAAGATAAAATGCTGTATAAAATCTATACGAGTATAATTTCTATACAGTTTTAAAAGGTTTTCTTATGATTCTATATTTTTTTATTTTGTTATACAGGGTCATTCTATTAATCTTCAAGAGCCCGGCAGACCGGGTAATATTCCATTTTGCACCTGAAAGAACATTGTTAATATATTCTTTTTCAATATCCTCAAGAGATTTGTTAAGGGGATAACATATTTCTGTTCTTTCTTCAGCAAATTCTCTAATTCGACGAGGAAGATCCTCGGGGGTAATAAAGTCTTTGTTGCCGAGGACCATAGCTCTCTCGATTGTATTCTCAAGTTCTCTCACATTTCCAGGCCAATAGTAGTTTATTAAAAGAGAACTTGTTCTTTTGGATACACCTTGAATTTCTCTTTTTGTTTTTTTCTTATACTTATTTATAAAATAATGTACGAGCAGTGGAATATCTTCTTTCCTTTCCCGCAAGGGTGGTAAATCTAAGGGGATGACATTGAGTCTATAATATAAATCCTGCCTGAAATTACCACGTTCTGTTTCTTTCTCAATATCCCTATTGCTTGAAGCAATAACCCTGAAGTCTACTTTAATTAATTTTGAGCCACCCACTCTTCTAAATTCTCTTTCCTGTAAAACCCTCAGTAAATCAACCTGGGTGTTAAGATTCATCTCTGCAATTTCATCAAGATAAAGTGTCCCTTCGTTTGCAAGTTCGAATCTTCCCTTCTTTGAATTTACTGCACCGGTAAATGCCCCTTTTTCATGTCCAAATAACTCACTTTCAAGAAGGTTCTCTGGTATTGCAGCACAGTTTACCGTTATAAATGGGCCATCTTTTCGCGATCCGTGCTGATGTATGGCTTTTGCAATAACCTCTTTTCCTGTTCCACTTTCTCCATGTATTAGTATTGTGGAATCAATATCTGCGACATTCTCTATTAGTTCGAAAATGCGTTTCATCGCCAAGCTTTTTCCTCTTATATTCTTGAGACTATACTTATCCTTCAATTGTTTACGAAGCAGAACATTCTCAATAATCAACTGTTGTCTCTCAATGATCTTTTTTATAATTAAACTGAGTTGCTCTAAATTAAGTGGTTTAGTGAGATAATCGCAAGCTCCTTTTTTTATAGATTGAACAGCTGTTTCAATTGATGGATGATCTGTAACCATGATAACAGGAATTTTGGATTTTCTCTTATTGAATTTGTCGAGTAGGCAGATGCCATCCATCTTAGGGAGTTTCAGGTCTACAATTGCAATATTAAAGTTACGAGTTTCACACTTTTCTAGGGCTTCCTCTGCTGAAGTTGCAGTTTCCGTATGGTATCCTTCCATTTTCAGCCAAAATGAGAGCATTTTTCTTGTTATTTTTTCGTCGTCAACAATCAACATAGAAGGTTTTTTGATCATTATTCCCTTTGGCTTATAATGGCTTCCTTTGTTGTTTTCAGCAACTCAATGTAGTTCTTCGTGTTGCTGTAGTGTTTACATTCAGCATTCATAATTGCTTAAAATTTATACAGTAAGATATTAAAAAAGTCAAGAAAAAAATAAATTGGAATTTACCCTAAGCGAAGTCGAAAGACTCAAGACAGACTTAACTTCGGTTCAGGGATCGTAACGACGGGATTTACTGAGTATTTACCTGCGATTAAAAGCTAAAATTTCTTGCTTAGCATATTATGGAAATATTCCGCGTTCTTTATAAACCTTCTCGAGACGCGAGAGTGCAACAATATAAGCAGCGGTGCGCCAATCGGTTTTATACTTCTTAGCTGTATCACGGACCCTTCTATGGGCTTCAACAATTTTCTTGTGCAGTTTGATGTCTACCTCGTCGAGATCCCATGATTCGTTTCGCTTGTTCTGTAACCATTCGAAGTAGCTGACTATCACACCACCAGCATTGCAGAGGATATCAGGAATCAGATCAATTCCTTTGCTTTGAAGAATTGCATCTCCATCTGGATTTGTTGGACCATTAGCTCCTTCAGCAACGAGCTTCACATTTAATAACGGTGCAGTTTTAGCTGTAATCTGATTTTCAAGTGCCGAAGGAATGAATAAATCCGCATTTGTCTTCATAAAAGTTTCGTGGTCTATTGACTTCGCCTTTGGATAACCGGATACAAGGCTATTGTGTGACGCGGCATAGTGAACAAGCTCTTCTGGATCTATGCCCTTTGAGTTGTAAATCGCTCCACTAATGTCCTCAACCGCTATAAGCTCTGCACCGTGAGGTTTCATTAAGCGAGCTGTCCAGGAACCAACATTCCCAAATCCCTGAACAAAGTATGTAGAACCTTTTAAGTTGAAGTTTTTGTACCGTGCCCAGTCTTCAATTGAAAAAACAATTCCCTGACCTGTTGCCTTATCACGTCCCAAGCTGCCACCCAAGCCAATGGGCTTGCCCGTAACAACAGCAATGCCACATTGACGCTGATTGGGTGGCAAAGTCGACAGGTATGTGTCAAGAATCCACGCCATTATTTGGGCATTTGTGTTCACGTCCGGAGCCGGAATGTCATAATCAGGACCGATGTTGTTGCCTAAGGCAAAGGTGAAACGGCGGGTAATACGTTCCATTTCCGTTTTTGTATAGTTTGTGGGATCTATCTGGATGCCACCCTTTGCACCCCCCAATGGTATGTCAATTATTGCTGATTTCCAGGTCATCCAAGTAGCAAGAGACCTTACTTCATCAAGGTCAACGGAAGGATGGAAACGGAGCCCTCCTTTGTAAGGACCCAACACATTATTATGCTGCACACGGAAACCAGTAAACATTTCAATTCTCCCATTGTCCATTTTTACCGGAAAATTGACCAATATTTCATTGGTCGTCATTGAGAGGATCTTGCAGATATCGGGGTCGAGTCCCATTATCTTTGTTGCCTTGTCAAATTGTTTCTTCACATTCTGATAGAGATTAGGTTTTTTCTCTCTTCCTTCAGGTTTTGCCATAATGGTTACTTCCTGGACATACTCCTCACAACGCCAGATACCCCCTTCAGGTTTTGAAATGGTGCAGGTTTCACGCTTTGCACAATTCACACATAAGCCTTTATATTCTTCTGTGACCTTCTCTACAGCCTTTTTCGTATAGAGCAATTTCCATTCTTTTTCCTTCCGAATCTTCGGGATAACAATCTTTTCTCCTGTCTTTTCCTTCTGCTTTAAGGTTGTCTTCCTTCTTTTTTTAGTGTCAGCCATTCTACACACCTCCTTTCTTTTATCATTGTATCAAGCAATTTTCGTGCCAATAGCTTGCAACTACCCCGAATTCGCACTTTTTACGGGTTTGAAATTCACATTCTGCTGATTAACGAATTGCTAAACGGGAACTTAGCAGATAAGGGTTTTGCTCTCGGTCATTTTCTTGCAGTTCCTAAAGCTCTAAAAATACGTAATAAACTTGAGGAAATCTGTCCCACAGGGGAGAAATTCCCCATCAAAAAATAGCTACTAGAAAAATAGAAGGGAAAATTAAGAAGGAAGTTTTTTGATTTTTTTCAGTTTCTCGCGCAGTGTTTTGCGGTCAATACCAAGTATCTCAGCAGCTTTGGACTTATTTCCATTTACGTTCGACAGGACATTTCGAATGTATTCAACTTCCATTTCAGCTAAGGTGCGATTAAATCCTGTTCCACGCAGGGCTGAGAAACGCATAAGCGATGGTAAGTCCGGGACATCAATAATGTCTTCCTCTGTCATCACTACAAGCCGCTGGATGACATTCTGCAGTTCTCTCACGTTTCCAGGCCAGTAGTAATTTTTCAAGACCTGCAACGCTTTATCAGAAAAACGTGGTGTAAGCTTATCAAGTTCCTTAGCAAACTTTTTTGCAAAATGATTGGTCAAAAGCAAAATATCATTTGCTCTCTCTCTCAAAGGAGGAATGTCAATAGTAATAACATTGAGACGATAGTATAGGTCTTCACGGAAAATACCCTTATGCACCAAACTGAGTAAGTCCTTGTTGGTAGCAGCCAGTATCCTTACATTTACTTTTCTTGCACTTCGGGATCCTACCATGCATACTTCTTTATCCTCAAACACTCTGAGCAGTTTTACCTGCATAGCGAGACTTGTCTCGCTGATTTCGTCAAGAAAGATTGTTCCACCATCAGCCGTTTGAAAGAAACCTGAACGGGATTCTGTAGCTCCCGTGAAGGCTCCCTTCACAAATCCAAAAAGCTCACTTTCGAGTAGTCCCTCCGGAATTCCACCACAGTTTACCGGCACGAATGGAGCTGGGGCTCTTGGGCTGGTGTAATGGATTGCCCGAGATACAAGTTCTTTTCCTGTTCCGCTTTCGCCCGTAATGAGAACCGTTGCAGAAGTTGCTGCTGTCTTGGCTATGGTTTTAAAAACTTTTTGTAATGCCTCGGATTCTCCAATGAGACCATGGGGAGGTGGGGCCTTCTTGAGTGGACTCGGTTTTCCGGCTTTGCGAATATGAAGTTTTTTTATTGCTCGGTTGACCGCAGAAAAGAGTTCTTCATCTGTAAAAGGTTTAGCTAAATATTCCTCAGCACCTGTTTTAACCGCTTCTACCGCCCCTTCAATAGATGCATAGCCTGTGATCATTATAACTTCTGTATTTGTATAGTTTTCCCGAACATGGCGGATGAGATCAAGACCGCTTACACCCGGCATTTTAAGGTCTGTTATAACAAGGTCTGTCGGGGTCGCTTCAAGAATCCTGAGCGCTTCAGCGACACTCGAAGCAGTGAAAACCTGATATCCCTGCGATTTCAGGTTTCGATGAAGTAATTCAAGTGTATCAGGAGCATCATCTACAACAAGAATTCCTTCTCTTTTAGACCGTAGTGCCATTTTTCTACTCCTGGTTCTGTTGCACCGTTATGGGAAAAATAATCTCAAATCGGGAACCACGTCCGACCTCGCTATCTACATTAATTTTTCCTCCGTGAGAAGAGACGATTCCGTGAACTACGGGAAGCCCCAGTCCTGTCCCCTGACCGATCTCCTTTGTAGTAAAAAACGGAATGAATATTTTCTTCATTACATCACTGTTCATTCCGATACCCATATCTTCGACAACAAGGGAAACCTGGCCATTATAAAATTCAGTTTTTATTATGATTTTACCTCCTTCAGGCATTGCCTGGATGGAATTAACGACAAGATTAACCAACACCTGGGTCAACTGCGCGGAGTCGGCAGTAATCTCCGGTAGGTTCGGAGAAAGAGAATGTTCCACTGTTACTCCCTCTTTAGCACATCTGGATTCAAGGAAATAAAGGCCTTCTGTGACCATTTGGTTTAGGTTGATTTGAGTTTTTTTCGGAGGCATTTGCCGCGCGAATATCATAAGTTTTTTAATAACTTCCCTTGCGTGCAACGACGCCGTCACTATTCGCTCAACATCCTCCTCCGCTTGTTTGGGAAGTTTAGGACACTTTTTCGTAAGTTGGGCAAAACCAAGGATGTTTGCCAGTGGCTCATTTAGTTCATGCGCCACACCGGCAGCAAGCTGTCCAATGGTAGCCAAACGATCTGCATGTCTGAGCTGCTCCTGGAGAATCAATTTTTCTTCCTCTACCTGTTTCCTCTCGATAACGAGAGCCACATTTTTGGCAATCGTGTCAATCAGTTTTCGCTCTTCTTTGAGGAATGGTCCCTCGTCGAGTTGTGGTTTTTCAACGGTGTATACTACTTCTACAACTCCACGGTGACTACCATCAACGATAATATCAGCAATCTGCTTCTGGGGCGTGTCCTGAAAACCCGGTGTTGCATAGGAATTGGCATCCAAAACAATCCTGGCATGGGCAATTTCAGGATATAACCATGCAGGAGGGAAAAGTTCTACAATACCTTGCAGGATTTCTCCCAATGATACCCCCGGTTGTTCAGCTATCTGGGATATTCCATATAGGCAGGTCAATTCCTTGATACGTTCACGCAGCTCAACCTGCGATCTCCTATGAGATAGGGCGATCTCGAGTGTTTTACCAATATCTTCATAGAACTGTATTTCCCCCTTTTTAAAGAAATCCTTCTTTTTGCTTTTAAGCTGGAGAAGCCCAATTTCTTCATCATTAATAAGAAGGGGAATAAAGATTAGTGACTTATATCGTTTGTTTTCCCCGATATTATAATACCCTGCTTGGCCATATTTCTCAGTAAGGAACTTCAGTGAATTTGCCAGGTTTCCTGTCCAGAAACCTCCATCTCTACTATAAAAGGGCATAGAAGAATCAATTTTGCCAAAGAAGATATCTGTGCATATCTGCTCAGAAGCTGATTTTTCCTCTAAACAGGGAATAATCACTCCATCTTTATTCCGCAAGCAGTTCATCATCCCAAAACGCGAAACTTTCCTGGAATTCTGCTTTATCTCCAGACTGTAACATTTGCCATGCGTCTTCAACCGTAGCTCAACCGAATCACATTCAGAGGAATCAATGAGAATATTCGAAACTTCACGCATGAAATCAAATCTTAAGGGTCCGCGGGTTGCATAGTGCAGTATCTGATGTGATAAAGATTGAAAGTCCTTTACCATTTTACGATCTGAGGTTCTTACATCTGTTTTTTTGGCATTTGCTTTCATTTTATTCATAGTATATTAATAATAAGTGGAGTTATAAAAGTCAAGTAAAATCTTTTCCAACATCACCGGTTTCAAAAAGTTTGTGCAAAATTTGGATACCAAGCGTTTATACAGTGAATATTATGTGAAACCAAGAATATTGTTTATATGATGATTTTGCCATATAATCCTTCGTTTCAGTCAAGGATAAATTTCACCAAGAACTCTAATTTTACGATTTCAGATTCTCGGTTATCTTTTTCATTTAGCTCTCTCTTAGCCAATTTAAATGCTTTTTCTCTTTCAGTATTGGAGTTTTCTCAAACTTCTCGATTGCTTGGTTCAGGGTATTAGATGCAAGAAGGGCACAATGTTCATCCTCAGGTGGAAGTCCACCGCAGGTTCCGAGAACGACATCCTGTGTAATCTTTTTTGCTTCATTTATGTCCTTTCCTTTTGCAAGTTCTGTAACAATGCTTCCACAGGCTATACTTGTCCCACAACCATCGGTAAGGAAATTACATTTCTTAATGATGTTGTTTTCAACGGTTAAGAAGAATTCCATAGTATCACCACAGGAACCCGTTATTTTTCCATAACCATCAGGTTTGTCAATCCTGCCCAGGTTCCTTGGATGAAGCCAATGGTCTATGATCGTTTTAGAGTAATGTTTTCTTGCATCCTGCAGGATTTCTTCTTGAAGTTGTTCGGCAAATTTATCAAAATTTGATTTCATATCAAATAATCTTGTGTGTAACTATGCATTTTTTGTAGCCGCACCTTTTAAGGTGCATTAGAAAATATGGCGCAGGCTAAAGCCTGCGACTACAAAGATTGCCGCAATGTCTGATTGAGTTTCTCAAGCAGTTTATCAAGGTTCACCTTATATTTTTCTGCTGCTTCTTCAACTGTTCCCCAGAGAGGTTCGCCGCATACAAGACAAGGAATGCCATAATTCATAAAAATATTCACGGTACCGGGGAATTCTTCAAGAATTTCTTCTATTGTTGTATCCTTTGTTATCTTATTCATCCTCTTCGGTAATGATTGCCCTTTTGAAATCTTCGGGTTCTACTCCCGGGACATCAATCTTTTTCTTATTATAAAATTTTTCTATCTTTGCCTTTATATCTTTTCCTTTTCTTTTTGTATCTTTCAACTCCTTTTCCATAATATTCAGTTCTGATTTTGGGTAAAGTGTGAAATCACCTGTAATGTTTATATCCTTGATTTTTTTTTCTCTCACTTCCTGTGCAGTTCTTATGAGCCCACCCTTTGCTTTGTACATTCCGTATAGTATCTCGATTCCTTCCTTAATTCTTACACTCTTTGGAATGCGTGGTGTTTTTCTATACAGAAATTCAGGGGAATTGAACCAAACCGCAAGTTCCTTCATCTTTATGATAATTTCGTCATTCAATTCAACGGATTCCAGTTTTCCCAAATGCTTTGCAAATTTTTCTCTAAGTACTTTTATAATATCTTTTCTCGGAGGAATAGAACCGAGTTCTCTTTTTATAGTTGTTACATTCTCTTTCATTGTCTTAAAGACTTTATCCCTGAATTTTTCATCCGGAACTTTTATTGCCTTTGCCATTTTCTCATAATCGAAATCCAGAATAACTGAACCAACAAAAGCCATAGAATCAGCAATATCTGCACCACCAAGACCTGCGATTTTTCTACCTTCATTTGTTGTGATATCATTTACACTCTTAAAATTTGTCTTGATACCAAATTCCTCATAAGTTTGTATGGGCGGAACCGAAAGATGTTCATAAATATCCTTCATCATCCTGGGAAAGTGAGGATTGTTTCTATTCCATATTACATGATAAAATATCTGATTACGGTCGAGATACACCGTTCCACCACCAACTTCTCTTCTAAAAACAGGAAGCTTTGCTTTTTTGCAGTATTCGAGGTCTACTTCTTGTTTTGCATCCTGAAAATATCCTATACTGATAAATGGGGTTTTAGGAGACACAATATCGATTGCCTCTATACCCATTCTTGCAAGTGCGTGGAAAATTAGCATAGAATCTTCCCATTCCAATTCTCCAAGATTAAAAAGATACATAGTAATTTCCTTTTTAGTAGTTATTAGAAGTGTATTCGGTATTTAATGGAATACATTGTCGTATTTCTCAATTAAATCCAGCAGCCCATCATAGTCCAGTGTATCACCTTCAAAACCAAGCGCACGCGCATCAAGGTCAGGTTTGAGATATACTATTTTGGCTCCGCTGTTTTCAACCTTTGCAAGTTCTTTTGAGAGGTTTTCAGGGACTGATTTTTTATTTGAGAAATAAACTCCATCTTGAATAAAGCACACCGCGTCTTCCGGGGTAATTAGATTAAAAACAGTTGTTAAAGCCTCGATTTGATTTGGTGATTTACTGATCAAGAACAAAGTGTTAGGCATCATTCCTCCTTTCAAAATGTAATAACTGCTTTTGCTTCTTTAACCATAGTTTTGAGTTTCTGTGTATCCAATAGTTCTCCATCAACCAGTTTATCCCTGTCAAGGCCATATTTATCCATAGATTCCTTATGGATATGTAGTTTGATGTTGAACTCTCCTGCTCCACCAAAAGCCTGATCTATCGGCTGATGACCAATATTTTCTGGTTTCTGCCCCTTCAATCCGCAGTATATACCTTCGCCCACCAGAACAAGGTCTGTTGGAATATCCATTGAGGCTATTGCCATTGCAGCAAGAAAACCTTCAACAGAAAAAATTGAACCATAAGGAGCCCTGGTTGCCAATATTAGAACATTTTTCATAATTATCCCCCTCTATTGTATACCGAAGTTTATGAATTTGTCCGATGTTGCAATCATATCTGCTAAAACAGCTGTTCCAGCAAACCTTGTGTTCTCAACAAGAGATTGTTTTTTCATACCCCTGTATTTTGCACATAGACCACAACCGCGAATAAAGGCACCTTTTGCTGCTAAATCTTTGAATCTTTCTCCAATATTTCTATCGCTTGGGGTGAAAATATCAGCACCCATATTCCAGATTGCATCGAGATAAAAGAATATTGATACTTCATGTCCCCTCTCAAGTGCCCTTTTTGCTATTTCGTATGCAGTGTCGGAATTCTGGAAAGTGTATGGTCCTGTCTGGACCATCATAGAAATCTTCATATGAACCTCCTTCTCTTAATATTTGTAACAACTTTCTCTTCTATTCTCTTTAAGTAGCTGTAATTGATTCAACAGGGAATTTAAGAGATTGAATTTTCTTTCAATTCCTGTCAATATTTGATTTGCTTGCTCAGAATTTAGGTCTTTTTTAGATAGACCTTGATTGTCTCACCTTCTTCTTCGGTGCCGAGAAATTCATTGCCAGTTGTGTTGCACCACGCTGGCATATCTTCCTTAATTCCTTCGTCGTCAGCCAGAACCTGGAGAACCTGCCCGGATGAAAGTTCCTTCATTTTTTTTGATGTTTTAACAATGGGCATTGGACAGCTTAAGCCCATACAATCAAGTGTTACATCGAATTCCATTGTATCTCCTTTTCTACGGGTGGCTATAGCAAAATACTGTAGCCACCGGGTTTAAGACTAAAACTTAGAAGGATACTTGTATATCTGCATCCTTTGCTTCATTTACAAAAGACGCTACACCACCGACCGTAACGCCGTCAATTAGGTCTTCCTTAGTCATTCCAGCAATACCAAATGCTGCTGAACAGGCAACAAACCTGATACCAGCTTCCATTGAATTCTTGATGAATTCGGGAAGTGTCATCGGTGCATTATTTAAGACAATCTTTTTTGCCGCACCTTTCTTGATAATATTGAGCCCACTCATTGTGAAAAAAAGCATTACATCCATATCGGAAGCCTTAGCACCCATTCCAAGCATGAATGGAGGAAAAGCTTTTTCAGGCGCATCAGAACCACAGAAAACGACCATTTTAGCCATATTTTTCACCTCCTTTACACTAAATTTCAATTATCCATAAATTGACGAATTAATTCAAAGACTCCTCATCACATTTCGTATGGGATGGACTATCATGGTCACATTGGCTTTCACCAATCGAAAGTTCGTCATTTATGAAGTCTTCGATTATTTTATCAACAGGACCAGAGGCTCCAACTATTGTTTTGATTCCAAATTGTGAAAATAGCGTTTGAGCTCGAGGACCCATTCCACCGGTAATAATACAGTGCACCTTATTATCTGACAAAAACTTGGGCAGAAAACCTGGCTCATGCCCTGGATTCGGAATTACCTTCTTATTTTTTATCTCTCCATCTTCAATATCCACTAAAGTATATTCAGGACATCTCCCAAAATGCCCAGATACATTTGCGCCATCTGTAGAAACTGCAAGTCTCATTGCTTACCTCCTTTTATTTTTGGTTTCATCATAACCTTGATATTTAATGTGTTTGAAACCATGCACTTTTCTGCTGACTGATTTATTAATTTTCTTATTGCAAGAACATTTTCTTTATGAGAGATGGTTATGTCAGGAGTTATTTCAATGGTTTTGAATTTGAAAATGCCATCTACCAATTGTGCTTTTCCTGTCGCCTTGCTTGAGTATGAAACGAGAGAAATGGTTTCTTTTTTGACTAAATCAAGAAAGGTGGTCATTATGCAGATATCCACCGAAGCAACAAGAAGGTGCTCGGGCGACCAGTAAACTGGGTCACCTCCGAATTCTGGAGGGCAGCCGATGCGAACATCTGGTTTTTTATCTGACTGCAAGACACCTTCTTTGGCTTCTTTCCATTCTGTTTCTATTTCATATTCATAGACTCTTGGAGTAAAGGAAAGTTTTCTTTTTCCGAGCCACCCGTCATTAGCAAGGGGTTTTGCATCGAGAGAGGGTATGTAAGGCTTAATGTCTACGACAGGTGTGCCGTCGATTGCGTCAAGGTCCCTGACTTTTAGAATATTATTCTGTTTTTCTAAAAGTTCAACAACAGTATAGCCTAACGGCGTAGGCCTGTTGGGAGATCTTGTAGCGAAAAGTCCGTGTTTTTTTTCTTCCCAGGGTGTAGTTGTGAGGAGAGAACAGTTTTTGGATTCGTGAAGGAAATAAAATATGTGGAGATGAGAAAAAGTCTCAATATCCTTGAGGCCTTCGGAAAATTCATTAAATATTTCTATGTTTGATAGTTCTTCTTTACTTTGGTTTTGGGTTTCCTCCGTTGTTTTGTACTTTGAATGAACTATTCCTATTGTTTTTATACGATATGATTTCATAATATACTTTATCATCAAAATTTAAGTTTTTGATTTTACCATTTTTGCCCAAAATGTCAAGATATTTTATCACTTCATTCCTATGTATACCAAGAGAAGCAGAAATATCAGATAGTGTAACAGGTCTTCTTTTGAGCAACTCAAAGATTCTCTTTTGATTTTCGAAGGGAAAAACCAAGTCGTCTTGAGGGTACAGGTCCGTAAATGTGGTTTATGTTAGTTTTTCCCATATCTTTCTTATTTCGATAGTTGCTGGACTTTCTGCATACTCTACGGCAGGAATTCCATTCACCAGAGCTTCTACTATCTTCTTGTCAAAAGGTATTTTGCCAATTACAGAAATGTTTTCACCTTTGCACCATTTTTCAATTGCCTGCGAATTCTCATAGTTTATATCATATTTGTTTATGACGCAATTGGTCTTGATACCAAAGTGCTTTGCGACACCAGCGACTCTTTCGAGATCGTGTATTCCTGAAAGAGAAGGTTCTGTTACAATAAGAGCAAGGTCAACACCTGTTAGGGCAGCAATAACAGGACATCCAATCCCCGGTGGTCCATCAATTATTACATAATCCGCTTTTTTCTCCAAAGCCAATCGTTTTGACACCTCCCGTATGATGGATACGAGTTTTCCTGAGTTTTCCTCTGCTACGCCGAGCTTAGCATGAATCATAGGTCCATATTTTGTTTCCGAAACAAACCATTCTCCGGAAATATTGTCGATCATTTTAATTGCATCGACGGGGCAAACATAGGGACAAATTCCACATCCTTCGCAGGAGGTTGGGTCAACTACAAATGTATGAGGAATCGCATCAAATCTGCAGACATTTCTGCATTCGCCGCATTCTGTACACAGACTGCTATCTATTGTTGCTTTTTGTCCGCCTTTGAAGCCGTGAGTTTCCAGAATTGTTGGGTGCAGCAGAAGATACAAATCTGCCGCATCCACATCGCAGTCGCAGAGTATCTTGTTTTTCGCAAGTGTCCCAAAGGATGCTGTTGTTATTGTTTTTCCTGTTCCACCTTTTCCGCTTATGACTACTATTTGTTTCATTAGATTAAAGTATCAAGAAGTAGGGGTTGAAATAATATTGTTTAAGTTTTTCCAAATATTGTCGAATATATTGATGTATTTGCTTCCTTCTTTCAGCATTGGGATGCCATAGGAATACAGAACAGCAATTTTTCTATCATAAGGTATTTCACCAAGAAGAGGTATATCTTCAATCTTAATATAGTCATTAACACCCATATCTCCAGAACCTGCAAGATTGATGATAACACCAAATGGGATTGTTAGTTTCCTTAGAACTCCTACCGCAAGCTTTAGGTCATTTAGTCCAAAAGGTGTGGGCTCGGTAACAAGTATTGTAAAATCGCTTCCTTTCACTGTTTCGATAACGGGGCACGATGTGCCCGGAGGTGCATCGATAATATAGACAGTATTTTTGTCGTTAGATAAGCCGATTTTTTTAACGAATCTTATCAAAGGCGTTGCCATAGGTTCACCAACATTCAATTGACCCTGGAAGAACTTTATTCCACCGCTATTGCCTATTTTCACAAATCCTATTTCTTTATCTTTTTCACTGATTGCTTTTTGAGGACAGAGAAGGCTGCAGCCACCGCATCCATGACATAATTCCGGGAAAACCAGTACATTTTTCTTGATAACAACGATTGCATTGTATGCACAAACCTCGCTGCATTTGCCACAATAATCACATTTAGAGAAATTCACCTCTGGAATTGGTATACCGAAAAATGTTTTTTTTGCAATTTCGGGTTTTAGGAAAATGTATGCGTTAGGTTCCTCAACATCACAGTCAAGGAAGCTTGTCTTTTCATTTGAGTTTTGTTCCAGGAACATTGCCAGATTTACTGCTACAGTTGTCTTACCCGTTCCTCCTTTTCCACTTGCGACTGATATAATCATTACAAAAAACCTTTAAGATTCGAAATTGCGAAATTCGAATCTTGGAAATTTAAATACACAGAACGTGAAGTTACCCAGTAACAAATTGTTCATTTTGTCGTTTATTCTAATTTTTGCAATTTCCATTTTCTAATTTCGGGTTTTCAAAGTTTTAGTTGCATATTACTGAATATGAGGTATTATTTTTTGCTCCAATATGTTCTTGGGTAGTGCACCTATAATCTGGTCAACAGGAGCGCCATCTTTAAAAACCATAAGCGTTGGGATACTCATAATATTGTATTTCTGCGCCACGGTAGGGACCTCATCGACGTTCATTTTACAAACATTCAGTTTTCCGTTGTAATCCTCTTTCAGTTCCTCAACAATTGGTGAAACCATTTGACATGGACCACACCATGGTGCCCAGAAATCGACGAGAACTGGTAGAGTAGATTTTAATACATTATCATTAAATTCTTCTTCGCTTTTTATTTCCATTCCTGCCCTTTCTTTATTCAATGTTTACTAAGCATTATCCTTCAAATATTTGTTCACAGCCTCCTGGACCGTCATATTAGCACTAAATCCTAAGGCAGACTTTATTCCTGCCGCATCAAGAGCATCTTTGGCATTTGGTCCCACAGCAGATGTTAAGACAACTTCAACACCTTTTGATGAAATCAACCGGACAGCCTCTGGACCTGCTCCTCCACTCATATCTTTTCCCGGATTCAAGAAAGGCTCATATTTCAGTGTTTCAGAGTCAAACATCACAAAATAAGGACACCGCCCGAATTGCTCGCTAACCTGCGCATTCATCGAATCACCTGCAGCGGATACTGCAATCTTCATTTAACCTCCTTTGTAAAGCCGACACCTACTTCGAGAAAGTTCTCTCCATACTCTTGCTTGAACATTTTTATTGCAGCGCTTCCACTGCAATGGCAGGGTCCTACTTTTTGAACATTCAGTCTCTTAAAATCCAGTATGATTTCCTTTATACCTCTTGAAGTGTATGAAACAAGGTGAAAACCTCCGAGAGCAAGATAGATATTTCTGCTTATTTTTTCTTTTGCATTTTGCATAATTTCAGCTATACCAGGATGCGCACATCCGGTGATAATTACAAGTCCTTTTTTGGTCTTAATAACAAGAGATTGTTCTTTTATCAATGCTCCAAGCTCTCCAGTGGAATAAACATTGTTACATATTTCTTTTCTTTTACTAACCTCTACTAATGTTGTTCCATATGAACTTACTTTTTTCTTGAAACTGTCAGGAAACGAAACGGGTGCATATACAGATACATTTGGGTTTGTTCCGAGAAAATCCCACAATCCTCCTGTATGGTCACCATGGTTGTGAGAAAGGAAAACAATATCGATATCCTTTGCTTTAACCCCCAGTTTTTCCATATTTGAAAATAAGATTTTTCCATTGCCACCTGTATCGAAAAGGATGTTTTTTTCTATTCCTTTTATTAAGCAGGAAAATCCCCAGTCAGGTTCGAGACCTTTTACAAGTGAGACATTATCGTAGAGGATTTTAATTGACGGATTATTATTTCGCTTAGTTATAAGAGTTGGCATTCTATTTTTTTCCTGCCAGATAGTTGATGTTCCTTGACAATGAAGTAACCCTTTGCTTGATATTTGCCAATCTCTTCTTCAATTCGTCAATTTGTGAGATAGCAGTCTCTGTTATCGCATTGCTCGGACAAACAGAGATGCACTGACCACAGTCAGTACACCTCTGAGTATCTATGCGTGCTTTGCTATTATACAGAACAATAGCATTCCCCGGACAGACAGCTAAACATAGCCCGCAGCCTATACAAGTTTTTTCATTTACACTTGTCATAAGTATGTTTTACTCTCTTGTCATTTTTGCTCCACATTTGGGGCAGGTCATCTGATAGCAGGAGGAGCCTCTTTTGTGGACTGCTTTTGCTCCTGCTTCATTTCTTGTCTTTCTTTTCCAGATCCTTAATCCTATCGTTAATGCTTTCAATCTCGTGTTTGAGTGCTTCGGATTGCTGTTTTAGGAATTCAAGTTCCTGTTTCTTATCCATTCCCGTAGGTAGCATTCCCGGTGGTGGCACACCAGGAGGTACCATTGCAGGTGCACCTGTTTGCTGATAACCTGTTCCCATACCCATTCCCATACCTCTTCCCATGCCCATGCCCCTTCCCATTCCTCTTCCCATTCCTCTTCCCATACCCATTCCCCTTCCCATTCCTCTCCCCATACCCATGCCCGCTCCCATTCCCATACCGGTGCCCATTCCTGTTTCCGTACCAGCACCCATTCCAAAATGTGAGCCCACATTTGGTTGCTGAATAGGTTGTAATTGTCCGGATTTGAACCTTGAAAGTGCATCTTTTATGGTGCCTGATACTCCTGTAATGACCTTTACCCCGGCTGCGGTCAGCGTTTGAAATGCATTGGGTCCACAGCTTCCTGTAAGTACAATTTCAGCAGATTTGTTGGCTATAAGCTGAGCGGATTGAATACCTGCACCTCCCATTGCCTGAACATTAGGGTTTTCTATAGACTCGAATTTTTCACTATCAGGGTCAATGATGATGAAATAAGGGCACCGTCCGAATCTGGGTTCTACCTGTGAGGTCAAATCAATACCTGTGGAAGTAATCGCTATTTTCATTTCTTTTTTCCCTCCAGTTCTTTAATGCGCATTTTTATGCCATCGAGTTCATCTTCCAACATTTCCGACTGACCTTTTAGCATCTCTAATTCCTTTTCAGGAGTCAAAGTCGCTGCTCCCCATGGGTCATAAGGAGTGGGAAAACCCGTCATCGGGAAACCTCTTACATTCGATGAAGGAACCTGTCCCTGCTGCCAGTAATAATTCATCTGTGGTGTTGGCCATGTGCCATTCAATAGATACTGGGCTGCAGGTCCTAATCCTGTGCGGCTTCTGCCAATCCATCCTGGGCTGTATCCAAATCTCATCCATCCTGGTAAACCGGTCAAATAAAACATATTCCTGTTTCCATGTCCTCCCATTTTTAACCTCCTTTTTCCTCAGGCTTTACACCTTACGATTTTCTTCGTTTTTCCTTAACCTATACCTTTACCTATACCTGTTTTTCCTGCTTGTGTAATCTTGTGGTTGCATAAGCCTTTTTGTATTATCTACCAGCGTCGGAAGCCTCTTCCCCAACCACCTCGTCGCCAACCATAGCCCATACCATAATGTGGACTATTAAACATAGGGTTTGGGGAAGGATACGGTGCAGAATTATATCCACCACCATACGGGTATTGTCCACCGTAGGGATATTGTCCTGGTTGCATATAACCGTAGGGGTACCTTCCCGCTCCACCCCATCGACCTAAACCAAGACCCATTCTTGGCATAGGATTCGTAAATCCGGGTGCAGCATATCCTGAACAGTATCCTAATCCTCTTCCTGTCATTGCTCCCATTCCTCTTGGTCCTGTTCCATCTCCTCCTGGCATACTACTCACCTCCTTTGTTTTTAACTATTATTATATGCAATTTTCGTGCCAGATTTTTTGTTTTAGACTAACTTTATCTATTAGAAACATTTAGCAACCTATGCAATTCTTTTCATCGCAGGAATTTGTTTCAAAATGGAAATACTGTTTCATTATGCAACAATAAATCAGTCTTCTTTAAAATGTTTTCCCTGATGTCCGAAAAAATTTATCTTTTGTATTATCATCCTGAACAATGTCATCCTGAACTTGTTTCAGGATCTCACGAATCTTGTCATTCTGAATGATAGTGCCTGTAACCATTTGCGATATGCTACAAAAAAATTGTTGACAATGGCTTATCTTTTTAATATACTAAGATTGAATAAACGAGAATGATTATATGAAATCAAATAACTTAATAAGGAAAATATGAAAACAGTTCAAGCATTGCTTAAATCAGCAGAAGAAATTTTGCATATATTCAACACAAAGAAGATAGATACAGAATGGTCATTTGAACAGTATAAACCAAAAGATACTAAAAGTTTTGGAACACAATTTTAAGGTAGATTAAGCAATGTGAGGAAGAACTTAGGAGGACTAATTATGGAAGATAAAGCAAAGTATAGTACAAAAGAGGCTGCGGACTACCTTGGTGTAAGTCCATCAGCAATTTACAGAATGGAAAAACGTGGTTTACTATCGTCCGTTAAAGCCAAAGGAGGCAGGAGATTGTTTAGTGAAAAAGAACTAGAAAAGTATATACAGCAATGTAAAAGTTTAGAAAACATAAAGGTAAACGAAAGTACAACCAAATATGATATAGAAACAAAATATCAGGCTTTTTTTCAAAATGAAACCTTAAAGATTTACAACGATGATATCTTAGGAACAAACTGCGTGAAAGAAAAAACTTGCGATTTGATAGTTACATCTCCTCCGTATAATGTGGGTATTGAATATAATTCACATAATGATAAAATGTCTTATAACAATTATTTGTCATTCACAAAAGGCTGGCTTAAAAAATGTTATGTTTTGTTAAAAGATGATGGGAGATTTTGTCTAAATATCCCCCTTGACAAAAACAAGGGTGGACAACAAAGCGTATGTGCAGATATTACAACTATAGCTAAACAAGTGGGATGGAGATACCATTCAACGATTATTTGGAATGAGGGTAATATTTCGAGAAGAACTGCTTGGGGTTCATGGCTTTCGGCTTCAGCACCCTATGTTATTGCGCCAGTCGAAGTTATTGTTATTCTTTACAAAAATCAGTGGAAGAAAATTAGTGGTAGCCGAAAGTCAGATATTAGTAAGAAAGAATTCATGGATTGGACAAATGGGGTATGGAACTTCAGTGGAGAGAGCAAAAAGAGGATAGGACACCCTGCACCTTTTCCAGTGGAACTACCAAGGAGATGTATTAAACTATTTAGCTTTGTCGAGGATACTGTTCTTGACCCTTTCCTTGGGAGTGGTTCTACGCTTATAGCCTGTGCACAAAACAATCGCAAGGGAATAGGTATAGAAATTGATAGAAATTACTGCGAATTAACTAAGAAAAGGCTTTTTTCGGAGGCATTGGTAAATCAACCTGAACTTAACCTGAGTGGAGGAAAGAAATATGGATAAAAGCATCGCCGACTTGGTTATGCAGTATTTCAAGAAGCATCCAAATGTAGATTTACACCACGGACCTGTTGTAGATTGGGTTGAAAAACAATATCTTAAATTATATGGGAGAAAACCACGAGATCCCTGGAGGCAAATACGTAAATTCCATCAGGAAGGCAAATTAATAAAGGTAAAAAAGGGAGTGTATAAATACGATCCGAATTACGTTAAGAAGGTCAAATTATGGGAGTTTTCTGAAAAAGACAAGGAAGAAATATTTAAGAGAGACAATTACCAGTGTGTGCTTTGTGGTCGCGGTGTAAAAGACGGTATTGAGATATGTGCAGATCATAGAGTTCCTAAAGACAAAGGAGGAACTAACACTCTAGAAAATGGACAGACTTTATGTATGGAGCATAATTTAATGAAGAAAAATTTCTCACAAACAGAAGCGGGCAAAAATTACTTCATTAAGATATATAAGCAGGCTATTGCTAAAGATGATAAAAGAATGATTAATTTTTGCAGGTGTGTTTTCGATTGTTATGATATACATAAAGTAAATGGCCATATAAGAAGACCAAACGGAAAGTAGTCATTAGTATAGAGGAGGAGGGCAGAATGGATGAAATAAATGAAGGATGGTATAATAAAGAGGACGGAGAAGAGGTAAAAAGCGAATACTCGTTTACAGAATACGATATAATAGCATCACCTAATGATTTTAATATATTAACCATTTTTAATTTTATTGAAACGGGTGTAATAGAAATCCCCAATTTTCAAAGAAATTATATTTGGGACATAAAAAGAGCATCCAAATTAATAGAATCAATTATAATAGGGTTACCAATTCCACAAATTTTTTTATATGAACAAGCAAAAAATAAATTCTTAGTCATTGACGGACAACAAAGATTAATGACAATCTATTACTTCAAAAAACAGAGATTCCCTAAAAAGGAATATAGAATATTTATTGGCAAAATATTTGACAAAGAGAAAAAAATTCCTGATAACATTTTTCACGATGATAAATATTTTGAGACCTTTAATCTAAATTTACCTGAACGTAGTGTTAATGATAAATCCAATTCTCTCGATGGATTAAACTATTCCACTTTAAATGATGCAAAAGACGATTGCCAACAAACTTTTGATTTAAGAACTATACGAAATATTATTATAAAACAGTATCATCCTCCAGATGATTCTTCAATTTATGAGATTTTTAGCAGATTAAATACTGGGGGAATGAATCTTAATCCTCAAGAAATCAGATTAAGTTTATATCATTCTAAATTTTATGATTTGCTTGATAAATTAAATCAAAATAAGAAATGGAGAAAACTAATCGGAATTGAAGAGGAAGATATACGCCTGAAGGATATTGAAATAATTTTAAGGGCTTTTGCTATTTTAATAAAAGGCTACAATAATTACTATCCTTCTATGGCTAAGTTCTTAAATACTTTTTCTAAAGAAATGAAAAGTCGTTATAGTGTAACAGATGGAGCAGAGGAGTTAAGTGACGATCTAAAAAAGGAGTTAGAATATTATGAAAAGTTATTCTGTTCATTTTTAGATAGTTGTGAAGGTTTTGTGAATAAACCTTTTCATTCTGAGAAGGGGAAATTCAATATTTCAATGTTTGACGCAATATTTGTGACAATGTGTGAAAAAGCATTTCAACAAAAAAATGAAAAAGTCCGTCACATAAATCAAGAAAAACTTAATTTATTAAAAATCGACTTAGAGTTTACTGATGCATCTTACGCTGGCACAACTGGCAAGAAGAATGTTCAAAAAAGAATTGAAAGGGCAAAGAGTATTCTTCTGTCATAATTTGATATGAATAATGTTGTTGAAGTTACCTATAAGAATTTTAAGGAAGTAATCGCTTATTTAGAGGAGAGTAAAGAACCTTCTCTAAATACTTGGACAAAGAATGGCTTCGCGAAGGTATTAATTTTAACTATTGCCAGTTATTTTGAAGCCGAAATTATCAAAATAATAGTTAATTATGCAAATGAAAGTTGTCAGAACAAAAAAATTCCTGAATTAGTTAGAAATAAAATTAGTTCTCGAGAATACAGTAAATTATTTGATTGGGATAAGGGAAATGCAAATAAGTTTTTTGCACTTTTTGGGCAAGAATTTAAAAAACAAGCTGTAGGAGAAATTGATGATTTATCTTTCGTTCAAGAGGGAATAAAATCTTTTCTAGAATTAGGAGAAAAACGCAATGAGATGGTTCATACCAATTTTGGAAATGTTTCCATATCGGATACTCCTGAAGAGATTTATGATAAATATAAAAAAGCTACGAATTTTATAAAATATTTCAGAGAAAGTTTAAATAAAGAATAGGAGTAAGAATGCTTGACCGAAAAGTCGTGAAAGAATTTTTACAAGATGAGTTGGACGACATTGAAGTTCCAAATGATATTTATTTTGATAAATTAGTGGAAACTTTCTGTAAATTTACTGAAGATGATTACTATGAATGGCTAAAAGACAACTTTAAGACATTTTTTAATCATGGAAATACCCATTGGGACTGGGTAAGAGAAAGAATTGTCCACTATTCAGAGGATTAAGGTTGTAGTAACTGTTTCGTCATCAATTTCGCAATTTCTAATTTTGAATTGTTATTTTATATCTTAAATAAAAAAGGAGGTATTATGGCAAAGGCATATAAGCATGCGACACCAATTTGTCTTGTAATGACTATTCTTGCAGCCATTGGTATAATTATTGGTCTTTTGACATTGAAACCTATTGTGACTATTCTCTTTTTGTTGCCCGCAGTTATCTATGAAGTTTACAGAACGGAAGGGAAATCAACTAAATGGGCTGCCTGGGTTTTGCTTGCTGTCTTTGCTATTGAGATTATTCTGGTTGCAACAAACATCAGTCTTAATCTGGCGACATTCTTCGGAGAAAGTGAAAAGTATGTAGGAGGATACAGGGTGCCATTAGGAGACATAAGGGTTGTGGGTCCTGCTGTTACAGCAATCCTTTCTATAATACTCTTCGTTCGAACACGGGGTCGTTACACAAGATGGCTGGCAGTTATTATTTTCATAACTTCGTTTGCGATTGTGTATGCAATTGACCCGGCAATCTTTGGGAAATTAATTCGAATTGGTGTTCAGGAAGGGCTGGATAAAATACAATAGTTTGATGGCGACTGGGGACGGTGCTTTGGCGACTGGGGACGGTGCTTGAATTTGTGATTTTAATATTAGCAACAACATGTTGATGACATTGAGAAAAGGGAAAGAATAGAAGAAAAGAAATAAGATAATAAAAGGAAAGGAGTAATGTATAAAAATGAGAAGAGCAAGAATTACATATCCTGGGGCATTTCATCATGTAATAAATAAGGGATTTGAGGGGAGGGGTATATTCTTGAATAACGAGTGGAAAAGAGACTTTTTAGAATTGTTACAAGAAAAGTCACAAAAGTATCGAATAAGATTATTGGTTTATTGTGTAATGGATAATCACTTCCACATAGATCTACAAAACAGTTCTGGAAAATTGTCCGATTTTATGAAGCAATTAAATGGTGAATATGGTAGACTTTATAGAAAATATAAAGGAGGAAAAGGGTATGTATTCCAGGGTAGGTTTAACTCAACTCTAATTCAAGAAGGCTCGTATTTAATAATGACAATCATATATGTCTTGTTGAACCCCATCAGAGCAGGTATAGTGAAAAACCCTTATGAATACAGTTGGTCCAGTATAAGAGAATATTTTACAGGTAGAGTTTCCAACATTGTTGATAATCGATTTGTTGAGGAGATATTACAAAACAGAGAAGGGATGGACACATTATTAAGAGAATGGTCGATGGGAGAACTTCCGATAAAGAAAACCCGGTTCGGAAATATACTCGGTGAAGAAAAGTTTATAGAGGAAGCAATAAAAAAGTTCGACAGAAGGGGCAAAAAAACAGAAACAAAAAGACAGAGGCAGAAGGATTATATACTTGAAACTGCGGATGAAGTGATAAAGAGATTCGAAGAAAAAAGGGCGATAAAGATAGAAGGAATAAACACTACTAGTTTAAAAGGGAAAAAACTGCGTTCTGAGCTCCTTGTGTTATTGAAGGATAAAGCCGGATTAAAATATAATGAAATAATAGACTATCCACTCTTTAGAACATTAAAGTATTCATCACTGGGACAGATATACAAAATAGCAAGGAATAGAATGGAAAAAGAGTATTGACATGAACGACCAATTCACAGATTCAAGCACCGTCCCCATCAAGCAGAATGACTATGAGGATTTTCTGGAAAGCTTTTCCGATGGCGTGGTTGCAATAGATAAGAACCGTCGAATTATCAGTTTTTCGAGAGGAGCTGAAAGGATCACAGGATACCGAGCAGAAGATGTTACAGGATTAACTTGTGAAGAGGTTTTTAAGTCCGACATTTGTGAAAAAAAATGTATTGTAAAAATGGTATTAAAAACCGGGAAAACCGTCTCAAACTTTAGAGAGGATATAAAGGACATAAAAGGTAATACAGTTACGATTTCCGTTAATGCGACACCTTTACTCGACATACACAAGGAGGTTGTGGGAGTTGTTCTTAGTTTAAGAAGTGTTCTTGAGGTCTACAGGCTTACGGTAGAATTGTTTAAGGAATCAGTAAGGCTGCAATCTATCCTGAATTCTATTGTTGACGGTGTTTTTACTGTGGACAAGAATTGGTTAATAACGAGTTTCAATCCCGCTGCTGAAAGGATAACAGGACACAAGAAAAAAGATGTGCTTGGAAAGCCGTGTAATTTAGTATTCAGAAGTCTCGCATGTGATGAAAACTGTGCACTTAGAAAAACTGTCAGGACAGGGAAAAGCATATCTAACTTTGAGATGGAGATAATTAATGCATTTGAGAAAAGTGTTCCAGTTAGCGTAAGCACTTCTTTGTTGATCGATGAGAAGGGTGATATTATAGGAGGGGTAGAAACTTTCAGAGACCTTTCTGTTTTGAAACATTTGACGAATGAGCTAAAGGGCAGGTATAGTTTTGCTAATATTATTGGTAAAAACCCCAATATGCAAAAGATATACAATTTGATTGAAGCAGTTAGCAATACAAATTCCACTGTGCTTATACTTGGCGAAACCGGAACAGGCAAAGATTTGGTTGCCAGGGCGATCCATTACAATTCACCACGAAGAAAGGAACCCTTTATAAAAGTATCCTGTGCTGCTTTACCTGAAACATTGTTAGAAAGCGAGCTATTTGGTCATAAAAGAGGAGCATTTACAGGTGCAGTAAAAGATAAGCCAGGGAGATTTAGTATTGCGGACGGAGGCACGATTTTTCTTGATGAAGTAGGGGAAATTCCAGTTTCCGTTCAGGTAAAATTACTCAGGGTGCTGGAGGAGCAAGAATTCGAGCCCCTTGGGTCAACTAGAGCAGTGAAGGTCGATGTAAGGATTATCGCTGCCACAAACAGGAACTTAGAGGAGGCAATGAAGGAAGGAAAATTTCGAGAGGATTTATTTTACAGATTAAATGTTGTTCCCATTCATCTTCCTTCATTAAGAGAGAGAAAGGATGACATTCCATTGATTGTTGAACATTTGGTAAAAAAGTTCAACCAGGAAACCGGGAAACATATTCTTTCAGTTTCACCAAAAGCAATGGAATTATTGATTGATAACAATTGGGGCGGGAATGTAAGACAGTTAGAGAATGCCATTGAGTATGCATTTATACACTGTGAGGGTAAGACCATTAATGAAAAGCATTTACCCATGGAAATATCAAGAAAGAGAGGAAGGGGGGAGTATGAATTCCAGGGTGGCAGCCTTGAAGAGATAGAAAAAAATGCAATAATTGAGGCATTAAAAAAGTATAACAATAATAGGGGAAAAGCAGCAAATGCATTAGGGATTTCTCGCATAACTCTATGGCGGCGTATGAGTAAATTTGACATAGAAAAAAAAGACAAGAATAGAATTACTTGAAATAACCTTTCTCCTGCATTCCTCCGTAAGAGAAAAGAATATATCCTCTTGTGTTCTGTCCTTGAACTTTCAATATTTCCTGCAGAAGGTCTTTATAATCCATAAGATATGCACCAAGTCCAATGACAACCTTTTCTCTACCGATAAGATTGACTGTTTTTTTAGTTTGCCTCTCAAGCCAGTCGGCGCTGGTAGAATATAACATAGGAACCACAAAGTCAACATCATTGTTCTGTCCCCATTTTACCCAATCCTGGAATAGGTTGTCTGAGGCATGGTTTACATCTCCGATAACAGCAGCAGAAACCTCTATTCCTGGTTTAATTGCCTTAACGCTATCCTTGATATCCCTGACAGTGAGTGTAACCTGCTTTCGTCTCCAATCATCCCATCGTTTGTTGAGGTCGAAGAAGGCTTCATAACCGAAATCTTCCCTGACCTTTCTTCTTTGCTTAATTGCCATAGGGTCCACATAGTTTTCACGCATAAAAGAAACGCGAGCAGGAATATCGTAGCCGTATTCCCTTCCAGGATATCGACAGTAGTCCATATGTATTCCATCAACATCGTAATTTTTCACTATTTCCTGCGCAATTTTTACAAGGAATTCTCTGACCTGTGTGTTTCCCGGTTCAAGAAAATAGCCTTCCAGTCCCAGGGTTTTTATCTCATCTATCGAGAATGTCTTCATGCTTACTCCAAGGGTGTCGGCAATGAACCATTCCGGATGTTTGTTGGAAATATGCTGGAAGCTTTCAGGAAAAGGTGCCTGCGACCAAACATAATAAAGATTCAACCAGGCGTGAACTTTAAAACCATTCCTGTGGGCAAGTTCAAGTATAAGGGAAAGTGGGTCGTAAGCGAAGGGTGCATTAAATAGGTCTTGAGAACGAGGGACTATTTCCGAATTATACATTGCTTCGCCTCTCGCATAAACCTGAACAAAAAGCGTATTTATATCTAAATTGCTTTTCTGCAAATCCTTTATTAACTGAAAAACCTTAAGAGGTTCGTTTATGTTCCACCTTGCAATCCATACAGCCTTTATTTCTTCAGAGCGCAAGCAGGAAAAAGTGAGCAAAAATATCAACGTATAAGGGATTTTTTTAAACATCGAATATCAGGGTTGTAAAATAGTTTGTATTTTTCCTGGTTATGTTCAGTTTGTGATATGTTACTGCCTTCACCTCACACTCCATTTGATTCTTTTGCAATTTCATACATTTAATATGCGCAAGAAACGAGTGCTCATCAATGTTTTCAAAATTTATAGTAACGGGAAAAAGATTTTCTGTTGTAACGAGCCACAAAATTTCCGAGAGAAATGTGTGCAAAAGTTCTTCTTTCGAATCTTCTTCCATATTTAGGTTCTTCGTGATTAAGTTAGTTCTTCTCTTTGGCTTTGCGATTATGGAAAGCATTCCGAGTGCCGCGTTTACGAAAAGTTCCTCAAGCGTTGTTCCTTGCACTTCCATACCAATATCCGAGGGGTGGTCAATAAATCGGTAGCCGAAATGTGAGGTGTGTTCTTGTGCATTTGCATTCATTGTTTTTCACTTTGTATGTGGAGTGAGTATTGCTACCGGCAATATCATTTCCTCGAGTGATATGCCACCATGCTGGAACGTTCCTTTATACCTTTTTTCATATTGATGAAGATGGGTGGGATAGACAAAAAAGTAGTCTTCCTTTGCTATTGCATATTTCTTGTGAACATTCTCTTGTGGCAATTTGAATCTTAATGGGTCAGTAATAATTAGTGCTTCTTTTGGGTTACACTTGAGTGTGGTTCCATATTTGTATCTAAGGTTTACAGATACATCCTGTCCCGCTGTTATTTGTGCTCCATTTTCAACCATAATGGAACCGTGATCCGATGTCACAACTACAGTAATATTATAACCAGCCATTATTCTCATTGCCTCGAAAATAAATGAGTTTACGAACCATGTAACTATGACAGATCTGAGACGATCAAAATCATATGTCATCTCTTTTATGATATCAGAATCAGAACGTGTGTGAAGCAGGATATCCATAAAGTTGACTACTATGACCGCAAAAGGAATTTTGAACCAATCCTTTACAATGTGAGGAAGTCTGCTTGCGGCTTCGGAGTTGAGGATTTTTATGTACTGAAGCGGTCCGGAAATTCTAATACCTTCTCTTTTCAACTGCTCAAGCAGGAATTCTTTTTCGAATCTATTTTGACTTCCTTCACTCCATTGTTTCCAGTATTCAGGATAGAATCTTGCCATATCTGAAGGGAATAAACCGCTAAAGATAGCATTTCTTGAATATGGTGTGGCTGTTGGGAGTATTGAAAAATAAGTATGGTCTTCGATACTATAGTAGTTCTGCACCACCTTTTGTAAGGCAATCCATTGATCAAGTCTCATACTATCGAGCAGGATAAAAACGACATTCCTGCCCTGTTTTATAAGGGGAAACACGTGTTTTTTCATTACATCAACGGAAAGCGCTGGTTTTTGTTCGTCATTGGATAACCATTTTGAATAGTTATTATCAATGAATTTGCAGAACTGTACATTGAATGATTTTCTTGCATCACGATGGGTCGTTTTTATATTCTTGTCATTTAAGTCTTGAAAGATATTATCCCATTTGCTCAATTTTTTGTGTATTTCCAACCAACTTTGCCAGTTCGTGCCCACCAATTTGTCACCGCTTAACTCCTGCATTTCCTTTGTATACTCTTCGGCAAGTTTCACAGAAATGATTGATTGTTTATCAATTACCCTTTTTACAGTTGCGAGTAACTGCTTTGGGTTTATTGGCTTGATCAGAAAATCGTTCATCGTGTGTCCGTACGCTTCATCTACAAGACTGATATCTTCGCTTTTCGTTACCATTACAACAGGAAGATGGGGATGACGAAGCCGAATTCTCTTGAATGTTTCCATCCCGTCTATCCCAGGCATTTGCTCGTCTAATAGCACAAGGTCGAATCGTTCTTTTTCGGTCATAGCGAGTGCGTCATGTCCACTCATTGCTTCTGTTATACTGTATCCGTAGTTTTGGAGTATTGTTACCTGGGATAAGAGACTTGCTATTTCATCATCCACCCAGAGTATTTTTTTCTTCAAGATACATCCTCATTCTGTTTTTTTTCTCTCGAAACAGGAATGTATATTAAAAATGTAGAACCCACCGCTACCTCTGTATTTTCAAGGAGAATTCTTCCGCTGTGGTATTCTTCGATTATGCGCCGTGTTATTGCCAGACCTAATCCCCATCCGAATTGTTTTGAAGTGTGTCCGGCTTCGAATATTTTCCTGATTTCTTCTTTGGGGATTCCTCTCCCATTATCATGAATCCTTATCTCGACATATTTTGAATTATTCGAGTCTTTCGTTTTTACCTCAATAATACCTTTTTCCTTGTCTATTGCATCTATTGCATTCTTTATTAGATTTTCTATTACCCAGGAAAGCAGGTCAAAATCGAAATCGACCAGACTTTTCGACCGATATTCCTCTTTTATTGTAATTTTTTGCCCAATTGAAGGTAGTTTTCTCTTCAGGTAATCTACCGAATCTTTTAAAACACTGTTTATTTCTCCTGATTTTAGTTTTGGGAGTTGCCCAATGCTACTAAATCTGTTTGTTACCTTATGAAGACGGGCAATGTCTTTTTCGAGACCTTCTATTATGTTTTTTGGGTTTTTATTTCGGAGTATTTCAATCCATCCCATCATAGAACTAAGGGGAGTTCCGAGTTGGTGAGCAGTTTCCTTTGCAAGCCCAACCCAGATATGTTCCTCATCACTTCTCCTGGCAATGCTAAAACCCAGAAAGCCTACTACAAGGAAAGCTATTATGACACCGGATATTATTATCGGAAACCATTTTAGCTGTTTAACAAGAGCAGTTTCACCGTAATGTACAATTCCCAGTTTTACTTCACCTCCGTAAACCATTGGAATTGGCTGATTTTCTCTGTCGAGTTTCTTTGTAATATTTAAAAGTCTTCTAATAGGTCCTACAGGTGGGTTTTCGGGGTCAATATTTTCCAGGATATCGTTGGAAATTGAGGATGGGTCAATATTGATATTACGCCATGCCCTTGGTATTCCATTTTGGTCCGTGATAACAACAGGGAAATCAATATTTTTTATCACTTCCTTGAAAATTATTTCCATTTCTGGATTAGGTTTTGGATAAGCACCGTATGCAGTTGTAGAAGTTTTCAAGAACTCGGCAAAGATTTTTGAGGTAATTTTCGTTGAATCTCGCACTTCTCTTACAAGGGTTTGAAAGTAGAGAAAAAGCCCTAGAATTATTGCTATAAAACCTAAGAATAAATAGCCAATTAAAGTGCCAGGAAGATGAAAACTTTTCTTCCAGAAATTAAATACTTGTCCTATCTCTACCTCCAGTTTTCGCCCTGTAAAGGGCTTTGTCAACCTTATCGAGCAGTATGCCTACCTTCTTACCATCATCAGGATAAGTGGAAACACCAACACTCAGAGTTAGTGGGAAGGAGAATTGGTTTAACTCCTTCTTGACTGATTTTCTTATTCTTTCACCAAGCATTTTTGCGGCATTTTTTCCCACGCCCCAAAGTACAATTACAAATTCATCTCCACCGTATCTTGTGACAATATCTTTGGTTCGAACATTTTTTTTGATAATTCTCGAAACCTTCTTCAGAACTTTGTCACCTCTTAAGTGTCCGTATGTATCATTCAATAGCTTAAAGCTATCTATGTCTATCATGAGCAGAGAGAAAGATTCTCTGGTTTTTTCCAGTTGTTTTATTTCCTTATTCAAAACTTCTCTGAAATATCTGTAATTGAAAGTTCCTGTCATCTCATCCTTGATAGCAAGCCTTCTTGCTTGTCTGTAAAGCTGAGCATTATCTATTGACATTGCAATGTATTCACCAAGGAGCGTAAGTGTATAAAGGTCTTCGGATGTCAATGAAAATTTCCCATTCATTTCAACATCCAGAATGCCGATTATTTCGTTCTTTACTATTAGAGGAATGATTGCTTCGGATTTTGGAATTGATTTGTCTCCAACATAAGATGGTTCTTGTTGAACATTGGGAATCAACAGGGCTTCGAAAGTATCCAAAACTTTACCAGCAAGAGCAGTATTCTTCAGGTTTCTGGCAATCTTTCGAATGTTAACATCTTTGTATCCACTGTAAGCTCTTAAGATCGGATTTCCTTTCTCATTGATTTCGAAGATGGATATGTTTGAATAACCAAAGTTATCTCGGATTATATGAATGGTTTCCTTGTAAAGTGTTTTAAGGTCGAATATCTGCCCTATGGTTCTTGATATGTTATGGATTGAATTAAGTTTCTGAACTGTGTTCCTTTCTTCCTTGAGAACTCGATTATTTTCTATAACAATTGAGGCATAAGCTGAAAAAGTATCCATTAGTGAAACAGTTTTCTTTGTTGGCAGTTTTTGTCCGCTTGGATTGTCGACAGAAACCATACCGAGAAGTTTACCATTCCGCGTCTTTATTGGTGTAAGGAAAACATCATTTGGATGCCATTTCCCCTTTGTCGATTCTTGTTTTCTGTCGATCCTTTTCCCATATTTTTCAATATATTTCCTTAATTCTTTATTGGTTTCAAATTGAGAATGTGGGATATAGAAAGAATTTCCCTTCTGAAATTGCGGAGCAAACATTATGTTTACCTTTTCGAATGGAACCTTTTGGTTTCTTAATTCTTCAAAAGTTTTCAGGGAAATTCCGGCTTGAGCTTTTCTTTCAAAGACCTTTTCCTTTTCATTGTAAACGCTGATAAGAACAGTGCTGAAGTGAAGCGTTTTCTGTATACGCTCTGCCAAAATATCAAGGACTTTTTCTATATCGAGTTTTTGATAAATTGCTTCGAGCAGCTTACGGAAAAGAGTAATTTCCTTTCGCGAAAGTTGAAGATTCTCTTGAAGCTCTCTCTTATCCTGCAACACTTTGCGCCTCTTTCAAAATATAGCTGTATAATTTTCTGTATACCCCGTCTTTTCTTAGAAGGTCACCGTGCTTCCCGAAATCTTGAATTGTTCCGTCGTCCAGAACATAAATAAGGTCAGCATCCTTGATTGTAGATAACCTGTGAGCAATCACTATAGTTGTTCTTCCTTCCATTAGTTTACTTGTTGCCTCTTTAACCTGCGATTGTGATTCAGCATCAAGAGATGATGTTGCTTCATCAAGAATAAGAATTGGGGGGTCTTTGAGAAGTGCGCGTGCTATTGCAATTCGCTGTTTTTCTCCCCCTGAAAGCGAGACTCCCCTTTCCCCAATTACCGTATCGTATCCAAGATTAAGGTTTTCTATAAAAGAGTGTGCATTTGCAGCTCTTGCAACTTTGATTACCAATTCCCTTTCGACTTCGGTTCTTCCATAGGCAATATTGTTAAAAACTGTATCATTAAAAAGTATGGTTTCTTGTGTTACAAGTCCAATTGCCTGTCTCAAACTCCTGATAGTAAATTTCTTTATATTGGTTTCATCAATCTCTATACTGCCTGAAGTGGGGTCGAAAAATCTGAGTATGAGGTTTATTAGCGTTGATTTTCCGGCGCCTGAGGGACCAACGATTGCTGCAACTTTTCCTGCCTTTATCTCAAGATTAACATTTTCAAGAACCTTGTTTCCATCCGAGTAAATAAATGAAACATCGTGAAATGTTATCGAGCGATTTATGCCAGGAAAAGGAATAGCATCTGGAGTTTCGTTTATCTTTTCCTTTCTGTCTAATACTTCGAATATCCTCTTTGCCGCACCAAGGGCACGCTGTATTTTGCTATTTGCTTCACCTATCCGTTTTATTGGCTGCATCAATGAGAGAGAAGCTGCGAGAAAGACGAAGAATCTATCAGGGGAAAGAGTATGCAAAACCAGTATCAGATAACCCCCGTAGAGCAAAATCACACTGGCTGCTATTGCTCCCAGAAATTCCGTTAGCGGTCCAATGGATAATTTCAGAGATTCGAATTTGATAACATTCCTCAGGTAATTAAGTGTATTAGCAGAAAATTTTTTAATCTCAAAGTGCTCCATTGCAAAAGCCTTAACAATGCGTATTCCAGAAACCATTTCAGAAAAGGTCATCATCATATCTGCCATGCGTTCCTGTATCTTCGTCCCTCGTCTCCGGAGCCTTTTCCCGGCTTTTGCGATGAGAAAGATTGAGAGTGGAACTACGATGATTGAAAGGACTGCAAGCTGCCAGCTTGCCCATATCACTAAAATTGTATAGATTATTGCAAGAGAACTTTCTCTCAAAATTTCAATAAATCCCTTGGAAACAGATTCTCTAACGATTTCAACATCGTTGGTAATGATAGAGGAAAGATTACCGGTACTGTTTTTGTTAAAAAAGGCAAGGGAAAGTGCATTTATGTGCCTGTAGAGATGATTCCGTATATCTTTAATAACACCCTGTTCGACACGACAGTTGAAATATGTGTGCAGATACTGAAAAATCGCCTTAAGAAGAAAGACAAATATAATAATGGTTGAAAGTCGTTTCAATGTAACAAGGGGAGCAGAGGAAAATAGCCATGTGTCGATAATCTTAAGAAGTTTTATATTGCTTGCACCGAGAAGTGAAAGTGTCTTCCCATCTCTGCTAAAGATAGTTATTACCAGTGGAGATATCATTCCGAGAGAAAACCCACTCATAAGTGCAAAGAAAATCATCGCTATAAATGATATTGTAAAAAATGTTTTATAGGGTTTAATATATGAAAGAAGTCTCAGGTACATTATTTGGGAAGTATAAAGTTTTTAACGGTTTTCAAAAAAGCTCTGAAATCTTTTCCTGCTCGTATAGCTTTCATCTTCTTTGTTTCTTTTAGAATAAATGTCTTATTCTTGCTGAGTAATAAGAGTGTTTTCTTTTTCGATAGGACAGCAATGGAGAAGACTGGATTAATGGATGTGAGCAATGCTTCGCAAGAAGCACAGATATCATAGGTGCTCTCAAGCGGGTAAAGGGATGTGCATTCATTTTGCGTTTTTTCTTTCATTTTTGGCACTTTCTTCACATCATTAACAAAGAGGAAAGGGTTAAGGTTCCATCTTTTAAGAGAGAAGAAAAGTTTAAGAGCCAGTTTGTCGTTTTCAAGAGCGATGCCTATTTTTTTCTTATTACCGTTAGTTTCTACTTTGTTATCCCAGTTTATGCGCTTCCTTGATTTTTTTATGCCAAGAGGTTTCAATATGAGATTGTTTCTGTCAACTTCTGTGTGTGTTTCCAGAGAGGAGGTAACAAGATTGAAAATGGGATTTTCTGATAAACAATCCAGGCAGATGCGGATTTTTGCCGTTGGGACAATTGCAAAAAGCGTAAGGATGTTATCATCGAATCTATTCAAATCGAGAAAAATATCGTATTTCTTGTTTTTCAGTTTATTTCTATAGTTCCTGTAATTGGAAGAAAAGGGGGAAGAAAAATCACTGTAGAATATCTTCTGTGAAGGTAAATCTTTGAAGAAGAAGCCAAGTTTTTCATTGATGAGCAGGTCCACATTCTCCTTACCTTTCTTATCGACAATACTTGCAATTGCAGGAAGTGTGTAGATTTCCTTTCCGGGTTCCATTACCGGATGTATAAGTATCGTTCTATAAGAAGATAGGATTTTCGAAAAATCCATTGGTTTTGCTTTGAAAAATCGTTTCTTGAGACTAACATAATTTTTTGTCCAGATTGACATAATTAAACCTCTTTCATAATAGCTGTTTTCCCTTGAACTCTTGTTTGCTGCTTTAAGATTCAATTGCTAATGTGTTTTTTCCCCAGGAGGAGCAAGTTTTTGACCCACTTAAGTCACACCAATCGCAATTTTTACACAATTTAACAGTTTTCTAGCCTTTTGTCAAGTGATTTTGCAGGCTTTATTGGTTTACAAAAAACCTTGACTTTTTGCTTGCCGTAGATTACAATTAGTTTATTGCGATGGGAATGGATGTAATACTGTGAAAAATAATATGAATGAATACGGAAAATGAGTAAATGCGTTTGATCAGGTATAATGAACAATTATACCAGGAGGTTATATGAGAGTCTTGGTTGTTGGTGGAGGAGGAAGGGAGCATACGCTTGTATGGAAGATTGCTCAAAGTCCTCTTTGTGATAGAATTTTCTGCGCACCTGGAAATGGGGGGACGTTAGAGATTGCAGAGAATATCGATATTGGAGCGGAGGACATTGATGGATTGTTGGGTTTTGCAAAAGGCGAAGGCATTGATTTAACGGTTATCGGACCTGAAGTTCCTCTTGTCAATGGTATTAGCGATATTTTTAAAGAGCAGGGGTTGAGTGTATTTGGTCCCGGGAAGAACGGTGCAATGATTGAAGGGAGTAAAGCATTTGCAAAGTCTCTGATGAGGAAAATGGGAGTGAAACAGGGAGCGTTTGAAGAGTTTATGAATCCGGATAAGGCTTTATCATACTTGAGAACTGAACAGTTTCCCGTTGTGATAAAAGCGAGTGGACTTGCTGCTGGGAAAGGTGCTATAATTGTAGATGATTTCACTGAAGCCGAGAAGGCAATTAATGAAATAATGGTAGAGAAGCGTTTTGGCGCCTCTGGAGATGTGGTTGTTATTGAAGAGTTTCTTAAAGGTGAAGAGGTCTCACTGCTTGTTCTCACGGATGGGGAAACAGTTATTCCTTTCATATCTTCTCAAGACCATAAGCAGGTTTTTGACGGAGACAAGGGACCTAACACGGGAGGTATGGGTGCCTATGCTCCTGCCCCGGTTCTTGAGAAACGGGATGCAGGGAAGGTGATAGATACCATAATCCTTCCTATTCTTGCGGGGTTGAGGAAAGAAGGAATAGAATATAAAGGTGTTCTTTACGCAGGCATAATGATGACGGAGGATGGAGCAAAGGTTCTTGAATTTAACTGCAGATTTGGTGATCCTGAAACACAGGCAATACTTCCACTGCTTGATTCGGACCTGCTTGAAGTTCTTTTAATGACTGCAAATGGTGAACTGAAGAATGCAAGTTTGAAGTGGAGTGAGGGGAGTGCTGTGTGTGTCATTCTTGCTTCCGGTGGATATCCGGGAAAGTATGAAAAGGGTAAGCAGATAACAGGAATTAATAGATTAAAGGGGAAAGAGGATATTGTGCTTTTTCATGCAGGAACAAGAGAAGAAAATGAAAAACTCATTACCGCTGGTGGTAGAGTGCTTGGGGTTACAGGTATTGGTTCAAATTTGAAGGATGCAATTGATAAAACCTATGCTGCTGTGAGTGAAATTTCCTTCGAAGGTATGTATTACAGAAAAGATATAGGGAACAAGGGACTAAAAGGGATTTGAGATTTTGCTTGCAAAAACTATTGTATTATGCTAAACTTGCAACAAATGAGGAGGTTATTATGAAAACAATAATTGCTATTACTTTCTTAATTGCTTTTTCCCTCATATCAACCCTTGGGGCTTCTGTTTACGATTTTTTGAATGTGGGTATTGCCGCAAGACCCAATGCAATGGGGGGGAGCTTTTCCGCTGTTTCCAATGATATTGATGCGCTTCACTGGAACCCATCTGGCTTGAATGGAATAGGGGAAGGGATGCTTTCATCAGGACTGGTTCTCTATGTTGCGGATATAAAGTTCGGCGAGGTATCGTATGGTTTGGGTAAGGGGAAAAATACATTCGGTTTTGGACTAAACTATGTTAACTACGGTTCGATTGAAAAGAGAGGTGAAAACAATGAAGACCTGGGTTCCTTCACTCCTATGGATATGGTTTTTATCTCCGGAATGAGCCGTTCTGTAACCGAAGACTTGTCGCTTGGTCTGGGTGTGAAACTTGTGTACGAAAAAATAGATTCCTTTGTTTCATATGGAGCAGGAGCAGATGTTGGCATGCAGTATCTTATGCGGGAAAGACATCTTACCATTGCATTTGTTGCAAGGAATATTGGAAAAGAATTCAAAGCACATTATGAAGATAAAGGTTCTTTTCCTCTCTCTGTTACCGGTGGGTTTTCTTTCCATCCAATTCCTGTGCTAAACATAAACTTTGACCTTACGAAGGTTCTCGCTGATTCAAGAACGATTGCAGGTGCGGGTGTGGAATGGTGGGTGGTTCCTATATTCGTGTTAAGGAGTGGATACAGTAATGCTGCGGCTGAGCTTAAGAACGAATTTGGTTCCGATATAATGGCGGGGACATCTTTTGGCTTTGGTTTCCTATTGAAAAAGTTCGGGCTTGACTATGCTATAGAGCCCAAAGTGGATTTTGGATTCTCGCATTCAGTAACCCTCTCACATATTTTTTAAAGAGCGGAATGTAGGAGAGACTTCCAAGTCTCGATAAAGTTGATTCCTTGATTGTCATTCTGAGTAATCTGTTTCATTTTGAGCACGGAAGAATCTCATCTTTAGGTTTCAAGTGTCAGGTCACAGGTGTTAGGCATTAGTCACTAGTTATCAGTTATTGGTCAACAGCCATTAGTCACTGGTTATTTGGTTCTTAGGTTTTCTCTATTTCGTAATTTTGCTTTTCCTAATTTCGGTTTTGCCGTAAGAAAATGGGAATATTAGGCATTTGGTTTTGTATATGATGTTGAAAAGCAAAGGAGGTAGTAATGAAAAAGTTGTTAGGCTTGAGAGTCTTGGTTGTCTTTTCTGTTTTAATACTGGCTAATGCAATTCAAGCTGGACCGGTAGAAAAAGAAGGAGATGAAGGTCTTTCTCCTTACTTTTTTGTTCAGGGTGACCCCAAAGTGGATGCATTTCCACTGTTAAAGACAGAAGCAGAAGTGGATATTGCCGGGATTACTGCAGAGGTAGAGGTTACTCAGGTATACAAGAATGATGGAAAGAGGACAATAGAGGCGGTATATGTATTTCCTCTGGGAACAAAGTCGGCTATCCATGCCATGAGGATGAAGATCGGAAACAGGATAATCGAAGCACAAATTGAGGAGTTGGAGAAAGCCCAGAAAATATATCAGGATGCAAAGGATGCAGGCAAAGTGGCTTCCCTGTTGGAGCAAAAACGTCCCAATGTTTTTCAGATGAAGGTCGCGAATATAATGCCTGGTGATGTCATTGAGGTTAAGGTTTCCTATACCGAAATCCTTGTGCCGGAAGATGGCATATACGAATTTGTTTTTCCCACCGTTGTTGGTCCGCGGTTTACCGGTGAATCGAGCAAAGGTGACCTCGTGGGCAAAGATAATTGGACAGTGAGTCCTTATCTTAATGAAGGAAAGAGTCCGACATACTCGTTTGATATGAAGGTGAATCTGAATTCAGGAATGCCAATTTCCGAGATATGGGTTCCATCGCATAAGGCAAATATAAACAAATATGGCTCGGATAATGCGAAAATTACGCTTTCTCCAAAAGAGAAAAAGAGTGGCAACAGGGATTTTATCTTGAGGTATACACTTAAGGGAAAAGCTATCCATAGCGGTCTTCTTCTCTATCCTGGAAAAGAGGAGAACTTTTTTCTGCTTATGATTGAACCACCGGAGGAGGTATCCATAAAGAAGGTTCCACCGCGTGAATATGTTTTTATCGTTGACGTTTCCGGCTCTATGAATGGTTTTCCGCTTGACGTTTCAAAGGCATTAATTCGGAATATTGTGGAAGGTTTAAGGAAACAAGATTATTTCAACATTCTCTTCTTTTCAGGTGGCTCCGCAATTCTTTCCGAGTACCCGCTTCAGGCTACCACAAAGAACAAGAAGCTGGCAGTTGATATGGTGATGTCCCAGAAGGGTGGCGGAGGAACAAGAATTCTGGACGCCTTCAATCGAGCAATGGCATTAAAGAAAAAGAAAGGAATGTCAAGAATCATCGTCACGGTAACCGATGGATATGTTTCTGTGGAGAAAAGTGTTTTCGACCTTATCAGAGAAAAGGGGAATGAAGCGAATTTCTTTGCTTTCGGCATAGGTTCAGGCGTAAATCGCTATATCATCGACGGTATTGCACGGGTTGGTAGGGGAGAGCCTTTTGTGGTAACGAATAAGGAAGAGGCTAAGGGGATTGCAGATAGGTTCGCTAACTATATCAAGCATCCCTTGCTTACAGATATCAAGGTTTCCTTCAATGGATTTGATGCTTACGAAGTTGAGCCGGTTAGCCTTCCGGACCTTTTTGCGCAGCGCCCGCTCATTCTCTTCGGAAAATACAAAAACCCTTCGGGGGAAATCCTGGTAAATGGAAGAACGGTTTCGGGAAAATTTAAGAACTCGATTAAAGTCATCTCATCAATGGAGAATAAAAATAATGTGGCTCTCAGATATCTCTGGGCAAGAGAGAAGATTGCACGATTATCGGATTATGGAAGAATGGGAGAGGATGTAAAGGAAGAGGTAACCAATCTTGGACTTGCGTACAATCTTATGACAGAATATACTTCCTTTGTTGCTGTAGACAAGATAATCAGGAAGACCGGTGAAGTCGTAACCGTAAAGCAACCCTTACCACTTCCCAAAGGAGTAAGCAATTATGCAGTTGGAGGTTTAGGCGGAAAAGCAAGCAGGATGCTGGGTATATCTTCTCCCGTTACTGCTGCATTCGAGGAGAAGGATGTTTCGTATCCTGCTCACGTGGAGACTCCAGCACAGATGTTTGTATCCGGTGGAAGTGTTCCTCCGGGCATTACTCTCGACGATGTTGAGAAAATAGTAACCAGTAACCTCAAAGCCGAGCTTGAAAAGCTATTCGCCGAATGGAACCTCGAGACTATCAGCGTTAAATTGAAAGTGGAGAACGGCAAGATAAAGAGTGTTACTGTTGAGAAATACACTGCAAAAAAGATGAAGCTAAGTTCCTTAGAGACTCTGTTTGGGAAAATAGGTTTTTCCGCTTCCGTCAATGGAGTTATCACACTGAACATTTCATATAGATAAAATGGTTTGTAGGGGCAGACCTGTGTGTCTGCCCCTGACTGGAGTAGCAGAGCTTGCTCTGCGTTTAGTAGTTACGATTCCGATGATAGGGCATTGTCGTTCTGAGTGTTTTAAGTCCCCTCTTCTCTCATCTCTCTTCACTCTTCTATTCTCTTGGTCTACGCCCCCCCCTTTTTTCACTCCACAAAATCATTCTTGACAAAAGCAGCCTTTTCCTCTATAGTAAACTCCATTGTGTGCAGAAATTCAAAATGTTTTATAGATAAACACTCAGTATACTCCTAATTCCCGAGGAGGCTATATGAAGGAAACGAGAGAAAGCCATAAGAAACATAAGTCAACTGGGCTTGTTTTTCAACATCATTGGACTCATCCTGGAGGTAAACTAAGAGAAGTTGGTCCCGACTCTTTATCAGATGCAGAATTGCTTTCTATTCTTATTTCAACCGGAACAAAAGGAAAATCTGCTGAGAAAATCGCAGATGAAATTCTTTCAAAATATGGTTCATTCAAAGGAATGGCGAATCAACCATTAGAGAAGTTTTTGAATATAAAAGGTTTGGGTGATGTAAAAATTATCCGAATCGCCGCAGCATTCGAAATCGCAAGAAGGATTGTGAATGAAGTAATGAAAGATGCTTCCTAATGTCACCATTTTCACTATTTAATATACTTTCACCAAATGGTGAAAAATTACAAAAAAATGAAAAAGACTAAGATTAAAGGTAATAAATCAAGATTTCCGAGTCCTTTCGACATAACCACACACAAAACCGAATGGACCTGTGCGGCAAAAGTTGCTGAATGGATTAATGATATAAGCAAAGAGAAAGATATTCCTTTTGGAAAGGCTGAGGTTGAAACCACGAAAGAAGGAGATAGAAAACGAGTTGATATTGTCATTTTTGAATCCACAGGTAGTAATAAAACTCTATGTGTTATCGAGATGAAACAGCCTTACTTTGACCCCTTCAATGAAAACGAACTAAAAGAACCCGCAAGGAAAAAAGCCACCGAGCGAAAAGCAAAATATTTTATTACCTCAAATTTCAAGCAGCTTATATGGTTCAATACTGAAAGGGTAAATAGGAATCTGCCTGAAGAAGAACAAATTCACGATAAATACTTCCTTTCGGAAATTGAAAATTTGGACCTTATTGAGGAGCCAAGGTATAAAAAGGGAATAATTGCTGGTTTGGAACATTTCCTTATTGACCTCTATGAAGTGCACACGGGTAAGAAACCAGAACCGCGACAGGCAATTGATGAATTCCTAATCTTCAGACTACAGCAAAAAATAAAGACGCTAAGTTTCTATTATCGAAGAATAATTGAAGATAAAACTCATAAAGACACTGATTTTTCTAAAAAACTTGCAAAATGGTTTGCAGGACAGAATTGGTCTTTTGTATTTCAGGAAGCGGATTTTGATAAAGCCGCCCACCAGGCTGCCTATCTTCTTGTCAATAAGATACTTTTCTATGACCTTCTTCAGGCAAAGAGACCGGATGAGCTTGACCCATTAAATATTCCGGATGATTTGACAAAGGGTGGGCTTTTACAAAGTCAACTTCAAGGTTATTTTGATTATGTCTTAAAGCATATAGATTACGAAACAATCTACTCAACAGACTTTATTGACCAAACAGCTTTTCCAGACCACAAAGAGGTTGTAGAAGAGATTAAATCATTGATTCATATTTTAAAGAGATATGATTTTTCCAAAATTGGTTTTGACATCATTGGAAGGATATTCGAACGACTTATTCCCCCGCAGGAAAGGCATAATCTTGGTCAATATTTTACGCACCCTGATATTGTTGACCTCATTCTAAGGTTTTGTTTAAAACATGAAGAGGATAAGGTTTTTGACCCTGCTTGTGGTGCGGGGACGTTCCTTGTCAGGGCGTATCGGCACAAGAGACTGATGAACCAGCGTTTGAAACACCAGGAGATTTTGAAAACACTCTGGGGATGTGATATTGCCAAATTCCCTGCGCACTTATCAACCATTAATTTAGCAATTAATGACCTAACAACAGACGAGAATTATCCCCAGATTATGAAGGAGGATTTCTTTAACCTGAGACTCGGTGGAAAAGAGGAATTTGGTAGTGAATCGCGCAAGAAGGAATTGTCCGGGCTGGGAGATAAGAGGATTATGATTCCGTATCCTAAGATTGTGGATTGCATTGTCGGAAATCCGCCATACACGAGACAAGAGGAAATTCAAACCATATCTGGTGAAGGTTACAAAGAAAGACTTATCCAAAATGCTCTATATGATATTGATGGGAAAAGGAAACTTGCCGAGATTACCAAACGAGCAGGAATTCATGCTTATTTCTTTATTCACGGTACTAAATTCTTGCAAAATGGAGGGAGATTTGGATTTATTGTTTCCAATTCCTGGTTAGATGTGGATTGGGGCAAAGGTCTTCAGGAGTTTTTCCTGAAAAACTATAAAATTACTGCTATAATTGGTTCAAAAGTAGAGCGATGGTTTGAGCAAGCTGATATTAATACCTGTATTGTAATATTGGAAAAATGTTCAGGAGAAGCAAATAATAAGGTAAGGAATGAAAACATAGTTCGATTTGTTTATCTTAAAAAGCCATTACGACATTTTATTCCACCTGCTAAGGATATGTGGGAGCAGCAAAAGGAAAGATTGAGTGAAATAGACGAGCTAATAAAGACTATTCTTTTCCATAATAAATTTTATGAGAATGAAGAGTTAAGGGTTTACCCCAAAAAACAAAAGGGACTATGGCAAGAAGGATTTGATGTAGAGGAGAACAAATTTGTCGGAGCAAAATGGGGCAAATACCTGAGAGCACCACAGATTTTCTTTAAGATTATAGAAAAATGCAAAGGTAAACTTGTGCCTTTGAAAGAAATTGCAGATGTCAAGCGTGGTTTCACAACAGGAGTGAATGAGTTTTTTTATTTGACTGAAGAGGAAATAAAGCGGAGAGGTATAGAGAAAGAGTTCTGGATGCATAAGGAAGGTAAGAAATGGGTGCCAAATTATGTGATAAAAAGCCCACGTGAATGTAAATCGATTGTTGTAAAGCCGCAAGATTTAAAATATCGGATTCTAATGATTCATAAGGATAAGAAAGACTTAAAAGGCACCAAGGTTTTGAAATACATAGAGGAAGGCGAACGTAAAGGCTTCCATAAAAGACCAACCTGCGCAAGTAGAAAAAGATGGTATGATCTTGGATATCAAAAGCCCGCTGACGGTATCTGGTTTAAAGCCTTCAATGACAGATTTTTAGCTCCGCAGAATGTTGAGAAGTCTTTTTCGAGCGATAGATTCTATGCTATTTATCTCAAAAACCATGCTGTGAAAAATAAGTTATTTCTTTACCTGAATTCTACGTTACCCGCTTTAATCGTTGAGCTTTTTGGAAGAGTGAATTTAGGTGAAGGTGCTCTTGATAACATGACTTATGAAGCAGCTTCTATGATTATTTTGGATGTTAGAAAACCATATGTTATCGATGGTAGAATGTTCAAAGGATTATCGCTTCGCACTATAGAGACAGTTTTCAAAGAGCTATGTGTATCTTCTTCTGAAGAAGTCACTCTTGATAAAGTGAAAGCTGACCGAAGAGAATTGGATAAGATTATTATGGGTGAGATTTTGGGACTTACTGAAGAGGAACAACTTGATGTATATCGGGCGGTAATAGATTTGGTTAAGTCCAGACTCGAAAAGGCAAAGAGTTTTGGCAAGAGACAAAAAACAAAAGGTGGGATAGATATTGATAGACTCGTCAAGACCGTAATGGATAAAATTGATAAGGAAACATTAGGGAAATTTTACAGTGAGAAAATATTATCTCAAAAGCAAGTATATACAAAAAAATTACCGAAACCTTCTGAAAAAATCTCTATAGAGCAAGATTTATACGGCTGGCGACTATATTCAGGCAAAAAACACATTGCCTGTGAATCCGAACAAGAAGCTCGCTATTTGAAAGTATGGCTTGAGGCAGGACTTGAAAAAGTTAAAATTCCAAAAGATAAAGAATACCTTGAAACCATTCTTCCAGAATTAGAGAAACTAAAGAAACAAATTGATGAAATTGTCAATTCCTACCTTGAATCAATCCTCGACCCCAAAACCCGCACCAAAATCGAGCAGCAATTGTGGATGGAGATTTTGAAATGAATTTTGGAAGCACTAACTCAAGAATAAAAGGATACTTAGAAGAACCTATAACGGTTTTATTAGGATATAACTGTTGTGCTTTGTGCCTTTACTTTTAATATTTCATTTTTTTTATGTTTATTTTATAATATAAAACTCACTTTCCCCACAATAGCACATTAATTATCATAAATTAAATAAAATGTAGATATTATTTTCGAAAAATCTACAATTTACACTTTTTTTTAATGAAATAAATAAAAGACTTGACAAATGACAAGGAATATGTTATAATAGTTATATAAATAGTGTGTTATTCGTAGAATAAGAGATAATATTACAAAGGAGCAAGAATGATACATAATAACGAGACTCCTGAACAAAGATTCAGACGATTAGCATCTCATCGTACTAATCAGATTTTGGAGAAACTGAGAATATTGGGGAATTGCTCTAATAAAAATGTATACAGGTACTCAAACGAAGACATTGGCAAGATATTTTCTTCTATTGAGAAAAGGGTTAAAGAGACGAAAGCTCTTTTCAAATTGTCTGAAAAAGAAAAATTTAGACTATGAAGGAGAAACATATGAGTTTAAAAGAGTTATGCTTAAATTTGCTGAAGGCTGATGAAGAAGAATCTGTAATTAGAATTCTCAAGGATGAAGGATATTGGGATAAATCAAATAATTGGCGATATTATGGTGACAATGAGAATAATTTTGCTACGATTGGGAACCAGCAAAGTAGACCGGAAGCAGCTATTGTAGAAAAAATAATTAATTCTGTTGATGCAGTTCTAATGTCGGAATGTTTGAGAAGAGGTGTTAACCCCGAAAGTCCAGAAGCCCCCAAATCAATAATTGATGCCCTTGAATCATTTTTTAACATTGACTATGGAAAACTTTCAAACATAACTCCTACAGAAAGAAGACACCTTGCAGACAATATTTGCCTTGTAGCAACAGGTCAAAAAACAAAGCCGTGTTATTCCATAATTGATAAAGGTGAAGGTCAAACACCTAATAGGATGCCTGATACCCTTTTATCAATTGGTAAATCTAATAAATTACGTATCCCATTTGTTCAAGGCAAATTTAATATGGGTGGAACAGGTGTGTTCCAATTTTGTGGGAAAAAGAATCTACAACTCATTATTTCTAAACGCAATCCAGAAATAATTAAACATGAACCAGTTGATGATTCTTCTTCCTTTTGGGGTTTTACTATTGTCCGTAGAGAAGACCCTAAATATGGTGTAAGGAGTTCATTCTATCGATATCTTGCGCCAAATGGGAAGGTTCTTACCTTTTCAGCAAAAGGTATACCCTTATTACCTGGTGACTATCCTAAGGCATATGTAAATAATCTTGAATGGGGTACTTATATTAGACTATATGAGTACCAGATGATTGGTCTAAAAACAAATGTTCTTTTCGACCTTTATAATAGGCTATCTCTTTTGATGCCTTCAATCGCTTTGCCAATTAGACTTTTCGAAAGAAGAAAAGGATATACGGGCCATACGCTAGAAACAACGCTTTCTGGTTTATCTGTTAGATTAGAAGAAGATAAAACTGAAAATCTTGAAGAAGGATTTGATCCTCCACCTACTAGTAATATTTCAGTTTCTGGTCAAAAGATGAAAGTATCAATTTTTGCATTTAAACGTGGCCAATCTGAAAAATATACTAGAAATGAAGGAATTATCTTTACTGTAAATGGTCAAACTCATGGTTATTTGACAAAATCTTTTTTTTCAAAGCAAAAAGTAAGGATGGGCTATCTAGCAGACTCTTTATTAGTGTTAGCTGACTGTTCTGGTTTTGACGGTAGAGCAAGAGAAGATCTTTTTATGAACAGCCGAGATAGATTAAGATCCGGTGATTTGAGATCAAATATCGAAGTTCAGTTAAGCGAACTTCTTAGAAATCACCCTGGACTTAAAGATTTAAGAGAAAGAAGGCGTCGCGAAGATATTGAAAATAAACTAGAAGATTCAAAACCCTTAGCTGAAGTAATCGAAGCAATACTTAAAAAATCGCCTACCCTCTCTAAGCTGTTCATTAATGGTGTTCGACTTCCAAATCCCTTTAATGTGGTTAAATCAAAATCACAGGACGAGTATGTTGGGAACAGATTTCCATCTTGTTTCAAATTGATTAAAGATTTTGATGAAAACAATCCAAAACATTCACCAATTAATACTCGTACTAGAGTTCAATATAAAACTGATGTCGAAAATGATTATTTTGACAGGGATAGTGATCCTGGGAACTTCATTCTAAAACTAAATGGGGGAGACATTAAAGATTTTTCGGTTAATCTGTGGAATGGAATCGCCACTCTTAATATTAAATTACCTGACTGCGTAAAACCTGGAAGATTACTTCGTTTTCAAAGTGAAGTCGATGATGTAAGCAGAGTTGATGCGATATCAGAAAAATTTTATGTTTTAGTAAAAGATAAAATAGTAAAACAGCCTGGTAAACCTGGCCATAGAAAACCGCCATCATCGGATAAAGAAGGTGATGATGTTGAGAAAACATCTTACCTTGATTTACCTAATGTAGTGGAAGTATACCAAAATGAATGGGAACGCCATGAATTCAACCGTAATAGTGCATTAAAAGTGGTTGACTCAGGTGAAGATGCTTACGATTTTTTTGTAAATCTGGACAATATACACCTCTTAACTGAAAAGAAAGCAAACTCAAAAATAGAAAGTAAACTCCTAGATGCACGTTATAAATATGGCATGGTGCTAATAGGTATAGCACTTTTAAATGATTATAAAGATTCGTTGAATGATAATAGTATTGACGGAAATGGATCTGATGAGATGAATGTATATGATAGGATTGCTTATATTACTAAAGCTATCTCTCCTGTACTATTACCTATGATTTCGGGTTTGGGCGATTTGCAAGAAGAAGAATTTGAAGTAACGAATGATGGTGATGATTAGTATATTTTCAAATATTGCATAACCATTGCATTAACCTGACCGCAGGGGCTGTGCGTTTTTTAAGCTTTGTAGTCTGCATAAAGTGTTTTGGTTTGGGAGACTCGGGGACGGGGTTTGACATTATCACATTTTGGAGAGAAAAGACAAAGAAGCGCAAGCATAAAAGCCTTTGAAAGAATCTGAGTATTAGCATATGGAAGAAACAGTGTAGGATTTATTTCAAAAGGAGTTTTGAGTGGGTGATGGATATTTTTATACTTTGAGTGCTATTGCACAGTCCTTTGCTGCAATTGTTGCACTAAATGCTGTTTTTGTAATATACAAATTACAGTTGTTAAAAAATGAAAGTGTTGAATTAATAAAAAAGTTGCGAAAAATATACATTCAGAATTCTTCTCCGGAACCAGGCTCGGGGCGTATTTTTGCCTCAGACCGGGTCGATAGAATGACAGATGAGGAAGTACTGAGTTTTGCAAAAGGGTTTACGGGTGGTCGAAGTGACCTGGTAAACAAAAATAAAGAAACATTAAGGCTCCATAAAATAAATGCTCAATTTTCAAAAGATATTACCAAATGGTTTAAAAGAACCTTGCTGTTCAATGGCAGTACGGTTTTACTTGGTTTAATTTTATTGCCATGGAAGAACCTTCTCCCCAATTCCGTTCGATATATCATTCTAGGAATAGTCCTTCTACTCGCTGTTTTAGCACTACTGCTGACAATACACGCAATTTTATTCACTCTTGAAAGTGGAGGTATTTCAGTAATTAGGAGAATTTTTGTAAAAAAAGCTGAGCGGTAAAAAAATATGTATGCCGTTATTAGCCAGATTTAACGAGAAAAGATAGAGAAAGGAAGTATAAAATGATGCGGAGTCATGTTGAAGAGTTGTATGCTGAGTATCTAATACATAAGGGCTACATGGTAATGCAAGATATCCCATTCTATAACCGCAAAAATGAACCAGGAGGTTGGTCAGATATTGATATTCTTGCTTTCAAAAAAAAGGAACTTATTATTGCTGAATGCAAAACAGATATTGTTGGTGGAATTGCTGGAGATTGCAAGGAAAAAGCGAAAAAATTGAAAGAGCACTTCAAAAAAGCCAAAAGATTTGCAGAACGGACATATCCGTTTTTATCTATTAAGGATGTAAAACTCAAAGTTGTTTATGAAAGAGGAACAACAAACGATAAACCATCACGTTCTCCAAAATTTGATAAAGAATGTGAAAACAAGAGAATCGAAGCAATACATATTTCCACAGTCATTAACAAATTAATTCCCTTATTAAAAAGACATAGCAGAGAATGGCATCCAACTACAAGAGTTCTGCTTACATTAAAACAACTTGGTTATTTCAGCAATGAAAACTTGAATAATTGGGGAAGTAGTTAAGAGTCTAATAATAAATTAAAGTTATTTACCCGAAAGAAAGTAGCACGATATGACTAGAAAAAAATTAGATGAACTGACAAAGGGAGAATTGATACAGAAAATTAAGAAATCGAAGAAAAGAAAAAATCCAAGAAGAGGTAAAACGGATGAAATAATGAATGAGTTGGGTCAGCTTCTTTTAAGATTTATTTCTTCAATCAGAGCAAGTCAACTTATAAATATTTTTCTATTAATTGTTACCATTGGTATACTTCTCCTTGGCATATGGCAGTTCTCAATAATTAAGGAATATCAGATTTGGTCAAGAAGAGAAATGTCACGAAAACCAGATTTGTCACTTGTAATTAATAAAATAGATACATTAGATACTTCTAATTCTTTAAGATTCTATTGCAGTTTGAAAAACACAGGTAATGAAATCGCACAGAATGTTCAAATTCGTCACAGATTATTTCCATCCAGCAAGTCAACTGGTTTTACTTTTGAGGTTACTGGCCCAATAGGAATTATTCCTTTTTCAGACCAGGAAGTACCATATGTCAAAATTGCAGTTTACATGTATTCCAATACAATATACTATGAGGAAGATGAAAATAAAGACTATGAATTAAAACTACCTTATACTTGGGAATTACAAAACCTACCTGACACTCTAGAAGTCATCATATTAGAGTATACAATACATTTCCACAGAGGTTCCTTTAAAAAGTCTTTAACGATTGATAATCCATTTTACAAAGAAAAAAAATAAGGTCGACAGTTTCGTGACCACCGATTCCCTGTAGGAACAGGGTCAGATCTTCACATTACACTTAAAGGCAGAAAACAGCAAATAGAGGATAAAAAACAGAGAATAAAAACAATGGTATCGGGTTCTGACACATGACATCAATTCCATGTAAGCACCGCTGGTATTTTTCGAAAAAACTGGGTAAATTGGGGTCAGCGACTATTTTTATCATCTTGACATTTTTGTGAAAAAACGGAGTCAGGCTGGAAATTAGAATTTAGATTGAAAGAGCCTGCGGTCAATAGATTTTGGCAAGACTTTTCTAATTAAGACCTTCTTTGTTTTTCTCCTGTTTAAAACAATACAGAGCCATGGGATAAAGTGAATAGTAAAAATTCTTGACATATTAAACTAAAAATTATATAATCCAGAGACTTGAAAGGGAAAATGGAAATACTGATGGATAAGAAAAGGTATAATTTGAAAAACAACAGATTACGAAAATAACAGTTTTACAAAGTGTTTTGAGGAGGGGAGAAAGGCTAAATTCCAAATTCCAGCCTGACGCCATGACGGTTTTACGTAGTCTTGGAAAGCAACATTTGCTGTTTTATTAGTACACCTAATCTTATGTTATATTCCATGAAACCATACTCGCAACCCATATTTACGCTTGATGCTCGCGGTAACATCATGCTTGAACTGATGAGCGATTATTTCAAGCTTGATAACAACGTGATGCATAGAGAGATACAAGGCATGCACATGGAGACTCAACGCGTGCTCGCAACAAAAGGTATTCCTTACGAGTGGTTAAAGGCTGCCTTGGTACCAACATCAGATCGCAACGAGGCTGGATTCATTTTTGATTCACAGCAGATCGAGTCATCATGGTATGGGGGCGTTACCGCCAAAATGGTACTACCTCTCCTAGACAAACGTACGACACAAAGTGTTCTTTGTGGTGATCTCCTCGGTAAAGATCAAGACTTTATCTTCAACATCTTTGATGAGTCCATAGTGCTCTCTCGTTCCTTTGAGTTCATCCATGGCACACTTTTGTACTGCGTCTATATCAATAACCTATCTGATGCTGCCTTGCAGAATATTCACCAGCAGTTGAGCGAATTGCCGGCCTACGTCGGGTATATACCTGCCACCTATCAAACGCGAGGAAAAACATATCTCTCAACTACACTAGTTAATGCGTTCTTGAAGTATGGCGATACTGTAATCATGGGTCACGAAGACGACCGCCCAAATGAAGAGAACGTAAACATGCTTGGCTACGCGTTTGAGGATTTTGGGTATAAAGTCTGCAGCCTACAATCGAGTTACTTTGGTCTATTCCTCGGGTACAAAGTAGAGCGTGCTGTCTACCCGGGATTTGAAGTGGATACGGAAATGTCTCTGAACGCAGTCTCTCAACACGTAGTCCCATTAGCGGGTTGCACGGTTCGGCTCGACGAAGCGAAACATGAATACTTGAGAACCAAAAAGATAGGCAAGTTACAGAAGGCCGGTATTGCGGAAATGGGTCGGGATCAGCTCGTGGCCCTTATCAAAGAAAAAATCTCGTCGAACTATATCTACAACTTAGTTTTTCTTGAGGAATATGGGGTGGTCAAATTCAATCTTATACTGGAAGTTCCAAGAGAGGGTGTTGGCTACGCAACGCGGCTTGTCGCCGCCTTAGAGTATATGCCACACGAAAAAACAATTCGAGTCATCACACTCTACTGAAGAAAATGGAATATAGCAAGCCCATCAAGCCGACACTCTCTACGCTGAGCTTCGTTCACGCGGCTTATGGACGACGTTATGTGTCCTGAATATTAAAAAAATAGAAAGGAGCAAAGGGATGAAAAAAGGTAAAGCAACAAAAGCACAGGTAAAAAAAGAAAGATCGCCTAAAAAAGTGGAGAAAGTTATTAAAGCTAAAGGGCATCCAAGCGGGAAGTTGCAAAAAGGTAAAGAGTTACATCATGTAAAGCCAGTTGCAGAAGGTGGAAAAACCACTCCTAAAAATACTAGAGTTGTCTCAAAAGCGGAGCATAAAAAAATACATTGCAACAGAAGCAAACGTGGTAAAATTTAGTCGCATTCATGAATAGAACACATAATATTAGGAGCGATGCGGGGTCTATAATCAAAAAATGAGATATATTAGTTACCTTTTTTATGATATAATGAGGAGGAATATGGCATGGTCGCAGATGTGGCTTATAAGTCCGTCAAGGGCTTCGTTCAGTTTGAGTGATTCAGCCTGAAATGCCGTCCGCGGCATGAGCCGATACCTTGTCTAACGGGAAGATGGCTTTTAGTGGTTATTAAAGACTGAAAAGTTCTGTTGCGAAATAGAAATTAAATTCGGTTTTTGAAAAAAAATTTAGAAAAATGAAAAAAGTTCCCTATATTTTCGCTTATTTTCCGTATAATATAGAAAGAGAAGAACCATTTTCTGGGTTTTTATTAAAGAAGTACTGAAAACTGATTTTACAAAGGAGGGTATATGAGTGTTTGTAGATGTGGTTACGAGTATTTGAAGGTTGACAAATGGCCTTTGATATTGTGCTGCACTTATGATCCTATAATTCTGAACATTGTTTCTAAGGTTGCATTTGAGCATAAGGTACGGGTATGGCACAGCACAAGTTCATCCGATATTATGGCAATCCCCTGTGATATTGCTGTGATAAACAGGAACCTCCTAGGAAAGAATTCATGGGAGGATTATGTTGATTGGCAAAAGGAAGTTCGCGATCCTGAAACAACGCTGTTTATATACGTTGATAAGGATCCGTACGAGGAAGAAAGGGTACCGCTTAACAAAAAGTCATTCTATAGGGATTTTGAAGGCAACTATAGGAGATTACTTGATTTCCTAAACTCTGAAGTCCAGGCAATTATAAGTGAAAAATGTTGTTCCAAATCAAAATCATAAAATTAAAGGAAGACTGAAATGAATAGTAAATGGATACTGGAAAAAATAGAAGACCTAATTCCAGATATTGAAACATTCAGAGATAATATTATAAAGCATATTCAGCATGAATATTTCCCTCTTATTTATCAATGTTTGTATGAAAAAATTATGCCAAAAGGATGTCACAAATTTACAGCAGAGAAATTTAAAAAGCTACTAAAAAACGACTACTTAAAATTGATAAATGATATATATAGAACAAGGTTGTCAAACAAATCATTTCCTGATATTCGCAAGGGATTGCTAAGCCTACCATCTTTTGATCGTTATGAAGATGTTTTGAAGAAGTTCGAAAAGTGTAATCCTCGAAACAATAACTGGGTTAATGCTTTTAGTTTTGGCACAAAGGTTTTACACGCTTTCAATCCAGAAGAAAATCCAATGTTGGACTTTGTAGTAAGAAAAAATCTTGCAATAAATAAAGAAATGTCAATCGAATTGTGTGTGAATTTCAAAAGTGCGATGAATAAGTTTGCAGAAAACCACAAGGATTATTTCTCAAATAAGAGTATTAAAATGCTGGAACAAGAGTTTGCGAAATTCAATTTAAAACCAGTATTTCCAAAGATGAAAATGCTGGATATGGCATTGTATCAAAAAAGCAGTAGGGAAAAGTAATACACCATTCCACTTGACAAGATTACCGATCTTCCCTATAGGAAATGACATGCATTGAAAATTCAATAACTTCTGAGCCTGAGAGAAGAAGGTTTAGAGCTAAAAATCTATGATTTGAGTGGAAGATTGATAAAGTCTTTTTCAGCGGGCACTGGGGACTTGACACTTGGCACTGACTTAAATGCTGGCGTTTACTTCTTGAAGCTCGAAGACCCAAAATCAAGAAAAATCTATACGACAAAACTTCTAAAAATTAGGTAGTTGCTACTATCGCCTCTTCCTAAATTCCACATTGCAATTTACCAAGGAAGCATTAGCGCAGGAGGTTCGCTATGGCAAAAGAAATGTTCCCCAATCCTGTATGATTAAATGAATGTCAAATGTTGAAACCTGACCCCTTTTGTTCTTCCCAACAACCCTGGCACAAAAATTGCTTGACATATTAATAAAACATCTGATAGAATAGAATCTGAAAATGAAAGAATTTAGGAAAATGATAAGGAAGGTGAAGAAGTGAGGGTGAACATAACAGATCCCCAAACCGTCTTCGAACCTTGTACACTGGTGTCATTTTATCCTTTACCCTTGCCATCTATGGACGGGGTGTATTCCCCTCTAAAAAGAGGGGTGTCATATACCATATGGTATATGACGGGGTGTGTCACAACGCTTGTCCCAATTCAAAAACGAACAAAAACGAACGCCTGCCCCCAATACCAATACGCCTTGATTCAACAACAACAAAAGGTTTACCATTGATGTAGAGCTTCGATATTGATTCTAATAATTGCCAGAAAAACGAAATGGATATTCAAGAAACATTTGATGAATTATTTTCTGCTCTCTGGGGCATGAATTACTCATTGATTAAGGATGCTGCGCGAGATCCATCTCCACAAAACAAACATAAATTTGAATCTTATGGAATCACTATTTATCCTGACTACATTGAAATTTATGATTCAAGGCTTGAAAAACTAACAAATATTGCAAAATCAAGAGGAATTCATATTGGACGTGCAAATAAAGAAAATCTCGCAAGAAAGTATTCAGAAGGCAAACATTTATTAACAATTGAAGGTCTTCCCTTAAAATTGGCAGGACAGTTTGTTATGGTAAAAATTGAATCAGAAGGTTTATTTAAAATTTCAGCAAAACATAAGGAATATTTACAACACATTTTTGACTTTTTCCAAAACAAAGGTTATTGGCCATCTGTTCGCGAGGTTGTTAGCGAACTCGAAATCAAAGTGGATTCCATTAATAAAATACTTGAATTATTTCCCAATGATTCAATGATCATTAAAGAATTTCTTGAAGATATGAGAATAGAAGCATATAGGTTAACCATATTGGCAATCCTTCATTTAGATGAAAGCAAGACATATTATGATGAGATCGCTAATATTGCGAAGTCACTGTAAGGGGTCATTAAAAGTTTAGATGCAGGAGGTATGAAGTATCACCTGGTGCACATTAAACCAAATGATACTAGTCACGCCAAGGAGATATTCAAGCTCATCTGCGAGATATTTTCAAAACATCTTCACATAATTCCCCATGAGGATTATCTCCAAATAAGAATTCCAGAAGATTCTGATGGTATTTCCCTTATCCAGAATTTCGATGAACCGATTTCTTTTTGTCGAAACCGATTTTTGGCAAGCGAATATTTAGATTCAACAGAAGAAAATAACCAAGAAATGGATAACATATTAGAAGAGGATAAAAAAATACACAGTATACCGGAAATTAATTCTTCATCTGCAAAAATATTCATAATACATGGGCATGATAATGAGTTAAAGAGAGAAGTCCAATTATTATTAACTAGAACTGAACTTCAAGACGTGGTTTTGCATGAACAACCAAATAGAGGAAGAACAATTATTGAAAAGCTAATTGAAGAAAGCGAAGGAGCTTCTTTTGCAATAGTCTTACTGAGCCCGGATGATGAATTAGCAGAAGGCACAAAAAGAGCTAGGCAAAATGTTATTTTGGAGCTTGGGTATTTCTTAGGGAAATTAGGAAGGAGTAATGTACATTTGATAAAGAAAGGAGATGTTGAAATTCCCAGTGATATACAAGGAATCCTATATACAGATTATGACGAAAGAGGAGCATGGCGTATAAAACTTCTAAAGGAAATGAAAGATGCTGGAATTAATTTAGACATTGATAATGCAATTAAGAAATTTTAATAGGAAATGCTTTTGATACCTGAAAATGGAATTTCATAAACAAGAAAATGAGAAGGTAAAAGAGGCTTGAATATGCCAAGAGAAAATTATAACGAGTGGACAAAGAAAAACCTAATTAAGGAAATTGAAAAACTCAAGAAGAGACGTCCTGGGGTCAGGCTGAAAAATAGAAATTAGGGTCAGAAATGTAATGATGGTCTGGATTCCTGCTGTTGCAGGAATGACCAGAGAGGGGGAGAGATGACATTCCTGTGGGGAAATAATTCTTTAAAAGGTGACATTTCTATTTTGCTAAGGGATTTTCTTGACATTAAAAAACATGTTGGGGATGGTCGGGGACGGGGTTTGACGATATGACATTTTTCAAATTATAAAATTGGGGAAAGCGACCATTTGTTTACCTGAGGGTCAATAGGATTTGGCAAGAGTTTTCTAATTAAAAGCTTCTTGCTTTCTGCTGTTTTATAAAATAAGTCTTTGGAATAGCAAAGGGCAAAAATTCTTGACATATTAGGTTAGATATCGTATAATTCATAGATTTTAGAGAAAAATTCGAAATGCTTGTAAGAAAACGAAAAGAAACGGAATTTGAAAATGTCATAGATGGGGCAAGGTCTAAATTTCAGTTCTCGGATAGTCCCAACAGAGATAGAATGAAAAGTAGGATATCAAATTTAACCTTTATGGTAAAATATAACTTGACAAAGTTGACATTTTCGATTATATTGTAATAGATGGAGT
>Ga0210003_1000044_pt1 | contig 112171 bp, 108 predicted proteins | sample LantaG_FD_182804 | JGI IMG/M metagenome (GOLD analysis project Ga0210003, IMG submission 182804) | Deep subsurface microbial communities from Baltic Sea to uncover new lineages of life (NeLLi) - Landsort_02402 metaG (SPAdes) (version 2) | ecosystem: Environmental > Aquatic > Marine > Oceanic >... | reverse complement strand
GGGCAAGAAACAACCTGTCCCAAGGCATGGCGAAATTGATGAGATCCTTGCAAAGCATATACTAAAAGAATTGGCATAACAAATCAATTCAGCCGATCGCTACGCTCCGGCTGATTTCTACGTTAGGTGATAAATGAAACAAACATTTCTACATCGTCCCGGCCTAGAAATAGAGGCAGATTTTTCACAAGAGAGTCCTCCAGTATTTCGTTACCGGCTGAGCGCAACCAAGATAGGAGCGTGTGAAAGACCTAGAACGGTATGTGCCATTATGCAAAATCCAAGCTATGCCTGCGTTGAATTCGCTGACAAATCTGTTCAAGTGTTGGAAAGGGTGGTATTCGAGAAAAGATATGAACAATTCGTAGGTGTTGAGCGCCTTATTGTCGTAAATCAATTTGCCTTTATCAAGACCAACGATTTTATTGGTAAAGCCGAACAAATCGGAGAGCGGAATAAAGTCGCAATAGAAAACTCACTAGACGAGGCAGACATAATTCTTATTGCGTGGGGCAAGGACAACAGATTCACAGGGATTCAAGAAGCAATTCTAGAAATGGTTCGAGAACATAACGGCAAAATATTGCTCCAAACCAGTAGGCATCCTTCCCGGGTGATATATGGCGGGTTTATACAGGAATACGGCACCTAACTATTCATTCCAGCCGACCGCTAAAAGCGGTGGCTGAACTCAAATGTTAGAGGTGATAGAAATGGATACAAACAAATCAATAAAGATAGTTGAAGCACTAGCGAATGGTATTGATCCAACGACAGGTGAAAAATTTCCTCCCCATTCTCCATACAACAATCCTGAAGTTATTCGCGGGTTGTATCATGCCTTAGAAATAGTAAGAAGCCACAGACAAAAAACAAAGATGACTCTCGAAGAAAAACAACAGGCAAACATTGACAAAGGTCTTTCGAGAAATGCTGGCCTTCCTTGGGAAGATGAGCAAAGGGAATACGTTGCGACCAATTTCAAGCAAGGAGACACAGTGGATCAACTTGCCTCAAAATTAGAGAGGACAAAAGGTGCTATCATCGCTGAACTCCAAAGGCAAAATATCATATCACAAGAAGAAGCAAGGAACCTCTAACCAGTTACTGCACCCGACCTGAAAAGCCTGACGGCTTTTCAGGTCGGGTGAGTTCTATCGTTCGGCAGCAATTGAAGTGCCTATTTGGCAAGTGAGGAAGATATGTTAGCTCCTGAATACCGAGTTGGGCTTCGAGTCTTGCGAGAAAAGATAGGATTGTGGACCGCATTGAGTATAGCGATTCCAGCGTTTTTCAAGACATTAATGGTTAGGCACAAAGTCGAGGAAGATTCGGATAAAGCTGAAGCGACCAAGGCTGATTTGAAAAATCATTTTCAGTTGTTGGCAAATATGCATCAAATGCTTGAGAAGCGATATGGGAAAGCACGTACAGATGAGATAATGAAAGATGTGTTGTTAGAAGGAGGAAATGTGTTTTTTCGGGGATTCACGAAGCTTGGTCCGGGTGAAAGGCTGGGTGAGTTTGTTGAAATCTATAAGGCATTTGAGCGCAATAACATTGTATTTGACGTGATAGAGAAAACTGACAAACGATTTGAGATCAAGATCAAGCGTTGTCAAACTAATAAAACCAATGAAACTATATAACAGCTATTTTCATATAAATACTCTTTAACTATTCGCTCTTCACTATTCACTGTTTACTGTTTACTATTCACTGTTTACTATTCACTTAAAAGCAAAAGACTGTTGATATTACCAACTAAAAAAGGGGGCTTAAAAAGCCCCCCCTTTTTTAACCTGCAAAGATTTTCAACACCTACATGAATAAAGGAGCAAGCACGAGAGCAATAACACTCATAAGCTTTATCAGGATGTTCATGGAAGGCCCTGATGTATCCTTGAATGGATCACCAACAGTATCACCAATTATCGATGCGTTATGAGGCTCACTGTGCTTACCACCAAGATGTCCTGTCTCTATATACTTCTTTGCATTATCCCATGCACCGCCGGCATTTGCCATAAAGAGCGCCATTAAGGCGCCTGTAACCACAGCACCTGCAAGCATACCTCCAAGCGCCTCCTTGCCAAGTATGAGCCCAACCAGGACTGGGGCAAGTATTGCTAAGAGACCTGGCAATATCATCTCTTTTAGTGCTGCCTTTGATGCAATATCCACGCATTTTGCCGGTTCAGGCTTGCCTTTACCCTCCATAATACCAGGAATCTCCCTGAACTGACGTCTGATCTCTTCTACTATCTTAAAGGCTGCCTTGCCCACAGAGTTCATGGTCATAGATGATACTAAAAACGGGATTATCCCGCCGATGAAAAGCCCTTCTACTACCTTGGGATTAACAAGGTTTATACTACTTAACTTGACTGCCTGACTGTATGCAGAAAACAGGGCCAGCGCTGTAAGCGCTGCAGACCCTATGGCAAAACCCTTTCCTATAGCGGCAGTAGTATTGCCCAGAGCATCGAGTTCATCAGTAATGCTACGGACCTCAGGGCCTAGTTCTGCCATCTCAGATATACCACCTGCATTATCTGCAACAGGGCCATATGCATCAATACTCATGGTAGCACCTACGGTAGCAAGCATACCCACAGCAGCAAGCCCTATGCCATACAGGCCTGCATTATAGGAAGCAAATGCTATGGCAACCACTATGATAAACATAGGTAGCGCCGTAGACTCCATGCCAATTGCAAGACCTGTTATCACATTGGTGGCAGGTCCTGTCTGTGATGCCTCTGCAATCTTTCTAATTGGGCTAGCAGATGTATAGTACTCGGTTACTACACCTATAAGTATACCTGCGAGCATACCCCAAAATATAGCCCAGAATGCGCCTGTAGATACACCCATTGACTTGATAATAAACCAACCTCCAATCAAAAACAGGGCTGCTGCTATAAATGTAGAATACCTAAGGGCACTCTGTGGTCCTGCCTTTGCCAGGAGCTTTACAGACCATATACCAACCAGAGAGCATAAAAGACCAAGCATAACAAGCACAAGTGGTAAGGCCATATATGCCTGTCTCATCGCCACATTGGCGGTCATCGCCATGGTAGCAGCTATGGCAATGGATGCTATTACAGAGTTTACATATGACTCGAATATATCCGCTCCCATACCAGCGATATCACCTACGTTGTCCCCAACATTATCTGCAATTACACCGGGGTTCCTGGGGTCATCTTCAGGGATACCTGCCTCCACCTTACCTACTAAGTCAGCACCTACATCTGCACTCTTTGTATAAATACCACCACCTACACGAGCAAACAGTGCAACTGACGATGCACCCATACCAAAGCCATTAATATAACTCGCAGTTGTGGGATCACCACAGAATATATAGTAGTATATCCCCAAACCAAGCAGGCCAAGGGATGCAACGGCAATCCCCATCACAGCACCGCCCCCGAAAAAGGATACATAAAGTGCCTGATCTATGCCTCCTGTAGCAGCTGCCTGGGTAGTACGAGCATTTGCCCTTGTTGCAGAGGTCATGCCGGTAAGACCTGCCAGCATGGAACATATCGCCCCTGAGATATAAGCCACGCTTGTCTGCCAGTTTATAAGCTGGAATAACAGCAAGAATACTATTACGACAAATACCGCAAGGATTGTGTATTCCCGCTTTAAGAACACCATAGCCCCTTCATGGATCTGGTTTGACAGATCCTGCATCCTCTCATTGCCCGGATCCTTCTTCTTTAAAGAAGCATACATCAAAAGGGCTATTACTAACCCGATAATACCAAGAAGCCATGCCCAATTCGCCCACTGTTCCATTTAAATAAATCCTCCCTTCACGTTTTTGGATTATCTAAATCCCGCCTGTTATAGACGTTCATTGCCTTTACCGTGCCAGATATGACACACAAATGTATGGCATCTCCAGCCTCTTCTATCTCCTTTTTTAAGGTGTCCTCTTCATCTGACTTGAACTCAGAGAGCACGTAATCTATTGGATCAGATTCTTCACCTGGCCTGCCTATCCCGCAGCGGACCCTCACGAATGCGTCTGTGCCCAGATTATCAATAATAGACTTGAGGCCTTTATGACCACCAGTACCATCTTGAGTCTTTATCCTAATCATGCCAAATGGGATATCCATGTCATCATGCGCAACAATAAGATCATGCGAATCTACAGCAAGGCCCTTTAGGGGGCGCCCGCTAAGATTCATATATGTGTAAGGTTTGGCCAGCATTACCTCAATTCCTTGTCTTGTTCCTCTACCATATAAAACATCTCTTGTCTTCTTTTTTATAGGGATACCCCATCTGATAGAGAGCATATCCACAACCATAAATCCAATGTTATGCCTTGTAAACAGATACTCTCCTCCAGGGTTTCCTAACCCATAAATAACCTTCATTGACACCCCTAAAAAATGAATGCTCATTCATTATGTCAACTTATATACTCTGGCATATTCAGTGTCAAGTAATTTGAACTGGTATAGTTCGAACTATATACTAAAGAAATTAGCTCAACCAGATAAAATTGGGAGACTGAATTTAATGTGCATTAAGATCTGTGCCTTACTACTTTACAGCCCTATACAAAAAAGGTATATTAAAAAAATTCGATATGCTGAAAGCCCTTGAAGACCAATTCCAGATATTTATAAAAAATCTTATAAAGGGTAATCTCAAAAAGGCGAAGAGGACAGCAGCCCTTAAGCTGAAGGACTCAGGTCACAATGAAGTGTCTATTATTGCTTTGGACCTTGTAGAGAATACAGGGCAGCAACAGGCCATAAAAAATGCCATCTTAAATATTCCATCTGTCTTCCCGGGGATTGGAACCATTATATCGTTCTGGCTGGCAGGCGCCGAAAATCTTCTTATGCTGGACCAATCTGTATCTCTTATCCTTACACTGGAATTCCTATACGGTACTCCTATGGATGACGAAAAAATGCTTGAAGGCCCTATCTTGCACATAATCGGTAAGGCCTATAATATTGTGGAGGAGGCCGAGCCCTCCTATGAACATGCTATCACCAAGGCATACATGACAAAAATCCTGCCGCAAAGATATCTAAATAAAGGGGTGAATAGAATCATTACCCGCCTGTTTCCTCCCAGGCGGAAATCGAGACTGCTCCCCGGGGGAATCGGTATGATTGTATCCGCTGTCGATGGATATAAAACCATTGTTAAAGTAGGTCATATGGCCATCAAACATCTGGATGCATCAAGACAAGAAACATCTTAAAGGAACAGCCAAATATATGCACCCTGATGGGCATACCTTAACACATTGGTTGTAGCCGACAAATCCTTTGTGCTCCTGACAACAAAAGCCTTACCAAAGATCAGCTCTAATATAAACCCTCATGTCCTTTTGGACACAACGAAGGATGAGAATGCAGAATGGGCTCAAGCGTACTTGAGGTGAGGGAAGGCTTTGGGGGTTTTGAGCGTCCGCGAAAGGCCCATAAAGCCTGACCGACTAAAGGTGTTTTCATATAAATACAATACTCTTTAACTATTCACTCTTCACTATTTACTATTCACTTTTTTCATATAAACAATCATAGTCTGTAAAGTGATTCATCCCATATCCTTACCCAGTTTCTCTTTAGCACGTCTACAGCCTTAATTTGGTCATCGACCTTTAAGATCATTATAGGGCGAGATGCCCGTCCAATATATGGATACATGGATATTACATTTATGCCGCCATCCCTTAGAGGTCTTAATACCGCATTCATACCCCCTGGATGGTCTGGCATCTCTACAGCCAGTACATCTGAGACATCAAAATCTATTTTTTTTGCCTTAAAGGTATTCATCGCCCTTTTGGGCTCGTCCACTATCATATGAATCAACGATATATGTGATGTGTCCTCTCCTACTGATATAGCCCGAATATTGACCCCCTGCTGTCCTAGAACATCACTTAAGTATGAAAGTTTTCCTGATATATTTTCTGTTTTCACTGATATTTGCTTAATACCCATCCCTTACGTCTCCTTAGAGAGATACTCTAACCCAATATTTACAGCCTCTATGTTCTTATCTTTAAACCTGGCCTTTTCTTTGCCCAAGACCTTATCCATATTACTTATAATGGTAGATATTTTTACAAGATGTGTCCTGCCAATAAATGCCCCTAGCATTATCATGTTTGCATACCTCACACCAATACTTGCTTCTGCCAGATCTGTAACCGGTATCTCGACAAGCTCTAGATCTCTCCTTATAGGCCTGTCAGAGACTATACTGGTATTAATGAAGACCTCTCCGCCAGATGCACACTGATTCTGGAGCCTTGCCAAAGAGAGATTGTCCATTAGCACCAGATAATCGGGTTCAGATGATATAGGAGATGCTATCTCTTCATCTGAGATAGCTATGGTACATGAGGCAACCCCACCTCGCATCTCTGCCCCATAAGAGGGGAGATACGTAACAAAGTGCCCTTCATACATGGCAGCCCAGGCCATACATAGTCCAGAGAACAAGATCCCCTGTCCACCTATCCCACTCATCACTGTCTTGATCAGCATAGCCTAAATTTACCCCTTTGTGACATCCTTAAACACCCCTATAGGAAACTCTTTTTCCATCCTTGACTCCAAAAATTTGAATGCATCTACTGCGGATAATTTCCAATTCGTTGGGCAGGGGGATAAGACCTCTACAAGGGAAAACCCAAGTCCTTTAATCTGCATTTCAAATGCCTTCTTAATAGACTTTTTTGTAGCTAAAATCTTGGCGGGGGTTGCCAAAGAATGGCGTACCACATAAGAAGGCCCTTTAAGGGTTGCTATTAAATCGGTTATCAGCAAGGGATAGCCTTCAACCTCTGGACGTCTTCCAAAGGGCGATGTAGTAGTCTTCTGGCCTATCATGGTTGTAGGCGCCATCTGGCCACCTGTCATTCCATATACGGCATTATTTACAAATATGGCAGTAATGCGCTCTCCACGGTTAGCTGCATGCAGTGTCTCTGCAGTACCAATGGCTGCCATATCACCGTCACCCTGATAGGTGAAAACTATCTTGTCAGGCTGAGCCCTTTTAAACCCTGTAGCCACTGCACAGCCCCTGCCATGAGGGGCCTCGCACATATCTATATCAAAATAATTGTATGCAAGCACTGCACAGCCTGCAGGAGGAACACCTATAACACAATCTGAAATCCCCAACTCATCTATAACCTCTGCAACAAGCCTGTGTATGATCGAATGACCACATCCGGGACAGTAATGAAAGGGGACATCCTTTAAGGACTTTGGTTTGGTAAAGACCTTTTTCACCCTAAGATCTCCTTTTGTACCCAATAACGACCTATTATCCTTGTTATCTCCATAGGAGTTGGCACCACACCACCAGGTCTGCCATAAAACTCACATTGGGCCTTACCACCAAGTGCAAGTAATACATCATCTACCATCTGGCCTGTGCTCATTTCAAAAACCAAGAAGTGTTTTACCTTTTTAGCTATATCTTGAATAGCCTGGGTTGGAAATGGCCATAACGTAATAGGCCGCAACAAACCAACCGAAAGCCCTTCCCTTCTTGCACGCTTTACAGCCCCTTTTGCAATCCTGGCAGCCGTACCATAGGCCACGATTACAAGCTTGGCATCCGCCACCATGAACTCTTCATGTTGAGGCAGCCTGCCTCGCATCAAATCATACTTGCGTTTCAACTTCCAATTATGCTCTTCCATCTCAAAGGTGTCTAAGATCAATGATCTTATTATCCTTGATGGCCTCCCTTTAGCGCCATCTAATACGTAATCTTTAGGGGGAAGATCTATCTCTTGCCTTTTGCGACAGACGGTAGGTTCCACTATCTGTCCCATCATGCCATCCCCTAAGATCACAACAGGTGTTCTGTAAATATCTGCCACATCAAATGCATACATGGTAATATCATACAGTTCTTGAATAGATGCAGGGGCAAACACAGGCGTCCTATAGTCCCCATGCCCCCCTCCCCGGGTAGCCTGATAATAATCCCCCTGACTTGGTGCAATATTACCCAAACCAGGCCCACCTCTCATTATATTTACAATTAGCGCTGGAAGCTCCATTGCAGCAAGAAAAGAGATCCCCTCTTGTTTAAGACTGATGCCAGGAGATGAGGAAGATGTCATCGAGCGAACACCTGATGCAGCAGCCCCTAAGACCATGTTGATCGAGGCAATCTCACTTTCTCCTTGAAGGAATACCCCTCCTACCTCGGCCATCCTTCTTGCCATATACTCTGGAAGTTCATTTTGAGGTGTGATGGGATAGCCAAAATAGCACCTGCAACCGGCCTGAATCGCCGCCTCTGCCAGGGCATTTGTCCCCTTCATTAACACCTTATTTTCCACGGTACACCTCTATTGCTATCTCAGGGCATATAATAGCACAAAGAGCGCACCCCCTACACCTATCTTTTATAAATTCCGCAGGATGATAACCTTTATAATTTATACCATCAGAAATCCTGATAGCCTCTTCAGGACATACCGATATACATAATTCGCATGACTTACAAAGGTTATCATCTATTGTTATCTTACCGCGTAATGCCATTAATTTATACTATCCCTATTCTTAAATTGATTAATTATCTTAGCACCAAAAACATTGTCTGTACAGCCCACATTTTACTTAATACTCAAACATATGAAAAATACCTTGTTTTATCAACATAATTGACTGAACAATCAATGTTATTGCTTTGGCCGTATATTTATGCAATAATGAATCGCAATTCACTAAAATATATGGAGGGTTTTTTATGTCTAATGTAGTAATAGTAAACGGTGTACGTACAGCGGTTGGGACCTTTGGCGGGTCCTTAAAGACCGTGCCGGCAAAGGATCTCGGTGCACTGGTGATACGTGAAGTGCTATCAAGAAGCGGGTTCAAACCCATAGTCTCTACTCATGCGAAAGCCGATGGGCCCGATGCCTGTAAAGACGACGGCCTGGCCCCTATCGAGCAAAAATATCACAACTGGGATGACAACCTTGAAGAAATAGCAATTGATGAAGTGATCATAGGGAATGTAATCCAGGCAGGCCAGGGACAAAATTCCGGGCGTCAGGCCATGATAAGGGCAGGACTCCCAAAGGAGACTACCGCTATCACTGTGAATAAGATATGTGCCTCTGGGATGAAGGCGCTTGCACTGGCTGCCTGTACCATCAAGGCAGGTGATAACGAGGTTGTTATTGCTGGTGGTATGGAAAATATGAGCGACGTGCCATACGCTCTTCCCAATGCAAGATGGGGATACCGTATGAATATGCCCTATGCACAAGCTGTAGACCTAATGGTATTTGATGGGCTCTATGAGATATTTTATGGGTATCATATGGGTCTTACTGCTGAAAACATTGCAGAAAAATATGGTACCTCCCGGGAAGAGCAGGATAGGATCGGATTCGAGAGTCATATGCGTGCGCGCAGGGCAATCAAAGAAGGCATACTAAAAGATGAGATAGTCCCCGTAACTATACCTCAAAGAAAGGGTGAGCCCATTATATTCGACACGGATGAGAGGCCAATGGATACCACTTTGGAGAAGATGGCAAGATTGAAGCCCGCGTTCAAAAAGGATGGGACAGTAACCGCAGGAAATTCATCAGGAATTAATGATGCGGCTGCGGCATGCCTGATAATGAGTGAAGACAGGGCCAAGGAGCTTGGCCTCAAGCCAGTTGCCAGGATAAAGGGCTATGCATCAGGTGGAGTGGATCCGGCTTACATGGGACTGGGTCCAATTCCTGCTACAAGAAAACTGCTCAGAATTACAGGGACAACCATCAAGGATTACGGACTTATTGAACTAAACGAGGCATTTGCCTCCCAGGCAATCGCCTGTATGAGAGAGCTTGACCTCAGCATGGATAATACCAATGTGAATGGTTCAGGTATCTCAATAGGCCACCCAATTGGGTGCACAGGTGCACGAATAGTGATTGCGCTGATGAACGAAATGAAAAGAAGAAATGTAGAGCTAGGACTTGCTACCTTATGTATAGGCGGAGGCCAAGGTATGGCCATGGCCATTGAAGCCCTATAAACCAAGGATGAAAAAGTATCCGGAATCCAGGAGTCAGAATGCTTCCGATTGGATTATTACGTGTATCCTAACTTCTGGATTCTGAATTCTGACTCCTGACTTCTTTTTCATATAAAGGTAATGGCCCCTTTAAAAATTAAAGGGGCCATGGGGGGTATAGTCTAGTCCCGATACCTCAAGGGAAGTATCTGGACCAATACTATCACAATCATTAAAAAGATCAGTGCGGGTATACTACCTTCCTGGCTTGCAGCCTCTATAACACAGCCACCACCACCACCGCCCTCGCTTGCAACCGGAGCGCCTGAATCCGTATTGTTTGCCTGGGGTGGAATCCACTCGCCTACAGATGGGATATCATGCAGGGGCGAGCCCATCAGGGCATTAAGTGCATTTACACAACCTCCACTTGCTATCAATTCTTCAGGATAGTCCTCATCCATAACAGATGTCTTAAGCAATCTGTCACTGACCTCTAAGTAACCAAGTTCTGGAAACTGAGAGATGACAAGTGCAGCAATCCCTGTTACAAATGGGGTAGCAAACGATGTACCTGATACCCATGAAGTATAGCCGCCATCCTTTGTCGTTGTACTAAGGCCCACACCTGGCGCTGCTATATCTACGCTGTAATACCCGTAATTAGAAAAGCTTGCCAGACAGTCATAGCGACTCATGGCAGCTACTGCTATGACATTATCCAAGGTATAGTTGGATGGATAGTGAGGATTGGTATCATTATCCTGGCCGGAATTTCCGGCAGATGAAACAAAGAGAACTCCATTATCTCTCGCATGTTTGATGGCATCCTCTAAGGCATAGGAGAAAGAACTGAATCCCCAACTTGCATTTATTACATCTGCCCCATGATTTACTGCATAGTATATGGCATCTATGGCATCCGAGATATATCCTGTGCACTTACCACCATCTTCTTCCATAAACTTCAAAGGCATGATCTCATAATTTATGTTCCAGATTACCCCTGCGACCCCTTCTCCATTGTTCCCTATGGCACCTATTATTCCACAAACCTTGGTGCCATGGCCTGCATTATCCTCAGGAATACCATCATTATTTGCAAAGTCATAACCGCTAACCAAGACATTCTCAAGATCAGGATGATCAAGGGCTACCCCGGAGTCCACTACTGCTATTATAACCTTATGGCCAGGGCCTTTCTCATTGATTATATCCCATGATTCTTTTAAGTCTATATCTTCCCACTCATTCTCATAATAGGGCCAGTCATCCGGGACCACCTCGGCCTCTACCTTGTAATTGGGCTCCACATATTCCACATCATCCCTTTCACTTAAGCTTGAAATGGCATCCTGGACGTTATCTACCGCGATGCGAGTAAGCCCTTGATCCGACTCGCCAATAGAACTCAAACCAACACTGCCGGCTATAGCGCTACCTGCCTTGAACTTTACAATGACTTCCCCTGGTTTGTAATCCGCGGCATACACTGTCATACCAAAAAAGGAAATAACCAGAAAACCAATAATACTCTTTGATGTAACCCTTTTCATCCTATACCCCCCTAGGATCTTGATTTTTGTTTCAAGACCCGTAAGGCAATCGTAGTGCCAAAAGGGTGACGATTCTGGGATTTTAAATAAGATTAGTAATATTGAATAGTTATTGGAAAATTCCTACGCAAACGTCACTTCTGTGACGATTACAGAAATACATTATTGTAATCCGTATTACGTAACTAAGTTTGATGATTTAGCAAAAAGCCACTTACCCTTATCGGAGCAGCAATAGATATTTCAACTTCTGTCTTATCTGAAGTTGTCCGGCTCTACGGTAGGGCTTCTGATTAATTTTAATGTCAAAGCGCTTAAAAATGGCGTTCGCAGGTTAGTCCTTGGTTTACAAAAATAGTTTCTCTGCGGGCTTTGCGCTCTTTGCGGTGAATGGTTACATAAAAAAGGAAAAGCATGCCAGACAGGTTGATCCTAAATCCCGCGAGTCGCTATACTATCCGGTATGCATAGGGTCCTGTATGCCTTGCTCATGCGATAAAAATCATGAGGGGTCAATTCCTGTGGTCTTAAGCTTAAGTCTATATGAGCAAGACTTGCCATCTCCTGTAATAGACCCTGATCTATATTAGGGAGATGTATCAAGGAATTTTTAAGCATCTTCCTTCTTCCCTTAAATGCGCGATAGACAATCTTCTTAAATATATCCATATCCACCTTTTCCACTATAGGTGTCTTCTTGGGTCTTAGTCTCATAACCATAGATTCCACCTTTGGTTTGGGATAAAAATTTTCCGGACCCACAATAAATCCAGGTGCTGGATCAAAATGGATGGCTACCATAACCGTAAAGGCTGAGTATGGCCTGGACCCTTTAGAAGCACAAATCCTCTCGCCTACCTCCTTTTGTACCATAATAACTATATCAGAAAAGTAAGAGGCCTCTTTTGTAAAACCCATTATAATCAGGGAGGCTATATTATAGGGAAGGTTTGCTACTATCTTTGTCCCCTTAAGGGCATACTCCTTTAAATTACATTCCAATACATCACCATGGATAAACCTGATGTTTGAATCACCTCTGAATCTGTTTGCAAGGTATTGAAAAAGATGATCATCCTTCTCTATGGCAACCACAGATCTTACATTGCTTGCAAGAGATTCTGTAAGTATCCCTCTGCCAGGTCCTATCTCCAATACTGTATCACATGGCTTCAATTGAGCAAAGGATATAATCCTCTCGACAATGTCAACGTTTTGCAAAAAATTCTGTCCCAGTGATGGCTTTGGCCTCATGCCCCTCTCCATCTGGATACTGCGTTCATGTCAAGACCAGCGAATTTTCCTTGCCTAAACTGTCTAATGCTTGCAATACCTATCATAGCAGCATTATCTGTACAGTATTTTTTATCTGGTATAATCAATTCTATGCCTTTATTTTCTGCAGTATCCTTAAGGCGGCCTCTAAGTGAGTTATTTGATGCCACACCCCCTGTTACAACTAGCAAATCTATCCCGTGATTTTCTACTGCCTTAAATGCCTTTTTTATAATAACATCTATTACTGCATCCTGAAATGCTGCTGCTATCTTTGGAATAAGCTCTTCCTTGCCGGAATAAGGTATCCTTTTCTTGGGCAGCCCGGAAAAGCTCAAATCCAGATCAGAGAAAATCTTTTGCTTAATCACAAGATTTAAAACAGCGGTCTTAAGCCCGGAGAAGCTGAAATCATATGAGCTATCCGATATCATAGGCCGAGGAAGATGAATCCCTGTATAATTTACATCCCGGGTTATCCTGTCTATAAAAATTCCCCCTGGATAGCCTAAGCCAAGCAACTTTGCCACCTTATCAAAGGCCTCACCTGCTGCATCATCCATTGTCTGACCTATCTGGATGGCCTCACCTGGCGCATTTACCCTATATACAGATGTATGCCCCCCTGAAATTACCATTCCTATATGTGGATAGCTTACCTTATGTTCAATACATGCAGCACTCAAATGACCTTCAAGGTGATTCACTCCGCATACAGGGATATCCAGACCATAAGCCAGGGCCTTGGCAAATGATATACCGATAAGAAGCGCACCAACAAGGCCCGGACCTTGAGTGACAGCTATACCACCAAGGTTATCCAAGGCAATATCTGCATCACGAAGGGCCTGCTTTATTACAGGTTGTATAAGTTCAATATGCCTGCGGGAGGCAATCTCAGGGACAACACCCCCAAACGCAGCATGATCCTTAACCTGAGAAGCTATTATGTTTGATAGTACTTCCCCGCTGTCATTCACAACAGCAGCAGCAGTCTCATCACAAGAGGTCTCTATAGCAAGTATGTACATCTTTTATTTGGCAACACCTGTTATATCTATATAAAAACTTACGATTCTATCATTACCCTTCATGGCGCAGATACTGTACCGCCTTGTAGCATCATCTATCTGTGTGGCATATCTTCTCAGCAGTCTGGATGTATCGATCTTATATCCCCGATCTTCTCCTGTGTTGTTTTCCCAATTGGGCACAAACCCCTTGAAATTCACATTGAGCCCGTGATTGGTAGAACCCATATAGATCAAGCCTTTCAACTCAATTATTGAACCTTTTTCTACTGTAATCACATCATCAGGCCCTAGGGCATATGTCTTATTATTCACATCTGTTATAAGCCATGTATGATTTAGCTTAGAAACAACATCGATATAAACCTTACCACAGGGAAACATATCCTTTTTTATATCTATGGTGGTGGATCCGTTTATATTAAAAGACTGTCCTGCATCGTTCAACTGTCCGAGGCCTTGTATGTTTGCTACAACGCCCCTTTTATAGTTCGATACAACACTTACCACCTTTAAAGAATCTCCTTTTGTCACAAATATCTTTTGCTCGTTGTATATAGCTATTGGACTGGCATTATTTATGGATATCAAGGCATAATCCATCTTTGGCGGATCTATATATATGCTGGGCTGCTCAGGTACAATCCCAATCTCTTTCATAAAGGCATTTGTTACCATGGTCTGAAACATTACCCGTTTTCTAAAATCCTTGATGGATTTTGACGTCTCAGAAGCAAAAGCCGGCTTGTGCAACTGCGTGAGCACATAAAAAGTAGCAGACCTCCTCTGCTCCTTGTGTATGCTATCCGGAGCAGCTGTTTGATGATTATTGAATTTAAACTTATATTCTTGTTCTTTAATAGATGAATTCACCCGCTTGATAACCCTGCCTGCCAAGTCCTCAAGGTCCAATTCTCCACCCTGAGGTATGACATATTTGCCTGTATCTACTATAATGGATTGCCCGAATCTTCTTGGATTATGCATATCATCAATGTATTCAGGATGATAGAATCCGGATCCATCATGAAGATTCAGAAAATAATCTGCCTGGGCCATAAGTCCCTTGATCCCTTTTACAACACCCTTGTCCGGATCATGGATGGGGACACTTGAGAATTTACGATTCATATCTCCAGTAGCACCACGCTCATTTACCAATATAGAATAAAAATTTGCCCTGGGGACAACAATCAGATTCCCTTTTTTGAGGGCCATGTCTACATATAGGTCTGCTGCCAGGTAACCACCAGGTTCATTACCTTGTATACCGCCCATTATCATTAGGGTTGGGCCGGCTTCCTTGCCATGTATCCGATAAGCATCAAGTTCATGATCACTTCCCCTAAAATACACCTCATGAATCATCTCAGCACCAGCAAGACAAGGGATCCACAAAAGGATTACGATAAATACTAATTTCCTTATCATTGTGATATCTCCCGCCTGTTTACAGGCATTACAAGTCTCAACTTGCCATCGGAATCAAAGATATAAAAGGTGAGGGTATCCCATCCCAAAACCATCTTTGGTATGCGTAACCTTATAGGTTTGAAATTTCGTATATTAAAGGCCATACCCAAACTAAAGTTCTGTGGCAAGCCATTTATCAGCCTTGCCTCTGGATAACTCACAAATATCTTATCTTTCTTGAATACCACAAAAAAGTAACCTGTTGCCGGCAAATCCGCACCCGGATCAACATTTACAACCTTAAAGGAAATAGACTGATCCTGTATGGTAAGATCTGTTATCTCCGCTATAGGTGGATATATCTTGGGTAACACCTTTTCCTTCTTGACCTGCCTTGTTGTAGGAGGTGTCTTAGGGGTAATCTTCTTCTTCAGATCAATCATCTCCTCATCCCTGTGTGCAATAAGGATATTTAAATCCTTAATCTCCTCTTGCTGTAAGACAATTCTTTCTTTTAGACTATCTCTTTCCCTGCATGTATGCACAAGGGCAGATGTGATGATTGCCAATGCTATAATGACCATAAGAAAAAATATGAGTATTGCCTTTGCCAGATATGGCCGTATGGTCATAATGGGCTTCCCGCCTGTAGGCCGCATGACAATTATCTGATAAGGGTCACGCGTCATAGTCTTTGCCAAACCTCCTGCCGGATCAAGAATCTATCCCCAACCAGTAACAGTTTTAATTTCTTTATCCCTACATCTTTATATCTATCTGCTGTAAACGTCTGCCTGGCTGCTACAGACCAGTATACACCAGATCGGGTAATTTTTATATCATCAAGGGTTACATCTATGTACTTATATGCGGATAAATTCTTTGCTTTTGTCCTAAAAAAGGCATCTTTACTGGGAAATGTATCTGTATAGTATGTCTTCATCTTTCCTACATCCTTTGTCTCCCAGGCATACATCCATTTATCTAAAAATGAGAGTATTTCCTGGCTTTGCCGCTTCCTAAGATTATCTGCAACAGCCAGCCACCTTTTCGCATCAGTTATACCTGCAAAATCTTCGGCCAGGATAGCTGGTTTGCCCTTATTTCGTTCCATATAGATATACTTAATACCTGTATCCCGAATATGATCTCCTGCAAACTCTTCTAAAAAATAAGCCAATACATACTTGCCCGCGCCTATAATCCTCAATTTATCTATAGATATAGCTATGTTATTATATTTATTAAAAATTTTGTCTTTATATAACATATATGCATCTATATCATATCTGCCTTGCCTGCAAAACCTGGGTGAGTAGAAGGTTCTATATCTATCTATATCCCTACTCTCCCATGTACTTAACCATTCTTTTATAAAATCCTTGTAGGAATCTGCCATGGGATCTAATGTATTAGAATCCGTATATTGAATATGCTCCTGTATAACTACAGGTGTCCAATACACATCAAAATAAGCTGCCAATTTATGCAAATTACTGTTTGTAAGTGAGATACATCCATGGGTATCCATTGAGGAAAGCGGGTCATCCCTTCCATGGACCCATATACCATCTCCATCCTTGCCTGCAATCTTATCTACTGAATTCGGATAGTTTAAGACATATGCCCTCCAACCATAATACTCAGGGAGATCCTTACCATCCAGCAAACCCTCAAAAAAATATATCCCGTCTGGTGTCCGATTATCACCCTTTACCTCTTTGTCCCCTGAGTTTTTCCCGGTAGAGCATGGAAACATCTCTATCTGCAATCTTCCTGAATAAAGATACAATTCTTGTAAGGCCTTATCTACCAATATAGTATAGTCACCATCAGAGACATCTATCAAGGCTATAGGGATCTTTTCTTGGCTTGCCAACAATAGACAAGGAACAAGCAATATCCACATACTAAATGTTACCAAATATAAAAGGCGCCTATATGTATCCATTATCAAAGAGCTTTTCGGTTAAATATACTGTGAACTTTATATCCTAAGGCCTCTATGGCATCTATCCCGCCTTCCATTCTGTCAAGTATAGCTATGACCATCTCCACCTTAAGCCCTGCAACCTCCACCCGTTCTATGGCCTTAATAGTGCTAGAGCCTGTAGTTATCACATCCTCTACTATCACAACCCTTTGTCCTTTAGCTACAGGACCTTCTATCCAATTGGATGTCCCATGGGACTTTTTCTCCTTTCTTACAACAAAGACCTGAATATTATATCCTGATTGGAATGCAATCATACTGGTAGCCAAGGCAATAGGGTCAGCACCTAAGGTCATTCCCCCTATGGCATCTATTTCTCTGTCCTTTATCATCTCGAAAATAACGGATCCTATCAATGTGGCACCCTTTGGATTTAAGGTAACCTTCCTTAGGTCTGCATAGAAATCTGATACCTTACCGGATGCCAGGACAAATTTACCGTACTTGACAGCATCTCGTTTTATAAGCTCTTTTAATTCTTGATAGTTATTCATTAAATACCCTCTTCATTATGGTGTCTACATAGGCTAAATACTGAGAAATCTCAAAAAGACTATCTATCCTTTCCTGACTTAGGACTGCGGTGATATCTTTATCCCTTTCTATCAAATCTTTAAATGAAGCATTACCTTCCCATACGGCCAATGCATTTCTCTGTACCCATACATATGCCTCGTCCCTTTGTATGCCTTCCTCAACCAATGCAAGTAATACCCTTCCCGAATGCCACAAACCCTTTGTAAGATCTATATTCTTTTTCATGTTTTCAGGATACACGCTAAGACCATCCATTATGCCTTTGAATCTATTCAGTGCAAAATCAATTAAAGATGTTGCATCAGGTCCAATCACCCTTTCTACACTGGAATGGCTTATATCCCTCTCATGCCATAGGGCTATATCCTCCATAGCAGAGAGGGCATAGCCCCTTAATAATCTGGCAAGGCCTGTAATGTTCTCAGATAGTACAGGATTTTTCTTATGAGGCATGGCTGATGATCCCTTTTGTCCCTTTGCAAAGGGTTCCATCACCTCCAACACCTCTGTCCGTTGCAGATGTCTGATCTCTGTAGCAAATTTCTCTATGCTGGAGGCAATAATAGCCAGGGTAGTAAAAAACTGAGCATGCCTGTCTCGCTGAATGATCTGAGTGCTCACAGGAGCAGGTTTTATACCTAATTTTTTGCATACATACTCCTCCACATCCGGAGGTGTATGGGCAAATGTGCCTACAGCACCGGATATCTTGCCATACGATATCACATCCCTTGCTGCATACATCCGGTCAAGGGCCCTTTCCATCTCGGAATACCAAACCGCAAGCTTGAGACCAAAGGTAGTGGGCTCTGCATGTATACCATGAGACCTCCCCATCATAGGTGCATCCTTATACTTAAAGGCCAACTTCTTTATGGAGGCCATAAGATCTTTAATGTCTTCTACCAAGACATCGGAAGACTCTCTCAGTAAAAGGGCATATGCAGTATCCAGCACATCCGAAGATGTAAGCCCCATGTGAATAAACCTCGCATCATCTCCAACATATTCCCCCACGCATGTAACAAATGCAATCACATCATGGCGAGTAACAGACTCAATCTCCTCTATCCTCTTTATATCAAAGTTGGCCTTTCCCTTTATATTCTTCAGGGCATCTTTGGGTATCTTACCCAATCTGGCCCACGCCTCACACACTGCAACCTCTACATCCAACCATTTCTGATATCTGTTTTGATCCGACCAGATCATGGCCATCCGATCTCTTGTATATCTTGGTATCAAGCCTGCTCCCTCCTTCTATCTATCATATAGTTACTCCCGGAAAGAGTCTTTATATACGACTTTATCTCAGTGGCCTCTTGCAAGGCCTCACCATAATGTTTATATAAAGCCCCTTTATTGAGTACTACTGCTATAGAGATACTCATTATTGGAAATTTTTTCATCTGGCCTTTTCTGTCCTTTGTAAAGATCCCACCTTTTTTCCTATCATCTTCATTGTAAAAATTGGGTATAATCATATCAAACCTGGAAATGATCTCCTCGCATAAATGTTTGCAGGAAAAAATCGGACATATAAATACAAAATCATCCCCTCCTATATGACCCACAAACAAAGGCTCTATCTTTGATTCTTCTACGGAATTGACTATAATCCTTGCAGTAGCCAATATTACTTCATCTCCTCTGGAAAACCCATAGTTATCATTAAAAGACTTGAAATGATCGATATCTGCCCATGCAATAGCCACCTCGCGCCCTTCATCAAACATCCTCTGAATGTATCTTATTATTGATTGATTTCCAGACAGTTGCGTAAGCGGACTAGTGTCAAGATCCCTTTGCATCCTGGACAGTGTAAACCTTAACCGCTGTTCTATCGCTATTGGTTTGTCCTGAATAATGATAAAATCATCAACAAAGATGTCTTCCAAAGAAATATCCTTAATCTCTTCTCGATCCACCATAAGTACAACAGGCAGATGCCTATACACAGTATTCCCTTTAAGCTCCTGAATTATATTACCTTTAGAAGCCCTCGCAAACGAATCTTCTACTAGTATAAGGTCCGGAGGGTCTGTATAGATACTATCTATGGCGTCTTTGGTATTATCAATTGTATTAATGTCATCAAATAACACATCAAGAACATTGGATAATTGCAAATCCACCTTACCAGATGTAAGAAGCGTAATCTTCAATACCTACTCCATTGAGGCAAGCCTGAAATTCTCTACGTCCTCCAAATCAACTGTTATCTGCTTCATTAGACTACTTAAGTCCAGCCTCCCCATATCAAGATAGTCCCAGGCCTTTTGCGATATCTTTTGTACCCATGGATCTCCACCTGAGCCAACTCCAAATGCACGCACAATACTATCAGCAATATGTACAACATAGACCTTTTCCTTAAGCTTTGCTGTCTCATCTGGATTGTGATGATATGCTACAGGCATTGCCAATCTTTCCGGGAGATTCCATTCTTCTGAAAGCCATCCTCCTATTGCACTGTGATCTATCCCCAATACACTTAATTCTGCATCCCTAAATAGGCACTTATCTCTATCTATTATCCTTAATATCGTATCATAATCTTCCCTTAAAGAAACGCTTACAACCACTTTGCCTATATCGTGCAAAAGCGCTGCGGTAGAAATTTCCTCTGGTTCTGGTATGCCTAGTTTGCGGCTGATAGTGCCGGCGACTATGGCACATCCCAAAGAATGTTCCCATAAACCTACCATGGATTTTTCCATAAGATCAAAGACCGAGGCAGAAAGCACAACACCCTTTATAACATTAAATCCTAAAAGTATTACTGCATGGCTTATAGAAGAGATCCTTCCGGGAAATCCATAAAAGGGGGAATTCACCAGCCTTAAGACCCTTGCAGTCAAGACCTGATCAGAAGATATGATTTTCCCCACATCATTTGCTGTCACATCAGGGCTTTCTACCATCTTGGTCAATCTTTGAACCACAGCAGGCAGAGTTGGGAGGGATCGTATCTTTTTTGTAATGGCCTTTATCTGTTGTGATTTACTCATTGGTTATATCCTCGCCTAAGTGTCTTCTCCCTCGTTCCCTTCTTCCTCTTCATCTTCTTCCTCCTCATCTTCTTCCTCCTCATCTTCTTCCTCCTCTGACATGATCGCATCTACTATGGCCTCTTTTATCTTGTCCATGATGGGGTCATCTTCTACATTTACAAACCTGGCGCTGGCCTGAGCTATCCTTTCTTCTTTTGTCTTTTCTTCCTGACCCATGTCTACGGGATGACCCTTTAAGGTTACAACTGCAACATTCATTCTGCCAAGCCTTTCTATAAGGGTAGCTGTAAGTTCTGTGCCTTCAGCACACAATACAAAACCCTTTTCATTTGTTACAGGTCTTGCAAGGAACATCCCGGGTTTTACCAAACCTAAAGGAACCTTCTGCATATAAGCCTCCTCGACTTTATCTCATCAAATACTTATCTCACCTTAGATCCAATTACCGGCTCTTTATCAAAGGTAAGCATGGCCAATGTGCCCCCTGGGGCATCAGCAGCCAACAGCATGCCTTCACTTGCAATCCCCATCAGCTTTGCCGGCTTCAAGTTGGTGACAACAGCTATATACTTACCCTCAAGATCCTCAGGGGCATATACCTTCGCCATCCCTGCTACAATCTGGATATGTTTACCAATATCTACCTTTAAAAGCAAAAGCTTATCAGAACCCTCTATCTCAGATGCATCTAAGACCTTCCCTGCCTTTATCTCTACCTTTGAAAATTCAGAAATATCTATCAAGTTTGTCTCCATTTCTGTTTCTTTCCTCCTTTGGCGGACATCGCTTCTATCTTCGGATACTAGCCTCTCCACCCTGGGGAACAAGGCCCTTTGAACCGTAATCTTGGCGTCTGGTCTTAAAACACCGAATAATCTAAGGGTCTTCATGTTTATATCATCTTTATATCCAATTGTATCCAGGATCTTTCCTGCTGCTATTGGCATGACAGGGCTTAACATCACTGCTACAAACCTAATCCCTTCTATAAGGGTATATATGACTGAAGCAAGCCTTTTGGTATTATTCTTAGCCAATGTCCATGGGGCGCTATGATCTATATATTTATTCAACCCTGAGATCAGGGACCATATTGCTGCCAGCGCATTATGAAACTCAAGAGATTCTATCTTTGATGAATAAGCCTCTACACTCTCTAAAGCCAGGGCCTTGATATCATCATCTAGGCCTTCCATAGGCCCTGGTGCGGGCAATTTGCCTTTAAAATACTTGGCCACCATAGCAGTGCTGCGGCTTATCAGGTTTCCAAGATCATTAGCAAGGTCTGCATTAAACCTCTCCACCATGGCCTCTTCAGAAAAGTTTGAATCCAGGCCAAAGACCATATCCCTAACCAGAAAATACCTGAATGCATCTATCCCGTATTTATCCTTCAGGGCAAGAGGATCTACAACATTACCCAGGCTTTTAGACATCTTGGCGGATTCTATATTCCAGTATCCATGAACATTTAGATGCTTACAGGGATTTAACCCTATAGCTCTCAACATGGTGGGCCAGTATACAGCATGCGGTTTTAATATATCCTTGGCAATAAGGTGTTCGCACGCACTCCAAAAGTCTTTAAACTTACCCCCGTCAGGATAATCTATGCCAGTAAGATAGTTAATCAATGCATCGAACCATACGTAGCATACATAATCGTGGTCAAATGGGAGATCAATTCCCCAGGACAGACGCTTCTTCGGTCTGGATATACACAAATCATCTAATGGTTCCCGAAGCATTCCTAATACCTCATTTTTATACCGCTTGGGACGTATGAATTCCGGATGGGTATTTATATACTCTATAAGCCATGGCCTATATTTCTCCATCTTAAAAAAATAGTTTTGCTCGCTTACCAGGACTAATTCTTCACGATGTATAGGGCATTTGCCATCTTCCAACTCGCTGGGAGAATAAAACCTCTCGCATCCTATGCAATAGTGCCCGCTATATTCTCCAAAATATATATCCCCCTTATCATACACATGCTGTAAGATCCTCTGCACTGTATGTATATGCTGATCTTCTGTAGTCCTAATAAATCTATTGTTTTCAACGCATATCTCAGGCCATAATGCCCTGAACCTGGCGCTGTTTTCGTCTGCTAATTCCTTAGGGGTAGTACCCAATTCTACGGCTGTCTGTGTAATCTTATCCCCATGTTCATCCGTACCTGTAAGGAAAAAAACCTTTTTCCCAATAAGTTTATTATACCTGGCCATTATGTCAGCTATTATGGTTGTATAGGCATGGCCTAGGTGGGGCTTGGCATTCACATAATAGATAGGCGTAGTTACATAAAAATAATCACTCATGAACCCTTTTCCTTCTTCTCTTCCTCCTGGAGGATTTCTTGCCTTCTTTCTCCGTGGAGGTATTCTGAGAGGCGACCTTATTTGTAAGTTCTCTCTCTCTATTCTCACCACCATGAAGCTCTGTATATTCTTTATCCGTCAGGACATCTGAAGGCATGGCTTTTATAAAACGTCTATCCGGTGTACGGGCAATAAAGCTCTGATTCATCACATTTATGCTTACCACAGTACACACCCCCTGGTCTAGATAGACTTTCTTCCCCGGCCTTGGTAAATTATTTATAAGATCAGAGTATGCCTCCTCTTCATAGGCCAGACAGCACTTAAGCTTCCCACATATACCGGAAATTTTATTGGGATTTAAGGTGAGATTCTGGTCTTTTGCCATCCTTACTGAAACCCGCTGAAAGCTTCTAAGGAATCTGGTGCAGCATAGCTCCCTTCCACAACTGCCAATACCTCCAAGCATAGCAGACTCCTGGCGTGAGCCTATCTGACGCAATTCTATACGCGTTTTATATTTCTCTACCAAATCTTTCAATAACTCTCGAAAATCTACACGCTTTTCTGCAGTGAAATAAAAGGTTGTCTTTGTCTCGTCAAATGTCTGTTCCACCTTAGATAGCTTCATTGATAACTTTCTTGCGTTTATGCAGCTTAAACAAAAATCAAAGCATTTCTTTTCATTACTCTTTATTTGTTCCAATTTCTTTATATCTTCCTGGCTCGCCTTACGAAGCACAGGTTTAATATCATCCAACTCCTTAGAATATACATCTGTTGCATCACCTAAGACCTTCCCCTCTGATTGCCCTATTTCAGTATCCACTATAACAAGATCGCCGTGCTTAAGACCCAAATCTCCTCCATCGAATATATATGGTGTGGGTGTATTGCGAAATTTTACCCACACAAGTCTTTTATTTTCTTCCGCCTTGCGCATAATTATTTAGATGTTATCAATTTTAAGTAATATTTTGCAAGCTTATCTTTACAATAATATTATTTGATGTTGATAATCAGCTTCATATAAACTAAATAAAGGGTGGAAATGGACACCATAAAAGAGAATGTAAAACAATTATTATCTGAGATACCAGGCGGTGTGAATATAGTTGCTGCTGCAAAAACAAGGTCTTCAGATGAAATACTACAAGCCATAGGAGGCGGCTTAAAGATAATAGGCCAGAATTATGTCCAGGAAGCCCTAAAGAGTATCGAAGACATCGGTCACAAAGTGAGGTGGCACTTCATAGGCCACCTGCAAAAAAATAAGATAAAGTATGTCGTGCCTGTCTTTGATATGATAGAAACAGTAGATTCTATGACGCTGGCAACACAAATCAATAAACATGCAATCAAGCATAACAAGACCATGCATATCCTTATCGAGATAAACTCCGGAAGAGAACCACAAAAATTCGGGGTCTTTCCTGAGGACGCATATAACCTGATAGAAGAAATAAAGGCGCTATCCAACCTTAAAATCATGGGGTTAATGACCATGGGAAAGATGGTAGATGACACCCGAGAGATAAGAAAATGCTTCAAAGAGACAAAAACCCTGTTTGATGAGATCAATGCCTTGGATATCGAAGGCGTAGAAATGAAATACTTATCTATGGGGATGAGTGATTCCTATAAGATCGCCATAGAAGAAGGGGCAAATGTTGTACGTATTGGGACAAAGATCTTTGGCCCAAGGTCTTATTAGGTTATATGAAAAATATTTGTCCGTGGTCAGTTGTTTGTGGTATATTGGGAGGTGATCATCCTGTCCGGAGGTTTTACAACGGACAACGAACTACTGACAAGCATTGTAGGGGCCTTTTGCCTTCATGAACTTGTAACTAAACATGTTGTTTGATATGAATACCTAATGCTCAATAACAGGGGCCTTTCTTGGGGAAGGCGATTGGGGATCTTTTTTCTTATAAGCGGGATTACCATTGGTTTGGTAATCTGTGCTACCTCCACCACACAAACGTGGGATGCACTGCGACACATAGAAATAAAAGACATCCTGCTTCTTGGTGCCTTATGTGGCCTTATGTTTTTGTTTGATGCCCTAAGAACGTTGGTTTTATGTACAGCTATCGGGCACAGGATACCGTTTACATATGCGTTAAAAATGATCTTGGTAGGAATGTTCTTCGGTGCCATTACGCCCTTGCAATTAGGTATGTTACCTGCGGAGATCTATATGATGTACAAGTATGATATACCACTTGGTAATGCCATATCCATAGATGTGATAAAAAGGATATCCACTATGGGGATCCTTGCAATAGCCGGTGTTATTGTGCTGGTCACAAACAGCACATTTGCTTCCAACAAGGTCCTTTTGTATCTATATTACTACGTGATATTCTTCTATCTGTTTGTCTCTTTTCTATTCCTTGGTGTCTACTTCTTCCCAAAGCAGACCATGTGGCTTGTAGATAAGATCCTGGGCTATCTCCACAAACGCTTAGTGATTAAAGACTATGAAGTAGATAGATATGTTCATGGGGTAGCAGACGACTATTTCAACACGCTGGATCTTTATCTTCATAAAGGGAGGCTTGGCTTCTTTGTAGCCCTGGTAATAGGATGTTTATTTATCACGACACAATTTATCTTGGCCCCTGTAATTATTCATGGACTTGGGTTTAAGGTATCTTTCATGGATGCCATTCAGGCACAGATAATTCTACTGCCTATGCTCTACTTTTCTCCTACTCCCGGGGGAAGCGGCGTGGCCGAGGGTGGGTTTGCCTTATTATTCACCAGTTTTATACCAACACACCTTATAGGCATTTCGGTTGTACTCTGGCGAATCTTCACCACCTATATCGGTGTAACCTTAGGGGTGATCCTCACACTTGGCTCTATCAATATAGATAAGGTATTACATACAAGCCTAACCAAAAGATAGACTCACTGGCATGCCTATCTTTGCATCTATAATATCATCCGCCCTTGCCTGGTTTGCTACTATCTCAATAGTTGATGCACTTCCGCATACAAGCCCTAATTCTCCATAGGGGATATCTGTAAAGGTCTTTGCTATAAGTGCTATGGTAATACCACTTACAGTTAACCTGCATCCTGGTTTAAGGTGGCTGCAATCCAGATTGGTTATTATATTACCAAATCTATCTATATGCACTATCATGGGTCTGTGTATATCCAATATAACCGGACTGCCCATTGGCGGGCCTAGATTCTCTATCTTGTCATTATCCAGTACCACCCCAACCAAAGGAGCAAATATATCCCTGCCATGAAATGTTGGAGATATACTTCCAGATGGCCGCCATTTTACCTCAATAACCTTATTCGCGGGGTATATAAAGGAAAAGACACCATTATCCGGGCCAATTAATAAATGACCGTCCTTTTCCACAGCAATTATGGCCCTTTCAGACCCGACCCCTGGATCAACTATTGCCAGGTGTATACTGCTGTATGGAAACCATGAGTATGATGTGTATATAAGCCATGCACCAGATATAATATCATGGGGAGAAACCTGATGAGTGATATCCACTATACAAGCATCTGGATGGCGAGATAGAATCCTTGCCTTTACCTGCGCTACATAGCCATCCCTTTGCCCAAAATCAGAAATAAACGTTACTATTGGTTTCATGATTCATATAGCATACAATAAGGCAATTATATCTACCATTGTTTTTGTTAATGTTTTACTATAATCATAACAAGGCCTAAATCAATTCAGAACAAGGAATTAACAATGGAGATTACAGAAAAGCACTGCTTTTATCCCGATCATATCCTCTATTTCGACCCTTCCAATATGGGGTTTGAAAAACAAGAGTTCATGATAGAAGATCGTCTTCACTGCTGGTTTGTTCTGCCTAAAACAAAGGATGTAAAGGATACCACTATAGTTCATCTTCATGGCAATGCAGAAAACATGACATCTCATATTACAGGGGTAATCTTTCTTCTTGAACTAGGTTACCCCTTGATTGCATTCGATTACAGCGGATATGGAATGTCCAAGGGGAGCCCTTCATTGGAAGGCATTCAAAGGGATGCAAAGGCTGTATTTGCCCATGTATCAAAAAGGGGCGAGTTATTCGGGCATTCTATATTTGGTTTTGGGCAGTCAATGGGCGCATACACACTGGCCAGGATCCTCCCTTCCCTTCCATGGATCAAAGGGGCCATTCTTGAGGCAGGTCTCACCTCATTCTATGACCTTTTCTCTCAAGCCTACCCACAATATAAATGTACTATCCCGAGTGAAGGGTTCTCTGCTTTAGACACCTTGACTGAGAGCCAGGTGCCCAAACTATTTATCCATGGGACAGCAGACGAGGTGGTCCCTTACACTCATTCATTAGAGATGCATGCTCAAGCATCCAAGCCCAAGGACATCTTGATATTAGATGGGGTAGCCCATATAGGTGCCATGGTATCCGGAAAGGCTAAAGAATATATCTCAGAAATCACCTCATTCATAGAAAAAAATAAATAATTTTCCCCCAAGGCCTTGACAAATGAATAGTCACGCTTATTTTTATAAGCTATATAGTCTATTGCTATTAATTTAATTTTACTCGCCAAGGCGTGAGTGGGCCCAAAAGGAGGGCTATTAAATCTTCTTAGTTATGTAAGGCATATTCAGTAGGCCTTACTTTTCTTTTTATTAAACCTACACCTCAAGGTTTGCCTCATCTTCTATTGAAGAAGGCAAAGGGGGCTGAGTATCTATCACAAGACCACCCCCCTGGATTTTAATGCGTATGGTCGAACCATCCATAATTGTACCTGCAATAAGGGCACGTCCAATCCTGGTTTCTAATTCGCGCTGCAAAAATCTCTTGAGGGGCCTGGCACCATAGACAGGATCGAATCCTTCACGTGCTATAAATTCCCGCGCATTATCCTCCAGGTGTAATGTGATTCCCCTCTCAGAGAGCCGCATCTTTAACTCCTGAACTAAAAGGTCTACTATCTTTTTGATCTCTTCAAATGTGAGCGGCTTAAATAGCACTATATCGTCCACTCGATTGAGGAACTCTGGCCTGAAATGAATCCTAAGCTCATCCATAACCTTCCCCCGCGTATCCTCTTTGATCTCTCCATGATCTGTAATACCTTCAACCAGATATTGGGATCCGATGTTTGATGTCATAATAATAACAGTGTTTTTAAAATCCACAGTCCTCCCATGAGAATCTGTAGCCCTGCCATCATCAAGTATCTGAAGGAGCACATTGAAGACATCATGGTGAGCCTTTTCTATCTCATCAAACAGGATCACTGAATAAGGCTTGCGGCGAGTAGCCTCAGTGAGTTGTCCCCCTTCATCATAGCCTACATAACCAGGGGGGGCGCCTATCAATCGAGATACAGTATGCTTTTCCATATACTCACTCATATCAATGCGGATCATATTTTCCTCTGTATCAAAAAGCGCCTGCGCAAGGGTCTTGGCCAGCTCGGTCTTGCCAACGCCTGTCGGCCCTAAAAAGATAAAGGACCCGATTGGCCTTTTGGGATCCTTGATTCCGGAACGTGCCCTGAGAACGGCATCAGCAACAAGACCAACTGCCTCATCCTGGCCTACAACCCTTTTGTGCATAATCTCATCGAGCTTTAATAACTTCTCCCTTTCACCCTCCATCAAACGGGTAACTGGTATACCTGTCCATCGGGAGATGATCTCGGCAATTATATCTTCTGTCACATTTTCTCTAAGCAGTCTTTTGCCACCTTGATCTTTGATCAATCTCTCCTCTTGCTCCTTAAGACGAGCCTCTAATTCAGGGAGTTTACCATGTTTGAGCTGCGCTGCACGGTCCAGGTCATATTCCCTTTGGGCCTTCTCGATATCCTGCCTGACCTGTTCAATCTCCTCTCTTATCGCACTGACCTTGCTGATGGCCTGTTTTTCTGCCTCCCACTGGGTCTTCATGACCTCTACCTGCCCTTTAAGGACATCCAATTCCTTGCGCAACTCCTCAAGCCTGGCCTTACTCGCCTTGTCCTTTTCCTTCTTTAGAGCTGCCTCCTCTATCTCTAATTGCATTACCTTACGGGTTATCTCATCAAGTTCTGCCGGCATAGAATCGATCTCAGTACGTACCATTGCACAGGCCTCATCCACCAGGTCAATGGCCTTATCCGGCAAAAACCTATCTGATATATATCTGTTAGACAGCACTGCAGCAGCTACAAGCGCGCTATCTAGAATCTTCACCCCATGGTAAACCTCAAACCTTTCCTTTAGACCCCTTAGGATAGATATGGTGTCCTCCACACCAGGCGGATCTACTAAGACCGGCTGGAAACGCCGCTCCAGGGCTGCGTCCTTTTCTATGTATTTACGATATTCATCCAATGTGGTTGCGCCTATACAATGCAGTTCCCCTCGTGCCAGCATGGGTTTAAGCATATTACCCGCATCCATAGACCCTTCTGCCCTTCCGGCGCCAACAATGTTATGTAACTCATCGATAAATAGCAGTATCCTTCCATCGCTCGCCTTTATCTCGTTCAGGACTGCCTTAAGCCTTTCCTCAAACTCGCCCCTAAATTTAGCCCCTGCGACCAGCGCACCCATATCGAGTGCAAAGATGGTCTTATCTTTTAGCCCCTCAGGTACATCACCGCGTACAATCCGCTGTGCCAGGCCCTCAACAATGGCGGTCTTGCCTACCCCGGGCTCTCCAATAAGAACAGGATTGTTCTTTGTCCTCCTGGAAAGCACCCGGATAATCCTTCTGATCTCTGCATCCCTGCCTATTACTGGATCCAGCTTTCCCAGGCTGGCCTGAGCAACCAGGTCAAGGCCATACTTTCCCAATGCCTCATAGGCCTGTTCAGGCATGGCACTGGTAACCCGCTGATTACCTCGTATAGCTGTCAGTGCCTGCAAAAACCTCTCGCGGGTGATATTAAACTGTTTAAATATACGCCCGGCTGGAGTAGACGGTCCCTCACCTATCATGGCAAACACCAGATGTTCCACAGAGACATACTCATCCTTGAGATTTTTGGCTTCATCTTCTGCCTTGACCAGGATCTTATTAAGTCTTTGAGTTATATAGACCTTGCCGGGCTCAGCCCCCGGACCTGAAACCTTTGGCCTTCTTTGCAGCTCTCTTTCAACCTCTGCCTTAAATGACTCCACTGGTATATCCATCTTGGCCAGGATACGAGGCACGAGTCCATCTGGCTGATCCAACAAGGCAAAAAGCAAATGTTCACCATCAATCTCAACATGGCCAAGACGTACTGCCTTGGTCTGTGCATCCTGAAGTGCCTCCTGTGATCTTTGCGTGAGCCTGTTTATATCCATGTCCTTTTTTTCCTTTTTTCCCTGCTAATCTATCCGGACCAAAGGACCATATTTCTTAGCCGGCTTGATTCCTATATCTTTATTAGGGACACCAAGAAATACTTTCAATCTTATGGATGGAAAAATCAAGGTTTGTTTAATATAGGACTGGTCTACAGGGTCACATCCATTCATCTGGACCCATATGTATTTGTATGAAAACAGTGAATAGTGAAGAGTTAAAGAGAATTATTTATATGAAAAATGGTTGGTACGAAAATAAATCATGAGTAATCTTGAGGTAATCGAGAGGCAAAAAATTAGATTTGGTCTTTACATCACGATTTAGATGTAGCTAGGGGGGATAAAAAGGGCCCGTTAAAAAAAACGGGCCCTTACACCTATGCAGCGAAAAGATTAATCAGTCTTTATAGGTATCTTTTTCGCCTCTGCTTCTGCTGGTGTCATCTTTGGAAGTGTTACGGTGAGAACCCCTCTCTTAAAGGATGCATCCACATTTTCGGTATCAACTTCACATGGGAGCGAAATCACCCTTCTAAAGGCGCCAAATGAACGTTCTGCATAATAATAATCCTTCTCTTCTTCTTCCCTTTCCTCTTTCTTCTCACCCTTTATGGTGAGTGTATCCTTACTTGTAGAAATCTCTATATCTTTTTCATCCATACCAGGAAGCTCTGCTGTTACCCGAATATCCTTATCACTCTCTGCCATATTCACCTGAGGACTAAAAGGCCCTGTCCATCCCTCAGATGTGCCAAATGGGAATCTCTCGAAATCCCCGAAGAATTGATCGAATAACTGGTCCATTGCCCTGTACAGAGAATAGATGGGATGCTCCCCTTCACGCCTTGCAGGGATACCCTTCCTCCCCCATTTCCACGGAGCTATATCTCTAATGGCCATATCATATTCCTCCTTTCTTTTTAATTGCCTTTATTCATTGTGCCTTAACGATAATCCTTCTAGCCTTAGCCGGCTCAGCCTTGGGCAGAACTAGCTTCAATACCCCATCCTTGATGCTTGCCTCAATCCTGTCCTGGTCAATTGCATCAGATAGCGTAAATACACGGTAATAGTCACCTACATCATATTCAGCATACGCCAGATCATAACCTTCAAGCTTATCGGGCTCAACAAACCCCTCAATGGTCAGAATTCCCCTGTCCAGAGTTATGTTAGCTGAACCTTCATTTACACCAGGCATATCAGCAAATACAACCATATCACTGCCTGACTCACAGATATCCACCCTTGGAGTAACCGTCCTTTTAGCCCTGGTGCGCTCTGGCATAGCTGTTGTTAGGCCTTCTTTCTTCCGGACTTTAATATCTTTTCTCTTCTCTGTCATAAACAATCACCCCCTTTAATTAAACAGTCTTAACGTTTATTTTTCTTGGTTTGTCTGCGTCTGACCTGGGTAGTTTAATAGAAAGTATGCCTTTTTCATACCTTGCCTCTACATTATCAGCATCAACAGCATATGGAAGCTCTATTCTGCGTGCGAAACCACCGGAATTCCTCTCCCTGCGATGACATGTCTCTCCCTGCTTTAATTCCTTCTTGGTTCGGGATCCATGTAAAGTCAGTGTATTACCTACTACAGATATATCTATATCCTTGACATCAATACCGGGTATCTCGGAAGCAAGCATCACTCCATCCTCACTATTCCAGACATTAACTGCAGGGAAACCCGCACCGGTTGTTTCCTCAACATCTGAGAATATACGGTTCACTTTATCCTGCATGCGTTGCATCTCACGCAATGGATCGAAAAACCAATTGCTTCTTTCAGCCCATCTCGATAACATATCTATCACCTCCTTGATATTTCGTTGTTTTTTCTTTATCAAAACCCGAGTTTCTAATCTAATCATAAGATATGGTCACCCAAGGTATAAATCAAGGGCACTTTAAGAAATTCGTATGAAAATAGGGGTCAGGGGATTGAAATGTATATTTTAGCGCCTGTCGAAGAAACTCCCCCCTTGAGGGGGGGTTACTCCCAATAACATCCCCCTGGCCCCCTTCAAAGGGGGATTAAGGAGGTGGTACCCCTTCAAAGGATGTATCAAAGAGCGATACAGGCAAGCGAGAGAACCCCACATCCCGAAAACATTTTCATCCTTCGCTGTGAGCGCGGATCGCTCATGCGGGTTTATCAGAAAGTTAAAATTCTTTATGTGTTAAGCCTATACAGGGATTGAAAAATGAATTAATATTTAAGCCATGGTAGTTATCAATACAACACGCCAATATCATAAAACATCTTCTATAGACCTCATGAAGGAGTTTACCATATGTGAGTCTTTTGCTTCTTTAGATTCACCGTATATGATAGCCCTTAAAGAGCCGGAACCATACGGTGCCCTAATCGGCAAGCTCCTTATCGCTGCAAATATTTTAAAGCCAGGGACAAAGATTTTGGAGGCAGGCGGTGGTTATGGGAGCCTTATGAAAGGCCTTTTAGGGACATATTTGCCGCTAGTAAAACATGTCTATATGGTAGACATATCAAAAGCGCTCCTCAATATACAGAGAAAGAACCTCTCACCATGGAAAAAATTCACCACCTTCATAAATGCAGATATAACCGAAATAATACATGCGACATCCAACATAAATCTCATAATACTCAATGAAATGCTCGGCGATCTGGATACATGGACAGGACTGAAAGCAGGAAATCTGCCAGATGATGCAGCACGGATGGTAAAGAACTATCACCTGGATATCCCCAAAGAGGGGACATTCAACCTCAATATGGGTGCGCTCGCTCTCATAGAAGAAATATGTAGAAAAGGGATCCCTGTATTTATCTCGGAACACTCATGCGACCCTATTATACCTGAAGACATGGCATTCCTTGAAAAGGATCTTGAGCTGAACAGTTTCCCAAGAGAGATAAAGCTGTATGGACATTCCGAGTTTACCATAAGATTTTCTCACCTGATACAGGTAGCAAAGGCATGGCACAAAAACACAATTACAGGCCCTGTCCTTAAGTTAGTGGGATTGAAAGACTCACCACAGATGCGATCCATATTTACAATGCATGCCTGTGCTACAGAAAAGCAGGAGATCATATTCGAGATCCTGGACCACATCCGTGAATACAGATGGCTTGCTATATATTAAGCTTAGTAAATAGTGAATAGTAGCCAGGCCATTGCCCGGATGGCAATTCGATTGCCAATCTTTTTGACAATTTGTCACAAACCTCGACCCGTAAGATTGTCTTTTTGACAATCTGTACATTCAAAAGGTGATGTCCTCTTTGCAAGTGCCAACATGTCAATATACTGATTTTTGTTATAAATAAATTCAATGTTATCAGCTAGTTACAATAGGGCAACAATGGCACAACTATTGCCTTATTGTTATAATGTAAAAACAAAAAAGAGAAAGGAGAAACGTTATGTTAGCTCTTTGGGTCATAATCGGTTGCTTATTTTTAACAGGCATAGGGATAAGATTTATATATAAGGTGCTAGGTCTTACAAGGGTAGAGGCAACGGCAGTCTTTGTATTGATTGTGATGTTGGTTGGTATCAACTCCGGACCAGTAAGGCAATTGATAGCTCAATTGTTTTAAAGGAACTACCATGAAAAGAAAGAAACTTTCACAGGTGTTAGCAAACAGGTTGGTAAGGATTAGTGCATGTGGCTTTATGCTGGTTCTTACCACTTTCCTGGGGCTTTATGTAGGAGTATATCTGGATAGAATCACCGATATGGCCCCAAACTTTACCCTGGTATGCTTGATCGTAGGGATAATTCTTGGATTTAAAGGCTTTGTTCAGGAGGCAATCATTCAGAGAAGAGGAGAAAAAACAACATGAATACAGTCTTTATTATAATTGGAGCGATATTTCTTGTAGCCATACTCTACAGATTCATCCGTGTAGGCGGCCTGGCATACAGACACGCAACAGAGGGTATAGGCACCCATTATCATAATCATATAAACGCTGAAAAATACTCCGGTAAATAACAGGACACTACAATAGCCACTCAATACTAAACCAGGAAGGCTTCCTGCAAGGCTGCAAGCCAAAAGCGGTCTGTTTATCCCTTTTTTTCTATAACCCCCTTCATGTCTGGATAGGTCTCCTCCCACTTATCCATAATAAATTCAAATGGCAGGTCAGCAAATACTCCATGAAAGGTTACGTATTCCACATACCTTCTCCCTTTTTTATCAGTAGAAGGGAATACAGCGTCTCTTCTTCCATTAAATTCTACCGGTGGGAATGACTTTTTTTTGCACATCGCAATATCAAAGGCAGGGGTGGCCTTTATCCATTGTTCATCCAAGTATAGCTCTGCATATCCATGGCAAGTAAACAAATTGGTACCCATAGCCTCCAGCAATGCCCCTTCTGAGCGGTGGTTAATGATGTCCGCCAGCCCCAATCGAGCAGGTATCCCCTCATGCCTGGCCAGGGCTATAAGGACTATGGCCTTCTGCACGCAATATCCCTGGCCATATTCAATTATGTGGCTTGCTATATTTGTTTCTATCTTATAAGCCTCTACCCAGGGGTTATATTTAATCCCATCTCTTACAGCATAAAAGAGCTTTACGGCCTTGTCTCTTTGCGTAGTCGCATCCCCTACCGCATCCCTTGCCATAGAAGCCACCCTCGGGTGACCTATATCAATAAAGTATGTAGACGAAAGATATTTCTTCATAGATAAAATCTATATTAGGAAGAACCAATCACGTCAATGCAAATCTCCAATAAGACCTTTTCTAAAAATCCTCGGCCTTGACAGGAAAAGAGTTTTCAGGTTTATTGTCCATCATGACATTAGATATGAATGAAATACTTAAACAGATGCAGAATATTCAGGTTAAAACCAAAGAGATCCAAGCACAGCTTGCAAAAAAATCTGTGGAAGCTCAGGCAGGCGGCGGTATGGTTAATGTTACAGTAAACGGCAGGCAAGAGATTCAAAAGATCAAGATTGATCCTATCTGTGTGGATACAAGGGACATCCCTATGCTGGAAGATCTGATCCTCGCTGCTGTAAATCAGGGGATAAAAAAATCCAGGGAACTTGCCTCTGAAGAGCTAAAAAAACTCACAGGAGGCCTTAACCTCCCATTTAATCTATTTTGAGATGAACCCATATCCCAAACCTCTAAGAAACCTCGTATCACAGCTGAAACGGCTTCCAGGCATAGGCGAAAAGACCGCTAGCAGGCTAGCCCTCTATATTCTAGGTGACAAAGGGGATCTCGCAGTCAGGCTAGCTGAGGCATTAAAAGAAGTGAAACAACATATAAGGCTTTGTCCTGTATGTTTTAATATAACAGATAAAAAACTATGTGCTATATGCCAGGATACATCCAGAGATACATCTATTATATGTGTAGTGGAAGACCCCAGCGATGTACTGGCGCTAGAGGCAACCCACTCATTTAAGGGTCTTTACCATGTCCTCCACGGCCTTATCTCTCCTATAAACGGGGTAGGATCTGATGATATAAATTTGCCCGAGTTGATAGACCGTATAAGAAAGCCCTCTGTTAAAGAGGTCTTGATAGCTACAAACCCATCTGTTGAGGGGGAAAGCACATCTCATTACATCCATAAAATAATAAGCGATGCCAAATTGCCTGTACAGGTCTCCAGAATTGCCTATGGGATACCCATGGGTGCAGAACTGAAATATATGGATCAGGTAACGCTTAGTAGTGCTTTAAGGTATCGACGGGACATAAAAGATCTGTAGTGATGAGTTGTCCATAAAAAACTAAGGTGGATTATATCCTAAGAATAAGGTGTGGTAAAAAATCGATTAGGAAGGCAATAATCATGCATAAAGAGACGATATTGCAGAAAGGACAAAAGATTCATAAAAAAAGTCTGAACAAAATTAATCTCTATATGCACGGAAAACTATGCCATATTACAGGAAATTTTTGTCACTTGTTAAATTGTGTTAATGGCTTGAATAACGCATACTTCCTGCTGGCATTACTATTGCTAAAACTTAAATGAAGCATAAAGCATCTGAAAGCTGATGCCGATAAGGACAATATATGAGAATAAGCAATAGAATGCTGTATGATCAGCTCACCAGAAATATAGGAAACAGTACAGAAAGGATGTTTGAGCTCAACAATCAGATATCCTCCGGCAAGTGTATGACCAAGCCATCCGATGACCCGATTGGCATTTCAAACGTGCTTACATACCGTACCGAACTCACCGCAGTGAATCACTTTGAAAAGTCAATAGACCTGGCAAACGGATGGCTTGTCAGGACGGACTCTATACTCCAGGACGCAGATGATCTGCTCGGAAGGGCGCTCGAACTGGCTACTCAGCAGGCATCTGCAACTGCAAGCGCAGATACCCGTGAAGGTGCAGCTCAAGAGATAGAAGAGATCAAAAATCAGTTAGTAGGTTATGCAAACGCCAAATACGGTGGCAAATATATGTTTGGGGGCACACAGACACAGACAGCTCCGTTTCTCAATGTAAGCGAGAGTAACTGGCAGGATAATGTGCTTACAATAGCGGCAGCCCCTCCTGGTTCACCATCGGAAGGAGACAGGTATATCAACTCAGATGATGGCAATATATGGGAATATACCGGCGGTGTCTGGGTAGACAAAGGGCCCACCTCTGACGGCACGGCCACTATCGTGGAGGACGAAAATGAGCTGTATGTGTACAGTGGTAGTAAATGGGTGACACAATACCAGGGCAACGACTCTACATTCTCAATAAAGATAGGAAAGACAGATACCATAGAGATAAACATTCCAGGGGATGCAATATTCAGAAGCACTAACGGAGATGCATTCATGACGCTCTTAAGGCTTGAAAAGGCCTTACGGGGTAATGATCAAGAAGGCATTAGGGATCAGATGTCTGCTATTCAGGATTCGCAGCAGGTACTGCTAAATAATTTAGCAAAAATAGGAGCACGGGTAAACAGACTTGACCATACAAAGTCTGTGTTACAGAAATCAAATGTAGATATTCAAGAGAGGATATCCTTAATAGAAGATTTGGACTATGCAGAGGCTATCACATCGCTAGAGAACCAACAAACCATCTATCAGGCAACACTAAAAAGTGCATCTATGATTACGCAACTGTCCCTTGCAGATTACGTTTAGGAGTAAACGTTGGAAATCAATACACTAAGGTTTGGAAAAATCTCTGTAGAGGAAGATAAAATAATAACCCTCTCCCATGGTCTCCTGGGCTTTTCCCAGTACAGACATTTTATATTATTCCCCCATAAGGAAGGTTCACCCTTCTTCTGGCTCCAGAGCATAGACAATGGTGATCTGGCCTTTGTATTGCTTAATCCCAATATAGTAGTGCCTGATTACCAAATCGATCTCGACGAGGAGATCCTGCATGAACTAGATGCAAAAGAGGCATCAGATTTGGAAATCCTCTGCACAGTAACCATACCGCGGGATCAGCCGGAAAAGATGACAGTAAATCTATTAGGCCCTATCATAATACATCCGGAAAAGAGATCTGCCAAACAACTTATCCTCACCACCGGGGCTTATTCGCATCGCCACCCAATAATCCAGGACAAGGTATAAGCAGTATACATATAACCGCGCATGAGCGCTCCACGCTCACAACAAAGGATGAAAATACATCTAGCCCTGAGTGATCTTTTGGTTCTGTGCATATACTTGTCCGTTGTTCGTTGTCAGTAGTCCGTTGTAAAACCTTCAGATAGGATGATCACCTTCCAATCTATCACAAACAACTGACCACGGACCATGGACAACTTTTTTCATATAAAAAGACAGCTGTTAAAACCCATCAGGTTGCCAAAACTGAGGTCTCCGATTTGTATAAAGGGATTGTATATTAGCAAAAAGCGGGTTATTTATTTGTGCTATGAAACGCCGGAATTTAAGTGGCAAGCATATACTAATCACCGGAGCTTCATCCGGAATAGGGAGAGAACTTGCCCTCAATCTAGCAAAAAGGGGCTGTAGGATTGGTCTAATAGCAAGACGGGAAAAGGAACTTACCCTACTTGCCCAAGAGATACCTAACTTGTCAGGAGATGCCCTTGTGTTGCCTGCTGATGTCACAAAAAGGTTAGACGTACAACAAAGAATACAACAATTCATTGATAAATGGGGGCATATAGATATCCTAATCGCCAATGCCGGGGTTGGCCTGCTACATAAGGCAGCAAATCTCAACACCGAAAAGGTGGACGTAACCATGCAGCTCAACTTTTATGGCACCTGGTATCCTATCGAGGCGGTCCTGCCTGGAATGTTAGCATATGGACAGGGGCATATAGTGGCCATCTCCAGCGTCGCTGCATTCCGGGGCTTGCCTAAGGCTGCCCCCTATTCAGCAAGTAAGGTTGCCATTGCCCGTTTTCTTGAGTCTATGAGGGTTGAACTTAAAGGCCAGGGAATTAATTTTACCACCATTTATCCAGGTTTTGTCCGTACCAATATGACTGCGAAAAATAGGTTCAAAATGCCCTTTATATTAGAAGCCTCTGATGCAGCATCTAAGATCATAAGGGCTATAGAAAAACAAAAGGCCGAGGTCGTTATCCCCTGGCAGATTGCTATCTTCTCTCATATCATCCGCATATTACCCAATGCAGTCTTTGATCGTGTAGCTAAGTACCTGAGTTGAAAACCCATAGGGAAAAACACACACGATATTATACAGATTTTCCTATCTGTCAGTATTAGCTCTTGAAAGCAGCAATCTTGTATGATAGAAGGGCTCACCACAAAACACACGTTCTTTATACGTGTAAGATCATGGTGTCCCTGAAGGCTAGGGATCGATCTTACCAGGAACGGAGGAAAAACCGAAAGGGGGATTAAATGTCAAGAGTTACTATGAAACAACTCTTAGAAGCAGGTGTCCATTTTGGCCATCAGACTCCTAGATGGAATCCTAAGATGAAGCCCTATATCTTCGGGGCCAGGAACGGTATTCACATAATAGACCTCCAAAAGACTGTAAAGCTTTTTGATATAGCATGCGCCTTTATCAGGGATACAACAGCGAATGGGGGTAAGATCCTTATGGTCGGGACAAAAAAGCAGGCCCAGGACAGCATAGAAGAAGAGGCTCAAAGAGCTCTTGCTTACTACGTGAATTACAGATGGCTGGGAGGAATGCTTACCAATTTTTCTACCATAAAGAAAAGCATTGATCGGCTTAAATGGCTAGAGACCATTATTGATAACGGCACTATTGAAAAATATCCCAAAAAGGAACAACTCCAGATGAAGAGGTCAAAGATCAAACTGGACAGGGCATTAAACGGGATTAAGGATATGGAGCATCTCCCGAATGCTGTGTATGTTGTAGATCCATCCAAGGAACACATCGCAGTAAGAGAGGCCAGAAAACTAGGCGTACCCATCATCGCTATTGTAGACTCAAACTGCGACCCTGGTCTGATAGATTATATAATACCAGGTAATGATGATGCGATTCGTGCCATTAAATTGTTTACATCAAAGGTCGCAGATGCATGTCTAGAGGGACATGCCATCTATGAAGAGAAGCTGCAAACCTTGGCCAAAGAGGAAGAAGAAGCCCTGGTAGAAGGACAAGCTCCTTCCATAGAAACACCTGAGAGAGCTGCGGCCCTTCTTGGTAAAGAGCTGGATGAGGATATTGAGGTAATCATAAAAGAGAGCGACTCATCAGTCCAAGAAGATATAGCAGATGAGAAAAAAGATGCAGGAGATAAAGAAGAAGCAACTGAAGACAAAGAAGATATCCCTGAAGAGAAAGCGGATGTAACAGAAGATAACAAAAAACAATGATTATACTATCTGGAGGTATAAGGTGAGTATATCGGCAGCAGATGTAAAGATTCTAAGAGAAAAGACTGGCATCGGGATGATGGATTGTAAAAAGGCACTGGAGCAGTGCAATAATGACTTTGACAAGGCCATCGAATTACTAAGGAAAAAAGGCATAGCCATCGCTCAAAAGCGGGCTGGGAGGGCTACATCCCAGGGGATGGTAGGTTCATATGTCCATATGGGCGGCAAAATTGCTGTGCTGGTAGAGGTCAACTGCGAAACCGACTTCGTGGCTAAGTCGGAAGGCTTTAAAACCTTTGTCAAAGATATAGCCATGCATATTGCTGCAAGCAGTCCAGAGTGGAGTAGAAGAGAAGACGTTCCCCCTGATATTCTGGAAAAGGAAAAGGAAATATTAAGGGACCAAGCCATCAAGACAGGAAAACCTGAAAAGGTGGTAGAAAAGATAGTAGAGGGAAAATTAAATAAGTTCTTCAGCGAAAATTGCCTTATGGAACAGCTCTTTGTAAAGGATTTAGATATTACTATAGAGCACTACCTAAACAACCTGATTGGGAAGACAGGTGAAAAATGTATAATAAGGCGTTTTGTAAGATATCAGTTAGGAGAAAAAATATAGAAAGTGCCCTTAGAATATAATAGAATCCTCCTTAAATTAAGTGGAGAGTCCCTTGCAGGTAAATCAGGGTATGGTATCGACCCGGATATCCTTGCTTCCATAGCAGGAAGTGTAAAAGAAGTCCATACAATGGTAGCCAAGATAGGCATTGTTATTGGGGGAGGAAACATCTTCCGAGGATTATCCAAGCAAAGGTTTGTAGATCGAGTATATGCCGACTATATGGGGATGTTGGCAACTGTCATAAATGCCTTAGCCTTACAGGGTAACCTGGAGGCCTTAGGGCTACACTGCAGGGTATTGAGCGCCATTGAGGTAAACGGGGTAGTAGAGCCTTTTATAAGGTCTCGAGCGGTTAAACACCTGGAAAAAGGCCGTGTAGTTATATTTGCCGGAGGCACCGGCAATCCATTTTTTACTACAGATACAGCTGCTGCGCTAAGGGCCATGGAGATAGGGGCAGATGTCTTGATTAAGGCTACCAGGGTAGATGGTATATACAATAAAGATCCGGAGGTATCCTCTGATGCCATACTTTTTAAAGAAATTGACTACGATCAAGTCTTGACCGAAGATCTTAAGTTTATGGATGCTACAGCCATAAGCCTCTGCCGTGATAACAATCTGGAGATTCGAGTCATAAATATAAGTGATCCTAAAACCTTAAAAAAGGCCATTGAAGATGAGGCCATAGGATCTATTGTAAGGAGGAGGAGATAAATTCCATGATAAATGACATATTGAATGATCTTAAAAAGGATATGGAAAAAAGCATACATGCCCTGGAACACTCCCTGATAAAGATACGAACAGGCAAGGCGTCTGTCGGGATCTTAGAAGGTATCATGGTAGATTATTATGGGTCGCCTACGCCACTTAACCAGCTGTCCACCCTTGCCACTCCCGAACCCAGATTGATTACTATTCAGCCATGGGATACCAGCGCTACCTCTGCCATAGAAAAGGCAGTCCTCAAGTCTGACTTAGGGCTTACGCCGGCTAATGATGGAAAGATCATTAGAATACCTATCCCCCCTCTCACAGAAGAACGCAGGAGAGATTTGGTAAAGGTAATCAAAAAGTCAGGAGAAGACTTCAGGATAGAGATGAGAAATCACAGACGAGATGCAAACAACCTGCTAAAAGAGCTGGAAAAGGAAAAAGAGATCAATAAAGATGAATTAAAAAACTCTCTGGATAACGTACAAAAAGTTACCGATAATTTTATAAAGAGTATAGACGCCATCATCTCGGATAAAGAAAAAGAGATTATGGAGATCTAAAGACTGAACATCAAAGGCCTGAGGGCTTATGTAATTTCTTCTGTAATCTTTTCTACAGCACGGATAGGATCTGAAGCCTCCCTGATAGGTCTCCCTATAACCAATAAGGTTGCCCCTGCTTCTATAGCTCCCCTTGGGGTGGAGATCCTTTCCTGATCGCCCTTTGTAGCCCAGGAGGGTCGGATTCCAGGCGTTATTACCATAGACCCATCCGGCAGATAAGGCCTTATATATTCAATATCCATTGGTGAACACACAATCCCATCCACGCCACAGTTAGCGGCTAACCTAACCAGGGATACCACCTCATCCTTAAGCGGTCTATTTATTCCCACACCAGCCAAGTCATCCTCATCAAGGGATGTCAATATAGTAACCCCAACTATCTTCGGTGCGAATTTACTAAGAGCCATAGCCTCTTTTTTAGCCGAGGCTACAGCAGCCTTTATCATATCTTCACCACCCAATAAATGAATGGTCATGATATCCACACCCAATCTCACTGCTGACCTGACAGCGCCTGATACTGTGTTGGGAATATCATGAAACTTGAGATCAAGAAAGCACTTAAGACCTTCTGATTTTATCTCCCTTATCACCTCAGCCCCCGCTAAAACAAAGAGTTCAGGCCCTATCTTGAAATATCCTACATGCCCTTTAAGGGTATGGATCCACCACCTCGCCGAGGTAAGATCGCCTACATCAAGGGCAAAGATTATCCGATCTCGGCCAGCCATTTTAATCCTTTAATTGCCTCATCCCTGGAACATCGGTATGCGTGTATAATAGACTCAACCTCATTTATAGCCACCTCCAGAATATCATTGACCACAAGATAGTCATAATTTCTCCAGCAGCGAAGTTCTGTAGAGGCATTCCCCAATCTAAGTGCAAAATCTTCAGATGTTTCAGTCCCTCTCCTTTGTAGACGTCTTGAGAGCTCCTCAAGGTTCGGGGGCACAATAAATATAAAACACCCTATACCTTCTTTCTTTTGTATATTCACTACCCCCTGAACATCTATATCAAATAATACACTATATCCCTGATTTTCCTGGGCCTTTACCCAGGGCAGGGATGTACCGTAAAAATGATCATGAACTATGGCCCATTCTAAAAATACCCCCCCCTCTTTCATATCTTCAAATGCCTGTCTCGAAATAAAGAAGTAGTCCTTCCCATCTACCTCGCTGGCCCTCTTAGGCCTGGTAGTGTATGACACAGAAAGTATAAGGGATTTATTCCTCTTTAAAAGTTCGCTTATTATACTAGACTTGCCCACCCCGGACGGGCCTGAAATAAATATCCGCACCTTTCTTCCTATTCCTTAACTTTCAATCTATGTCTAACTTTGAACTCCAATCCCTATTCCTCCTTATCCTCATCACTGCCTTTTAATGAGTTATGATCTGAAAATCGATGTGTAATGGTTTCTGCCTGTATCGCAGAAAGGATAACATGAGAACTGTCAGTAACTATAATGGACCTTGTCTTTCTGCCCTGAGTGGCATCTATAAGACGCCCCTTTTGCCTGGCCTCTTCTTTTAGACGTTTCATTGGCGATGATGTGGGATTTACAATAGCAATAATCCTGGATACTACAACCCCGTTATTAAAACCAATGTTAAGAAGCCTATCTGCGCGTTTATCCATAACTCCACTCCTTTCTTGTATGATTACTCGATATTTGCTGTCTGCTCACGTATCTTTTCTACCTCGGTCTTCGCATCAATCACAAAGTGACTTAAGTCAGACATCTGGGATTTTGACCCGATGGTATTAATCTCTCTGTTTATCTCCTGCAGTATAAAATCCAAACGCCTGCCTGCAGGGTTGGCACTACCATTACTAACATCCCTAAACATATCAAGATGGCTTTTTAGCCTTACAAGTTCTTCTGTAATATCGCATCTCTCAGACATTAAAGCCACCTCTTGAGCTATCCTTACATCATCAACTGGTACAGCATTATCCTTTAATAGTATATCTATATTTGAAAGCAACCTCTTCCTCAATAGATCAGGCATCTCCTCTGAAAGGGCATTCATCTTTGTCACCATATCAAAAAGGGTATCCAGCCTTTGAAATATATCCTTTTTTAAGCGGTCGCCTTCGCCCTGTTTCGATCTTATAAATACATCTATTGCCCTTTCTATAACCCCTTTTAGCACACCCCACTGCCTATCCAGATCCGGGCTACTGCTTCCCAGCACACCAGGCACCCCTATAATATCCCTAAAACACACATCTCCACCGAACCTGCTTGCCATAGCAGTTAATGCCTCATAATAATACTGCGCCATTTCCCAGTTTATGTCAGCTGTGGCCTCTATGCTACAATCACTTCTTTTTGTTATAAATATATCTACCTTTCCTCTGCTAATCACATCCGTAAACATTTCTCTAATAAGTGCCTCAAAAGGTCCAAAACCTTTTGGTAACCTTATATTGATATCCCTGTAACGACGATTGACCCCTTTTATTTCAACAAGCCAGCCACCCTCATCTGCCTGTCCAAACCCTGTCATACTTCTTGGCATCTGATCTTCTCCTTATAAAGATTTCTAAGAAGATTAAATACATGTATCATCTCCTCTTTTCTATAATCCGGATATGTCCATTTAAGAGGACAATATGTATTATCTTCGTATATAAGGGTAAGATCTCCCCAGATGCTACTGCCTAGATATATACGATGACTGTATGGCTTCGTGGTAGCAAGGCATATATTCTCTTGAGTTAGTATTCCAGGATCTAAATTTACCCTTCGCCTTTCCTCATCTTCAAGCTGGGCCTCAATTAAATTTGTTGCGAGCTTTACCTCTATAAGTGAATCTCTTGGGACCAATTTGTCAAATGCAAGGACCACCCTGTATAAAGGTCTCCCGAATTCTTTCTCATAGTACCGGGTAAAGTCAAATGCAAAGGTTTTCGATTGAAACACCACCTCGCCAAAACGCCCTTTAAGTAAATCAGTAGCGCCATCAAGAAACACTTTGTCCTTGAAAATAAGGCTGCAAAATAACATCACATCATCAGGTATACGTATCTTACCCAATGAGCCCCTCCATACACTTATCAGCTAAACTTTTCCAGGCCACACTTGCAGTGCCAACTTCACTCACGACTATACCAGCCGCAACATTTGAAATCATAGCCGCCTCTATAGGCGATGCCCCTGATACAAGCGCCAGGGTGAAACATGCTATTACTGTATCCCCTGCACCGGTTACATCGTAGACTGCCTTGGCAAATGTAGGTATGTGGGTAATCTTGCCGCCCGTATCCAATAGGCTCATGCCCTTCTCTCCCCTTGTAACCAATACCATCTTACAATCGAGTAAAGATTTTATCTTATGTGCAGCTTCCAAAATATCATTGTCTTCCCTGATAGGGATCGAGGCACCATAACTTAATTCCTTTGTATTTGGAGTTATAAGGCCCACTCCTCTATAAAAAATAAAATTTCTTTCCTTGGGATCCACACTTACCAGCAGACCATTCTCACTGGCCAGAATAACCACCTTATCGACCAGTTCTTTACCTACAACGCCTTTACCATAATCAGATATAATTACAGCGTCAATATCATTGATACCATGTTCCAAAAAATCAACCAGCCGGTCTCGAACATCATCATGGATAGGGGCCCTCTCCTCCTTATCTATTCTCACCACTTGCTGCGTGTGGGCAATGATGCGGGTCTTTATGCTCGTGGGCCTGTCCGGCACAACAAGGACTAGAGAATCTATAATACCCTCCTGTGTGAAGAGCTCTTTCATAGTCCTCCCTGGGCTATCTTCACCCACAACCCCACCTAAAATTACCTTGGCCCCAAGGCTGACCAGATTTTTGGCTACATTTCCTGCTCCACCTAATTTTATGCTCTGGCGCTGTACATCTACTACAGGCACAGGGGCTTCCGGTGATATCCGCTCCACATCTCCCCATATATATTCGTCTAAAATGAGATCTCCTACTACAGCTACGGTCTTTGATCTCATAGAGGTAAAGATCTGTGTTAGCTTATTTTTATTTATCTTAATCATGCCTTTAATATTAAAGACTACAGGCTATTTGTCAAGAAAAAGGGCATCCACAAATGTTTGGGCGCTAAAGGGCTGCAAGTCATCCATATCCTCGCCAATGCCTACAAAGCGTATCGGTATATCAAACTCATTGGCAATGCCTACTATAACCCCACCCTTTGAGGAACCATCCAGTTTGGTCAACACAATCCCGGTAATACCCAGATCCTTATGAAATTGCCTTGTCTGTTCTATTGCATTCTGACCTATCGTGGCATCCAGTATTAACAATATCTCATGAGGGGCGCCGGCAAGCCTTTTATCAAGCACACCTTTAGTCTTCTTAAGCTCTTCCATAAGATCTGCCTTTGTATGGAGACGGCCTGCCGTATCTATGATCAGCACATCCTTTCCCCTTGATATGGCAGCTTCTAAAGCGTCAAAGGCAACTGCGGACGGATCAGCGCCAGCGTGAGCCCCTACAAAATCAGCCCCTATCTTTGATGCCCAATGCTCTAATTGCTCAATGGCTGCTGCACGAAATGTATCACCAGCTGCCACAATCACAGACATCCCGTCATCTATGAACCGCCTTGCGATCTTGGCTATAGTGGTGGTCTTGCCTGAGCCGTTTACCCCGGCCACCATAATCACAAAAGGCCTTATATCACCTGGTACAATAAGGGGGCTTTCTTTCCTTTTCAATATGTCCAGGATTTCAGCCTCAATTATATCCATAACCGCGCCAGGATCATCCATGCCACCAGATCTTATCCGCTCTCCCACCTGCTCAAAAAGCACGTATGCGGTTTTTATCCCTATATCTGTGCCAAGGAGAGTCTCCTCAAGCTCTGATAACATCTTTTCATCTATTACACTCCCCCGACTAAAGACAGCAGAAATCCTGCCTATAAATCCCTTATGTGTCTTGGCAAGCCTTTGTTGAAATCTCGCCGCAGGGCTTTCTTTCTTCTCTTCGGCCACAGGTGGCCTGGATATCTTTAAGGGGCGTCCTGTCTCAGACACTCCAAGGGGCGAGCCTGCCCTTGGATGTATCACAGGTATGGGTATTGCCCAAATATTCAAGAATATAGCTACTGCCAAATATATCCATGATGGTATCCCTGATAATATAGCTGCTCCCAGGAATATCCCTTGGATCTGTGCTATAAATAAAAAGAAAAACACATAACTTATTATAAAAAGTAGATAGTCATATATGGAAAATTTATAGCTCAATTGTACAACCCCTTAAACTTGATTTTGAGACAAAGGCCTAGCATAGACCCAAAGAAAGGGCAAGCTTGATACTGGAATATAAATAAGTGGTAACTGCTCAGGTATTTAGGTTAAAGGCTGAAGACTGACTATTAATTGTTAGCCTTTCTCCATCTTCGGTCTCCAGCCTAAATACTTATTAGCCTTTCAACTTCAGTCTGCCTGCCTGAGTAGTTACGATAAAGTTTGATATTGAATTTTATGGGCCAGTCGTAGTATACTGTTCTATTCAACTTGTTCGAAAGGAGTTAATTTATGCCAAAAATAAAGGCATTCAGGGGCATAGGATATAACCCTAAAAAGGTTTCTATAGACAATGTGATATGTCCACCATACGATGTCATCAAACCTAAACAAAGTGAAGAATATCATGGAAAAGACCCGTATAACGCCGTAAGGCTTATCCTTGGAAAGCAGCTGCCAACAGATTCCAAGAATGACAACAGATACACCAGGTCAAGGGATCTATGGAACGAATGGAGACAAAAAGGCATATTAAAACGGGATCCGAAGCCTGCTATCTATTATCATGAACAGGGATACCATATAGGAGATGAAACATATACAAGAACAGGGTTTATAGCTATTGTCCATATAGATGAAGAAGGTAAAAAGAATATACTCCCACATGAATATACCCTCAAAGGGCCAAAGCTTGACCGTCTTCACCTGATGAAGGAGGTAAAGGCCAATCTTAGTTGCGTATTTGGCTTATATTCAAATCCTGCAAAAATAGTGGATTCCCTAATTAAGCCTCACCTGACAAAACCTGAAATGGAGATTGCCTCTGAAGAAGGCTATCAAAAGCTATGGGTAGTAGATGATCCAAAGATCATAAAAGAGATCTCCAACACAATGATAGATAAGCCCATCCTTGTTGCAGATGGACATCATCGGTATGAGACGGCCAGGGCCTACAGGGACCGAATGAGGGCATCTACAGGAAAAAGGGATGGTAACCAGCCTTTTGACTACGTAATGATGTATCTGTCTAACATAGATAACGGTATTACCATACTCCCTACACACAGGGTAATAACAGATGGCATGGGGATCGGTCTCGTGGAGTTGGAGTACAAGATTAAAGAGGTATTTAATATGATTCCATTTGACAACAAAGAAGTGTTTCTAGATGCACTCGATAAAAATGGAACAGGGCATTTAGGACTGTTTGTACGTGGTATTCCACGATATTATATGCTGAATTTGATAAATGAAGACCTTGTCGACAGATCTGTTCCTAAAGATATCCCTCCTCTAATTAGAAGATTAGACGTGACCATTCTCCATGAATGCATATTAAAACCTATCATTGGCATTAATAGTACAGAAGCCTCCTCCCGTGTCTCATATATGAGTGATTCAGAACAGGCGCTTGATATGGTAGAAAAAGGCAAAGCTGATATCGTGTTCTTACTCAACCCACCAACCATCCAGAAAATAATGGAGATAGCAAATGCAGGGGTGCGCATGCCACAAAAATCCACATTCTTTTATCCAAAGATTACAACAGGCCTCGTATCTTATTCACTAGAGAAATAGATTTATGTAAAAAAATTACCCATAAAGAGAAAAAATTTTCTTATTTGTATGGAAAGCATTGTTGAGTGATTTATTTTCCCTTTATAAATCGCTAGGTTATTGTCAGCATCTCTTGGCATCCAAGTTGCGAAGGGTTTGTTATATTAGTGGAGGTATCATAATGAACATTAAATGGTTTGCCCTTATTATAATATTTTTGTTGCCAGTGGCAGGATGCTCATCTGGTTCAGACAGTGGCTCTCAAGTAATAAACAGACCAAGTGCAGAGACTATTGAGGTATTGGGCACATTTTCTGTTGGCCCTGATTATGCAGACTATGAAGAGCCAATTATAACTATATCGAGTCCTGAGCCTGGTTATATCACTCAAAAAGATCCTATCGAGGTAACAGGTGCTGTCAAAAAGGGGACAGCAGACATAGAAGGGTTATATGTAAATGGCAAAAAAGTCCCTATCGATAAAGATGGGGGCGATTTTTCTATTACTATCCCTGTTGATGATATGGACAGCCCCTTCTTTCCCATCATGATCAAGGCTGTAGACAGCAATAAATTTGTCTCAGGTAAAAGGACTATGATTATAATAGGGGAGACCAACCAACTAGGAGAGCTTGACAATGCCATCTATCTAAGGGGTAACGGCGAGTTCATATCCAATGTTATAAGCACCGCACTTTCCATCCTCGATGGCCAGAACCTGGCGGCGTGGCTGCCAGATGAGATATATCGAGAAGATTTAAAAGGCTGGCTTGGAGGCTCCGAATCTCTTCTTTCTCTTATGCTAGGTACTGATGGAAAAGGTATATCTCCCCGGGCAGTGATGCTTCAGGGTATAAATCTCTATAAAACTGATGAAAACCCCACTGGATATCAGCTGGAGCCAAAGTCTGATGGTAGCTATAATATAATAACAGACCTTAAAATAAAGAAGATGGTTGCAGAATATACTATAATAGGTGATCCTGCCCTGGAAGAAGTCCATAACTTTATAAATACACAGGTAAAAGACGTTATAATAAAGGAAGATTTTACCATAAATTTAAAACTGGAGGGGCATGAACTATATATAAATGTGTACGTAAATAGAGATGTAGAGTTGCTAGAAGGAGATAATTTTGATGTTGCTGTAGATACCTCTCATACTGATTTTATAAACATTATGCGGGACTTTTTTGAGTACATCTTAGAACAACTATTCGGCATAGAATTAGGTGATATATCAATGCCCCTTGGTCTTGATATAAACCTGCTTGATTTGCTCATGAGCGTGGGAGGAGATGTATATACTACATCTTCAAATGGCTTTAATTATTTGAACATGGAAGGTGATTCCTTAGAACTATCCGCAAACGCAGGATTCATTATTGAAGACGGCCTGGAAACAACATATGCCACGCCCGAAAACGGGCCCAAACCCGACCTTTCTAATGATATTACAAATTCTGTCATCGCCATCTCTGATGACTACCTGAATCAGGCGCTTGCTGTCTTTTTCTTAAACGAGAATGTATCTCACATGGAAGAGACAATTACTATAGAAGGCTTCCCAAAAGATTATTGGCTAGTGGATGAAAATGGTAATCTTGTAATAGATCTTACAGTCGACATCTCCACACCTCCTATCATTGAACTTGACGAAGCGAATAGCGGATTGGCCATATTGAGACTACGGGATATCGATATAGAAGCAAAAGTAAAAGGTTTGACAGTGCTAAGGCTTTCTATGGACACAGACCTTAAAATGGGGTGGGGGCCAGAAAGCAAGAGTTTTTCATTCAAGCTTGAAAGATATCCAAGATATCTAATCCTGTTTAACAGGCTCTATCCACTTGTCTTACCAGAGGAGATATCTCAGGTGCCTGATATCATAGCCGATGTGCTTAATCAATTTTGTGAAAAGATAGGTCTTATGGGCCTGGATATTAGGGAGACAAAGACACTGAATCCTGGTTACATAAATCTATATATAGATATAACCTCACAAAGAGATCTATCTAAAATGAATCAGACCACATTTGAAGAAGCTACCAACAGTGAAGAATGGGCTTGCGAATGGACATCTATGGGTCCTGAGTTTAGAGAACGTGTGTATAGATCAATCGAGGGAAATAACTTGGAATTCTCTACCTTAGATCTCTCTAATGAAGATTGCAAGGCCCTCTCCTGGAATGATTCTGTTATGTTTGAATTCACAGCACCAAAGGGTCAGATAATAACAGGTATATCCTTTGATCCGGAGCTTTCGTATAGTAACTACATTGGTAATGACCTCGACTATTACGAAGAGTTCGCCATACTGTGTGTAACCAGGGATGGTATGGATGATGAAAATAAGGATGGTATTGTGCCAATGTCTGGCATTGCTGTGCCTTATGAAATCGAGACCGAGGATATCCTAGAACTAGAAGGAGAACCAGTAGAACTCCAGGTATTCCCATCCACCCATATAGGCATTGGATTAAGGCTGAGAAGAACACCACTACAAGTGTTGTTCAATACTGTTAAGGCTGATGCGTATGCCAAAAACATAACAGTCTACACAGCAGATATGAACATTGATGTCGGGATGAATTAGGGGTAATGAACTGATAGAGTCCATACATTCTCATTAAATTTACGAGGAGATTTTATGAAACATAAAATTATTGTTGACTCCCGTGAATTTATGTTCTATGATTGAATCATGAATCGGAATTCGAATCATAATTCGCAGATACAAGGCAGAAAAGAGAGGGAAAGGGATCTACGCAGGCAAGAAATCCTGAATGCCGCCCAGAATGTCTTTGTAAAAGAGGGTTATTTTAATGCTACCATGGCTCAGATTGCATCTGAAGCCGAGTTTGGTGTGGGCACCCTCTATCAATTCTTCCCGAGCAAACAGGGCCTGTTTGCAGAGGTCATATTAAGAGGTGTCGGAGGCTTCATGCAGGGCTTAAAGGACGTCCTTGCCACAAGTTCATTATGGCAGGAACAGCTTAAATTCTTTGTTGAGTATAAGCTCAACTGGGTAGATAAGAGACCAGAGTTTCAAAGGCTTGTCATGGAGATCTTCTATGCACCCATACCTGATATCACACCGCAGATCATAGAGAAATTCAAGGATTTCCATGTGGAAAACCTGCAAATACTGCAGGATATCTTTACCCAAGCCAATAAAGAGGGTTATACATTTGACCCGGATCTCATGTCCATAGCAACTATGGGCACATTAAATGCTATAGCCAGTGATTGGTATATAGGTCTTTTGAAAAAGGCCCCGATTGAATACATCCCTGGCGTTTTGAATGGTATTTTAGGAGGAAACAGAGATGTATAGATTAATATGTATTTGTATTATATGCCTTGGCCTTCTTGTACTCACAAATACAACTTACGCAAGTGAGCTATTAAGCATTGAAGAGGCCATAAACATGGCCATAGCCAACAACCCAACCATAAAGGCCTTTGAGGAAGAGGTCTATGGTAAAGAGATGGACAGACGTTCCAGCATTGCAAATATGCTACCAAAAATAAACTTAACATACGGCTACGCAAGGTTAAAAGAGGCACCTTCCTTTGACCTGCCTGCACAGAGCGAGGCATGGCTGCCTGTTGTGAATGAGCAAAAATCTTACTATTTCAATGAGGATGATTCTAGTGACCCCAAAAATAATATTGTGTTTGACCCTGCCACTGGCAAACCAGCCCTTGCCTATATCCCCCCTACCCCTGCTCAAGAACTTGAAGTCGGCACAAAGGACAACTATGACTTCACCATAGAGGCAACGCAGCCCATATTTACAGGTGGAGCCTTGTGGCATAGTTATAAGATCGCCAAGAGTGATGTAGAGGTGGCTAGCATCGACAAACAAAAGGCTATTCGGGAATTAAAATTAAATGTTATAGAGACCTACTATAGTCTAATAGAGGCTAAAGAGTTTTATGAGGTTGCAGAAAGTGGAATCTCTTCCATAAAAGCACATCTAAATACAGCACAGGCCTTTTATGGCCAGGGTATGATACCCAAAAATGACTTATTAGAGGTTCAGGTGAGGTATGCCCAGGCAAAGCAAAATCTGATCATGGCAGAAAACGGAGTAAAACTGACAGAGTCAAGCCTCAATCTCTTGTTAGCAAGAAACCTTTCAACTCCTATTATAATAGGGGGCGAGATACCCATGGAACCATTATTCAATTCTTTAAATGTATGCACCGATAAAGCATTAGGAAACAGACAGGAGTTAAGGGGCCTTAGATTGCAATTAGGGATGTCCAAAAGGGGTGAAAAGATTGCGAGATCCGTATTTGTGCCCAGTGTGGCAGCAAATTATAAATATGAAAGGACAGGTGAAGACCCTGATGTAGAAGATGAGACATGGACAGCCGGTATCGGGCTATCCTGGAGTCTATTTGAAGGCGGCTCTCATTACTGGCAACTCTCCAAGGCAAGATCGAAGATAACACAGCTGAACCATTTGATCCGGGCTCAAAGAAATCAGATAAGCCTGGAGGTGAAGAGTGCATATTTATCTGCTGAAGAAGCCTTTGCCAGGACAAAAGTGGCCACCCAGGCAATAGATCAAGCAAAAGAAAACTTGAGAATTCAGGGGGATCGCTATAACCTCCAGGTGGTTACGTCCACAGAGGTCTTAGACGCCCAGGCACTACTGGATCAGGCAAAGAAAAATTACATATCTGCCAGGGCAGACTATGCAAAGGACATTGCAAAACTCAGCGCAGCTATGGGAATCTTATAGGAGAAATTTTAAATGAAAAAGTTGTACATACTTGCAGGCATTATCTTAATATTTGGAATGTTGGGATGCACAAATTCAGATGAAGGTCAATCAAAAGAATCTAATGCAGAGTCTACTCCTGTAGCAGAGGTTACAGTAGCCCATGTTAAGTCTGGCCCCATCTATAAGGCATATATCGATGTAGGCTCCATCATGCCAGAGGACTACGCCAGGATTATGGCAAAGGTGGCTGGCAGAATCGCATCCATCTCAGTAGATGAGGGTAGGCCTGTAAAAAAAGGCCAATTGCTTATGCAGATAGATACATTCGACTATACAAGGGCTGTGGAAAATGTATCTGCTCTCAAAGATGCAGCGAATGTGTCTTTTGAAAAGGCATCAAGAGACTTTAAACGTATGGAGCAGCTACATAAAAGCAAGGCAATATCAGAACAGAACTATCAAGATGCAAGGACTGCACTGGACGTTGCTAAATATCGATATGAACAGGCAGCGGTGGCCCTTGCCATAGCTAAACGAAATCTAAAAGAATGCAAAGTTGCCTCCCCGATATCCGGGATGGTAACAAATAAATACGTAAATGAAGGAGAGCTTACCGGGCCGCAACAAGTGGCCTTTGTTATAATGCAGATGGATAAGGTAAAGGTAGAGATAAATCTACCGGAAGAGGCGTTTGGTTATATGACTGAAGGCAATAAAGGCTATGTAGAGGTGGATGCAATACCCGGTGAAGTATTTGAAGGCACAATAACCAAGATCTATCCCACCATAGACCCCTTAAGCCGCACATTTAAGGTCACTATCAGCCTTAATAACCCTGAGTTAAAACTGAGATCAGGGATGACTGCAAGGGCAAAGGTTGTAGAGCAGGCTAAAGCCGATACCATCCTCGCCCCAAAAACATCTATAATACGTGGAGAAAAGGGTTATTATGTATTTAAAGTGGTATCAAACAGGATAGAAAAGATACAAGTGCATACAGGTATTGAGGGAACAGATGCGATAGAGATCTTAAAAGGAATCTCTTCTGGCGATGTGGTGGTTACCAAAGGCATCACTGGATTAAAAAACGGGATGCAAGTAAAAGTTACTGCCACAGACAAACAAGACCAAGGCTGAATAATAAGGAATAAAACATGACTATCCCAGAATTCTCTGTAAAAAGACGCATTACTATCACTATGCTAATCCTCATCATTACCTTATTTGGGGTAATATCTTTCTTCGATTTGGGTCTCGACCTGTTGCCAGAGTTGGATTTTCCTTATGTGTCTGTTGTAACTACATATGAGGGGGTTGGGTCAGAAGAGATAGAGACCTTGATAACAAAACCCATTGAAGAGGCGGTCTCTACAGTTGAAGGGGTAGAAGATGTCACGTCCATGTCAGCAGAGGGCATATCAGGTGTATATATAAAGTTTGCCTGGGGTACAAACCTGGATTTTGCTACTCAGGATGTAAGGGAAAGCCTTAGTTGGCTCACTGACTTCCTCCCGGCTGATGCAGATACACCTATGGTAGTAAAATTCAACACCTCGGGTATGCCTGTTTTGGAATACGGTGTTATTGGAATGAGAAATACCATGGAGCTGAGAAAATACCTGGATGATACCCTAAAACCCAGACTGGAAAGGCTTGAAGGCGTAGCATCTGTTTATATCATGGGAGGCAAAGAACGCGAGATCCAGATCATGGTAGATCCTGATAAACTCAAGGCAACAGGGCTTTCCTTACAAGATGTTATAAGGGCTGTGCAGTTGGGTAACCTCAATATATCTGGTGGACATGTAGAAAAGTTACACAAAGAGTATCTAGTCAGGACAAAAGGCCGTTTTGAGAACATACAAGAGGTTAAGAATACTATCGTCTCCATAACAAAGGATGGAAGCCCCATACACTTAGGGGATATAGCAAAGATTGAAGATACATTTAAAGAGCTAAGAGGTTATGAACGGTCAAATCTCAAGCCCTGCGTGATTATAGCAGTAATGAAGCAGTCAGGGGTCAACACAGTACAGGTGATTGATAGAGTAAAAAAGGAATTAAAAGACATAGAGGAATCCATGCCTCAAGGCGTTGAATTGCATATGGTCTTTGACCAAGGCAGGATCATAAAGAGATCAATATCCTCTACCGGGTGGAATGCAATCCTTGGCGGAATTATAGCAGTATTAGTTGTGTATATATTCTTGCGTGCCATACGTCCTACTTTAACTATAGCGCTGGCCATACCAATCTCTATTATCACAACATTTATTGGTATGTATGCACTAGGATACACGTTTAATATTATGACCTTAGGCGGGATTGCCTTGGGTGTGGGTCTTTTGGTAGACAATGCAGTAGTAGTCATAGAAAACACCTTCAGACACCTAGAAGAAGGTAGCCCAAGGCAGAAATCAGCAGTATTAGGAGCAACCGAGGTTGGCATGGCAATTACTGCCAGCACCTTAACTACTATGGCTGTATTTATACCCATGAGCTTATCCCAATCTATAGCAGGAAAACTTGCAAGACCTCTATCTATAACTGTATGTATCGCTCTTCTTGCATCTCTGTTCATAGCCATAACCATAATACCTGCTATTGCTGCTACTATATTCAAGAGAGAAAAGGGGGTTTATGAAAGGATAGAAGAAGGGGGTTGGATAAGGTCTCTACGAGAGAGATACACCAAGCGCCTTACTCAGGCATTGGAGCACAAAGGCTTGGTTATCGGCGGTGCCTTTACAGCCCTAGTTGTTGCTATCATCCTTACACGAATGTTGGGTACAGAATTCATGCCAAGACAGGATATGCCTATGACCTTATTGGAGATATCCATGCCAGAGGGTACAGTCCTGGAAGAAACAGATCACCTTATTCGCCAGGTAGAAAGACTATTCATGGAAAGAGATGAGGTAATCACATGTGTGAGCCAGACAGGTATTACTTTAGGCTCTAAATTCGCTGCAGCGCAACAAGGAGGTGCAGGAGGTGTAAATAAGGCCCAGGTGTTTGTACGATTTAAAGATAAAGAGGACAGAAAAAAGACTGTTGATGAGGTTATAAATGAGATAAGAGAAAGGGTTCCAAAACTGGAAAATGTAGATTACCACTTTGAAGATATAGCTAGCGGTCTCTTTGGTACTAGCGGTGCGCCAATAGAAGTTAGCATATATGGTTCTGATCTGGAGGTATTAGATAAGCTGTCCGATAAATTAGTAGATAAATTTAGGCCTATACAAGGGCTAAAGGACATAGAAAAATCTCTTAAAAAGAGTAAACCCGAGATACATATTATAGTAGACAGAGAAAAGGCATCCAAGATGGGACTTAGCGTATATCAAATAGCATCCAATGTAGAGACTGCTATGCTTGGTAGAGTTGTTGGGAGATATCAGATCTCAGGTGATGAATACGATATTAGAGTACGTTTTCAGAAGTCTTACAGGGAAACCATAGCGAACCTTGCAAATATCGCTATTGCCTCCCCTATAGGGTTTAGTATCCCTCTGTCCCATGTGGCTAAGTTAGATAAAGACGTTGGTCCTATTACTATAAACAGAAAAAATCAGGAACGAGTCGTTCATATTACGGGGACTAATTTCAACAGGGATCTTGGTAGTGTTGCAAGAGATATAAAGGCAGCCATAGATTCTATAGGTATGCCACAAGGATATTTCTATGATATCGGTGGAAGTTATGAGGATATGCAGACATCATTCAAAGAGCTATCCAAGGCACTTATCGTAGGTATAATCCTTATATATATGATCATGGCTGCACAGTTTGAGTCTTTCTCGCAACCCCTTATAATCATGTTCACATTGCCTTTGGCTTATATAGGTGTAATCGTAGGATTGGGAATCACAGGCAGGACCTTATCTGTCCCTGCATTCATGGGCCTTATAATACTCATGGGGATCGTGGTAAACAATGCCATTGTAATGATAGACTATATTAACCAACTCCGACAAAAGGGTATGAAAAAGAAAGATGCTATTATAAAAGGTGCCAGTATAAGGCTAAGGCCAATCCTCATTACATCTATCACCACCATATGCGGTATGTTACCCATGGCCCTCTCCAGAGGTGAGGGCTCAGAGATGCGCTCTCCTATGGCTATTGCAGTCTCATTTGGTCTTTTGTTTGCCATGGTACTTACGCTCTTTGTAATCCCGACTACCTATTCAGTCATTGATAATATTTCAAGAAGGGCACGTAAGAAGATGGGAGAAATAGTGATAGGGGAAGAAGAGTAGATATTATGATATTTCGGGTTGGTTAGGCTGTAGGCTAAAGGAAATTTAGTTCTTGGGTACAGCCTATCCACCTACAGCCTAAATGCCTATAGACTACCTACCTGAGCAGTTACCTAGAACTTTGATGATCTCCGCATCACTCTCTTGATCGTACAACATAACTGTGATAGCCAGTTATGTATGAAACCCCCAAAGATATTACAAAAAGAGATTGCCAGGGTGCTCTCGAGTGAACTAAAAGAGCGGGTAAATCTCATCATAAACTCTCCTAAGACAAGAGAGGTTCTTGAAGCCCTGCCCACTCATGAAACCTACTTCCTGATTAAAGAGTCGTGGGGCGAAGATGGACAGATATTATTACAATACATGCCCCCGGAAAAGATTTGTAACTTTATTGATATAGAGTGCTGGGACAAGGATGTGTTATCCATAGATAACCTCTTAGAGTGGCTTACAGCCTTGATGGATGCATCTGTCTCCACCTTTGTTATGGCCCTGGATACACTTGACCTTGAACTTATTGTCCTTATGTTCAAGGCATATATTGAGGTAACCCAGGTATCTCCTACAGACGATGATGCAGCAGATATCATGGATGCCGGGTTTGAGTCGTTGGATAACATATATTATTTTCGTTACCTCGATGATAAGAAAGAGAATCAAACTATAAAGGCATTCTTGGATGTCATACTTGCATATAACCAAAGGTTGTACTACGTCATAATGCAAGGTATATGCTGGGAATTAAAATCAGCGCTTGAAGAAACAGCCTTTGAACGCAGGGAAACGAGACTTATAGAATTGGGTTTCCCACCACCAACAGATTCTCTAAGTATATATAGGCGTATAAACCCAGAGAGACTTATCTCTGAAGGGATCAATAAGAGCAAGACTCCCCATATACGTGAGACCGACTATCTGCCTAGCCTATATAAGGATCAAATAACCGGAGGCGCAAGCTTGATAAGCCATGCCTTGAAAGGGGCAGATGATAACACCAAGGAGAGACTATTATGGGAGATGGCCTATCTCACAAATAAGATCATCATGACAGACTACTGCCCCATAGGCGACATTGAAAGGATAAGCGAGTCAATCAAGAAGGCCCTGTCTTTGACCTCCCTTGGACTGGGCTTCTTATTACGTGAGAAAGGAGAGCCTGCCACATCCATCTTAAATGAAGTCAATGCAGAGACCTTATTTAGCCTGGGTTATAATCTGGTAATAGAGCAGCAAAGAAGATTAAAGGGTATTATAAATAACACTGGTCTAAACATGGTGCCGGATAGAGATAGAACACTTGTTGAAGGCCTTCTTAAAAAAAGACCTCTATATCAAGACAAAGAATTCTCTTCAGTGGGAGAACTGGATACACTCACTAATGTTATAGACCGGTTACACACTATGGCCTCCCTGATTGGTTATCTTGGATGGAAGGATCATATCGAGGATCTGGCAGATACCAATGTCGGCTCTACCCATGGGATCGATATGGAAAATATTATCCTCACTGCCATGGGTGTGAATCTCATTGAAAAAAGGACTGGATTCAGGCCTTTGTTAATCGAAGAAGCAGTAAAATTTATCCATAATACAACATGTATAGATATCAATAATAGAAGGACCATCAAACCTGGATTTCATGAAGACCTATGTATATTATTACAAAACCTGGATCCCTCTATTGCAGATCCATTAATAAAAAAGATGGCAGATGACCTCGAAGACAGATTTATTTCCGAGATATCCGGGATAAAGACCATCAGATCGATAGATCCAAGGTATATAACATGTCTTGTCATAAGGTTTAAGGACTGAGGTTTCAGCCCTTAAACCTTATGACGTTTATTCCTGCTCGGCGTTAATCTTTTTGTCGTGCTCTTCAAGCCATCTGGGACAATGAAATTGAGCCCACTCCCTGGTCACCCAGCCATATAACATGGCCTGTAATGTCCCTGGATTACCAATGGTGCCCAAATAGATATGTAACATAAGGAAGGAGGCCAGAACAAACACACTCATGGCATGCAGCATATATGCCCAACGTGCTACAACTACAGGAAATGACAAGACACTGATCATAATAAGACCGGTGATCACGAGAAGGATACCAAAGACTACAACAAACCAAAAAAAGATCTTCTGGCCTGCATTAAACTTTCCACTAGGGGGCATATCCTTTACATCCCAGAGATAGCCGCCTGCCTGCAGTATCCACTTCCCATCCCCTTCAACAAATTTTCCTGCATCCACCCACCACATTATGATAACAGCTATCAGAGAGATACTAAATACGACCCCTGAAAATATATGCATCCATTTTACCGCATAATATCCACCAAGTATCGTGGGGATAATACTCCAGTGGTGAAACATCATTCCTAAGCCGGTAAATAATGCAAATAAGAAGCTCCCTGCCAATATCCAGTGTGTCATCCTCTCCGTTGCATCAGTCTTCCTCACCATACCTTCTCTATTCGCCATCTGCATCACCCCCCTTACTCGGTTTCTCCTCTACCTCATGAGGCCCTTTAATAAGATAATGAAGGGCTGCCAGGCCCGCAACACCACCCATCCCGAGCAGGGTAAACGGTTTGAATAGATTCTTCCACCATAACACAGTAGCAGGCATCTTGGGATCCGGATTAAGATGAGAATATGCCTTCATATCCACACCCCCTGGAAGCACGTATAGCACATGGGTTTCATACTTGGGATTGTTCGGATATATATAGCCACCAACCTCTTCGGCCCTGGCCCTGGCCTTTTCTGTCATTTCATCCTTTGGCCCAAAATCCAGGCAACCGGTTGGACATACAGTAACACATGCAGGCTTTTCCCCATTTGTAATTCGATCATAACAGAGGGTACATTTAGCGATCTCATCCTTTTCAGGTGAATATCTAGGCACATCAAATGGACAGGCTATCATACATGCCTTGCACCCTATACAGTATTTTGGATTATGCACAACTGCCCCCTCCGGTGTCTTTACCAATGCCCCAGGAGATGGGCAGGCCTTCACACACGCCGGCCATTCACAGTGCATACACGCATCATGGCGCATAAGCCACTTAATATTACCATCTACATCTATCTCATCGAACCGAATCAATGTCCACGTATTATACGAAAGATCTAAGGGGTTCTGATACGAACCAGTAAAATGGGTGGTTTCTGCTGGTAGGCCATTCCACTGCTTACATGCCACCTGACATGCCCTGCAACCTGTACATTTTGTCGTATCTATAAGCTTTATATATTCTGCCATGGCTTACCCCCTCACCTTATTTATATCCACAAGAAACGCCTTGTACTCTGGGATCAAGGTATTCGCATCTCCAACATATGGCGTAATATCATTTGCAATGCTACCGGTTACACGCCCCTTATAACCAAAAGACCAAGGCATGCCCATTTCATGAACCAGGCTGCCATTTATCTTAAATGGCTTAAATCGTTTGGTTACCATAGCGTATGCCTCTATGCCTTTTTCATCCCTTGCAGATGAGACAACTACCTTATCCCCACTTTTTACACCCTTTATTTGGGCAAGTTCCTCACTGATTTCCACAAACATATTAGGGAACAACTCGCACAGCCAAGGTAACCACCTAGTCATTTGCCCAGTCTGCCAGTGTTCACTTACCCTATAAGTAGTACATACTATTGAGTATTTCTTGGCTTCCTCACTATTGTATAAGGCAACAGCATATCCCTTCTTATTCATCTTATCCCAGCGTATAATCACAGGAGAAACCTGCTGAGAAGATACCTGATTCTTTACTACACTTTCCAAAGGTTCATAGTGTTCCGGAAATGGTCCATCACCCAAACCAGGCGCGAACAGCCTTGCATGACCATGGGGTAACATAATAAATGGATACTTAGTCCCTGGTGACCAACCACCATCAGGTACATCACCCAGCCACTTTTTGGTTAAGCCATTCCACCAAATCACCGGCTTGTCATTTGCCCAGGGCCTGCCTTTTTCATCAACACTTGCCCTGTTGTATATAATCCTTCTGTTTACAGGCCAGCACCAGGACCAGTTATGATAGAAACCAAGCCCAGACGGGTCAGATGCGTCTCGACGCATCATTCTATTTTCAGTATCTGATACAGAATTACAATAGAGCCAATTACCACTGCAAGTAGAGCCATCCTCCTGCAGATACACAAAGCTCGGCACCATGGAGCCTGCTTTAAATATCTTACCTTTTATTATGGTATCTTTAAGGAAGTAACCATTAATTTCCTTAGCTACTTCCCTAGGAGATGGCTCGTGGGCGCTACCATCCAAGCCCTCCTTGCCATAAACCCAAGTAAGGTTTAATATGGGCTCAGGAAATGCACCACTTTCCTTTCTGTAAAGATCTTTGATCTTATATAGCAACTCTGTCATGATCTCTAAATCTGGTTTTGCCTTCCCTGGGGGATCAACTGCCTTATAACGCCATTGGGCCCATCTGCCGGAATTAGATATGGACCCCTCCTTTTCCATCGATGCAGCACCGGGCAATAAAAAGACCTCAGTCTTAATGTGCCTAGGATCTACCCCTGCCTCCTTCTGCCAAAAACTTGCTGTCTCAGTCTCCCAGAGGTCTGCTACCACTAACCAATCCAGCTTTGCTAAGGCTAATCTCTCCATCCTTGTATTAGGGCCACCTACAGCTGGATTCTGACCCCAGCAGAATAGACCATCTATCTTACCCTCCATCATGCTATCAAACATGCTCATGAAGGAATAATCCCTTCCATCATCAATCCTGGCAAGATAGTTGTAAGATTCTTCTATACCTACATCCCTCCAAAATGCCTTTAGCAAGCTTGCCATATACTTCGGATAATTACCCCACCAATTCGCACTCATGGGATCATTAGATTTGGGGGTATTGACCTCAAGATACTTATCTAAACCCTCCTGAGATGCCTTGGGGGTCTTTAGATAGCCGGGCAGGATATGGAACAATGCTGCATGATCAGTAGACCCCTGAACATTAGACTCGCCCCTTAGGGCGTTTATGCCACCGCCTGCTACACCGATATTACCTAATAAGAGTTGCAGTACAGCCAGTATCCTGACATTTTGCGAACCATAGGTATGTTGTGTAATGCCCATAGCATACATGATGGTGGCAGATTTTTCCGGCTTGTAGGTAGATGTGTATAAATCACAAACTTCTTCATATAGTCCAGGATCACACCCGGTAATCTTTGACGCCATCTCTATGGTATACCGGGTATAGTGCAGCTTCAGGTGCTGAAATACGCAATTAGGATTCTCTAATGTAAAATCCTTTTTAGGATTACCTGCCTCATCTAGCTGATATTTCCATGTAGATTTATCATATTTATCATTATTTAGCCCAGAAAACACTCCATCCAGATCAGTGGGGGTCTTAAACCCGGGATCAACCAAAAAGGCGGCATTGGTATAATTACGGACATAATCCTTTTGTATGCGGCCCTTTTGGATTGCATAGTTTATAATACCCCCTATAAACGCTATATCCGTACCAGACCTTAAAGGTGCATACACATCTGCTACAGCAGATGTGCGGGTAAATCTGGGATCCACGTGTATTAATTTCGCACCACGTTTGGCCCTTGCCTCGTTCACCCACCTAAATGATACAGGATGATTCTCTGCAGCATTAGAACCTATGATCATAATGCAATCCGAGTTCTTGATATCTATCCAATGGTTTGTCATTGCACCACGGCCAAATGAGTTCGCCAGACCGGCGACAGTAGAGCTGTGTCAGAGACGTGCGCAGTGTTCTATATATACAAGACCAAGTGCCCTGTTAAGCTTAACTGATGCGTAAACCTCCTCATTATCTAGGGGGGCGCCACCTAATGATGCAATGTTTTCCACCCTGTTTACTGTTTGGCCCTTAAGGTTCTTACGTATAAAACCCTTATCTCTTGCTTCTTTTACATTCTTGGCAATCCTATTTATTGCCCAGTCCCAGTCTACCTCTTCCCACGTATCAGCCCCTGGCGCCCTATATAAAGGCCTCGCTAAGCGCTTATCATTATTAGAGATCTGATACAAGGCACTGCCTTTAGAACATAAAGAACCCCTGCTGATCGGGTGATCAGGGTCGCCCTCTGTATCTATCACCTTACCATCCCTTACATGGGCGATAATCCCACAACCTACAGCACAGTATGGACAGATAGTAGGCACTTCTTTGGCATAGCGAATCTTTCTTGGTTGAGCCAATCCGGGTTTTACCCCTGCCCCTACTCCAATGCCCGCAACTGCTAAAGTACCACCTGTAAGCTTTAAGAAGTTCCGCCTTGTGATATCCATAATGCCCCCTCTCCTAATTTTGATTGACACTATTTTTATTAATCTTTCGATTTATACCAGATTATAAAGGGATAAGACAACAAAAAAATTATACAATTCCTCTTTAAGCTGGCCTCTAAACCCTGACTGCCATTTTCATACAAACCCATCCAACCTGGTCTCCCTATTCCATAAGTATATCTAGATACTACTGTAATTCCCAATTTGCTATTGACTGAAAAATAAAATGCAGGTATTTTCAAAAAAATTTTAAGGGGGAATATTCATGGGAAATAATTTGGCTAATCCAGCACCACTTGGTCTAATGGGATTTGGGATGACTACAGTCTTATTAAACCTTCACAATGCAGGACTCTATAAGATGAGTGCGATAATCCTGGCCATGGGCATATGCTATGGTGGACTTGCCCAGGTAATTGCAGGCCTTATGGAGTATAAAAAGGGTAATACCTTCGGGACTACAGCATTTACTTCGTACGGACTGTTTTGGTTAAGTCTGGTTTTTCTGATCTACTTTAATGGCAAACTAGGTATCCCAGCAAACGAGTTAGGGTTTGCAGCGTGGTATCTCTTCCTGTGGGGACTGTTTACCTTCTTCATGTGGATAGGGACATGGAAGGCAAACAGAGCACTCCAGGTAGTCTTCCTTACATTAACTATACTGTTCTGGATGCTCGCCTTAAGGGATGCCCTTGGATGGACTGGCACCTGGGCAGTCATAACAGGCTATGAAGGCATCTTCTGCGGATTTTCTGCAATCTATGCTGCCATGGCGCAAGTCTTAAATGAGAATTATGGCAGGACCATATTCCCACTTGGGGAAAGTAAGTAAGTCTGACTCTCTAAAAAATATGCTAGAGGCCCATACTAATCTGTGCCTCTAGCATATATACATCCTACCAACAAAAATCCTCGATTAAGGCCAGAATTCAACAAGATCGAACATCTCTATCAAACCTCTCAAAATTTGAGCTCTACTTGACATCTCTTGGTTTTACCCCTAAAATTCAATTATACGAATCCAACAAGGAGGATATATGGAAGAAAAGAAAAAGGGCTACACCATCAAGGATAGCCGGGGGGAAGACAAAGAGGCCTCCACAAAGAAAGAGGCAGAGAAAATAATAGAACCCAAACCTACTGACAATTCCGGGACTTCCCAAACACAAGAGACATCCGACGAGAAGAGTTTACCAAAGATTGATTTCCCCACTCTAATCATGAGCCTGGCAAGCGCTTCCATAATCTCTATGGGAAAGGTTCCGGATCCTCAGACAGGTAAGACCGTAAAGAATCTGCGACTTGCACAACAAAATATTGATATTATCTCCATGCTGGAAGAGAAAACAAGAGGAAACCTTACAGATCAAGAGCAAGACTTGATAAAGAATGTACTCTACGAACTAAAACTTGGGTTTGTAGATGCAACAAAGGAAGGCGCCAAATGAAGGCAAAGATAGCATTCATTACAGCCCTTGTTATAGTGGCCGTTGCCTCTGTTATTGTCGGGATATTTATTGCTTCATCCCTAAATCTTTCTCCTACCAGCCAGGCAGATCTGTTTTTGGAACAAGGAGCAAAAGAAGAAAGAGCCGAAGAGAAAGCCCCTATTGCTATAATGCCAAGCTTTAGTGAACTCGCCAAAAAGGTGAAGCCAGCTGTAGTTAATATCCGGACCACAAAGGTTATACATAGTGAAGATATGTTCAAGAGGTTTTACGGGCCAAAAGGCAAATCTGATCGATTCGAGGATTTCTTTAATAAATTCTTTAATAACATGCCTGATAAAGACATACGGCAAAAAAGTCTGGGCTCTGGTTTTATTATATCAGGTGATGGTTATATACTTACCAATTATCATGTAATAGCAGGCGCTGAGAAGATATCCATATCCCTCGCAGATAAGAGGGAGTTTGAAGCCAAAGTTGTGGGGAAAGACGAAAAAACAGATATTGCCCTTATAAAGATAGCTACGCACAAAGAGGATCTGCCAACAGTAGGCCTGGGCGACTCAGATTCCCTTAATATTGGAGACTGGGTTATAGCAATAGGAAACCCCTTTGGCTTGGGTCACACCGTGACCCAAGGCATTGTAAGTGCCAAGGCAAGGATTATAGGTGCAGGACCCTATGATAATTTTATCCAGACAGATGCAGCTATAAACCCGGGAAATTCCGGAGGGCCTTTGATTAATATGAAAGGCCAGGTTGTAGGTATCAATACAGCCATAGTAGCAACAGGGCAGGGTATTGGCTTTGCCCTACCCATAAATATGGCCAAAAATATCCTGCCCGAATTGAAGGAAACAGGTAGCGTTACCCGCGGCTGGCTCGGGGTGGCAATACAGAAAGTGACCCCTGAGATAGCCCGTGCAGTAGGCCTCAAGGAACCAAAGGGAGCGATCGTATCTATGGTCTACCCTGAAGATCCTGCAGATAAAGCAGGGATAAAAAAGGGTGATGTGATCCTTAAGATAAACTCCCGGGAGGTAAAGGATTCTTATAGTTTGACACGACTGATCGCAAGCCTCAAACCAGAATCTAAGGTAAAAATTGTAGTGTGGCGAGACAAGCATGAGGTGGAACTTACAACAAAATTAGGGAAACGTACGGACAAACATGTTGCAAGCCTTAATGATCAAGAACGCAAGTCAGCGGAAACACAAGATAAATTAGGGCTTAAATTAAAGGAGCTTACACCTGAGATCTTGCAAAGATATAACCTTAAAGACACCAGTGGCATCTTCGTTGCAGATATAGATCCCAAAGGGAGCGCATCATCCAGTAATATAAGGCAAGCAGATATTATAAAAGAGATCAATGGGCACCAAGTAGCAGGGGTTGATGATTACATGGATATACTCAATGATGTGAAGAAAGGGGATACTGTGCTTCTGCTTGTCCAAAGGGGTTCAAGCCCACTTTATGTAGCTATTGATGTAAAGTGAAGGTCCTCGCGCCTGCCAAGATTAATATCTATCTCAAGGTTTTGGGGGAAAGACCTGATGGTTACCATGAGCTAAAAACCATTATGGTGCCTTTAAATGTCTTTGATGAGATATATATAAATCCTGCAGTTAGAGGGATAAAGCTGGAGGCTCCAGGATATGCTGGTGATAAAAAGGACAACCTGGCTTTCAGGGCTGCCAAACTGTTTTTTGATGAAACAGGGCTAAAAAGGGGTGTATCTATAAAACTTATAAAACATATCCCTTCCGGCGCAGGTCTTGGGGGTGGCAGCAGCGATGCCGCATGCGTACTTACCACAATGAATGACATGTTTAAAACCAGACTTGGGGAAAAAAGGCTGTTATCAATGGCAGGCAAATTAGGTGCTGATTGTCCATTTTTTGTCCTTAAGCAACCCCTGATTATGGGGGCCAGGGGAGATATTCCATTAAAAAGGATCGAACTTGAAGACAGGGCATATCTTCTTGTAACCCCACCGTTTGGTATTCCAACGGCTAGTGTTTACGCCAATATCAAAAAAACACCTCATCATAAAAAGGATATACTTAATATAGATAATATATGGAAGTTAGCCCCTGAAGACTGGTTGATTAATGACCTTGAGGATGTGGTTTTTCCTATGTCCCCACAAGTAGCACGGATCAAACAAGAACTGCTTGCATCAGGGGCTGCAGGTGCCCTGATGTCAGGTAGCGGGTCTACAGTATTTGGTGTATTCAATGATGATGCACACCTTCTTAATGCAATGAACAATCTAAAAAAGCATACAGGGTATCAGTATATATCTACAACAGAATTTATAGACTCTTAAGCGTTTTAACATCGACAAAAAATTGTTGATGTAATTTTATTGGTTAATATATTGCTTCACTAGTATCCGGTTAAAGTATAATATTCCATTTTATTATCGGTAAGTTATCGATTCCACCACTCCTGCTGACTGGTTCAAATTTCAGGTTGGCTATAAGCAAAATTCCTGATAAAATCAGTATTATCAGTTAGTTATATGCGCCTCAATCAAATATTGGACACTAGTAATAGTGCTTACGCAGACTAAAAAAATTAAAAAAGCTTAAAAAAATTATTGACTTTCATGGAAAATTGCTTATTATATTATGCTGGTACATTAATTCCTGAAGATTGGTTGATCTTGAGGACGTATTTTTTGCTATATTTCAAAAGCAGTTTGATTTCGTAGAACTGCTTAATTTAAATGCTGTAAGGCCTTCATTGTAATGTGCTAAACTTACGGTATTTGAGGTGGACGCCATGATAACACCATGAGATGGTTAAACTAATCAACCATGATGACACCATTTTTAATGTAATGTTTTAATGTAATTAAAGAACAACGAAGGGTTGTTTACCTTCAACGAGATTTATGGGAGGTTAGAATATGGAGATTACAGAAGTAAAGGTGTTCCCAATAAAAGACAACGAAAGATTAAAAGCCTATGCATCAATAGTCTTTGATGATTGTTTCGTTATTAGGGATCTCAGAGTTATAAGTGGCCCATCTGGTTTATTTGTGGCCATGCCTTCGCGTAGAAGAAAGGATGGATCATTCAGGGATTCAGTACACCCTCTTAACATAGCGACAAGAATGAAGATAGAAAAACCTGTTATAGACCTATACAAAGAAAAGGTTGCCAAGGAACCTTAATTCTACTATAGAGAACAACCAGCCAAAATTGAGAGATCCAATAAGCATACTGGGATGTCGTCTAATGGCAGGACACGAGAATTTGGATCTCGTTATGGTGGTTCGAGTCCACCCGTCCCAGCCAAAAAGTAAGGAGTAAGGTAATGAAATCTAACATCAAGATCTTTACAGGAAATTCAAACAAGGGACTAAGTCAAGAGATATGTGACATATTAGGTATGAGACTTGGAGAAGGTATCATACAACACTTTTCTGATGGAGAAACAAGTGCAGAGATCACTGAAAGCATTCGTGGTAAAGACGTATTTATAGTGCAGTCTACCTGCCCTCCTGCAAACGAACACCTTATGGAGCTTCTAGTTATATTAGACGCATTAAAACGTGCCTCTGCAAGCCGTATAACAGCTGTCATTCCTTATTTTGGATATGCAAGGCAAGACAGGAAGGCTGCTCCAAGGACACCAATTACTGCAAAACTCGTTGCTGATTTGCTCACTACTGCAGGTGCAAACAGAATCCTTACTATGGACCTTCATGCCGGGCAAATTCAGGGATTTTTTAATATCCCTGTTGATAACCTCTATGCAGCACCTGTAATGCTGGAATACATAAAAGAGAAATTTTCAGATGAGCTTGTAATCGTTTCTCCAGATGCAGGCGGAGTGGAAAGGGCCAGGGCCTTCGCAAAAAGATTGCAAGCAGATCTGGCTATCATAGATAAGAGACGTTCCCGGGCCAACGAATCAACTGTAATGAACATCATAGGAGATGTGAAGAAAAAGACATGCTTGATAGTGGATGACATGGTGGATACAGCAGGTACACTTGCCAACGGGGCAAGCGCCTTAAAGGATGCAGGGGCAAGCAGGGTGGCGGCATGTTGCACACATCCGGTTTTATCTGGCCCTGCAGTAGAGCGTATCAGTGGTTCCCCCATGGAAGAACTCATTGTAACAGATACTATCCCTCTTCATAAGAATGCGGCCTCTTGCGATAAAATAACAGTGCTGTCTATAACACCCCTTCTGGCAGAAGCGATAAAGCGTACATACGAAAACGGTTCTATAAGCTCGCTATTTATATATCCTTAAACCACAAGCTTATCAGCCATTTAGCATCAGGCGACTTTAAGCTGAATATCTGAAAGCTGATAGTTTTTTTCATATAAACGCGCATGAGCGCCAGCGCTCACAACGAAAGATGAAAATATTTTCGGGATGAGGGTTCTCTCGCTTGCTTTTTATCGCTCTTTGATACATCCTTTTGGCTCGCTTACGGGCGCTAACTTACTCGCCCTTCGGGCTCAAACATAAGGGAGCGATTCCCCTTTAAGCTCCGGCAAAGGATGTATTAGCAAATCGCGATAGAAGGATAAGCTCAAGAACCCCTTCATCCCTTAATCTGCACGGACAGATTCCCCCTTTGTCCCCCGTAATTCCCCCTTTGAAGGGGGTCAGGGGGATGTTGATGTAGGACATATTCCCCTTAAGCGGGCCGATAAGGGCAAAAGGCCCCTACATTTCCCATAAAACTATTTTTTTATCTTCTATCTTTCGTCTTTTATCTTTCATCTTCAATCTATTGTTTTCCCGACTATCCTTATTCATCCAACACTCAAAACCCAAAACTCAACACTTCTTTTACTATTTACTATTCACTGTTTTCCTATAAATTATAGGCAGACCTAATAACCGCTGGGAAAATCGGCCTCTACTTACCCATCCTTAAGACGTTCTTCTTCAGACTCAAACTTTTTGTCCATCTTCCTATACAATGTCCTGGTTGATACACCCAGCAATCTAGACGCCAGGGTTTTGTCTCCCTTAGCATAACGCAGGGCCTCCTCCATTAAGACCTTTTCTGCCTCCTCAAGCGGTGTCCCTACTTTTATAGTCACTGTGTCCATCTGCGTGCCTACCTGGGTAATCTCCTTTGGCAGATCATCTATACCGATCACAGAGTCTTTATCCAATACCACACATCTCTCAATTACGTTTTCCAATTCTCTTACATTGCCTGGCCAGCTGTACCTTGATAAAACCTCCATTGCTTTTGCTTCAATTCCCTTTACTACCTTGTCATTCTTCTTTGCAAATCGATTTAAAAAATACTGTAAGAGTGCAGGTATATCTTCCTTGCGTTGTCTTAAGAGGGGGCAATGTATATTTATCACATTTAATCTCCAGTATAGATCTTCTCTGAAAATGCCTTCTTCTACCATCTTATCCAGATCTCTATTGGTAGCAGCTATTATCCTCGTATCCACTTTTATTGTTTTGTTGCTCCCTAGCCTCTCAAAGGTACCCTCCTGGAGAATCCTTAGGAGCTTTACCTGGGCAGAGGCCGGGACATCTCCTATCTCATCCAAAAATATAGTGGATGCATCAGCTGCTTCAAAACGCCCGACTCGAGTAGCCACAGCTCCGGTAAAAGCCCCCTTTTCGTATCCGAACAATTCAGCCTCAAGGAGTGTCTCAGGGATAGCAGCACAATTTACCTTTATCATTGGCAGCCCTTTTCTCGGAGACAGTTTATGTATCATATTAGCAATCACCTCTTTACCGGTTCCCGACTCCCCGTATATAAGTATGGTTGCCTGGCTTGGGGCAACTTGATGGACTAAATCTATTATCTCCCTCATCTTGGGACTTGAGACTCCTACCACGAACCCGACATCTATTTCTTCTAACCGTTTCCGTAAGCTTAGGTTATCAAGTGTCAATGTCTGCTTTTCAATAGCCCTATTCACCGCTCTTACTATATCAGCCTTCTTAAACGGTTTGGTTATATAATCATATGCCCCATCCTTCATAGACTCTACAGCAGTATCTACACTAGCATATCCTGTTATCATTATTACCTCAATAAATGGCGATACCGACTTACAGACCTTTAATAATTCTACACCGTCCATGCCTGCCATTCTTATGTCAGTTATCACCAGATCAATCTTTTCAGAGCGTATTATCTCGAATGCCTTATGCCCATCAGAAGCGGTAATTACATCAAATCCTTCCTTTACAAATATCTTCTTTAAGGATTCTCTTATCCCTGCCTCATCATCTACTACAAGTATCCTTTTACTCATGGCAAAAATGGGTCCTTTATAATATTGTCAACAGTGAGTTCTTGCTTTGTATCCCTTATTTCTACCGGCTGAAATATGGCCAGATCTTTACCTGCCTTTGCGTATACTATATATCGACCCTGGGTAATTTTCTTGAACATATATTTGTTGTTTTTATCTTCCTTAGCTCCATACCGAAAAGACGCCCTTCCAAGTTCTCCTGATGCATTCTTAAACTGTGCTACAACCTTGTCTCTAGCCTGATTATACTCATCTAAAGCCTTTTTATATCCTTCCTCCTTCATCTTTCTGCTCACCTGGGCCTGTCTTGCCATGTCCAATAAAGACTTCAACTGAGATTTAAAGGCCTCTTCTACATCCATAACCTTCGTCTGGTCTTTATAACCAATCTTATTGAGAAATCGGAGATCTATTATATCTATCCTAAAACTATCGCTTATATGAGCCTTTATAAACTCCAGTTGTCTATTACTAATCTCCTCTATAAAAAAAGAGACCCGTTCTAACCCGCCTGGCATATTTGTTATAGTCCCGCCAGGGGGAAGACCAAACTTAAAGGTCTTTGGATCTATAAATTCCAGTATCAGCGTAGAAGGTGTTGGCGCTACTATATCCCCTATCATCGGTCTATACACAATATCCCCGATAATTCGGTCAGAGTTATTTTTTGCTGTATAAGAAAAAACTATCTCTCCCAAAGCAGACGACTCCGGAGAAATCTCGGCCCTGGCTGAAACAATCTCGATAGATATCTTTGATATATACCTGTCCTTTATTGAAATGACCTCATCCTTACACCTTTCGGATAACTGCGCCTCCCATGCCTTGGCCTTATCCACATCCTTCTTGAGTTGTTCTATCTTATACCTTGCTTCCAGATTTTTTAGCTTGGTATCCAGATTTGCATGCATATGATCCAATACAGAAGATGTGCCTGGGGAGAGCAATTGAACATTATTTGCTCCCTTAGACGTCTTTATATACAGTTCTGCCGTGTTGCCACTACATGGCAGGATCAAAAACATAATACTAAAAATCAAATACTTATACATCTTACACCCCTTCCTGATCAGGTCCGTGTAAAGGGACTGAAAATATGAACGTGGTTCCTGAACCTTCCTGGCTTTCCACGTCCACCCATCCATTATGCGCATTGGCTATATATTGCACAAGGGCCAGCCCCAGACCTGTACCATTTTCTTTTGTAGTAAAATAAGGATCAAAGATGCGCCTCTCCAGCTCCCGTGGTATACCATAGCCTGTATCTTTCAGTAAGAGTAAAAAATTGTCTTTTGCCTCCATCAAAAATATACCAATCCTTCCGCCAGAAGGCATTGCATCTGCCGAATTCTTTATAAGATTTATCAAGACCTGTCTGAATTGTCCACGATCCAATTCCACTTCCGATATGTCATTATCGGGATTGAAGGTAACATTTATACCTCTTCCCTCTAATTCAGGGGCCATCATGGCTATAGCAGATGATACCTCTTCTGCAGGATTTACAGGTTGTTTCTTTGGCTGTGGTAATCTGGTATAAGAGAGATACTCATCCGTGAACTGAGAAAGACGGCCTATCTCTCCTTTTATAGATTCGATAAGGGTTGTAGCTTCTGTTGTATCCATATTATCAGATGAGATCTCATCCTCCAGGAGCTCCGAGTGCAAAAGTATGGCTGCCAAGGGATTCCTTATCTCATGAGCTACATGGGCAGACATTTGACCTGCGACTGCAAGCTTTTCTGCCTGTATGAGCTTTTCTGTAAGGGCCTTCTTCTCTGTGATATCTACTGCATATATCACTACATAGGCAACTTCACCCTTTGAACCAAATAAAGGGATGGCATTCATATCCATAAAGTAAGGTTTACCCATAATCTCTATATGTCTTTCTTTATCTCTTATAAGCTCTCCTGTCTGGAAGGCCTGTTTAGCAAGACACTCATCACAAATATTTCTTCTCCCACGCAGCACATAATGACAATGTTTGCCTATGAGCTCCTGTGCTGATTTTCCATACAAATTGCAGAATCTTTGATTTATCTCTATTATAATGTAACCTTGATTTATCATTACAAGATAGTGAGGCACGCCATTAAAGATTGTCTGGAGACGCTTGTGCTCCAGTAACACCTTGTTGGCCCACTTGTTTCCCTCATGAGCCTTAATCCTTTCCCTGTTGATCCTGAGCATAACAAATGTTGCTGCAAATATAAAAGAAATGCTTACAGACCCTAAGGCCAGGGTGTTACGAAACGTACCGGACATAAGAGAGACAACCTCCTTATAGGGAGATGAAACTACAGTGATCCACCTCCTATTAAGAAAGTGTACGGAAGAAAATGCGATCAATTTCTTTGTAAGAATATCTGATGGGTAGTGGGGAAATAAGATCTCACATGTGCCTTCGTCTTTTACCTTTATCCCCTGGCTCAGGCCTTCCACCCCGGCGACCTTAACCCCTTTCTTCTTCATCTCCATAACAATATCATATAGATTCATGCCTACCCATGCAGGGTTGGGGTGATATAAAACCATGCCTGTCTCATCTATCATCCATGCATGCCCTGTCTCAGAGGGCTGAATAGGAGCCACATATCGAGCAGTAATGTTGGCCAGATCTATTGCACACCCTAAGACACCATTAAATTTTCCATCAGGACCAATAAGCGGGTATGCTACAATAAACGACTCGAAACGACCCGGTATCTCTCCGTAATGCTCACCGCCTACCAGCACTATACCTGAGACAAAGGAGACTTTCATCTCTTTGGCTACCCTGAAATATGTCCTGAAGCTATAATCCTTTCCCTCAATCCCGGGTAGCACATCTCTAGGATAATGATCCTGAAGTATTCCAGCAGTATCCTCCCAGAATACGATGATTACTTGATTTTTTAGGGAATCATATGCATTTTTAAGTGAGGCCTTTATATCCTCGGCATCCCCACCTGCAATGGATGGCATATTGGATGTGAGATTCAATACATTTGCGATATCGCCCATATACTGCCCAATACCCATGGCTGTTTGGCTTGCAAGCAGCCTTTGTTCTTCATTAAACTGGGCTGCCATCTCTTTTTCAACGGTATGATAAGAATACATGGCAAAGAGTCCTACAAAACCTAATACAACAAAGGTACCTAACCATATGAAGATTTCCCTGTTGATATCTTTTATGTTAACTCGCATGTAATCCTGTCCTTAAAGCCATACTTACACGAATTAAAAGAGACTATTCAAGATAAAGATCTGTCTTAATCATCTCGGGGATCTCTGAAGAGAGTTCCATGATATCTGCCTCATCAAGGGCAAATGTAGGGCTTATCTCTACCTTTACCCCCGGGGCTACATGCTTGCCCGCCTCTTCCAGCCATGATCTGTAAAGATTAATTTGCATATCCATAGCGCTTTGCACTGAATCTTCACCCACCTTGTTTTTTACCGGAGCGAATTCTTCTTCCCGTTTCACCTCTAAGGTTACAGATCTTTTTGTCATGGGAAGCGCATCAAAGATAAATGTCTCGAATTTAATCCCATCTACCTCTATGGGCTTGCCATCATTATCAAGACCGGGAATCCTTTTTATCGCTTTATGATAGGGCAAAGTGGTGGTGCCCCCGGTAAGGGTCTCCATGAAATCCCTTCTGATGATATGGGTGGCAATTGAACCTGCCCAGTATAAAATCCCCCCTTTATCATCTGTTGCATACCTGTCCTCATCTTTCATATCGCTGTACTCTACTATGGTAGTCTCTCCATCTATCAGGGCAACAACCCCAACCTTTTCTTCAAAATCCCTCTTCCTTATCACCTTTGATGACATCTGAGCCCCTTTCATATTATGCAGCCCTAGAAACAGCGGGTCACATATCCTTACAAGGGGATTGTCCACCTGAAAATAGAAGACCTCTTCTATATCCTGGGCCTTCATAATATCCAAGCCTCCGCTCTTTTTCAAGGCGCCCGGCACCCCTCCATGCCCGTCAGGATTCATAAAGAGCCCACCATCCCTTGATAAAATAAATTTACCCTCTTTGGATACAGAGGGCAACATGCCCTGGACAAAAAAATGAACATGATCGGGGCTAAGACCAAAATAATCGTTTTTTTCAAAAAACTCCCTTGTTGCACCATCATTTACCTTCGATGTCATAATAAAAAAGGGTATGACTGTAGAATATCTCTTTTCCAGGGCAGAGATCTTCTGGGCATGCAGGCAGAAAAGACTCTTGTGTTTTATTGGACTTATGGGTAGTGCTCCCTTTGGTCCTGATATGCCCAGCCTGGAGCCCTGCCCTCCTGCTACCACAAGGGCAGCGACCTTACCCTGGGAGAGTAATTTCTCACCATGTTCTTTTACCTCTTCGGACTCCATGGACTGCCTGTATGAGACAGGTATAACAGGTGCAGGCTCTATCTTTCCACCTGGAGACACAAAAAGATTCTCCTCTTTTAACAGCTTATGAATAAGATCAAGATCTATTTCTCTAAGATCAACTTCAATGTTTTTAAAAGGCAGATCATGATCCCTTTTTCTCAAAAGGGCTGCTATATGATCCTGTCCGATCTCTCTTAGTCTTTTCCCTGGCATCTAAGATCTCCTTTATCCTTTTTTCGAAGCCAATCTCCTTAGGGGTATATAACACTTGTCTTGGTATGCCCTCTGGCATATATTCCATCTTAAGAGCCCCTTCTGGATCATCATGCGGATATATGTATCCCTTGGAATAACCCAGATTTTTCATAAGCCTTGTAGGGGCATTGCGTAAACTGAGGGGTACAGGCGGCATTCCAGTGGCCTCTATAAACCTTTTCACCTTTCGTTCTGCAATATATATCGAGTTGCTCTTGGGCGCGCACGCAAGATATATTACAACCTGATAGATAGCCAATTCCCCCTCAGGAGAACCTAATGTAACAAATGCATCCTTTGCAGCCAGCGCCATCCTCAAGGCATTTGGGTCTGCATCCCCAATATCTTCAGATGCAATTCTGATCATCCTTCGGATGATATAGAGCCTGTCTTCCCCTGCCTCTAGCATCCTTCCCAACCAGTATATACTCGCATCCACATCGCCAGCCCGGATACTCTTATGGAATGCAGATATAAGGTCATAATGTGCATCCCCTGCCTTGTCATGGTACAAAGGCCTCTCCAGGAGCCCATCAAGGTCAGAAATCCCTATGTGATCTTTTTCTATCCTTCTTATTATAAGCTCTAACATATTAAGGGCTGCCCTGGCATCCCCATAGGAAGCCTTGGATATGGCACAAATACATTCATCTGACACATTTTTATTTAGAGATTGTATCCATGTATCTTTCTTGAGCGCCCTGTAAAGGATACTCTCTATCTCCTTTGGCTCTAAAGGATCGAGCAGAATAGCCCTCACCCTGGAGAGCAATGGAGATATTATGGAAAAAGATGGGTTTTCTGTAGTAGCACCTACAAGGATCACTGTGCCATTCTCTACATAAGGTAGCAGGGCATCCTGCTGAACCTTGTTGAATCGATGGACTTCATCTATGAATACAACCGGTGCTCTCTTTTCCCTCTTTGCCTGCTGTATAATCCGCCGTATCTCCTGAATGCCGCCGGTTACACCACTTAAAAAGACAAAGGAATCTTTAGCTCTAGCCTGTAATATACTTGCAATACTTGTCTTACCTGTGCCTGGTGGCCCCCATAGGATCGCAGATTCCCTTGAACCTTTAAATATCCCTTTAATAAAGGCCTTTGCCTTTGGCTGACCTACAAGATCTTCAATAGTAGAAGGCCTTATCCTGTGTGCCAGAGGAGGGCTTTGGCTCTGATCGGTCATATATTCATTATACCATAAAATGAATGAATAAAAAATTTTATCAAAAAAGTTAAGTTTTTTTCATTTCATGTCGAAATAGAATATTGAGTTCTAACGGCTCATTCCCCGTAGAACCTCCTCATAATTCGCAGGCCGCCTAACGGCCTGCCTTTTTTTTGCCTGTAATCTACAAAAAGCATAGATCCCTTACCTTTTGATATCGATCAATTCAGATCTTGACAAAGACAGTTTAATGCGGGTAATAAAAGAATGGTTAACGCGGGGTGGAGCAGTCTGGTAGCTCGTTGGGCTCATAACCCAAAGGTCGGAGGTTCGAATCCTCCCCCCGCTACCAAAAAAAGCCATAGAAGGACAATCCGAAATTCAAGATGCGAATTTTTGTATTTCTAAGGGACAAACACTTATCTGGTTCCGGCCATTTTTTTTAGCCTGATACATGGCGTTGTCTGCCGAGGAAATGATGACCTCCGGATTATTTATATCCTCAGGTGTAAGTGTTGCAACGCCGATACTCACAGTAAGATTAATTGTACCTTCTTCAAAAGAAACAGCCATTTTCTCTATAGCCTTTCTGATTGACTCGGCTACGTGGATTGCGCCGGCCATCGGGGTGCTTGGCAGAATGACGGTAAACTCTTCTCCGCCATACCTTGCAACAGCATCCGGAGGCCTTCTTACCTTAGTCTTGATGGTCTGGGCAATGGCTCGCAGGCAATCATCGCCGGCAAGATGGCCATACTTGTCATTAACTGCCTTGAAATGATCTATATCTATCATAAGGATTGAAAGGGGCAGACGGTCCCGGTGAGACCGTTTCCATTCAATCTTATATGCGTTATCAAAATATCGGCGGTTTTTAACACCAGTAAGCCCGTCAATGGTGCTAAGGGCTTCCAGTGCCTTATTGGCTTCAGAAAGTTCCCTAAGGGCGACCTGCAGTTCATCTGTTCTTTCCTGAACACGATCTTCGAAGTGGCCATGAAAAGGACTCCTGTTCGCAATGTTATGATACGAACCCCCATTTATACTATCCATATACGGGATGATCCCCGGTATTGAGACTAAAACGCCTCAGTATATCACATTTGTTATAGAGAAGGGATTGTGGTATATTCATAGGGATTATGGTCACTGAAATTACAGATGAAAATTTTGTAGAGATGGTAAATGGTTCAAGAGCTCCCTTTATGCTCTTATTCACCTCGCCATGGTGCACAGTATGCAAAAAGGTGTCCTCTTATCTGGATGCCCTATCTGAAAGCTTAGATCATGTAAGATTCGGGGAGGTAGACATCAGTACAAGCCCTAAGATTTCCTCTGAACTTCAGGTGCTCAGCCTCCCAACCGTACTCATACTTAAGGATGGAAAGGAACTGGCTCGCTTTACCGGTATGATTAAAGAGAAAGATCTTATAAAGGAAATAGAAGGACTTATATGATCCAGGATTTTATAAGTAGCACAGAGATCTACATCCAGGGATCAGCCCTCCTTGCCTACCTGGCTGTATACATAGGGGGGGTGCTAGTAAGCTTTACACCATGTGTCTATCCTGTTATCCCTATCTCCGTAGCCTATATCGGGGGGCAGGCTACAGGTTCAAGGTTCAAGGGGTTTGTCCTTGCCATATTCTATGTGCTAGGTATAGCCGTGACCTACACGATCATGGGCAGCATTGCTGCATTCACTGGTCACCTTTTCGGCCAGATACAAACAAATCCTTTAACATACTTCATTGTCGCCAACATCTGCATACTTATGGGCCTGTCTATGCTTGAGGTGTTTACAATTCCTGTCCCACGATTTATGGGCAAGGTTCAGCCTACAGAAAGGAGAAAGGGGCTCTTGGGCAGCTTCCTTCTGGGAACCGCCTCAGGGCTTGTCATCGGCCCATGCACCGCCCCTGTCCTTGGGGTGCTTCTGAGTTATGTTGCCACCCAGCAAAACATCGTATACGGCACCAGTCTGCTCTTTGTATTTGCCTTTGGCATGGGAACCACTCTCATCCTGGCTGGTACATTTGCCAGCCTCCTTACAAACATGCCAAAGGCAGGCGGCTGGATGGTAATAATACAAAAGACCTTCGGCTGGATTTTTTTAGCCATGGGGGAATACTTCCTCATCCTCTCAGGGAGATCTGCCATTTGAAAGGAGGACATATGACAAAGATACGGATGATACTTGTGTTACTGCTTTTCGTCTCAGGCCCCTTGGCTACCTCATACGCTATGGATAAAGACGATAAAAAGCAATGGGATATCACGCAGCAAGGCATTGAACATCTTGCCCCTGACTTTACCCTCAGCGATATCAAAGGCAACAAGGTATCCCTTAGCGATCTTAAGGGCCATGTGGTGCTCGTAGTCTTTACCACCACATGGTGCCCTTATTGCAAAAGAGAGATACCAGGTCTAAAGAAGATGTATGAAACCTACAGCCAGAAGGGGCTGGAGATCGTTGCTGTATACATACAGGAGAGTCAGCAAAAGGTAAGTGCATTTGCGTCTGCCTATAAACTCCCCTATACGATACTGCTCGATACCTCTGGTATGGTGGCCCGCGCATATGGGATACGCGGGGTGCCTACAAAGGTCCTGATCGGAAAAGACGGCATAATCTACTGCCGAGCATGTCGCTCTCTTGATATAATGCTAAACAAGCTCTTCGAAGACAAATAGGGGGCTCTAAAGTGCTGATTCTAAGAAAATCTGCTCAAAAGTTACTTTTGCCAAACCCTTTTCCTTTTTAAGGCTCCCAGATGTGTGTTAAATTGCTCTTTGCTATAATCGAGACATTGCGTTAGTATAGGGCAGAATTATAGAAGTATGCAGAAAAAAGTCTTACTCGTTACAAATGCAAAAAAGAGGTAATATCTGCGGATTTATTTTAAGAAATGCTGTAATACAAAGACGTAAGAAATCATTTAGATAAGGAGGCATCTATGTCTTTTCCTGAAAGGAGTAACCCATACAATTTTGATGAATTTTTAGAATGGAGGAAAAACGTAGATTTCTATCGTGACGACCCGTTTCTCCAAAAGGTGGTGAAATATTTTACTGGCGATGAATGGGAAGAGGTGGATGGAGAGGCCCGTAAGATGTCACCAAAGGCATCTTTCCGCTGGAGAGATATGGCGGAATCAATTGCCTGTCCTGAGAAACGCCCATATATAATGCACTACGATGGGCATAATCACCGGATCGACAGAATTGTGCGCCCTGCAGAGACCGAGATTATGGAAAAAGAGGTATTCTCTGAAGCGCTCTTTTCCAGTAATACTCCGCCCTGGGTAAAGCTTGTAAAGATGTACCTTATCTATCAGAATGGTGAGGCGTGCATAGCCTGCCCTGTGACCTGTACAGAAGGCCTGGTTGCAATTCTTGAAAGGTATGCCGACACACCAGAGCTAAAGCATATACTCCAACACTGTAAAGAGGGGATAGACAAAGATTTTGGTATTGGCGCACAATACCTCTCCGAGATCCAGGGAGGCTCGGATGTCCCATCCAATTTGCTTGAAGCTGTTAAGGTAGGAGACACCTGGAGGCTCTATGGCACAAAGTTCTTCTGTTCTGCAACCCACGCCGATTATGCGATAGTGACCGCAAAACCTTCAGGGTCTGAAAAGGTGGCACTTTTTGTGGTGCCTTCGTGGCTGCCTGGAGACAAGGAAAAAGAGATCAGAAACGGATACACTATTGACCGCATAAAGTGGAAAATGGGTACTAGTGAGCTCACCACTGCTGAGATAACCTATAATGGCGCCATTGCCTATCAAATTGGCCCGCTAGAGAGAGGCCTTGCCAATGTTGTTGGCATTGTACTCACCTTATCCCGTCTTACGGTTGGACTCTCGGGAGCAGCAGGCATGACAAGAGCCGCACGTGAGGCGAAGAAATATAGTGAACTGCGGGAGGCATTTGGCCTTAAGACCAATCAATTCCCAATGGTAGTCGGACAGATCAGGACAATCGAAAGGTATGCAAAGAGAACTACAGCTGGTGCATTCAAGTTATACAGCGAATTTCTAAAGCTTGAAGGAGGACTAAAAGGCGGACTTGTAACCGATGAGCCGGAAGCAGTGAGAAAAAAGAGATTTGACTTGAGAGAACTGATCATGCTCCAGAAGATTACCGCTTCCTGGGATTCTATGGATGCAATCCGAAGTGCAATGTCAATATTCGGTGGGCATGGAGTTATTGAAGACTTTTCCTCTCTTCCAAGGGCCTACAGGGATTCGGCAGTAAACGAGCTCTGGGAAGGCCCGAGAAATGTGCTGCTCACCCAGATACACCGTGATTGTCAGAGGGTTTGTAACTGGTATACCCCTGCGGAATTTGTTGCCAACATCTTAAAGGGGTCCGATGAGCAAAAAATCAAAGAATATGCAGAAGAAATGACAACTCTGGTCTCTCACTCAAGCCTTTTCCAGATGGATGAAGACACAATAGGTATATGTGACAGATGGGACAAGTTCTGCCACAGGTTATACCACGCCTATCAAGATCTTGCACTCGCAGAGGTGGAAACTGTTGCCGGGGTTGAAAGCCCGCGTATCGCAGCTATCAAGTGATCGTAATCCTTTCACGGGCGAGCCCGTGAAAGGATAAGGGGCTAGTCCTTGATAACAGACTTCATCTGGAAAGACTTACACCAAGTTGCAGATATGTTACCGAAATTGTGAAGTGTTACACTCAGGCGGGACAATATGGGTATCACAAGGGTCTCATATCATTACACTTACTGCTGCCTTGTCCTCGACATTAATTACCGTAAGAAAACTGCCCCGGCTATATTGCCGCAAAGGGCAAAACGCCCTGGAAATTATTCCGGCTTGTCATCCCAATGGCAATGCACACTTGACGAAACCATGATTTATTACCATAGTAGGAATGAGTTAAAGATTGAGTTATTTTTTAAAGAGATTAAACTGCACAATCAAAGGGGGATACAATGGCGAACCAGGATATATACAAGGAATTATCAAAGAAATTAATGATGGAGAATTCCGAAATACTGCCAAAGATATGGGGTGCTATCTGCACCGAAGAAGAAGCAAAAATAGAAAATCTGCTGCCGGGAACGGTTGAGGACATTGCCGAAAGGGCTGGAAAGGGCGTGGATGAAACGAATGAAATAATACAATCCCTGTTCCACAAGGGAGCGGCCTTTGAGTATGTTCGGGATGAAAAAACCCATTACAGAATGCCTCGACATGTTGTCCAGCTTCACGATTCAAGCATCCTATGGAGAGAGGCCCCGCCTGAGCTGATAGATCTATGGGTAAAATTTGTAAACCACAAGGAATACCACCAACTGCTCGAATTGGCTGTAGAGGTAAAATTGCCTGCCTTTCTGAGGGTTGTCCCTATAAATGAGGCCATCGAGGCGAAAAACCAGGTCCTGGTGTATGAGGATGCTGCAAAACTTATTGAGGATGCAAAAAGTCTGGCTGTCGCCGATTGCGCCTGCAGGAAATCAATGAAGAAGTGCAATGCCCCCGTAGAGGTGTGCCTGCAGCTAAACAGAGGGGCTGATTATACGATAAAGAGGGGAACCGGGAGAAAGATAGATGTACAAGAGGCCTTTGCTATCTTAAAGAAATCAGAAGAAGCCGGCCTTGTACATATGACAGATAACAGGGCCGGCAAAGTAAATATAATATGCAACTGCTGCAGGTGTTGCTGTGAGATCCTTCGTTTTGCCACCAATATAAAGACAAAAGGCATTTTAGCCCCAAGCCGGTATCAGGCAATAGTAGATGAGGATGAATGCACCTCATGCGGGGTGTGCGTTGATATCTGCCCAGTGGAGGCACTATCTTTAACCGAAGATGCGGTTTTAGAGATAGACACAGCCAATTGTATTGGTTGCGGGCTATGCGCATCTACATGCCCGGTTGATGCCATCATCCTAAAAGAGATCAGGGCAGAAGACTTTATCCCATTAAAATAATAGCGTTTTGATGTCTGAGCCAAAAAGGCCTTATATAAAGAGATTGAGGAATACCCTGAATGATCCACATATTTGGAGATAATGGCTACGGTATAACCACAGAGAAGCTGAAGAAATACTCCTTTGAGATCGGGGCGTACAGACCGCCAAGCGAGGGTGGAAGTTTTTCACTCCTGATAAGGGCAACAAGGAATTGCCCATGGAATAAATGTACATTTTGCGACATGTACAAAGGTACACGATTTGCCTTAAGACCTGTTGAAGAAATCAAACAGGATATCGATTCGGCCAGTGCCATAAGCGATGAGATAAAGACAATATCATGGGGACTTGGATATAGCGGCGAGGTGAATAGAGATGTAGGCATGGCTATAATCAAGGCTGATCCTTCGCTCAATGCCAACTCATGTTTTGTAACAGTCTTTAACTGGCTCTATTCCGGTGCAAAGACTGTCTTTTTACAGGATTCTAACAGCTTGAATATGCGCAAAGGGGATCTAATAGATATTGTAAGATATTTAAGGGAGATCTTCCCATCTTTGAAAAGGATAACCTCTTATGCCAGGTCAAAGACCATTGTCCAGAGAAGATTGGAAGACTTAAAAAATATATATGAAGCAGGCCTGAATAGATTGCATGTCGGTCTGGAGACAGGGGATGATGAATTATTAAAAAAGGTAAATAAGGGCGCTACCAGCGAAGAACATATCATTGCCGGAAGAAAGGCCAAGGAGGCAGGCTTTGAGTTGTCAGAATACTGGATGCCTGATCTAGGGGGGCAGGCCAGGTGGGAGTTACACGCAAAAAATACTGCCCGCGTACTAAACGAGATAAACCCTGACTATATAAGATCAAGACCTTTTGTGCCAAGGCCAGGGACACCCCTGTATGAGGAATACGAGCGGGGAGAATTTCATTTATCATCACCTCATGAGCGGCTAATAGAGATTAGAGCCATGATAGAAGATCTGGATGTGAGCTCAAGGGTCTGCTTTGACCACACCATGAATTCCTGGGCAAATGGTCGCGGTGAGCTTCTATTTAAACAAGATTATGAAGGATATAAATTTCCAGAAGAGAAATCCTTGGTTTTAAAATTAATCGAACAAGGTTTAAAGGTTGATGAATCAATGCACATAGATGCAAGAGATTTAATCAAGATAAAGTCTCTATAGGTGAAGGTAATCTTCTTTGCCCCTCGATTGGTTCAGGATTACTCATGTCCCTGTTAGGTTAGTAGTCAGTAGTTTGTTGTCCGTTGTAGAATCTCCAGACAGGATAATATTCATATTGTCATTGCGAGCTTTAGCGAAGCAATCTCAAAAGGCCTACAACCGATGGGATTGCCACGTCGGCCTATGGCCTCCTCGCAATGACATGCTCTTCAATTATGCAAAGGTCTCAAGAATTGAATCTATATTTCTCTTTAAGCTGAAAACTGGCCCCTGATCCTCGACCTCTATTTTCATATAAACGCGCATGAGCGCAGGCACTCATAACCAAGCGTGAAAACATACTCGGGCCGAGAAAAACATCCATTCCTGAAAATCGATCTCTGATCCCTGTTTTTCATATAACCCCCAACAATGCCTCGATCTCTTTACAGCACCTTGGCCAGAAAGGCCTTTACCCTTGGGTTGTCCATACGGTCCGAGAACACCTCATTAGGCCGGCCTTCAAAGATGAAATAGCCATTGTCCATGAATATAACCCTGTCACCGAGCTCTTTTGCAAAGCCCATCTGGTGGGTGACAATAATCATGGTCATACCTTCTTCTGCAAGGTCTTTTATGGTGTTGAAGACCTCACCAACAAGTTCAGGGTCAAGGGCAGATGTGGGCTCATCAAAGAGCATGATCTTTGGGTTCATGGCAAGGGCCCTGGCAATAGCAACCCGCTGTTTCTGCCCGCCGGAGAGGAATGCAGGGTATACATCCTTTTTATCCAACAACCCCACCTTGCCAAGCAGATCCATGGAGATGGCCTTTGCATCTTTCCTCGATTTTTTCTTTACAGTAAGCGGGCCTTCCATAACATTCTCTAAAGTTGTCATGTGTGGAAAGAGATGAAAGTGCTGAAAGACCATGCCGATCTCGGATCGCAACTTGCAGATCACCTCAGGCCTGTCCAGAACGAGCCTGCCCTTCCTGTCCCTTCTGTACCCGGCATCTGTGCCCTCTAAGAGTATCCTTCCGGAGTCCATGGTCTCAAGAAAGTTAATCATCCTTAAAAGTGTGGTCTTGCCCGACCCTGATGGGCCGATAATGACGATCTTCTCTCCCTTTGTTATCTTTAGGTTCACATGATCGACTGCCACAAGGTTCCCATAATGTTTTACCGCATCCCTTATCTCTATCATCGGGCCTCATATACCCCCAATCTGTCCTCTAATTTCCTGAAGGAAATCGTGAATATGCTCGTCATTAGAAGATAGATGAACGCTGCCTGTATCAGGATAAATATATTGAATGTTGCATTGAATATCTGGTCAGCCGCCCTCATGAGTTCAACCATGGCAATGGTGGACACTAAGGCAGTATCCTTTATCAAGGCAATAAACTCATTGCCAACAGGAGGCACAAGTCTCTTGTACGTCTGGGGAACAATGATTCTCCTCATGGCCTGCCAGTATGTCATGCCTATGGCCTTTGCAGACTCCATCTGGCCGGCATCTATGCTTTCTATAGCCCCGCGTATAATCTCTGCAAGGTATGCGGAGTAATTAAGCCCGAGTCCTAAGATTGCAGCCGTGAATGGCTTCAGGATCAACCCTAGCTGGGGCAGCCCATAGTAGATAAAGAAGAGCTGAAGGAGAAGCGGAGTGCCCCTGAATATCCATATATAAAACCAGAAGACCGAGGAGAGCACCCCGGTTCGACTTATCCTTCCCAGGGCAATAAATAAACCTATAACAGGAGAGACTAGCATGGTGATGAGCACAAGGACCAAGGTCATGCCAGATGCCTTGAGCAATGTAGGGAAATAGGTCTTCATGTCCTTGAGAAACCGCAGCCACTTTGGTGTCTGTGCCGCCCTCACCTGGGATAATATGTTCCCGGCCTCAAGGTTATCGGGGAATATGGCCAGGATTTCATCACACATCCTCGCGCTATCAGCATACTCTTTCCTGATAAAATATATCTTGGAGGCCTCCATCCGGGCCCTTACAAATACACCACCGTCTTCGCCTTTCCCCGGAGGCGGAATCTTCTGGAACAATTCCAAGGCCTTATCCAGATTGCCATCGTGCATATACCTGGTAGCAAGGGCTAATACCTCATATATATCAGGCTCTGCGGCACTTGCTAAGGGAGTGAGAAATAAAGAGAAAAAGGTCAGCGCGCATAAAAGCACGCTGACCGATCGTCTTACTTCCATGTAGTGATATCATCCCCAAACCATTTTATGGATATCTTCTTCATGGTGCCGTCTGCAAACATCTCATCCAGGGCCTTCTGAATCATAGCCCTTAGAGACACGTCCTCTTTCCTGAATCCTATGCCTATAGGCTCTGAGGTAAGGGGCTCAGGCAAAACCCTGTACTCCCCTGGCCGCTTGGAGAGGTAGTAGCGACCGACCAACTCGTCTACGGCAAGGGCATCTATCCTGCCTATCTTGAGGTCCATGAAGGCCGACGTGTTCTTGCTGTAGCGTTTTACCTCTTTGAACTCTTTGCCAAGCTTATTCAATGCCTCCTCTGATGTGGAGCCAAGCTGAACCCCAACCACTACAGCTTTATCGAGATCATTTACACTTTTAATCTTATCGTTGTCAGCCTTCACTGCCATAATCTGCTTTTCCATGATATACGGTTTGGAGAATGAGATTTCCTTTTCTCTAGCTGGTGTTATGGACATGCCTGACCAGACGCAGTCAAACTTTTTCACCTTGAGAGACATAACCACCCCTTCCCATGCAGTGGGGATATGAACGATCTTGATGCCAAGCCTCTTGCCAACCTCCCTTGATGCATTGATATCAAATCCTACAAGTTCATTCTTTTCATTGCGAAACTCCATGGGCGGAAACGCATCATCAATCCCAATGGTCAGCTCACCCTTTGCTTTAACCCTTTCCCATGAACCATCACTTGCTGCAAATCCTGGAATAGCAAACAGGGCTACAGCGCATACCAACAATCCTAAACCAAAAACCCGTTTCATCATAACCTACATCCTCCTTAACTCTTATTTTAAACAGAAAATTACTTCTAGCCAAAAAAGATCCTGATTGCAAGGAACAAACCCACGGCCCGCATCGGGATTAGTCTTTCTATTCTAAAGGGGTGTGGTGTTCTGTAAGTGAGAAAGGAATTTAGTTCTTTATTTGGTCGACTTTGTCCTCAAATCCATGGAATAATTTTTCACACATTGGGTATAAATTTGCCATATTTCACCTGAAATACCATTTATTAAGATGAACTTTGTTGCATGGCCATGTTTAGTTTTCTTCATTATTTTAATATGTTATTTGCAATTAAGCCCTGCAAAATGCCCTGCGTTATAGTGGCATAATGCTTGCATTTCTTTAGTGGTATAATGTGTATTTTAACATATACTTGGCATGTATCAAGATCTTTAACCAGAGATCTGCATTATGTGTACTTTTTTTGTTTTGTAGTGTTTTTTTTCGGAATACCTTGTTAGAGAGGAGATGATGGAATCGAGAAACAAAGTCTTCTGTAATAACAAAAAATAATTAAAAAAGGAGGCGGTGTAAATGAAAAATTTACCGAAGTTTTCTTACTTACCATGGCTGTTTTTGATCCTGGCCATAGGCCTGTTGTTTAGTGGGTGTGCGCCACCGGCACCACCAGATATTACGGCAACTGACGGAGTCTATACAGACAAAATTGTCGTAGAGTGGACCCCGGGTGGGCTTGGTGATGAGGTTGATCACTTCATATTAGAAAGATCAGCTGACGGTCCCGCACCCCCTTGGGGCGGTACCTATGTCCAAATTGGTGGAGAGCTAACCTCTCTGACCTATAATGATGACGGTCTTAGTGATGGCGATGTCTTTTGGTACAAGGTTACGCCATATGATAATAAGGGTGAACCAGCTCCAGGAAGCACCTGGAATGCCGGCCTTGCAGGGACTACAACCCAGACCCTTCAAAATATGTCCAGTGCCTGGTCAGATGTTGCTAATTGTTCTTTCAATGTCGTTAATTCAGGCTACCCTGACCCGCAGGCTGATCCAGGACTGGGAACTGCCACTAAATGGTACGGCAGAGATAGTGGCTCATCTGAAAGCTCGTTTGATGTCGATATAGCAGGTGGAATTAATGTGATAGCAACCTTTACATATCTGACAACCGGTCTAAATGCGGGTTATGATTCGGATGACGGATATGAAGATTGGTCAACAAATGGTTTCGCCTTACTTGGTGAGCATGTATTGCGGATGACCGTCCCGAATTTCAATGGAACTATGAGAGGAGTTGTTCAATACACCGATAACAATACAAGTGGTACTTACAACGGATGTGCTGATTACTATATAGACATAACAGATAGAGAATCGAGCGGCGGACATCTTTACGTGACCGATGGGGTTACAATAGAAAAGATGGATTGGGAGCCTGAATCAGAGGACCCATGCAAAATCGACCCCTGCCCTGACTGTTGTCCTCCCCCTCCTTATGGCAACTGCCCTGACGGCTGTCCTTGTGACTAATGAGGACGATCTTGTGCCGGCACACACGTTCAATGTCATGCACCAATCTTTCATGTAACATATTTTAGGTGTGCTATGGATTCCGAATGAAAGGCTCCCTGCAAAAGGCAGGGAGCCTTTTTATATGTGCCAGACATGATCACGATCAAATGAAGGCCTTAAATATATCTTGCGATTTTTAGGGGACAATAAAGAAAAGTCTAAGGTTTTATTGATTTCAAGAACCCATAGTTGCCCCTAATGGGTCTAGGGCATACTTGACCCTTCTATCTTGATTGAGTTAGATATATAGTTCTAACAAACTTGAAAGGGTCATTATTATGAACATATTTAAGGGCCTGCATGCCTTTATCTGGCAGGACTATACAGAGAATAACTGCAATACCTATCTGACAGACGCCAGTAAAGAGATCCTTATTGATCCTGGCCATGCTCACCTTTTTGACCATGTAAAAAATGGGATGGCTGCCTTGAATATATCCTTAGATCAGATTGATGTTGTCATTGCAACACATGGACACCCCGATCATTTAGAGGCAGTAAGATCCTTTGATAAGCCGACCCTTTTTGCCATGAATATGGAGGAATATCAGTTTATCAGCGAACTGGCCGGAGACTCTGTCAAGATCCCTAGGCCTGATTTCTTTTTAAAGGAAGGGGACTTGATTATCGGCGATGAACGTTTCGAGGTCATCTCTACCCCGGGGCACTCGCCCGGGTCTATCTGTCTGTACTGGAGAGATAAAAAGGCGTTGTTTACAGGCGATGTAATCTTTAATCAGGGTATCGGCCGCACCGACCTGCCTGGCGGAGATGGAAGCCTCCTAAAGGAGAGTATCAATCGGATAAAAACCCTTGATGTTGAGTATCTCTTGACCGGGCATGGAAATATTGTGGAAGGAAGGGAGGCAATAAAGGCGAATTTTCAGAATATCGAAAACTACTGGTTCAATTATCTGTAAGAGACTTCAGTTGTCTTAAAAAATCCGTGTTTAATTGTTGTTCAACGGCCATCCAGCCCTCATCGCAGGCCATATTAGGGATCACGGATGAGCCGTGGATACCTCTTTTTTCCAAGATTTCCCTGAGGTGTTCTACATATCTTGCCTTCTTAGCATCCATATCATCTTGACACATCTGAATCATCTCAAAAAGAGGATCTGTGCTGATGCCCAGCACCTCTTCAAGGGCATAGAAAATCCTTTTATTATCGCCTCCAATCTGTATATGTGTAATAAGTTCCGCCTTAAGTATATCCCTTAGCGCTGTGAATTTCTGTTCCCCAGCTGCGATCTCGGTCTTCAATTCTGCAACTCCCATCTTCCCACCAAGGAACCTTTGCACCCACCTTGCGGCCTTGTCGACCCAATCCTTTCTGTGGAAGGCCTCTTTTTCCTCTTCGGTCATGGTCAGGTTCTTTGTCCGTTCCATGATGATATCTACGGTGCTTTTTATATCTGCCATTTCCTTCACATCTCGGATGGAATACAATCAATAAAAAGATATCCCAATCCCTTTACATAATCAAGGGAGGAACACCCCCCCACCCCCCATCGAGTGGTAACACCCCCCAACCCTGCTAGATAAAATATTATCTATTGTTTGCCATAAATAGATGATTGATGCTATAAACTAAAGGCAACCAAAGGAGGTCATAAGATGGAAAAAGAAGTTAAGAAAGAGGTTAAGAAAGAGGCTAAGAAAGAGGCTAAAGAAAGCACGGAAAAGGATCTCAAGGAAACCAAACCCCTATATAAAATGACCGTCAAGGAGCTCAAGGAAGTAGCCATGGAGATCCCGCATGACCATGAGAATGTAGCGGTAAGCGATATGAAAAAGGATGAGCTCCTTACATTTATCAAGGAAGCCAGAGGAATCAAGGAGGAAGAAGAGCCGGAAAAAGAGAAGAAGAAAAAGAAAAAACCTCGAGTAAGACAAACCTTAAGTAAGAAAGAAATCCGGGAAAAGATTATACAGCTAAGAGAGGAAAAAAGAGAGGCACAGAAAACAAGAAACCAAAAAAAGATCGACCTCTTGCGCCGCCATATCAGCCGCTTGAAGAAGCAAACTCGAAAGATCGCTCAAGCTTGAAATAAGCCGGATTATTAAGCATCAATCTCAAATGGAATATCTTCCGAAGGAAATTCTTTTGGGTAACAGCCTGTCAAACCTGACCCCTTAATCGGTTTCTAAACGTATCAACGCAATTGGGGTCAGGACAACAAGTAAAGTATAGAAAGATAATGACAAATGCTCCCGCACAATACAAACATATGCCAAATAGCATGGTTATATGGTAATTGTTTCCAAGCATAAAAAATGACTCCCGCGGTATAGGTTGCCCCACCAATTGCCAGCCACAACATGCCACCAGGTGGTATACTGACCAACATTTCTCTCAAAGCAATCACGCATAACCATCCCATCAAGATATAGATCACTACAGAAAATATTCGGAAACGACCCATAAAAAGGGCTTTAAAAACAATTCCCAAACAAGCCAATCCCCAGATAATACCAAACAATGTCCAGCCCCAGGCACCTCTCATGCTAACCAACAGAAAAGGGGTATATGTCCCGGCAATGAGGAGAAAGATAGAGGCGTGGTCAAGAAATCGAAATGTCCGTTTAACCCGAGGATCTTGAGAGCTGTGGTAAAGGGTTGAAACCAGGTACAAAATAATGAGAGTGCTACCGTAAATACTAAAGCTCACAACCCGCCACATATCACCGTACAATGCAGCCAGAATCACTAACACGACTAACCCGGTAACACTAAGGACAGCCCCAATGCCATGGGTAATACTGTTGGCTATCTCTTCGCCCAAGGTGTAAACTTCAGGGGACTGTAAATTAACCGTTCTTTCCATATGCAAAATCAATTTGTTACCCAGAATCCTTTACGTTATTTATAGACATATCAGCCTAATCCAATTCCGATTCGGCTGTCGCCATTAAAAAATTATTTTCATGGATTCAACCATTAAGTACAACATAATTGTAGCTTCTAATGGAGTAAATACTCTAAGCATTCCCTTGGCCTATTGTTAAGCAGCAGTTCAATCCGTCTTCGCGTCCGCTTCCTGCTTCCTCACTATCACTACACCCTAACTGGTAACTATGTCCATACCTATCTACGGCCCGATCATCGGTTGAATTGTCCTAAAATTTTGTGTATGTAATAATTATAAAATTACTTTATTGAGGGTAACCGTTGTCAATTTTCATGTTGTTGAAAGATAATTTTTCTTGCATTTACCGAAAGGATTGAAGACCTATGCCGGCTAATCTGTCACCTCAATATTTAGAAGCAGAAAAACGGTATCGCCAAGCAAAAACACCGGAGGCCAAGATAGATGCCCTAGAAGAGATGCTTGCCATCATACCAAAACACAAGGGTACAGATAAACTCCAGGCTGATCTCAAACGAAGACTTTCCAAACATAAAGACCAGACACTTAAGAAAAAAGGGGGCACCAAGCAGAAGTCCGTCTTTTTAATTGACAAAGAAGGGGCAGCTCAGGTTGCGGTTGTCGGCCCTCCCAATACAGGCAAGTCATCACTCATCGCAAGACTAACGCATGCCTCCCCGGAGATAGCCAACTTTCCCCACACCACCCATAACCCGACACCAGGAATGGCCTCTTTTGAAGACATCCAGTTCCAGCTTGTGGATACCCCGCCTATCACAAAAGATTACGTCGACCCGTTGATGGCTGATCTGATCCGCCGGGCCGAAATCGTGGTTATCCTGCTGGATCTGACTGCCGATATCTTGCAGCAATTTGAAGACACACTCTCCATCCTTAAGACATTTCGCATCTTCCCTGAAGGATTTCCTGTTTCTCAAGATTTAAGAAAACCTCCCTGTATCAAGAAAATACTGGTTGCCATCAACAAGATGGATGAGCCGAAAGACGAAGAAGATTTCGAGATCTTCTTAGAATTGACCACTATGAAATTGCCCTGTCTAGCTATCTCAACCCAGACCGGGAAAAACCTTCTGGTGTTTCTTGAAAAGCTCTACGATCTGTCTCATATCATCCGTGTGTATTCGAAAACCCCCGGGAAAAAACCTGACATGGATGAACCATTCGTAGTCCCAAAGGAGAGCACCTTGGGGGATCTGGCCAGTAAGATCCACAAGGATTTCACAAAGAAATTGAGATATGCCAAAATATGGGGTAAGGCGGTCCGCGATGGGCAGATGGTACAGCGGGATTATGTGATGCAGGATGGAGATATTGTGGAGATTCATATCTGATGAACTCGCAAAAGTCGGATTTAGTTAGTGTATCATTTCGACTACCAGGGAGATTGCTTGTATTTTCATCATGTTACATCGGAAAGATTTCTCACATTCGTTCGAAATGACAAGTTGTTGAGACTTTTTAAAAGACCATCAAAAGTGGCTGCTCCCATCCCAGCAATGGGTGCATAATCTATCTTTTGGCAACCCTATGGCTTTCACAAGATCATCCAATCTCTGAAATTTCAGTGATGTCAACCCCAAACGCTCCCTGATCTTCTCAACCATTTCAAGATTCTTGTCTGACCCGGCGCAGGCATATTCGTCCAGAAATTTGTCATCAGAGCCTTCGATCTCCATGATGGCCTTTCGTCCTGCAAGATCCAGACTGGATCGTGATGTGGAAAAATTCAGAAACTCACAGGGATGAATAAGTGTTGGACAGGCCAGACGCATATGCACCTCAACAGCGCCATATTCATAGAGTATCTGGACATTGTCTTTCATCTGGGTGCCACGGACAATCGAGTCGTCACAGAAGATGATCCTCTTACCCTCAATCATTGCCCTGTTGGGGATCAATTTCATCCTGGCAACAAGATCCCTCATTGCCTGGCTTTGCGGCATAAAGCTTCTAGGCCATGTTGGCGTATATTTCACGTATGGCCGCATATAGGGGATGTTTCTTTCCTGCGCATACCCCAGTGCATGTCCGATGCCGGAATCAGGAATGCCCGAAACCAGATCGCCACACACATGGTCATTCCTGGCAAGCGCTCTCCCGCACCGATAGCGGACTTCCTCCACGTTGATATCTTCATAGTTTGATGGGGGATACCCATAATATACCCAGAGAAAGGCGCATATCTGCATCTTCTCGCCTGGTTTTTCCAGCTGCTCATACCCATCCGGCGATATAAAGATGATCTCACCGGGGCCTATGTAATAATCCACTTCAAACCTGAGGTTTAACAGTGCACTTGATTCTGAAGATGCTGCATACGCACCTGCTTTCTTACCGATAACGACCGGTGTCCTCCCTAATTTATCCCGTGCAGCATAAATGCCGTCCTCTGTGAGTAAGAGCATGGAGCACGAACCTTTAACCGAGTCAAAGACATTTTTTATGCCGGCTTCAAAAGAATCCTCCTCGCAGATCAGCATGGAAACCAATTCGGTCGGGTTTATAACTTTACCTGCTGTCTCAGAAAAATATTTTTTCTTGGAAAACGCCTTTCGCCTGAGTTCATCCAGGTTAACTATCTTCCCCACGGTTACAATACCGAATGTACCTAAATGGGAATTGATGATAAGCGGTTGTGCATCATAATCGCTGATTATACCAATGCCTTTGTTGCCATGAAAACCAGGGAGTTCAGACTCAAACTTTGATCTGAAGTAATTATTCTCAATACTATGGATCGATCTTGTAAACCCTTCAGTGTTGACTACAGCAAGGCCACCCCGTCTTGTACCGAGATGAGAATGGTAGTCTGTCCCGTAAAACAGGTCCTTAACGCAATCTTCTTTAGAAGCAATACCAAATAGTCCGCCCATGTTGGCCTCTTATTTATTGGAACTTTTCAGCCAAGTCAAGGCCAAGATATAAGGATAGTCCATAGCCTCTGTTGCCATTGCAGTGATTATTATTTTGTCACATGATCAAAGGCTATCTTAAACATCCTTCGGATCGGCTCTGCTGCACCCCATAAGAGCTGGTCGCCTACGGTATACAACGTGATGTATTCCGGTCCGATATTGAGCTTCCTGATCCTTCCGACCGGGATGGACAATTTTCCGGTAACCGCAGACGGTGTAAGATATTTCATGGTGTCTTCCTTTGTATTGGGAATCACCTTTACCCAGTCGTTGGCCTCAGCGATAATGTCGATAATTTCGTCAAGCGGGATATCACGGGTAAGCTTGATGGTCAGGGCCTGGCAGTGACAACGCATGGCGCCGATGCGCACACAGATCCCGTCGATGGGAATCGGGGTCCTGGCTTGAAGAATCTTATTGGTCTCGGCATATCCCTTCCACTCTTCTCTGCTTTGACCCCCTTCCATGGGGGAATCTATCCATGGGATGGCACTTCCTGCAAGGGGAACGCCAAAATTTTCTATCGGGAAATTCTTGTCGTGCATGGTTTCAATCACCCGGCGATCAAGGTCAAGGGCGGCACTTGCCGGATCATCAAGTAATTCCCTGGAGGCCTTACCGATGTGTTCCATCTGGGCCACCAATTCACGCATATTCTTTGCCCCTGCGCCGGATGCGGCCTGATAGGTCATGGATGTCAGCCATTCAATTAATCCCTGGCTGAATAATCCTCCCACGGCCATCAACATAAGGCTTACCGTGCAATTGCCTCCGATAAAATTTTTTATGCCTGAAGAAAGGGCATTATCGATCACATCACGGTTGACCGGGTCTAAGACGATTACGCTGTCATCATCCATGCGCAAAGCAGATGCTACATCTATCCAGTACCCATCCCACCCGGCACCCCTGAGCTGAGGATACACCTTCTTTGTATAATCACTGCCCTGACACGTGACAATAATATCTGTTGTTGCAAGCTCTTTGATATCATATGCGTCCTTTAATGGCGGAATAGCCATGCCGATATCCGGCCCCTTCTGCCCTACCTGGGATGTGGACACAAAAAGGGGTTCAAAACCTGTGAAATCATTTTCCGCCCTCATCCTGTCCATAAGGACCGAGCCCACCATGCCACGCCATCCGATAAATCCTATTCTAGCCATGACCCATCCTTTCTATTCCTAACATCTAAAAGGGATATACCCTCTCAATAGATACAAAGAAAGCATCTGGTGGTCAATCCCTTAATACGGTACAGGATACTTGCCTATCATCTTATAGGAAAGGCCTTCTCGAGAAAGAGGAGGGTATTCAAGGCAAAATCTCTCGGTCTCCCTTTCAGCAATTTCTGCTGAATAGGCTTTTTACCTGATTTTTCTAATTCCTCCCCGAATTCCAATGGTATATACTTAGACCGGCAGGGTTTCCCCTTGCTTAGCCAGATGGTTCGCCTCTTCGGCTGAATGATAAACGAATAAGTAGTCTCCCCTTCCGCCATTGCATCAAATGCATCCTTCAATCGAAGGCGGCGCAAATACCAGCCGAAATTCCACAAATGACAACAAATAGTGGAATCATCTACAACCCCTGTTGGAGGAACTTTATGGTTGGGAAGTAAACTGTAGTTTGTCTCATGGTCGGATGCAAATCTCATCACAGTTTCCAGGTCAAACTTACCGCTGTATTCCTTAGCCAGCTTCCAGGCACGCCCCAGGCGGGCATAGCTGCCTGCTATCGCCTTTTGCTCACTTGGCTCAACACTGCCAGAGAGCTCCCGACTCAAATATTGGTGGTGATTTGTCTCCACCATAACCCCGGTCTGGTCAACCTTTCTTACAGCGATGTGGTTCTTGCTATATTCTATGGTAATGGCCCTGCCTTGCCCGTCGACCCACATTGAGTTCAAATTGGCGAACACCACCGCACTGTACCCGGGAAGGACAAGCCGATTGCTATCGCTGTAAAGCCCGGGTACCTCGTCCACCGTGGAGCAGGAAGATAGCGCCTTTTCGATTATCTCAAATATAGTCGCCCCCTCCATGCCTCCATCTCTCACACCCACAGCATTGCCCACAAAGCACAAGCCCTTCTCGTTCATCATGCCGATGTGCAACCACCCGGGGATACCCCATGCTACATAATTATAGCCCCCTGAGGTGGTCACGAAAAAGCGGAATCTATCCAAAAAAATCTTGGCTGGACGAAGTACGTCGAAGTTCCACAACAGGTATATTTCGTTATCCCTGGTCGCTGGCGGTACAGCAATAAGTGTGGTGCAACCCATAACAATTGGGATATTATATGAGGTCTCCCCCAATGTCAAATTTTTTACTCGAGGATTTAATGGGTTAAACCATAATTCAATCCCTGTTGAATTTCGTAAAAGTATCAAGTAACATCACATCATTAATTAACTGAGATTAACTCTAAGATCAGGTCCCCAGTTCAATAATTAAGTGCAACACCTATATCACAGGGGTGTTGCACTTAATGGTTGAATCTAGCGGTGTAATAAACATCTTATAAGTAAAAATTTAAAGGAGGGACTAATGAATTTGAACAGCTCTCATGCCTTTTTTGAAAGATGGTATCAAAAATTGTCTTCAGGCAAAGTCGTGGTGGTCTCTGGTATAATTTACATCATCTCCCAGGCCTTTATTCTTGCGATACTGTCTTGTCTGGGTCACGATCCCTTAACCCTCCAGACCACATTTTCTAAAACCGTATTTACAGGCATCCTTGAAAAATGGGGGCAAAGCGGCCTGCACATATACAAAACCCATTTTTATGTGGATTTCGTTCATGCATTTATCTATGCGGTTTTCCTTTCCAGCTGGATAGCGTATTTAACAGTCAAACCAGGTAAAAAACCAGCCCCCTTACACCTTGTCCTTTGGGCCCTGCCATTTATTGCAGGCCTATGTGATGTAATCGAGAACATCTTCCACCTGGTGCTAATTTCAAATCCGGCTGATATTTCAGGAACGCTCATAAAGGTGAGTGCAGCCTTTGCCAACACCAAATGGGGCCTTGCCAGGATATCACTTGTGGCTATTGTCTTTTATGCCTTAAGAAGAGGATACCAGGGCAGAAAGAAAAAGTTGTTATCCTGAGGCCATTGAATTCTGACCCGAAACAGGTAGTGTAGGAAAATAGGATCTAAACCTGCAACTTTGATGCATTCGTAAAAGTCGTCACTCCGGTAGATCCCGGATCGAGTCCGGGAGGAGTTCAGATGATCTGCAACTAGTTAAAAAGACTGGATTCCGGCTTCCGCCGGAATGACGAAAATCGTAGCGTGGGATTTCTCACCCTGGATTCCGGCTTGGCCATCATCACGGACTCCACCCCGGGACGGAATGACGGTTACGAGGTATAATGGACTTTTTGCGAAACTATCAACCTTTGTCTCTAATCTCTTGCCCCATATCCCTGCCTAAAACATGCCTCCCACCCAGAAGGCAGAACGATCCTACCCTTTTTCTCCCATTTTTTACACGAGCAGAAAAACCTTTTTATATTGAGCCACTTTACTGCAGGGGGCATGTATGCAAGCCGCCTTGCCTTATCCAGATCCAGGATCCAGGGGTTTAAGTCCTTATCTAAGAGTATGTTTTTTATATGGAGGTCTGAGTGAAATACACCACATCCATGGATATCCCTTACGAGTTCCCCTGTCTTTTTTATCACATCCCTGCTATCAAGGCGGGTTGTCTCAAGATATGTCATCAAATCTATCGAATCAGGAACAAGAACGGATATTACACAGATATTATAGAAGATACCTTTTCTTATAAACCTTACAGCCAATACCTCCGGAGTGGGTATACCCTTAGAGATCAGATACGAACTCACCTTTAATTCTCTAATGCTCCTTTTTACAATCAAAAACCTGTCTTGCGTGAAGGCCCTTAACATCCCACCGTGCACAAGGGGCCTTACCACGATATTGCCATCCAGGATGTATATCTTGCCCCTGCCCCTTAGCTCAGATGGGCTGCCTATCGTCCCATCAAGGGGGATTTTATTCAGTAAATCTTTTCTGGCAGAGACATATATGATGGTAGTGTCTTTCTCTTTATGTATACTGTATCTTTCTGGCAAAGGATTTTCCATCATTTTTACGACTCCACGGCCATGTGTATCCGCTTAAGCCTGTTCATCTCATCCCTGAACCTGGATGCATCCTCAAACCTGAGGTCATCTGCCGCCTCATACATGTCCTTCTCAATCTTTGCAATGACCTCCTTCAAATCCCTTATTGATGCAGGCCCCATCGATGTCTTTATCTCGGCAGACATATCAGCATAATCCCTCTCATAAATAGATGCCAGAATATCTCTGATATTTTTCTTTATGCTCTTAGGCGTTATATTATGGACCTTATTATATTCCTTTTGTTTCTCCCTTCGCCTAACTGTCTCCTTTATGGCATAATTCATAGAAGATGTTATATTATCTGCGTACATGATTACCTTCCCGTTTATATTCCTTGCTGCCCTGCCGGATGTTTGAATGAGAGAGCGGTTTGAACGTAAAAACCCTTCTTTATCTGCATCCAGAATGGCCACAAGGGATACCTCTGGTATATCCAGGCCCTCCCTTAACAGGTTTATCCCTATGAGGACATCAAATTTGCCCTCCCTCAATGCCTTGACGATCTCTATACGCTCCAATGTGTCAATATCAGAGTGCAGATATCTTACCTTCAGGCCCAGGCCCTGGTAATATTCTGTAAGGTCTTCTGCCATACGTTTTGTAAGGGTAGTAACCAGGACCCGCTCCCCTGCTTCCACCCTCTTTAAGACCTCTGAATAAAGATCATCCACCTGGGTTGATGCAGGCTTTACCTCTACTTCAGGGTCTATAAGCCCTGTTGGCCTCACGAGCTGTTCTGCCACACTTCCTTTTGCTCTTTTGATCTCATACTCACCCGGCGTCGCAGAGACATAGACTATCGTATTCACAAGGGAGTTGAACTCATCAAACCTCAAGGGCCTGTTATCAAGGGCAGAAGGCAGCCTGAACCCATATTCCACAAGTGTTGACTTTCTCGAATGATCTCCGCGATACATACCTATCAACTGTGGCACGCCTACATGGGATTCGTCTAAAAACACCATTGTGTGCCTTGGGAAATAATCCATCAATGTGGGTGGCGCATCCCCTGGCCTGCGTCCTGTGAGGTGCCTTGAGTAGTTTTCTATGCCCTTACACTGGCCGGTCTCCAAAAGCATCTCTATGTCATAATTCGTCCTTTCCTCTACACGCTGGGCCTCTATCAGGCTACCTTCTCCCCTGAAGTATTCCACCCTTTCCTTTAATTCATCCTTTATCGCATCAATTGCCCTTAGGAGATTTGACCTTGGCGTGACATAATGGGATGCCGGATATATGGGAAAATGTGTAAGCGGGGCCATCTTTTTGTGGGTAAGCACATCTATCTCCCATATGGCATCTATCTCGTCTCCAAAGAGCTCAATCCTTATGGCCTTGCTCTCTTCATGCACAGGGAATATATCTATTGTATCTCCTCTGACCCTAAATGTACCCCTGTGAAAGTCATAATCATTCCTTATATACTGGATCTCAACCAATTTTTTTAGTATATCGTCCCTGCTTGTTGATCTGCCCTTCTCCAGATAGAGGAGCATACCCTGATATGCCTCCGGAGAACCAAGGCCATATATGCAGGATACAGAGGCTACGATAATACAGTCTTCCCGCTCGAATAATGCCCTTGTTGCCTTATGTCTGAGTTTATCTATGTCATCATTTACAGAAGAGTCTTTCTCAATATACAGATCCCTGGATGGAATGTACGCCTCTGGCTGATAATAATCATAATAGCTTACAAAATACTCCACTGCATTATCAGGAAAGAGCTCTCTAAACTCTCCATAGAGTTGTGCAGCCAAGATCTTATTTGGTGCAATCACCAAGGCGGGCCTGTTCATCTTCTCTATAACGCAGGCCATGGTAAAGGTCTTACCGGAGCCTGTGACCCCCAGCAAAACCTGGTCTCTGACCCCCTTTTCAATCTCCCCGCATAACCTTTCTATGGCCTGGGGTTGATCACCACTTGGCTTGAAGCTTGAGACGATCCTGAATCTTTCCATATAAACCCTTCATGAGCGCTTTGCACTCACAACCAAAGATGAAAATATTTTCGGGATGAGAAAAACATCCATCCCTGAAAACCGACCCCTGACCCCTATTTTCATACAAACCCTTCATGGTCACTAGCCAGGCACAACCGAGGATGAAAAGCTATCAGCTGTCAGCAATCAGCTCTCAGCAATGATAGGGACCGTTTCCATAAACGGGCCGATGAGGGCAAAAGGCCCCTACATTTCCCATAAAACTATTTTTTTATATTTTATCTTTCGTCTTTAATCTATTGTTTTCTCGACTATCTTTATTATCTTTCTTTCTGTTACTATTCACTATTCACTGTTTACTATTCACTGAAGTTTGACTCTCGACTATTCTTAATCACCCAACACTCAAAACCCAAAACTCAACACCTTTTTTTACTATTCACTGTTCACTATTCACTATTCACTTCTTTAGCGGTTACTCCCTCTCCCAGGCAGTACCCCCGGGTGTGTCCTTTAATATAATTCCCCTTGCCTTCAGGCTATCCCTGATTTCATCCGCAGCTTTAAAATCCCTTGCCTTTCTTGCATTGTCTCTACTTAGGATAAGACCTTCTATTTCTTGATCGGTAATACCGACCTTATCCGGATCTGCATGCTTGATATGATCCAAAAACTCTGCAGGTTTTTGCTCCAGGATACCCAGGATATCAGAGACATCGCTTAAAGCAGCCCTGAGTGCTAAAACATCTCCTTCTGCCACCTCCGGATTTGAATCCAGGGTCCTGTTTACCTCAGTTGTGAACTCATGGATATGGCCTATGGCCTTGGCTGTATTAAAATCATCGCTCATGGCAGCATCAAACTTATTACTAAAGCCGTCAATAATATTCTTCAGCCTGGGTCTGATCGCCCTTTCCGGGCTATTAAATACTCGATCCAATGACTCATAGAACCGTATGAGGGCGCCCCTGGATTCATGGATCGCATCCCAAGAAAAGTCAATAGGACTTCGATAATGCCTGGAGAGGAGAAACAGCCTTAAGACCTCCGGATGAATCTCCTTTGTGAGCTCCCTTATGGTCAAAAAATTCCCTAAGGACTTACTCATCTTGTCATTATTCACGGTCACAAACCCATTGTGTATCCAATAACGTACAAAAGGCTTGCCATAGGCCCCCTCTGACTGGGCTATCTCATTCTCATGGTGCGGGAATATGAGGTCTCTGCCGCCACCATGGATATCCAGGGTGGGCCCAAGATAGTGTGTACTCATCGCAGAACACTCTATATGCCACCCAGGCCTCCCCTTAGACCATGGGCTTTCCCACCACGGCTCACCTGGCTTGCTGACCTTCCATAAAGCAAAGTCCAGAGGGTCTTTCTTTGCCTCGTTCACATCCACCCTGGCACCTGCTATCATATCCTCTAACTTGCGAGAGCTGAGCTTCCCGTAACCCTTAAACCTTGATACATTAAAGTACACACTCCCTTCTGCCTCATAGGCAAGGGATTTGTCTATCAATGCTGCTATCATATCTATCATCTCGGGGATATGCTCACTTGCCTTTGGTTCCACATCCGGCTTTCCTACCTTCAATATCTCCATATCCGTATAGAATTCTTCAATGTATTCTTCTGATACATCCTGGTAAGTAAGGCCCCCTTTGTTTGCCCTTGCGATGATCTTATCATCCACATCTGTAAAGTTCCTCACATATGTGAGATCATAACCCTTTTTTCTCAAAAACCTGGCTATGGTATCGAAGATGATCATAGACCTCGCATGACCTATGTGACACATATCATATGCCGTGATACCGCACACATACATGCCGACCATGCCTTTTTTAAGCGGGGAAAATTGCTGCTTTCTCTTGATAGGCGTATTATATATCTCTATGCTCATGGACAAAATCTCTCCCTTATAAACTACGTTTCTTTCTTAAACCTTTTTAACAATACCACTGCATTTGCGGCCATGGCATCACCTTTTCCTATATCGCCAAACCCCTCGTGTGTGCGAAATTTTATTGAGACCCTATCCGGTTCAACCCTTAATACATTAGCGATCTTGGAAACCATCTCTTCCCTGTAGGGGCCAAGCCTCGGCCTTTCACTTATGCAGTTTACATCTATATTAATAATTGCGTAATCAGGCAACACTATATCTCCTACTATGGTTCGCAACATATCCAATGAATACATATCCCGTGTATGTTCCTCGGTATCAGGAAACAGCTTGCCTATATCACCCCTTGCTAAAGCGCCCAATATTGCATCACATATGGCATGTGTGATCACATCCCCATCAGAATGGCCAAGAAGACCCTTGTCAAAGGGTATATTCACACCACCCAGGACAAGCCTTCTCCCCTGAACTAAAGGGTGTATGTCATAGCCTATCCCTATCCTGTATGACATTTGATGATCACCTCTGCAAATAACATATCTGTCTTTCTTGTAATCTTTATATTATAAGGGTCGCCTTCTACCACCCTTATATTAGCGCCATATTCCTCAAGAAGCGTACTATCATCCCTTGCGATAGACCTTTTTCTATTTGCCTTTTCATGGGCTGCAATAATCTTAGATGTGTTGAATGCCTGCGGGGTCTGTATGGTATATACATCTGCCCTTGGTATTGTCTTTAAAACGATTCCATCCTTTACCTGCTTTATCGTATCCGCAACAGGCAGGGCCGGTATGCAGGCGTCATATCCCTTGATACCATCTATTACCTTAGATATAAGCAAATGCGACACAAGGGGCCTTGCCCCATCATGGATAAGGACAATCTCGCTATCCTTTATGAGCTGTAACCCACTCCATACAGATGCCTGACGAGTCTCGCCTCCTGCAACGATCGCATACACCTTTTTAAAGCCCCTCAACATATCCTTGACCATGGATATATCATCTTCGGGCGCTACAACAACTATACGATGGATGGCAGGATGGCTATCAAAAGCGGCAACCGTTTTTTTGAGTACAGGTGTACCAGAGAGTATAAGAAATTGCTTTTTGGCACCAAAGCGCTTGCCACCACCTCCGGCAACAATAACTGAGCTAACTGATTCCATTTTTTGGTGCCGCAAATATCATCCGCCCTGCAGCTGTTTGCAGGATAGAGGAGACCACCACCTCCACATCCTTACCCAGCAGACCTTCCCCGTTCTCCACTACGATCATAGTCCCGTCCTCAAAGTATGCCACACCCTGATTTCTTTCCTTGCCCTGTTTCGTGATTCGCACCACCACACTCTCTCCCGGCAAGACTGCCGGTTTTAGGGCATTTGCAAGCTGATTGATATTTAACACTGTAACTCCCTGGATCTGAGCCACTTTATTAAGATTAAAGTCGTTTGTAAGGATCTCAGCATCCATATCTCTGGCCAGCGCAATAAGCTTTGAATCAACCTCTTTAATCTTTGGAAAGTCCTGGTCTGTGATCTTTACATCCACCATGGGATGTTTTTGTAGCCTGTTCAGGATATCAAGGCCCCTCCTGCCCCTGGTCCTCTTTAGATGGTCTTGAGAGTCCGCTATGTGCTGTAGTTCATTCAATATAAACTGCGGCACAAAAAGGATACCATGAATAAAGCCAGTGTCACAGATATCAGATATCCTCCCATCAATAATAACACTCGTGTCTAAAAGTTTAGGGCTGCCTTCTTCTATCCTAGCCCTGCCACCTAATACACCAAGACTGTCAAAGATAGAAACCACTCCCTTTGACATCCCTATAGAATAACCTAGGTAACCTAAGAAGGTATTAATAAGTATGTAGATATAAATACCACCTGATAAAGAGAGAAAGGCACGCCCAAAAAGGCCAGCTATCACAAGACCAATGATGGCACCGATACTAGCCCCTATATAAGTTGACCCAGATGATGTAAATCCTTTATACTCCTTGATAAAAATTACCAGTAAAAGAATCAAGGCCAGTACAGGTAACAGAATAGGCCACAGATCGCCCCCTATACATGCAAGGGCAAAATTATAAGCCCCATAGAACACGAGTAAAGCAATAAAGATCCTTATAAGCCATTTCATATAACCATTACCTTGCCAATCAGTGAAGGTTAATTCTTACTGATAGCCTCTATAATCATCTTCTCCACTTCTGATTTCTCTATGCCTTTGGAAATAGATATCTCGTTTAGAATCAGGTTTTTAGCAGTATCATACATCTTTCTCTCGCCAAAAGAGAGATCTTTGCCCCTTTTTAAGACGCTGAGATCCCTTAAGACCTCTGCAATCTCGAACAGAGAACCGCTCTTTATCTTATCCATATATTCCCTGTATCGACGATTCCATGTTTGATTATCAATAGTTACATCTTTCTCATGTAGGATGCCAACCACCTTTATTATGCCTTTCTCATCTACAAGGGAGCGTATGCCCACATTGTTTACATTAGAAACCGGAACCATCACCGTCATCTCCGAATCCAAAATTTTCAATATAAAAAAGGTCATTTTTGTCCCGGATATCTCACGTTCCTCTATGGCCTCTATTTCAGCAACGCCATGTGCTGGATATACTACAATATCTCCGACTTTTATCATTAAATAAAACCCCTTAATTTTAGCTATGATATCAATTTACACAAATTAAGTCAACACCATGCTATATCCAGCCCTCTCCATTAATTTCTTAATCCCTGTCTCTTATGAAAATACTTGTCCGTTGTCCGTGGTTAGTTGTCAGTGGTATATTGGAAGGCAATCATCCTATTTGGAGGTTTTACAACGGACAACGAGCAACAGACTACTGACAGGTATAATCACAGAACCAGAAGACTGTTCAGGGCTAAATATATCTTCATCTTTGGTTGTGGCCGCAAGGACATGCAGTTTATATGAAAAATACTTGGCAGGGGTCAGGGGATTGAAATGCATATTTTAGCGCCTGGCGGAGATAATCCCCCTTCATTAACATCCCACTAACCCCCTTCAAAGGGGGAATTCTGTCTCCTGACTTCTGACTCCTGTTTTCTGTCTCCTGACTCCTGACTTCTTTTTTATGGCTTGTAGAATCCTTTGCAGCGATAAGCAGACTTGTCGTAGCCCAGTATCTTTATAACAGCATCCATTATACCAGGGGGAAGGAGCGCATTGAGTATTGGCAGAGCAAAGACAGTGATAGGCTTAGCCACAATTTTCCTGTCCTTTAATATACCATCGACTACGGCCTGAGCCATCTTCTCAGGCTTTAGAGCAGGCATAAAGAATGGTGTCTTGAACCCGGCAAACATCCCTGTGTCTATAGCGTATGGGCATATAACTGTTACCTTTACCCTTGACTTTCTATTAAGCAGTTCACACCTTAGGGCATCATTAAGACCCTTAATCGCAAACTTTGTGGCGCAGTATATACCCATCCCAGGTACGGCCAGCAGGCCTGCCGACGACGCAATATTTACTACATGGCCCTCATCCCTTTTGACCATATCAGGGACAAATGCCTTGAGCATCCATAAGGTGCCCAAGAGATTCACATCAATATGTTTCTTGTGCATATCATCAGGCAAATCCAATATCTCTCCGGTGATGACTACCCCGGCATTATTGATAAGGACATCCACCGGGCCTGCTTGCTTATGTACCTCTTCTGCACACTTGTAAACAGCTTCTCTATCTGAGATATCACATATCTTTGCATATACCTCAGGCCCCATTGCCCTGAGCTCTTCTGCTGTCTTATCAAGGGCCTCCTTGTTGATATCGAGAATAATGAGCTTTGCCGCCCCAAGGGCTGCAATCCTTTCTGCCATAATCTTGCCAATGCCGTGACCGGCCCCGGTAATTAAAACGCTCTTTCTGCTAAGGTCTGTCATAATCTTTCCTCATTCTTATCAGCAATAAACAGGTCATTTGCCCAAAGGGGTCAAAACTTGTCTCAGAACAGGGCATTGGCTACATCCTTCAAGCCGAGAGACTCCAGACGCTCTCTGCTGGGGCGTCCCTTATCATCGATGTCGCGCAACCTGTAATATTCCTCGATCATTTCATTAAATGGAACCGTCCTTTTTTTATCACCCGAGAGGCCAGGCAGCATCCCCATCAACTTCATCATTTTATACAGGTTAGGAAAGAGAAAATTGTCCGCAATCTTCCTTGTATTATCCATCAACTTCTCACTGCCGATCCTGGCCAACAACTTGCTTGTAGGCTCCATGGTCATGTCTATAAAATATAATATAGTTGTGAGATTAGAGGTAACCCCATCGATATGAGGTTCAAGGATGCGTCGGGGGAGTTTGTCATCCTCACGGGTAGCCCCGCATAGGTTACCTATTGCCCTCTTTATATACCAGATACGCTCTCCCGCCTTGGCAAGTTCATCTATTGTGTATCCAAACCCAGTAACAGGATTGAGCATATCCACCATTTCTTGCATCCCCCCGGAGATAGTTGACAACATGAATTCACACATAACAGCAGAATTAGCTATTACGGCCTTAGTCTGTGATCCAATGGTCTGAGCTGCCTTTCCCTTGGCCTTGTAGGGCCAGGACCTCTTGATGCCCAGATCCTTATGGTCGGCTAAACCCATATCTGCGTAGAGATTGTTATCAGAGCAGTGGCAGGCCCCCCTTATGCTGGTGGCATAGGTAAGCGCCATACCCCATAAAGCCCTCGGATCATGCATGGGACACTCTAATCCCTTGACGTGGATAGCAAATTCCTTGCCCCCGTACTTTTCTGATATGGCCTTTGTGCCCTCGGCCAGGATATCGCCTACACCCTCACGAAAGGCTATCTTCTTGATCAGATCAAGCAGGGTTTCGGGCTGGTTCCATCCCAGTTTGATGCCACCCGTCTCCTTATCGGTCAGTATCCCCTTTTCGTAGGCCTCGGTGGCATAGGCAATGGTGCTGCCTGCAGAGATGACATCCATGCCATAGCGATTGCAGAGTTCGTTTGCCTTGTTGTTTGCCTCGACATCACTCATACGCTGCAGGGTGCCCAGAGAAACAGCAGCCTCATACTCTGGTCCGGGACCCTGTTCAGCAGCAAAGGGTCCAGAGCCAACCTTGGTAATGCGCTTACACCCCACAGAACACCCATAGCAGGAACGGTTCTTTTGGAGTATGGTTTTTGCCACAGCAGTCCCTCCCAGTTTGTCCGGACCGTCATCCCAGGATGCCTCCTGCCAGTTCTTCACAGGCGCGTCGTTTATAGCCATTCCATAGGTCATATGCACGTTGGATCCAAAGGCACGCAACCCTTCTCCAACCAGGCTGTACTTGATAGATTCGTTCAACCTCTTACGGACTTCCTTCAGGCCCTCTTCATCGGCAATAGGGGCCTTCTTTTTACCTATGGCCACCACGGCCTTCAGATTTTTAGAGCCCATCACAGCCCCCATGCCGCAACGACCTGAAGTAGAACCCTTGTCATTCATTACACAGGAATATTTCACCAAATTCTCACCTGCCGGACCTATGCAAATCACTTGGGCACGCTTACTTTTTGCCTCTTCTTTTAGTAAGTCCTCTGTCTCGTAGGTATCCTTGCCCCAGAGATGAGATGCATCACGGACCTCTACTCCTTCCTCGGTAAGCATCAGGTAGACTGGCTTTTTTGATGCGCCTGTTACAATGATGCCATCATAGCCTGTTCCCTTGAGCTGTGGAGCAAAATACCCGCCCATGCAGGACTCGCCCCAGATCCCGGTGAGGGGAGACCTGGCACAGATCGATAGCCTGGAGACACCTGGCAGGGTGAGGCCAGATAGCGGGCCAAGCATGATCATAAACGGATTTTTGGAAGATAAAGGATCTGCCTTCCACCCTTTATTATCAAAAAACCACTTGGCGGCCAGTCCGCTTCCCCCAAGAAAATCATGGTATAACCTTTCCTCAATCTTTACTTCTTCAGATTTGCCATTGGTCAGATTTACCTTTAGTAGCTTACCCCAATTTCCACCCTTCATCTTCATAAAAACCTCCTTCTGGGAAAATTTTCAATCTATTGCGCAAGCCTCCTGGCCTGTCACATCCTTAATTTACGCTATACTGTAATCTACATTATATCACAAAATCTCATGTTCCCGTACCAAAAATAATTCAAGCAAATTTCCAATACAAAAATCCCATGTCGAAAAAGTTAGGTTCTAGCACCTTATTACTACGGCAATTAAACATATCAAATGTCATGCCGGACTTGATCCGGCATCCAGCCCAATTCTGGATTCCCGCTTTCGCAGGAATGACGGCTTTGACATATATTGTTGCCGGAGTAATAACAAGTCCCTTTTGATCACTCTGTCGGCCTTTCATCTATGACCCTGGTTGCCTTAAGGTTCGCTGGATCATAGATCTCGGAAAGGTTCTCTACGAATTCAACCTTTGGTCTCAACTCTACGGCACGCTGTACCTTGTCAACCAAGATTGCCTCTATTTCTTTACGGTCCACGCCTTCTTCCACTCCCACCCTGAGCTTCAGCAAATCCATGGAATACGGGTCATCCGCTTCCTCTTTTGTAACGACAAACTGATATTCCAGTACACCTTGTGTATTTGCCACAACATCGCGCATGGATTCAGGATTGATAAGTGTCCCTTTGACCTTGAGCAACTCCTTTGTCCTGGTGCCATAGGTGCTCCCTGTAGCGGTAATAAGTCTGGCATCATTACGGCCACAAACCGGACAGGACTCATGCGTTATAGCAACAATATCACCTACCAAATAGCGCAGCAGACATGTCCCTCTTCGATCAAGATGCGTGATTGCAAGAAGACCAGGCTGCCCATCAGGCTTTCTCTTGCCGGTCTCTTCGTCAACCACCTCAAGGAAGTACAGCTCCGGCACCCCTGTGTGGCAGCCGCCTAATTCACTGCATTCCTGAAAGGCAGTCTGGGACTCAGTAAATCCAAAGGCATTACTTATGAAGACCTCTCCTGCCCCCATATTCTGAAGACGTCTTCTCATATCATCCCGCATACCTTTTGGGACAGCCTCTCCCAGGGCCTGAATTTTATTGATCCTTGATAAATCTCTTCCCTGCTCCTCTGCTGTCATAATCAGACGTCTGATATAGGAACCAACTCCAGAGAGTGCATTAATCTTCTTTTTCTCTATGTCTTCAATTGCCTGCTGCATAGAGCGGTGGATATTGTGAGGAAAGCCCGGAAGTGGAGCCCCTGTGAACCCAAATGCCATACCCATCCCTGCAGCAGCAGCAAAATGCCAGGTTCGATAAAATCCGATATGTGGAATAAAGTGAAATGGGAAGAGATTCATCACAATGTCGTCAGGTTCAAGATAGCCAATCTTACAGCCAACCCTGAACATCCAGGAAAGCATAAACATATCGTAAGTGGTATTATAAAAACGAGAAGGCATGCCTGTTGTAGTACCGGTAGTATAGGTTATCTCATATGTAATATACTCCATGAGATTGTTCATATCCATCTCTAATTTGAAAGATTCCCCCATATCCGCCATAAAGTCGGCCTTGCTGGTTAATGGAATCTTCTCTAGATCATCAATGCTCTTAATGGATTTTGGATCAATCCCCCATTCCTTGAATTTCTCGCGATAGAAAGGACTAAATTTTTCCAGACGTTCCATCTGTTTTGGAAGTTTAGAATTCTGAACATCCAGCATCTCCTGCCTGCTTCTAAAAGAGAGATCATCTTTCTGATCCTCTTTATACATTGGGATGCCATTGATCCACTGCATTACCTCATCCGGGTTTCTTGGTACCTTAAACGGTTTCGGCATAATTAAACCTCCTTAATTAAAATTCTGTACTTTCAAAAATTGAATGATAATGGCCTCTATCACATAAATCAAGCAGATAAATATATCCCGGGAAATTGGTGTACATCTGGTCACATACTTACAAAAGATCTTGACAAACATGGAATAACAATTCTATTAAATAGCCATTCTTATGGATGCCGAGATAGCTCAGTTGGTAGAGCAGGGGACTGAAAATCCTCGTGTCGGCGGTTCAATTCCGTCTCTCGGCACCAGGTTTTCCCAAGAGTTATTTCCAGATAATGCCCGAAGTGTATTTTATATGAGAATAGGGGTCAGGGATCAGTTTTCAGGGATGGCTATTTTTCTCGGCCCGAGCATATTTTCATTTTTTAGTTGTGTCTGCCTTGCAGGCATGAAGGTTTATATGAAAAAAAATATGAAAAAGAAGTCAGAATTCAGAATCCAGGAGTGGGATACACGTAATAATCCAATCGGAAGCATTCTGGCTCCTGGATTCTGGATACTTTTTCATGCTTCGTTGTGTCCAAAAGGACATGAGGGTTTATAAATTGCTAAAAAATTTATACCTCCAGATACTTTCCCCGGATATCAGGACGGGCTTCGAGTTCGTCTAGGGATCCAGCAAACCCAACGTGCGCCTTCCCCATCAGGTAGATCCGGTCTGCCAGGGAAAAGACCACATCCATGTCATGCTCTATAATGACCATGGTCTTGCCCTCTGTAAGCCGTCTGATCGGTTCAACCGGAGATATAACCAAAAGTTGTGGATAGAGGAGAAAGAAAGAGCGTATCCTTTGGTTTGCAAAGAACCAAAAAGTAAAAGGAGGATACGCTCATGGACAAGAGTAGTCTAAAACAGGAAGTAGGTCTAGAAGAACATGGTGTTGGAGACATATTGGAAGAAGTTTTAAGGCAAGGGGCAAGG